>Ga0105048_10002938_pt1 | contig 27895 bp, 26 predicted proteins | sample MAT05_FD_78382 | JGI IMG/M metagenome (GOLD analysis project Ga0105048, IMG submission 78382) | Freshwater microbial communities from Lake Fryxell liftoff mats and glacier meltwater in Antarctica - MAT-05 | ecosystem: Environmental > Aquatic > Freshwater > Ice > Liftoff microbial mat | place...
AAGAGGATGGGATGGTCGATCTTGCCAAAGCTGTACGTTAGGCCAAATCCAAGAAGCATTAACAGGGTCGCTGACCAGGACACCAGACGCGTCCGATATCCGAACGCAAGACAAGCGAACGACAACGCCACGGCGATTTCGATTGCGGCCCCAACCCACGCCGGGGGCAACCCCGGCAAAAGCTGAAAGGGGCCGGGCGGGGGAAAATACATTGATGTCGGGAAGCCGCCCCACCAGCTGAAGTCGAAAAGGGTGAGTAACGCACCCACTGAGAAGATGATCCGGAACCGTGCGGCATCCCCTTGGGTAAACGGCCCGCTCTGAACCCAACTGTCGAACCAACTCGCAAACCGTGCGGCCGCCGTCACGACGTGTCGCCAAAGGTCACCGTTGCCTCATCAACGATCGTCATGTCGGACTCGACGAGGGTGCGAGCATCGATAAGAAAGGTGTACTCCACGATGCGAGCACTCGAAGGTCGGGCTCCCGGCAGCACTGACTTCAGCCGATCCCGTAACCAAGCCACCCGGTCTTCAGGGCCTTGGGTGTCGAGAAACGCGGCACCGAGGATGCTCGTCACAGAGATACCCGCCGACCAGGGCACCAGTTCCTTCTCTGTCAGAGTCGCCGTTGTGCCGTCACCCAGCCGAACTTCAACTTCGATTCGGGACTCGCCGACCGAGTCGTGCCGAGGGAGGGGTTTCGCGGAGTACGCAAAGCCCGGCTGGATGAGGGCCGGGTAAGGTTCGCGCCAGACCGCCCTCACTCCCAGTTGGATGGGGATTAGCAGCAGGGCGACGCCGAACACGATGCGCACCCGCGAAGAGGGTGTCGGCGCGTAAGCAGGCACATCGCACACTATGGCGGCACCTTCGTCTCCCGTCAAACGCACGGCTGGGGCCGGGGGAGGCCGAGAGCCAGGCATTCACGCGAAATAGCTAGACTCGGCCTGTGAGTAGCGCGCGGACTGAGGCCTCCCCAGCCCAAAAATTTAAGTGGATGGCGGTTGGCGCGCTCGTCGGAATCATCCTCGGACTTCTCGCCTCGTTGCTCGTTCGGCCACCTATAGTTGTCGACAACCGACTGCTGATCGAGCTGGGCCAGGATGACGCAGTCCACGCCGTGTTCCTGGGCGGTTCGCTCACTGACAGTCGTTTCGCCACCTCGGAGAGCGCTGGTTTCCGTCCGCTCGTAGCTGACGGCTTAGGCGTACCGGTCGACGAAACACGGGGCAACGCGGCGAGCGAAAGCAAACTCGAAGCTGTCGCGTTGAACGCGCAGATTCCGGCGACTACGAACTTGGTCATAATCGAACTGGGAAGTACTGACGTCTACGTCAACAGAACAGACCCACAGCAGTTCTCTGCGGACTACCGTGATGTGCTCAATCGGGTGCGGCTGCTCGCCCCTTCGTCGCAGATCACCTGCCTCGGAGTGTGGGGTGGGTCACAGAACGTAGCCACATACGACAAATTGATGAGCGATCGATGCTTCGCTGTGGGCGGCGCCTTCGTTCCACTTGCTGACATCTATGAGACGCCCGGGATGAAAGGTCCTGCCGGCCTGGATGTGTATCAAGGAATCAGCGACGATTTCCATCCCAATGACGCCGGGTACTCCGCGATCGCCCAGCGGATCCTCGGCACCCTGCGTACGGAATAGTTAGTGCGAGAATGGTGAGATCTGACGTGATTTGGGCTGCCCGTGGCTGAAGCGCGCCGCTATGGGATGGGCCGCGCGGCGCTCGGTGCATCCGTGGGAACCATGATTGCGCGAATCCTCGGGTTCGTAAGAAATATCGCTCTCACCGCGGCGATCGGAACTGGTCTCGTAGCCGACTCCTTCAACGTGGCGGACAACCTGCCGAACACGCTGTTTCTGTTGCTGGGCGGGGGCACGATCGCGGCCGTGTTTGTGCCTCAACTTGTGCGCCATGCGCGAGTCTCTGATCACAAGGTCGAGGAGTACGGCACGGTGCTCATTGCCGTCTCGATCATTGCCGGTGCCCTCGTCACTGTGCTTTCGATTGTTCTTGGGCCGCTGCTCATTGGAGCCCTGGGCGGCAACGCGTGGAGTGACGCACAATCCGGCGTCGCCCTTGCCTTCCTTGTCTGGTGCGCTCCGCAGATCTTCTTTCTCGCCGTCTACTGGGTCGTTGCGCAAATCCTGAACGCCCGTGGAAAGTTTTCGAGCGTGAGTTGGCTGCCTGCAACCAGCAGCATTGTCGTTCTGATCGGATGCATCATGGTGCTCACTCTCGGTGGTGTGGCCGCCGACGATCTCGACGCGGTCACCCCAATGATGGTAGCTGCACTCGGCGGCACGACGACCCTGGGGGCAGCCGTGCAAACGGCTGCCCTGCTGATCGTATTGAGGCGACAGGGATTCCGCTTTAGGTGGCCCGATGGGCTGCGCGGACTCGGCTTGCGGACCACCACGAAGACCGGACTTTTTGCTGCGCTCGCGACGGCCGCCTACCAACTCTCGAATGTCGTCGTAGTTGGCGTGACCACACAGGCTGGCACCGCGGCGCAGCGCCTCGATTCTCCAGGCCGCGGATACACTGCCTATTTTTACTCGCAAGCTCTTATAGGCGTGGTGTCGGCGATTGCAGTTGCAAGCCTCGTCACAGTTCTTTTGCAGCGACTGTCGCGCCACTACGCCGTAGGTGACCATGACGCTGCGAATGCTGACCTCGATACCGCGGCGTTGCGTATAGCTGCGGTGACTATCCCGGTGACTGGCATCTTTTTGTGCCTGGGACCGGCGATCGCGGAGATCCTCTTCACCCGGGGAAGTACGGACGCCGCGGCAGCACAGATTATCGGGTTCGCTTTGGCTTTGAGCGGCCTTTCACTGTTTCCCAACGCGCTTCACAAAGTCATGTTGCGGCTCTTCTTTGCGCAGTCGGACGGTTTCCGCCCGTTCCTGAGCGCCTTGGTTATCGGGGTAGTCAATGTGGGGATCGTGCTCCTCGCGGCGGTTTTTATTGCGCCGCAGTATGTGATCTTCGTGGCAGCGGCTGGTTATTCTCTTTCATTCATTGTCGAAATGCCGCTTAAGGCGAGGCGGCTGCGCCTGCGGGGTTTCCGTCTTCGCAAGCTGACCGTGGTCAGCATCGTGCGCATCAGCGCGGCATCGCTCGGCAGCGCAATCGTCATCGCCGCGTCTTACCTTCTCCTTCGCGACATCCTGTTCGACTCTGCGGTCGCCCTCTGGGCATACACGGCTCTGGCCACGACGGCGTTCTTGGGCCTTTACATGCTTGCAACCCGACGAAGCCCGGCATCCCTAATCGAGTTGGTGCGCTGGCTCCGCAAATAGCACGCCTCGAAAGAGTCGGGCGCGGACGTCTTTCAACCTCGTCGTGCACGATCCCTCAAAATTTTGCCCCCACACTGACGTGGTGCTCGGGCACGGTGCTCCCTATTTGTCCCCAGGTCCCGCCTCGAGGATGATTGCGGTCACATCACCGGTCACGCCATCAACCTACTTTTCCTGCGTAGATTGAGAGTGGCCCGCCAGAAGTGAGAAGTAGATTCCGGCCGCCACGAAGGGCAAGGGGTAGGCCGGCGGAGAAGTGAAGACGGGGGCAGCGATCGATTCGATTACAAGAATGAGCAACCAGCCCAGCCCGGTGATCCGCAGCCAGGCAACGAGTGGCTCTGTGCGTGCCGCAGATTTGCGTAAAAACGTGATCGCGATGTGAACTAGGCCACCAGCGAAAAGCATGGCGCCGAGCCATCCGGTTTCACCCAGAATCGCGGGCCACTGGGTGTCGGTCAGAAAACGACCGCCGCCGAGTGTTGACCGCATGCCATAAACGCTGTTAAATCCGAGGCGAATGTACTCGGGGCTGTAGTACACCGCAGCCGTGTAACTGCCGTAACGTCCGAATCCCGCCCCGAGCGGGAAGTTGCGCGCGGCCACATCGACCGCACCGAAGGTGAGCAGCGATCGAGCTGAGACGTTCACGATGTACTTGACGATGTCCGCCCACACGAATAAGCCAATGGGAACTGCAAGGGCAGCACCACCAATGATCAAGGCGAGGAGCAGCTTTGGCGGCATTCGCTTAAGGCTCAGCCCGGCCACCAAGGCCGCCGAGCCGATGAGGCTCACCACGGTTTTGACTCGGAAGCTGCCCAAGGCCGAGATCGACGCCATCGCGAGCAGCGTCACAGATCGCCACGTGGCCCGCACAGTGAGTCGGTAAGCGAGGATCGCGATCGCGAGTAGAGCGCAGAACCTGCCCAGGGTGGCGGGGTACTCGAAGGGTCCGATGAGGGCGGGCAGCCCGAATTCCCCTTCGAACTGCTCGTTGCGTCCCAGAACCAACGACGTCCAGAGATCGGGAGCGATGAGGTTAATCATCGACGTGACAAAGATGATTACCGTGAGAATCCCCCCGCCCGCGATGAACGGCTGGAGGTCTCCGGGTTTCCAATCGATCTGAGCGAACGCGACACCGAGCAACATCGCCTTGACTGCGAGAAACCCACCATCAAAGACGATGTTGTTGGGAACGACGTTCAGGAGTGACGACAGCAGGCCGGCGGCAACAAAACCCAGGAACCAGAGCGCCCAGGACGGAATGACCGGGAGTTGCCGGCACACCAGTCGTCGCGTGGTCAGCACAACCACTGCAACAACGACAACTATCTCGTCGAGGAAACCTAAGTTAAGCGACGGAAAAGTAGCACGCAGGGTCGCCGCAAGAACAACCAGCAATAGCCCAACCCCTGCGAAAAGTCGGGGAAGGAACCATGCCAAGACGCTGAGGGCGCTGAACGCAGCCACCGGCAACACTGCTGATTGCGAGACGAACGCCGTCCCGATTGTTACCGCGGCAGCGCTGGCGATCGCGATCCAGGCTCCGCGCCTCATGGAGTCGTACCCGAGATCAGGTTCGCGATACGACCGTTGACTGCGGCGATGGACGCCCGGGCCGTTGCCAAGGCCTCGGGCGCGTTTGCCTGGTCCGTGACGACGGTGCTGATGGCGTCAGCTATCTCATCGGAGCTGAGGGCATCAGTCACGATGGAAACCGCCGTGAATCCGGCAGCACCAAAATGGCGGTCGATCTTGTCGCGACCGCTCACAAGAGGAGCGACGACGGTGGCCCCCTCAGTCGCTGCAGCGATCAGCACGTGAAGTCGGTCGCTCGCGACGACAGCCGCGCGCCGGTAAAGTCCCCGAAGAGCTTCTTCCTGATCGAGGTGGTCAATGCCATCCCAAGGCAGGCTGGCGGCGCCGAGGGCGGCGGCGAGCGCCCGAGTGCGGTCGTCATCTCGAGCCACCTGCGTGACGACGTGCAGTAACAGGTCGTGCGCACGCGCGTAGTAACAGACGGCGTCGATCCACGCTGCACCCGGCATGGGCAGGTCACCACGCATGGACACCAGCATCAGGGGGCGGGGCTGGCCTTCAGACGGCGCGTTTCCCTCGGCGAAACCGAGGTCGGGCATCCAGTCGCCGCCGAGGTAATCGGCTGTTCCGGCGTCGCGCCACACACTGGCGTGCGTGAGAGCCAAGGACGGCCTCATCATGGCACGGGCAACTGCTGCCCGGTTGCGGGCACCTGCGCCAATTCGCAGCACGGCGCCGCGGCGCGCCCGGACCGCGATAAGGGCCGGAAGCATACCGACGTGCTCCCTCATTCCTCGCAGGGTCAGCTGGATCTCGCCCGGTTTGAAGATATAGTCGGCTTCGCCCCGAATCGCGGCCGCGAGCAACGCTCGGTACCACGACGCGAACGAGCGGTACACTACGTCTCCCGGCTCGAGTCTGAGCGCTGCACGGTACCCCGCCGGGTAGGCACCGAGGTAGACGTGAAGTTCGCCCAGCGGCCTGAGGACGTTCAACAGAGGGCGCCTCAGGATAATGTCGCCGATGTTGTCGTATTGGCCGATGGCGGGAACGAAGATGCGTCTCACACCGCGGCCTCGCCGTGCCGGACCACGAATCCGCTCGCCGCAATGAGATCGCCAGGGGACAGCTCGTCAGCCTCGACTACCCGTGCGACACCCATGCCCTCGACGAGTCCTGCAATCTGTCGCTGGTGATCATCGACATGCTCACGCCGGCCGTGTCGACGTGGGACAAGCACAGGGTAGATCCCCAGCTCGAGCAGTTCCAATACGGTACCCACACCGGCATGGCTGACCACCACGTCGGCCTCTTGGGCGATACGGGTGAACTCCGCGGACTCGAGTTGATCAACGGCCCTGCCGGGAAGTCCTTCGCGCAGGCTATCCCCGAGTTGCCAGACCGTGCGCTCGTCTGCGAGTCCGCTCGCGAGCACCGCGTCAATTACAGAATCGAAGCGATAACCCTTGATCGTGCCCACCGTCACCAGCAATCGGGGCCGCTCGATTTGTGCGCGGGGCTCAGCGAAGTAGGTGCCAAATACGCTCGGATGCACCTTCCACCGTCCGCCCGCCCACGAGGCGTGTTGGGTTCGCAGCGCTGCAGCTCGGGTCGCGGCGATTATCCGGCCGGTCAGTGACGGACCGTGCACGCGGGACACGCTCTCGATGTACAAAGTAGGAATGCGCCTCAGGCGTGCGAGGGGTAGAGCGGAGACGGCGAGCGCGGCACCCGTGCTGACCACCCGATCAAAACGCTCCGAGCTGAGCAACCGACGCACCACCCGGGCGGCTCGCAGAACTCCGAGTATGTCGCGGGATCGAACGTATGGCACGTAGACGACGCGGCGACCTTCGAGCAGTGATTCGCTCTGCGGCGTGCGAAATGTGATCCATAGGGAATCGGGGCAAGCATCCATCGCCACCGAAAGGCGAAGAAGCTGCGAGAGATGACCGCCCGTGGATGCGACAAACAGAAATTTCACTGTCGCTCCGTTCGCTCTCACTGCACTCCTGTCGCGCGACGATGCGGGCTAGTCGGGCTCTAAACCCATCTGCTTGAACCGGCCGCAGGGGAGGGCGGCAGCTAGCGTCGCGCAGACGAAAGCGGCGCTTGCTAAGAGTACCGGAATGCGCCGCTCGAGACCGCCGATAAGGTTACCTGAGCTTGTTGCATAAGGAGAGACGAATTACCATCAACCTCAGAACGCCGCGGGTTTCGATCGTCATGACTGCCTATCAGGCTTCGCACTTCGTCCCCGCTGTACTGCAGCAGCTCCGTGCCCTCACGTTCACGGATTTCGAGGTCATCGTTGTCGATGACGGATCGACCGATGACACCGCAGCGCTGCTGCGAGTCGGCGCGGAGCTCGATGAGCGGATCCGGGTAATTGAGCAGTTCCCGAACGCGGGTGCCGGTGCCGCTCGCCGAGCCGGCTTTTCAGCAGCCACCGGAGAATTCGTTTGGAACATCGACATGGACGATGAGTGGCCGCCAGATGCACTCGAGACGCTTGCGTCAGCTTCTGAGGGTGTGGACCTTGTGTTTGCACCCGCGTGGCGCCGCAGCCCAGACGGCGCCGTGCGACTTATGCCTTCGCCCGACCTTTCCGCGCTCTCCGGTGCACGTGAGGTGCTGACCATGATGCTCTCCGGTGCGATCACTGGCCATCTCTGGAACAAGTTCGTCAGACGGTCTCTGCTCACCCCCGACGTCTACACAGATGCGCGCATCCACTCCGATCTTGTGATGGTTGCCCGGTTGTCGGCTCGCCTGCAAGCGGTGCGTGCCGTAGACCGCCCGGTGTACACGTACGTGGAAAACCCGGGTTCAAACATTAGGTCATCCAAGCCGCGTGGAGACGCGCTCGACGACGTCGCACTTTCGGTGGCCGAATCGGTTGCGTTTGCTGCCCCCGAGCTGATCGATTCGTCGCTGTACGCACGTTTCTTTGCCCGAGCGATCGTGCTGTCTCGGCTTCGTGATGCGGTTCGCGGGGACTACTCGCCTGATGAGCGTCGCACCAGATATCGTTCTGCACGAGCTGCAGTCCGGCCAGCGCACATATTCGCCCTGTTGCGCACACGCGACGTGAAGAACACCGGCCTATTGCTAATCGCTTGGGCGACCCCTCCGGTATTCAGACGACTAATGGCGCGCTAGTCTCGCAAGGCGAGTGCGCGCATCCAGGCCGCTTCAAGCTGCGGAACCACCGCCGCCGCCGAATAGGTCGAGTTCCACCGCGCGAACCCGGCGGCCCCCAACCGGTCACGCGTGGCTGCGTCGGTCATGAGGTCGGCCAAGGCGCTTGCCAGGCTGTCAGCGTCTCCCACAGGAATGAGCCGTCCGGTTGTCTCATCGATCACCGCCGGGATGCCTCCAACCGGTGTAGCGACAACGGCCGCCGAGCTGGCGAGCGCCTCAAGAATAAAAAGCGGCATGGCCTCGTCGACAGACGGTAGAACGGCAATGCGCGCGCGAGAAAGCAACTCTCTCAACTCGTCGCGAGGCAATGCCCCAGGAGCCGTCGCGCCCTCGGGAAGGCTGCTCACGATGTCGGGTTCGCGGTGTGGCCCGGCGAGCACCAATCGCCAGTCGCCGATCTGATCGAGCGATTGCCACGCCCGCAACAGCACGTCAGCACCTTTACGGCGGGTTACGGCTCCGCCGAATACAACGAGATTCTCTTTCAATGGCGTAGGGCTAGGGGCGACACCATTGGGGATCAGCACAATCTCGCCGGGAACGCCCAGAGCGATCACAGCCTCCCGGGTCTCATCAGAAAGCACGTGGATTACGTGCGCACGCATCAGCACCAGTCTGGTGAGCATTGGATGGCGCGCCGAGAACGCCGCGAACGAACTCCCATGCACTTGGGCAACGACTGCAAGCCCTCGTCGCCGCGCCAATATGGCGAGCGCGCCCTCGCGCAAAAACGATCCACCCTGCGACAAGTGGGCGACGACAACGTTCGGAGCCGTGGCGCTCAATCGCGAAATGCTCGACCGGGCCGAGAAGAATAATCGCGCTGTCGCCAGAGCACCCGAGCCTCGCGACACGATCAACTTCTGGCTGGACCCAGGGAACGTCCACTGCAGATAGTCGTTGATCACCTGAGTCATTCCGCCGGCGATCTCACCGGTGCGGCCCAGGTGGTAGACGGTCATTGTCATCGAGTTCTGCGCTGCTCTTCCAGGGTTTCGATGGCCGCGAGATATCGACTCGCGCTCAACCCATAGAGCGTATCTCCCCAGGCTCTCATCACGGAGCGTTGTCGCGCGACTTCGAATCGTGCGACGTAGCCGCTGGGATCGTCGATGACCGACTCGACAGCCCTGGTGAGCTCAACGAGCCCCAGGGTTGCCGACGGCGGAGCGGCCGCGAGTGAGATCGCCGGACGCGCCAGAGCGAAAAAGTCGGTTGCAATCGAAGACCAGTCGGTCACCAGCGCAGCGCTGGGTACCGCGCGATAGAGGTCTCCAAGGGGATTGACCACGCTGGGTGTGAAAGCTCTTCCGCACCCTCCGAGTTCATCGCCTGATCGTGCCGCGCAAGAATGTCTCGACCTCTGCCGTGTAGATCGAGCGAGTGCGGGTAAGAGCCAACGATGAGGCCACCCGCATCTCGGCGCGCAGTGAACCCTGGTCGCCGAGTGCGCCGGCGATCGCCTCCCGCAGGGCTTGGGCGTTCCCGGCGGGAACCAGCCGGGTGGCCAGCCGCTCATAACCTGCAATGCCAACCACCTCGCTGGCGATCGTCGGTGTGCGATAGCTCATCGCTGACATCAATCGCGTTTGCCCAGAACTGACCGAGGATGTGGTCAGCGGAAGCACATACAACGCTGCGGTCGCAAGCAAGTCATCGTGTTCTTCGAGAGGAATATCGACCAGCACCCGTATCCCTGCGGATGTTGCGCGCGAGCCGTACCGGACAGCGGCGGTGCGAGAGCAGACCATCGTCACGTCCCAGTGCTGTCCCAACACCGAGTCGATAAGTGTGTCCCAATCGCACGACTGTCGACCGCTCGACAGCACCCCATGGCGGGGGGCTGTGTCCGGTTCGGGCACGACGCCGTCGTCAACGAAATAAAAAGGAATCACTTTCAACAGCCCGAGAGGAATGTTGTACTCGCTCGTGTACTGCTCGCGTTCGGGCGCAGTCATCACCTGGATACCCAAGCACGCTCGGTGCAGAGCCGCCCGGTACACGAGTCTCACTAGACGACCGAGTCCCCGCTTCGTGCCGGGAAGAAACTCCATCAGTACGAGCTTGCGTTGGCGCGTGGCGACGAGAAGAAGAAGAAGCACTACCACCCCAATCGGACCCGTGCGTCCTTCGGAGGTGATGATCTGGTCGTGTCGGCGCGCCTTGCCGAACAAACGCAATCCCGAACGCAGCTGAGCTAGTTTTCCGCCGTGCGTTACGTCGACCCACTCGGCGTTGACGAGTGCGCCGTACCAGATGTTCGTAACCGCGCTCATTCCACCTCGCTGCCAATAAGAGGTGGCAGGACTCGCCGCAACGCGAGCAGGTACGCGACCGCCATCAGGGATCGCACGCAGACGGCAGCCACGATCACTCCAAACGGCCCCAACGCACCAAACAACACGATGTCGAGGATGACGGTCGCCACAACACTTGCAAGCGAGAACCAGATCAGAAGCTTTTGCCGCTGCGCAATCACCAGCAATCTCGTCGATGCCGCGCCCAGCACCAAAGGCGGTAGGGAGACGGCGAGGGCGGCGGCCCAGCTCAGGCCCAGACGCCACTCGCTAGGGGCAAAGTTGATTCCCACCACGCACACCCCAACGATCCCGACACTAGCGAGAATGCTCCCGAGACCGAGTATCCGGATGTCGCGCCGAAACATCCTCGCCGCGTCGTCGCGAGACATCGATCGCAGCCGCGACCAATTGCTCAGACGGCGGATCAGTAGTCCCATCACTACGAGTTGCGAGGCCGCCTGCAGCACGCGGTCGGCCAATTCGTATGCGGTGATGGAGCCCGCTGCTGCCCCACCCAGAATGTATCGGTCGGTCACTGGCTGCCCTTGGGCAAGCACGTTGGATCCGGATTGCCAGACGATGCGGTCGGGTGCGATTGTGCGGGTGGTACGCACGGCGTGCAGACCATCGACCGCTCGCGCATTGACTATCGACAGCACCACCCCTCGAACCGCCTCTCCGACCACGAATCCGGCGGCGAGAACGATGACGGTGATCGTGGGAACTGTCGCAGCGAGTACGAGCGGTATGACCGATTTGAACGATTGCATTAGCACCGCGACGGCCGTACGGCCCATGGCCACAGTCTGTCCCGAGGTCGCACCGGAGTAGCTACCCACGATTGGGCCGAGCGCGATCACAGCGGCCACCGCGGCGAAGAATCGGGGATCGTCGACCTGCCCCGAGTAGAACCAGATGTAGAGCGGTGCAGCCACGGCGGATACGGCCACACCATAGCCGACGCTTTTCAGCCGAAATCCCGCCACCGATCGGGCCGATGGAACCACTCCCTCGCCCAGCAGGCGACCGAAGACTGCGAGCGCGTTCACTTCGATCGCCGCACCGAGGATTGAGTTCATCGTTACCGCGATCGACAGTGCCAACAGGAATGTGTCGCTGCGCTGCCCACCGAGGTTCGTGGCAAGAACGAAGGGCAGCGCAAGGCCCGGAACGGATCCAACAATCGCCGCGACCGCTGTGGTGATGTCGGCTCTACCTCTCATCCTGCGGGCTGCCTGTGCGGGCGCAGCAGCGGCGGTCGCGGCCGGAGCTCGCGATACGCGCCGGTGAGAATGATGACCGCAACGTAGATTGCCACGGAATAGAGCAGGGTATTGGCGACGAAGGCATTCACCACGAGTCCTGCTGTGACTGACAGTGCAAGTGCAGCAGCGTCGCGATGATGCGCGCGCCGGAAGGCTCGCGAGAAGAAGATGATGAGTGCAATTAAGCATCCGCATGCGGCGGCAGATCCGACTAGCCCCAGTTCGACAAGAACTCGGAGGTATTCGTTGTGAGGGAGATTGTCTTTGACGATGGTTTCGCCAGTAGACGCGCCGAGGCCACGACCCAATACCGGGTGCTCCGTGAATTGCTGCACGAGGTCAGCCCATTCGTTGATCCGCCACACCAGCGAAAGGACCGCGGATCCGTCGGCGCTCCCATCCGTGAACCCGGCAAGACGGGAGCTGACCATCGGCGATACGAGCAGACCAAAGCCAAGAGTCACAAACGCGCCCGCGACGATCAGCTTGGTTCGACGCCGCAGCGCCGGGGTGAGCAGGAGTAATACGGTAAAAGCCACAGCCACTGCCGCCATGCTTCCCAGGCTCAAGGTAGTGACGAGGGCGGCTGCGGCCACAAACGTAAAAACGATGTCGTACCAGTTGCGGGAGCCGAGCACGCGGTACACCCCGCAGATAACTGTGAGTGCGAACAGCAGCCCGGCCGTGTTGGGATGCGCAAGAGTGCCGACCGACCGCAGGTCGCCTTGCACAAGCATCCCAGTCCCGGTCGCGGCCTGAAATATGGCTAGTACCGCAGGTAAAAAGGCAATCAGTTGAACCGTGAGCGCGACGCCGCGCACAGTGATCTGCTCTCGCGTGTTCAACATGATTGCGGCCGCACCGAGCACACTCATTATCCGGAGACCCTCGACCCAGGGGAGTAGACCGAACTCGGCGCTGCCTATAACGGCGAAGATCGTCAGCACCAGCGAAGCAATGACGAAGCCAAGAATGCCGCGGCGATAGCGGATAACCTGCACCGTGCCGAAAACGAGAATCGTTACCGCGATCAGCGCCGTAAGGCTCACGCTCTGCGTAGCGATAGAGAAAAATGCTGGGAGCCGGTCAACGAGCGCTCGCACCGCGATCAGAATCGCCAGCACGACCACGAGAGGTGGTCCGAGCCGCTCAACGCCTCGGCGGATCGCACTTTTGCTCGCTTCGGGCGCCTGAAGAGCCGGCATCAGGGTTCTTTCTGGGCGAGCATCTCTGTGACCCAGTCCCAATGCTTCCGCAATCCTGCTTCGAGCTCCGTGGTCGGATGCCACCCGAGTTGATCTCGAATCGCGGTCGTGTCGCCGCCGGTACGGTTAACATCCCCCGCAATCGTGTCGAAGCGATTTATGAGCACTTCCCGCCCGGTGATGGCGGCGATTAGCTGGAGCGCATCGTTGACAGAAGCGCTGCTTCCGCCCGCGACGTTGAAAACGCTGCCCGGCGCGGTACTGGTCGCACCTGCCGCGACAATCGCACTCACCACGTCGTCGACGAATGTGAAGTCACGAACCTGGCCGCCCGTGCCGTAAAGATCGATGGGCGTTCCTACTGCCGCGGCAGTGAGGAATCGCGTGAAGGCCATGTCTGGGCGCTGGCGAGGCCCGTAGACCGAGAAGAAGCGCAACGATACGGTGGGGAGCCCGAAAGCACTTGCATAAACTCGACAAAGGTGTTCGCCTGCCAGCTTGGTCACCCCATAAGGGCTCATTGGGCTGGGCAGATCGAGTTCGGTTGTGGGGAAGCGTTCTGCGTTGCCGTAGACCGAAGACGATGACGCATAGACGAATCGCTCGAGGCCGGCGACAGCCCTGGCATGCTCCAGGAGCCGCTGTGTCGCAGTCACATTGGCGTGTGTGCAGGCCGCGAAGTCGGTGCCCCAAGATTTTCGCACCCCGGGCTGACCAGCGAGATGAAATATCCGGGTGACCTGACCGAGTTGCTCGAGCGGCATCGTGGCAAGGTCGTCTTCGATAAAAGTGAACTGAGGAGATTCCAGGCGAGCGAGGTTCACGCGCTTGAGAGAGACATCGTAGTAGTCCGTGAGGGCATCCACGCCGATAACCTTTTCGCCGTCCGCGAGCAGGCGCGCTGTTAGCGTGCTACCGATAAAGCCTCCCGCACCGGTGACAAGTACAGTCATCGTTGTTGCCCCCCGAGTCGTAGAAGCGATCGCATAAGAACGGGCAAAAACAGCCAGCCATCGACCAGATAGCGTCGCCACAGTCTGCCGGGCTCTTGCACTAGCCGCCATGTCCACTCGGCTCCGATGCCTTGCGCCCACTGTGGCGCACGCTTGCGCACACCCGCCGCAAAGTCCACCGCGGCGCCCGCGCCGATGTAAGCACCGGGCGGGAGCCTGTCGGCCCAATGCACATACCATTCCTCCTGTTTAGGAAATCCCAGGCAGAGGAAAATGACAGAAGGTGTGAGGGCGGCAAGCTCATCGACTGCGAGCGCCGATGCCGGGTCGGAGGCAGAGGAGAGACTCGGAAGGCGCACATGGGTAACGGATGCGCCGGGATGTGCCTGCGTCAGGCGAGCGACGGCGGCTTCCCCTGCTTCGTCGCTCCCACCGACAATGGCAACGGTGAAACCCTCCGCAGCAGAACGACTAGTCATCCGCACTAGGGCATCTGCCCCGGTCTGCCGCTCAGCGTGAACTCCCAAACGGCGAGCCAGCCATACAAGAGGCATTCCATCAAGGGTGATCATGGCGGCTTTCTGTAAAAGCCCTCGCACTTGCGTCATGGTCGAATACGCGACGGTCTGATCGACGTTGGCCGTAACAATTAGCGCCGGCGAGGTGCCCGCAGCGAGTGAAAGGATTGCAGAATCAAGAGCCGAGTCGTCGCCGACGAAGACCGGTAGGTCATCGAGCCATAGCCCACCGTCTCGAGCGACGAAGACGGGTTTACGGCGGGCGCTCATGTGGGCTCCGTGGCGTAGATGGCGGCTATCACGACAGGGGCAGACAGATTAGCAACGGCCGCCGTGACCGCAGAGCGGTCGATTGTTGATGCGGCTCGTGCCAGTTGGTTCGCGATCTCGCTCGGTTCACGGGATGTGATGAATCCGGTGATGCCCTCCCGCACCAGCTTGCCCGGGTCCGAGCCCTCTGTCACGATCGGGATAGTGCCAGCGGCCATCGCTTCGACCAGCACCCGCGGGTAACCCTCGTAGCCCGCGCGGGATGTCATAAGAAACACGTCCGCCCGGGATACCTCGTCGGCCACCTCGCTGGGCGAAAGCCGCCCGCGCAGGCTCATCCGGGCGGCAACCGCAGATGGCAGCCGCTGTATGTGTTGCTCGATCTGCTTACGCAGCGATCCATCGCCGATCATCACGAGTTCTGTGTCGGATACCCCTATCCCCGCCATCGCGGCGAACGCATTCACCGCGAGCACGGGATCCTTAGGCACTTCGAGTCGACCGACCCAGACTGCCCGTCCCGCAGTGCGTGTGGTGCCGGTCGCGGCCAGCACAGCCGGATCGAACCAGGTGGGCGAGAAGCGAGCGCGAGGGTTCCAGGACTTCACGACATCCACGTAGGCAGGATTGAATACCGTGACTCGACTCGATCGGCGCACGATCCAACGTTCCAGGGCGCGGTGCGTGGCACCCGCGTACCTCCAGAAGGAGTCGGACGTTGCACCGGTGAGCCCTCTATCTTGCGTGTGGATGAAGTAGGAGCTATTGCCCCTCAGCAACGTGTGGGTGGCGACTCCTACATCCATGCGGTGACTTTGGTGCATCCGGGATCTGGGCAGGCGGTTTTTATAGCGAGCGAGTCCAGCCACGAGCCGCGCAGAGTGGGGGATACGTCGGATCTGCTGGGAGGGATCGAGCCGGACGACGGGCATAAACCAAAAGGAGCGCCCACCGTAGTTGTGCTTCTCCCACACACCCAAGGTCCGCGTCGGGTCGTTGGTTGCATCGACGCCCACGATCCCGATCGTCAAGTCCGTTGCGTAACGGGCTATGCCTCGTATGCAGGTATCGATCCCGCCCGGAGAAGATTGAGCGGCGTCGAACTGGTGGACAATCAGCAGATCGAGGTCGGTGGGGATGGCACGCGTCGAGTCTGTGCGTGGCATAGATGACAACGTACCATTTCCCTGTTACCGCCGGACTTGCGACCCGTGCCCACCGACGGACCCGCGTAAACTAGAGGGGTGAACAAACCCGTCGATGTCGCCCTCATCGGCGGTGGAATTATGAGTGCCACGCTCGGTGCCCTCCTCTCTCAATTGCAGCCGGACTGGGACATCCAGATTTATGAGCGTCTGAGCGATCTCGCCCTCGAGAGCTCTAACCCCTGGAACAACGCCGGCACCGGCCATTCCGCCCTGTGCGAGCTCAATTACACGCCGGAGCGGGCCGACGGAACCATTGACATCTCCAGTGCGGTTAAGGTCAACGAGCAATTTCAGGTGTCCCGCCAGTTTTGGTCGTTCCTGGTTGAATCGGGTGCACTGCCAGAGCCCACGGCGTTTATCAACCCGGCCCCCCACATGAGCTTCGTCTGGGGCGAGGTCAACGTCGAATACCTGCGCAAGCGCTACGAGGCACTGAAAGACCATCCGCTATTCCGGGGCATGGAATATAGCGAGGATGCCCGGGTCATCCGTTCGTGGGCACCGCTGATGATTCCCGGCCGCACGAAGTCCCAGGCCATCGCCGCGACACGCATCGCTTCTGGCACCGACGTCGACTTTGGTGCCCTGACACACCAGCTCACCACGAGCGTGGTCGCCGCCGGAGCGACGCTCAACACCGAGGTGCTCGTCACCAACCTAAATCGCCAGCGCGACGGGCTGTGGCGCATCAAGTTGCGCCGCGATATCGGGTCGACCCCGATGCTGCCGGTCACCGCTCGGTTCGTCTTTGTGGGCGGTGGCGGTTACGCGCTCAACCTGCTGCAGAAGTCGGGCATCAGGGAGATCCGCGGGTTTGGCGGCTTCCCCGTGAGTGGCGAATTTTTGCGCACCGACAAACCCGAGATCGTCGCACGCCACACCGCAAAGGTTTATGGCAAGGCAGCGGTTGGCTCGCCGCCCATGTCGGTTCCGCACCTCGACCTGCGCGTTGTCGACGGCACGGGCAGCCTGATGTTCGGTCCCTACGCCGGATTCAGCCCCAAGTTTCTGAAGTCCGGCTCGCTGCTCGACCTGTTCGCCTCCATTCGCTGGCACAACCTCATCCCGATGGTGGCCGCGGGCCTGCAGAACCTGTCCCTGGTGCGCTACCTCGTGGGCCAGCTGGTCGCTCGGCCCAGCACCAAGTTTGCGGAGCTTGAGCAGTTCTTCCCCGATGCTGACCCGAAGGATTGGTACCGAATTACGGCCGGCCAGCGGGTGCAGGTGATCAAGAAAGACAGGAAGAAGCTTGGTGTGCTTCAGTTCGGAACCGAGGTGGTGTCGTCGAAGGATGGCACGATCGCCGGGCTGCTCGGTGCCTCTCCCGGCGCATCCACGGCGGTGCCGATCATGCTCGGGCTCATCGAGAAGTGCTTTTCCGACCGCATGGCGGCGTGGAAGCCCGAGCTTCAGCGCATGATCCCGAGCTACGGCATCCCGCTTTCTGAAGACCCCGCCCTGGCCAGGGCCACGCTCGCACGCACGGCGAAGACGCTCGAAATCGCCGAGTAAGGCGACCAGCCGCCACGACTGAACCGACCGAGAGTCGCACGCGGGAGTGGCTCGCGGTGGCGTTGCTCGTTGTGTATGCACGGGTTCGTGCTGCTAATGGTGTTCTGGCCAGCCCCCGTCGACCAGGGCCGGCGTTCAGCGCCACCATCGCGATGTTTGCGAACTCGATTGGCCGCTGTACCCCACTCGTGGGGTACAAAGCGTCCCCCGCCGCTGGCATACTCTACAGCGAGGTAACCGGAGGGGATTGTGAAATGTCCGTCGGACTTCCGGCCAGCGATCGGCGGCGCCTCACCATCGCCTACTCCAAACCGACCGTGACCGTGAGGTTCTCCTATGAGCAGCGTTGACACCTCGTCCACTACTGGTGCCCCGCGCATTCGGCTGGCCATTCTCGACGACCACCAAGTGCTGCTTGACAGCCTCAGCAGTTGGATCGCCGTGAACGCGCCCGACTTCGACCTGGTGCTCAGCGCCAGCACCTGGCTGCAACTCGTGCACAGCGATAACTTCCCAACTGATCTGGTGCTCCTCGACTTCCAGCTGCGCGAGCCGGTCTCGATAGAGGCGCGGGTGCGCACGTGTCGGGCGGCCGGGGCGAAGGTGATCGTGCTGTCGAGCCTCGACACCCGAGAGGCGCGCGAGCGCGCGTCGGAGGCCGGGGTCTCAGCGTTTCTTTCCAAATCGTTGCCGATGCGCGAAGTAATGGACTCGGCGCGCAGCATCATGGGGGTCGACCTGCAGTCTGCCCCGCGGGTCGGCTGGCGCCCGCTGCCTGCGGGCGCTGCCGCACAGTCGCGTCCCAAGCTCAGCGCAGGAGAGATCGAGGCGTTCACGCTGTACGTGTCGGGACTCAGCACGGCAGAAGTGGCACAGCGCATGAACGTGCAGTATGAGACGGCCAAGACCTACCTGCGGCGGGTGCGAGAAAAGTACAGTCGAGCCAACCGGCCGGCGAGCAAAAAGGCCGAGCTCACCCGAAGAGCTGCCGAGGACGGGTACCTTAGTTAGGTGAGTAAGTTGTACTTCCGCTACGGGGCGATGAACAGCGGCAAGAGCACCGCGCTATTGCAGGCGGCATACAACTATGAGGAGCGCAAGCAGCAGGTGCTTCTCGCGAAGCCCCAGGTCGATACCAAGGGCGCCGCGGCGATCGTCTCGCGTCTGGGCCTGACTCGCCCAGTCGACTTCACGGTCGCCCCAGACGAAGACATCTACGCGAAATTCACGGCCGAACGTGCCAAGGTTCTGGCGCGCACCGGGCTTCCGGTGAGCTGTCTGCTGGTTGATGAGGCGCAGTTTTTGAACGAGGGACAGGTTGACGATCTGTTGCGGATCGCGATTCTCGAAGGTGTGCCAGTGCTTGCGTACGGCATCCGCACAGACTTTCAAACGGTGGCGTTCCCGGGAAGCCGTCGCCTGCTCGAAATCGCGCACTCGCTGGAAGAACTGAAGACGATCTGCCGATGTGGTCGCAAAGCGGTCTTCAACGCGCGCAAGGTCGGCGAGCGGTACATCTTTGATGGCGACCAGATCGCGATTGACGGGCAAAACGTGACCTACGAGTCGCTGTGCGGTGCCTGCTATCTCGAGGAGAGCAATGGGGTGCTCAACAACGGGTGGAAGCCCAAGGCCGACTTCAGTTATGGCAGCGCGCCCGACGCCGACTTTATGTAACCAAGGTGGCCCTGATTAGTCTGGGATGATAGGGGCTGGCCGGGAAGTCGAGATGAGGATGACGTGTCACTGAAGTCATCGCAGGGCGCGTGGTCGCGGGTGTACGCCACCAGATTGATTGTGACTGATGCCTTGGTCGTCTCCCTCACGCTGGGTGGATCGCAAATTATGTGGTTCGGCCTGGATGGCGCAAATCTAGCGATTCGCGAGCAGCGCGGGCTCGCGATTGGCTACACGCTCGTTTCGCTGGTACTCGCGCTGGCGTGGATGATCGCGTTACAGCTGAGTGCGACTCGGGATCCCCGGACTGTCGGAAGCGGAAGCATCGAGTACAAGCGTGTTGCGGACGCGACGCTCTCCCTATTCGGTCTTTTCGCAATCTTCGCCTACTTGGCCAAGGTCGATCTTGCACGCGGGTACTTCCTTACCGCGCTCCCGATTGGGCTGTTTTTTTTGCTCTTCTCACGCTGGCTGTGGCGTCAATGGTTGCACCGCAAGCGAAAAGTGGGCGAGTTCACGTCGAGTGTTCTGATTGTCGGCTCGCGGGTGAAAGTCGAGCACGTCGTTCGAACGATTCTGCTCGAGAGGTCGGCGGGACTCGTTGTTGTGGCGGCCCTCGTACCTCAAGGGGCCGAAGGAGAAACTATCGCTGGGGTTCCGGTGCTCGGTGACCTGGGCCAGATTTTGACGGCCCTCGACCAATCGAATGCTCAGACGATCGTTCTGACGGACTCCGATGAACTGCCTCACACCGCGGTTCGTACTCTCAGCTGGGAGCTCGAAGACCGCGGCGTCAGCCTCATTGTTGTGCCGGCACTTACGGATGTGGCTGGGCCGCGTATCCACGCTCGTCCGGTATCCGGGTTGCCACTCATTCATGTCGAATTTCCGATCTTCGAGGGTCGCAAGCACATCGCGAAGCGAGCCTTCGATGTCGTGATGGCAAGCTTCGCCCTCGTTCTACTGAGCCCCGTTTTCGTCGGGATAAGTGTTGCCATCCGGCGGGATAGTCCCGGACCTGCGTTCTTCCGACAGCGCCGTGTCGGGTTGAACGGCAGAGCCTTCAGAATGCTGAAGTTTCGGTCGATGAGCTCGGATGCTGAGTCGCAACTCGCATCGCTTCTCGACCAGTCGCAGGGCAACGGGGTTCTCTTCAAACTCAAGAACGATCCGCGGGTGACACGGGTGGGCGCGTTCCTTCGCAAACACAGCCTCGACGAGTTGCCGCAGTTCATCAACGTCGTGCGCGGGGACATGTCTCTTGTCGGCCCGCGTCCACCTCTGGAACCCGAGGTCGCCAAGTACGACGAAACGACGAAACGCCGCTTGCTGGTGAAGCCGGGCATCACCGGGCTCTGGCAGGTGAGCGGGCGCTCTAACCTGTCGTGGGATGACAGCGTGCGACTCGATCTGTACTACGTCGAGAATTGGTCATTGACCGGAGATTTGATCATCCTTTACCGGACCCTAAAGGCTGTACTGCGCCCGAATGGCGCGTACTAGTCGCCCAGCTTTCCCTGCTTGAATGGATCTATGGGTAGACGGGTTGCGGGCGCTGATGCGCCACGGCACCCTCAACTTATAGGCCGGCATCGAGTTCTGAGCACGCGCAAACCCGTGCGGATCATCGTACTGCTGTCGGTCTCGGCCGTTCTGCTTTTCATCGTGGGCTGGATTGGCGTGCGCGGGTTGGTCGCCAAAGGCGAGCTTGAGGCGGCGATTCCCCTTGCAACGACGATCAAAAAAAGTCTTCTCTCTAATGAGCCCGAGAGAGCAGCCACCCAGTTGGCGACTCTGCAGAGTCACACCGCAACCGCGGTTTCACTCACAGGGGACGTCATTTGGCGTGCCGTTGAGCTTCTGCCCGTAGTCGGTTCAAATTTGACTGCATTTAGAGAAGCGGCCGAAGTCATAGACACCGTTTCCTCGGAGGCGCTTAGCCCGGTTGTCGAACTGGCCGGCACTATCGACGTCTCCAGCTTCAAACCTATCGACGGACAAATCAACCTCGATCCGATCCTGGATGCCCAGGACAACGTGGCACTTGCAGATGATGTCGTGCGCGACGCGCTCGACAAAACGCGTGATATCGATACGTCGTATACGCTCGCGCCTGTTACCGCTGCTATCAAGCAACTAGACAAAGTGCTGGCGGACGCAAGCAGCACGCTCTCCTCGGTTCGCACGACCGTCAATTTACTGCCAGGAATGCTCGGCGTCGACGGACCGCGAAACTACCTGCTCATATTCCAGAACAACGCTGAGACCCGCACGCTCGGCGGCAATCCCGCGTCCCTCGCACTGCTTCACGTCGACGATGGGCGTATCGATCTCACCTCGCAGGCCTCGAGCAAAGAGCTACGCACGGGGGTTCCCGCGCTTGACCTCGATCCGGCGCTTCTCGAACTCTATGGCAACAACTTGGCTCCGACCGCGATCACAGGATATGTGCAGAACATCACAATGATTCCGGACTTCGCGACCACAGCTACTCTTGCCAAGGCGATGTGGGAGAGGCGCTTCGGTGATCAGATCGACGCTGTTGTTTCCTTCGATCCAGTCGCTCTCGGGTACCTCCTCGGTGCCACTGGCGAAGTTCAGATGTCGACCGGGGATGTGCTGACCGAAGACAACGTTGTGTCGTTGCTCCTCTATGAGGTGTACGGCCGCTACACCGACTTTGGCCAACAGGATGCGTTCTTCGCCGAGGCGGCCCGGGGCGTTTTTGATCTGGTCAAGTCGGGCAAGGGAAAATCCAAGGATCTGCTCGCCGCGATGGGCAAGGCCGTGGCGGAGGGGCGACTGCTCGTGTGGAGCTCTGTTGCCGAAGAGCAAGAAGTCATCGAGACAACCGACTTCAGTGGCATCCTGCCGCTGACAAATGAACCCACGACAGTCGTCGGTGTCTATTTCAACGACCTTACGACTGCCAAGATCAACTATTTCATGGACGCCACCGTTGACGTCAGCGCGCCCGTCTGCTCGTCAGGAGGTTTTGATACGGTCGCCACCGTCACGCTGACTTCCCGGGTACCTGTCGATGCAGCGACCGTTCTCCCCGCTTACGTGCTGGGAGCTTCTGAAAACGGCGAGATGTACGTGGAGACGGTGGTTCTCGGACCAATCGGTGCTGCGTACTCGACCTACGACCCCGGAACCGGTGCCAGTCTTGTCAATTCCGGCGTCGACAAAGGCCGACCAGTCGCCAGAGTGAGCATGCTGCTGCTGCCCGGGGAGACCAAGACAATCTCGGTCACCATGGCATCACCGGCCGGCAAATATGGTCCGTTGATGGTCAAGACCACTCCGCTGGTGACGCCGACCGCGCTGAGCCAGTCCGAGGGCTCCTGTAAGTAGCACGAGCTTTAGGCCCAGCCTCCCGCCAGCGAAAAGACCCTCCTGAGTGCGAGAAGGACCGTCTCTACACGCGACGGCCCTTCCTGGTCACACACTGTCGGGGTGGCGGGATTCGAACCCACGACCTCTTCGTCCCGAACGAAGCGCGCTACCAAGCTGCGCCACACCCCGATCGTTCACACCCTCACGGGCGAGAACCTCATCAAGAATAGCTGAAATCTCCGGCGGTTAACGTCACGACGACGGCCTCGGGTGGGCAGGCGAAGCGCACGGGCGCGTAGATGGATGTTCCGATGCCGGCGCTGACGTTCAGGAAGGCCGCGCGGCGCGCGTGGTGCCACACGCTGAGCCCCTGGGCCTGCTCGCGGGGGATGTCGCAGTTGGTGACGAGTGCGGGCAGCCCGGGGATGCGAACCTGACCACCGTGGGTGTGACCGGCGAAGATCATCTCCGCTCCGTTGGTGACGAAAGAGTCGAGCACGCGGCGGTACGGGGCGTGGGTAACGCCGATCGCGACGGGGTCAGGCCCGGAACGGTCATCCTGCCAGCCGACGTTTTCGCGCATGTCTTCGATCGCGCCGGTCAGGCGGTCGAGACGGTCCCAATTGCGGTGGGCATCGTTGACCCCGAATAGCTCCAGGCGCGACCCCCGCAGCTCAACGGCGCGTGCCGCGTTGTTGAGCGAGAGCCAGCCGAGGGTGTCTTCGAAATAGGACTCCATGTCGGCCACGTCGAGGGTGGCAGCGGCGCTCTGGTGCGAGGATGGCCCGCCGAAGTACGAGAACGGGTTCTTGACCTGGGGTCCGTAGTAGTCGTTCGAACCGTTCACGAAAACGCCGGGAACGCCGCGGAACAGCTCCAGAGCGCGCTTGACGCCGTCGAGGCCATCAACGTGTCCCATGTTGTCGCCCGTGTTGACGATCAGGTCGGGCTCGATCGTAGCGAGCGAGCGAATCCAATCTTGCTTGCGGGTCTGCCACGGTGCCATGTGCAGGTCGCTGATGTGCAGCACAGTAATGGCGCGAGCGCTTGGGTCGAGTACGGGGGCCTGCTCATGCCGCACGGTGAATCGATTGCGTTCAATGAGGGCGCCCCATGCCAACGCGGCTGCTCCGGCGGCTGCCACTACGCCCAACGCAGTGGCAGCCCCGGAAACGGTCGATCGATGGGTCAAGGGTTGCAACTGAGCTTGGTCACTGTCAGCGTCACCTTGGTCGCCGGAAGCACGTCTGCGCCCGCCGGCGGATCCTGCGCAGAGACCTTGCCGATCCGGGGATCGCCAGGGGCTGTGTTCGCAGGCAGCTTCGCGCAGGCCTCGCTGACGGTCGTGACGCCGGTGCTCAGCACCGCGGCCTTCGCGGAACCGAAGTCGTTCGTCTCGCCGTCACCAACGACATCCGGCATCACCCGGGCATTGCCCTTGCTGGTGTAGACGGTAATTGTCGTTCCCTTGGCGGAGTCCGAGTCTGGGCCGGGGTCGCTGCCCATGACCTCACCGGCCGGGCGGGAGGAATCGTACGGACCCCCATCGACAAACCCGAACCCGAGGCCTTCGAGCAGCGATTTGGCCTGCGCTAGCGAGAGACCGCGAACATCCGGAACCTTCTGGCCAGAGCCCTGGAGCAGGCGGTCCACGGGCCCTGGAAACTGGCCACCCGGGTACTTCGAGTTCAGAGCCGCTGCGGTCGGACGCGAGATCGCGTGGCGCAGGTACGCGCCACTTACGCCGCCAGCCTCGAAGTTGAACATGTTGTAGTCGTTGATGCTGTTACCGACCCACACCGCGGTGCCCCAGGCGGTCGTAAAGGTCGACATCCAGGTCTGGTTGTTCGAGTCCGTGGTGCCGGTCTTGCCGCCAAGCGGGATGCCGTCGCCCGGGTCAGACAAGCCACCGGTGCCCTGCGTGACCACCTGCTGCAGGGCGTAGGCCGCAGTGGCCGCTACCTCAGCGTCGATGGCCTGCTTGCAGTTCGGTGACTGGCCCGGCAGGTTTGCTCCATCCGGTCCAACTATTTTGTCGACCATGATCGGCTCGCACCACTTGCCGTTGGCACCGATTGCCGCGTATGCGGAAGCGAGGCTGAGCGGGGTGATCTCGTTGGTTCCGAGGATCGCGGAGGGGTTGTTGCGCAGTGGCTTCTCGTCACCGCGCTGCACGCCGAGTGCGGTGGCGATTTGGGACGTCTTGCACTGGTCAAGCTGAAGGCCCATGTTGGCAAACACGCCGTTGATGGATGACACGGTGCCCTGAACGATGTCGAAGGTGCCCTTCTCTCCGCCAGCGTTACCCACCTTCCAAGGCCCACCCCCGAGGTCTTCGGGAACGCTGGGGCAGGTGTTCTGGAACTTGCCGCCATCGAACACCTTTCCATCACCAGAGACGCGCTCGCCGAGGCCCTTGCCGACCGAGAGCCAGTTCAGCAAGGTAAAGAGCTTGTAGGTCGATCCGGATTGAAACCCGGTCGATCCGCCGTAGCTGAAGCTGGTGTTGTAGTTGACGGCCGAGGTCGATGGACCACCGCCCTCAAGAGTGTCGTTAAACGTTTTGTTCTCGGTCATCACGAGGATACGACCGGTTCCGGCCTGCACCGTTGAAGTGGCGCTACCGAGGCTGAAGTCGGTGACGTTATTGGGCGCGTAGGTCCAGGTCGCGTTCTGGGCCTGTTCCTGCACCTGTAGGTCGAGGGTCGTGTAGAGCGAGTATCCGCCGCGTTTCCAGTTCTCTTCACGCGTGGTTTCATCCGCACCGAGCGACTCGAAATTCTTCACGTTCTTGACCACGAAGTCACAGAACCACTGCGTGTTCGGATTGCCGCCCATGCACGAGTTCGAAGGCTGCGACGGAATGACGGTGGTGTCGTCGACCGGGGTCGCGATTGCCTCGTCGTGCTCCTTCTGGGTGATGTCACCCTCGCCGAGCATGGCATCGAGGATTACGTCGCGGCGGGCGGTGTTGGCCTGGTAGTTCTCGGGATCGAACAGTCCGCGCTCACCGGGGTACTGCACGATCGCAACGAGGCTGGCCGCTTGCGGAAGCGTCAGATCTTTGGCGTCGACGCTGTAATAGCGCTGCGCTGCGGCCTGGATGCCATAAGTGTTGTCGCCGAAGAAGGCAATGTTCAGGTACGCGACCAGAATCTCCTTCTTGGTGTACTTCTTCTCGAGGCCAATCGCGAGCTTCATTTCTTTCAGCTTGCGATCAAACGATGTCGCGGTCGCCTTGTCGTACGCTGCCTGACGGGCCTCTTCCGTGTCCTTCTCGAGTGCCTGCATCACGAAGATGTTCTTGACCAGCTGCATCGTGAGGGTGGACGAACCACTCTTCACGCCGCCGGCGGCCACGTTGCCGATCGAGGCACGGATCACCGACGCGACGTCGACGCCGCCATGCTCGAAGTAGCGGCGGTCTTCACCGGCGACCACGGCATCCCGAGCGAAGCTGGAAATGTCGTCCCACGAGACTTCCTGCCGGTTCTGGTCGTAGATGGTGGCGATGGGCTCGTAGCCGCCCACGCTCTGCGCGCTGCTGGAGACGGCATAGATCGTGTTGCGTTCGGGCTGCTGGCCGATCTCGAGGTACTCGGGCAGGCTGTCGAAAACGCCGATGGCGCTCGAGGCGGTGATTCCGGTTACGGCCAGCGCGGGAGTCACCATAACCGTGACGAGAAGTCCCGAAAGTACGCTGAAACCGAGTAGGCCGGCGATCGAGGTGAACACGCCTCTACGCGGAGAATTTTGGGCAGACATAAGATCAAGGGTACGCGATCAACCTGTTACTCAAGCTGAACGGATGCCCTAAATGCCAACATGGGAGTACCTCACGACCCCGCTCATCATCCATAACACGTCGGCGATCCTCAATAACTGGGGTTCAGAGGGCTGGGAACTGGTCCAAGTGATCCAAGGACCCGAGGGCGGACTCGTCGCCTATCTCAAGCGCCAGAAGGCGGACAGCTGATGTCAGTTCTCGACGATCGGCTGGCCGAGCTGGGCCTCGTCGTGCCGGCCACGTCGAAGCCGGTCGCGGCCTACATTCCCGCCGTTGCCAGCGGCAGCCTCGTCTACACGTCGGGCCAGTTGCCGATGGTCGACGGCGCGCTGCCCCTCACCGGCAAGGTCGGTGCCGAGGTGTCAGCGGATGACGCGAAGCAGCTTGCCCGCACGTGCGTGCTCAACGGGCTGGCCGCCGCCCGCACCGCCATCGGCTCACTCGACCGCATCACTCGCGTGGTGAAGGTGGTCGGCTTTGTGGCATCCGACCCCTCATTTACCGGCCAGCCGGGCGTGATCAACGGGGCGTCGCAACTTCTCGGCGAGATCTTCGGCGACGCCGGTGCCCACGCGCGTAGTGCCGTGGGTGTCGCGGTGCTTCCGCTGGATTCGCCCGTCGAGGTGGAGTTCGTCTTCGAGTTCGCGTGATCTGGGTGCCCTGCCTGCCCTGCAGTGTTGCCCTTTTCCGGAGTTTTCGCCAGGTGAGCCCCATTTCGGGATAAGGGTGTGACTGGGCGCCGAATTCTCCGGAGAAGAGAAGAGAAGAGAAGAGAAGAGAATGGATGGCGGGGCTGGTCGGCACCGCGCGTCGCGCTACGCCGTCACCCTACGAAGGTGGTCGCCGCGAGACATGTGCTCGAGAATGAGCGCGACGCAGCCGGCCCAGTTGTACATGATCTCCGCGTAGCGCAGTCGCAGCACGATATAGCCGCGCAGCGCCAGCCGGTGGTCGTTGCGCGCGTCGCGAGCGGCATCCTTTTCCCGATCGTGGAATGCGCGGCCGTCGGTCTCGATCACGAGGGATCGCCCGATGAGAAAGTCGAGTTCGCGGATTCCTCCAATCGCGGGGTGGTGTGTAAACGCGATGCCCCGCTCGATCAACCAGATCAGCACAATCGACTCAAGGCCGGAGTCCATGTCGGGGCGGAGGAAAATCAGCCACGCTTTCACCCTGTCGGGCATCATCTCGAAGAGCTGCAGCACGGCCGCCAACCGAAGGTTACCGATGCGCAGCGCCGAATTCGCGCAGGCCACCGCGGTGTCTCGATCACACGACAGCAGCACCTGGGCCAGCGCCTGAATCTTCGATTCCCGCCACGGGGTGCGCCGCAGCGGAACATCGTGCATGGTTCGCCAATGGTGCACGATGTGCGGTTGCCGGTCATCCGAATGGGCAAAGGCGACACGGCCCGGCTTCGCGATGTTGCCGTGTGGCGCCCAGCTCACATGAACGCTCGTGTCGAGCCCGCGCCACCATCCGTAGGACGCGGCCGCCGAAAGCCCGCCGATTCGCCCGCCCAGCATGATCGCGGCGCGACGCTCGTCGTCGATGTCGGGTAACGCATACCAGGCTCGCCGCAACCTCACAAGTTCGCCGTGGTGAACGGCGACCGTGAGCCGGGGGCCGCTGAAGCCGGCCGCTCTCAGCTGGTCCCGAGTGGCGATGCCACCGTGGTGCTGCATGGTGGCCGACAGGTGTGCGCGACTGTTCACCCAGCGATCATGGGATGCCACGGCATCCGTCATCGCTCACCGACCGGGTTTCGTGCGCAACCCGTCGCCCCCC
>Ga0105048_10002944_pt1 | contig 27884 bp, 23 predicted proteins | sample MAT05_FD_78382 | JGI IMG/M metagenome (GOLD analysis project Ga0105048, IMG submission 78382) | Freshwater microbial communities from Lake Fryxell liftoff mats and glacier meltwater in Antarctica - MAT-05 | ecosystem: Environmental > Aquatic > Freshwater > Ice > Liftoff microbial mat | place...
ATGATCCACAACTCCGATTGCGGGAAATTTCGCTCGCGGGTCTGGCAATGGATTCGCGACGGTAAAACCCAAATGCGCACACTGATTGATGAACAAAAAGTAGAAGGGCCCGGCACATGAACAAGACATTCGCAAGCGTTTTTGCACTCCTTTTTTGCTTGATCGGCGCTAGTTCGTCGGTCAACGCGCAAGAGCCGGTGTCGTTGCAATCAACCGATGATGGCTGGGCGGTGATGGTCGATGCCACCGGCAACGCCACGCAAGAAGGCACGCAGCTGCGCATCAATCTGGACCATTTAGGCTTAAGTTTTGGGCAAACCACCGCCGAGATCGTGCGGGTGCGCAGCTTCAAGATCGGCTTAGCGTACGGCAAGCCAAACGGCGGCTGGACGGTTGATCGATGGTCCAATTCAATCGATAAACCTCTGGCACTGCGCGCAGGCGAGCGCAATTTAAGCGAATCGCTCAGTGCGACGATTTCAACCGAAGGGCTGCCGTCGTTGGAGAGCTACTGGCTGGTGATCGCGGTCGAGGCGGTGACCGGCATGCAAACCATCCGCTGCTACGCGCACAACAGTGCCGGGCGTTTTGCGCGCAACTAGCAAAGATGACGTTTTTTGCGAGCAGGCGTGCGATTCGAAAGAACCACAAACGAGATTTTCCGAATGGAAAATCTCGGCTTAAGCGCAGCGTCGCTACGGCAGCCGCATCATCTTCTGCACCCAGCGCCCTTGGCCGGGATACAGTCCGCGTTTGATCAATGCCAGATCCGCGTCCGCGTTGGGCACAAACGCGTACACGCGATCGGGCGTGATGCCGGCCAGCGGAAACGTAAACGTCGGCAGCCTCGGAGCCAACCGCATGCAATTCGGCCCGATGGGCTGCAGCGGTGGGCAGCGATAGGTGGCGTGCGTGTCGCGCGGAGTGAGGACGATTTCACACCCCTCGAATGTGCAAAAAACGCTGCCGCTAATCTCTTCGGAACCGACTGGATATTCGATCAATGACGGTGCACCAAACAATTTGCGCCGCACCATTGCCGGGCGAATAGCGACTGGCAGCGCGAGGCCCGGCACAGACCAGCGTCCAACCAGATTTTGGCCCAGAGTGAGGGCGCCGTCCTCCCGCATCAGGTACTGATTTGTCAGATCAATTGAGTTGGCAGCCGCGGTGTAGCGATAGCCGCCAAATTTTTTCGACGCCATAATCAACGTGCCCGGTGCAAGCACCAACGCAAGCTCGCGCTCAAGTTGCTCGGGATCACCAGACTGCGGTCCAGGCAACGTGTTGGCCGCCCGCCTAAAAAGATCCGTTCGAACTGGCAAAAATGCAATCGAGCTGGCGAACAACGGCGACTGTGAAAGCTGCGACAGCACGAGCGCGGGCTCAAACGGTAACGTTTGCGGCAGGATTCTGAGGTCAGTAACGCCCCCCAGCCAGGAATGTCGCGAGGTTGTCGAAAGCGTCGTCTCCAGAAACGGTGTGGGCGCTCCCGCAGTGGAACGTGAAACGAGATCGCGGCGGGCAATTTCCCCGCGATCACCAATGACCTCAACGGTTAGCTCTCGACCTAGCAGCAAGGTGGGATTTATATGCAGCGCCAGCGGGATATAAATCAGATTTGGGTTTGCCGGAAATCCAAATTGCGTGCAAATTGGTAATCCTAAGCCGCTTGAACCACCTGACCAAGCCGAATGATTCCTATTCTCGCACTCGCTAATCAGCCGAACCGTCAGACGGTTGCCAATAACGGTGAGTTCAAAGCGATCCGCATCGCCAGAATAGCTATACCCATCAGCAACGCTTTCGATTACCAACATCGAATTGGACGTTTGGTTATACGGGGGAACCAGCGCAAATTCTATTTTGGGCGTTACCGTGTCAGCCATTGCCAAAAAAACAATCGAATTTAAAAGATTCATGGCAGTTGGCATCCGCTGCGAGCGGGGAAAATACGCTTGATCCGAAAATCGCCCGTCTGGAATGGCGGAATTGGCGGCTGGATCGTGGGGAAGCCGCTAAAGAGCCCCGTTAGATAGGAAAATCCCCGAACATCGGTTGAAGACTCATTGTATGAGGCATAGAACTCGTAGCGCACCTCTGCTTGATTGCACTCTACTTGCGGGTTGGCGGCGTCTTTCAAAAATCGGATTCGAAACTTACCCACTTGTTTGGTGTTCGGCGAGGGCGACCCCGCATTGAATAAACCGCCAGCGGTAATGTAAATGCCTCCTGACCAATCGCGCGCACTACTAACTGGCAGCGGAAAGGTGGTTTTCGAAGGCGTCCATGGCTGCACTGTTAACCAGCGATACCGATTGCTGTACAGCGCGGGGACGCCATTTGCAGCAGGGCCTTCACCAACCGGCGGTGGGCAAACGGTGCCTCCCGGGCATTGCGCGTTGTAAGCCCCATTAACACCGTTATAGGTGTACCAGCCAATCGACAAAGGTTGCTCTGAAGTGATCGCGCCGTTAAACACTTCCAACATGAGCCCTTGGCCAGAAAAGGCTGGATCAAATTCGCCAGTCGCCGTTGCGCGCCCCCAGACGCCAGTCAATGCAAATGGCAACGCGGTAGGCGTCACTGATTGACTCAACGTCTGGTCGATATACTCTTGTTCCTGCGTGTTATTGGCGCATTCCGGTGACGCACCAAGGCGTTGCAGCACGATAGTTCCTGAGGCTTGAGGCAGCGAATTCGCGCTCACACCGACAGAGCGCTGAAAGTAAAGTTCAGCGAATTCACAAGAACGAAAGGTGAGGGTGCCACTGCCGATTTTTGTCGGCTGATGCGTTCCGATGTTTGGACTATTAAAAGCCGGCTGATTGCTGAAGCGCTGCTCGTAAATCCCAATCGGAACTACAAAGCCGGTCCGATCACCTTCTTCAGAAATACCATACCAATGCTGTCCTTGCCCCGGTTGAAGCAATACATCGTTCTTATAAGAAAACCAGCCACCATAAATCTTCGACGGCGTATTCGGCGGCACCGGAGGCGCTACTTCGAAGACAAAACCTTGGCCTTGAGTCGAGTAGCTAAAATAGGTGCCTGTCAAACCGAATCGGGACGGGTCGATGGCCGTGTTTTGTGTGGTCAACGACACGTAGCCCTGATTGCAATCCAATAAAGTGATGGGGCGAGCGGGAAGTGAATCTTTGGTAGCCGTGGCACGAGCGATTGCTTGACCGCCAGCTGTGTTCGACACAGTCAGCGCTGCCAAAATCCTCGGATAGTTCCACAGTGCTGCGTTACCAGTTGCCACTAGCCGATTGGCGATTAGCCCCATGCATGCCGACAGCATTGGCGCGGCCGAGGAGGTGCCGTCAAAGAGGCCATTGAAATGCGTCAAAGGCTGGTTAGCCGCCGTAAAGCTAGAAGTTGTCGTGGTCACAGTGGAACCCGGCGCGACGGCTTGAGGATATTGCCCTTGTGGGCCAAGGGTAACGAAAGGAGCAATCGAAAACTGGCCATTTTGGCAGTTCGGGTAGGAGAAAATGGTGTTACACGAAGCGCCCGCTGTGAAGGTTTGCCCAGTGCAGGATGGAAAGGAATGTGTCCCGCTAGGTTCGTTACCAGAACCAGCTACTGGAACAACACCTTTCGCGACCAGCTCTGCTAAAAGTCCCTGGATGGTATTGAAGTCCGATCTCGAGCTGCAGGAATTAAACGATGAATAGACAGTTCCGAAGCTCATATTCACCGTTCGCAGCCGCAGGCCACCTGCAGCGATTTGTTGCGCAGCGCGGGTGTTTGCCCATTCAAGCGCCTTGATGATTGCATCACCCCAGTAATTTGGTCGCCATTCGCCGAATTGGCGCTGCCATGAACCGTTTGCGCTACTGTTGGGAGCCGCGTTGGTGGGTTGATGTCCTTGAACATTTGCCAAAATCAGCGTTGCGCTTGGTGCAAACCCTAAAATAGATTGTTGGCCATTCGGGAAGGGCTGGCCACCTAAGCCAGCCGCAATACTGGCCACCGCAGTGCCGTGATAGATAGCAGTGGTTGCCGCCGGTTGTACACCCAAGCCGGTCGGTGGCGGCGTCGCCGCCGAGCTGCCTGGCCCGACCACCAAAATATCGTCTAAAACACCTTGGGTGTTGCGGCATTTCGACTGGCTAGACGGCGCGCATAGCTCGATCAGCCCGACGCGTTGCAAGACTGGGTTGGTCGGATCAAACCCCGCATCGATGATCATGATCTCTTCACCAGATCCAAGATACGGCGGCATCGAATTGTGAAACGGCGCGACGCCTGAAATTGCTCGAGCCTGATCGAGGAATAGCGCCTGCATGGGCTTATTGATACGCACGCGATCTACCTCAATAGTTCGCTCAGCAATTTCGAGGCCTCGGCGATCAATCCTAGCGTGGATAACAAAACCATCAAAAAAGGGTGGGTCGGTTGGCCTTTGTTGCTCAAGTTGCTTGGACTAACGCCAGCGCCAGTTCGCGGTCTTTTCCTCTCAGCGGCTGTGATCTCGAGGCGAATGGCATGAGTGCCTCGGTGCGTGCAAAGCCAATAATCGCGCCTACACTGCCGCGCCGCACAATCTCATCGCGCACACTTGCTTCTATTCGCGATTCCGTCTCCGGGGGGGGGCTCTATCCGCGCGCCAAATGCGCTTTTCAGCGTAACCAACGCAATAATTCCTAAACACAGCGCGCTTTTCAATGTCATCAGCTTTTTCCTAAGGAATCCACGAATTTAAGGTTAACTATGGCGCAGGTTAGCAATAAATAAATCGGCAAATGTGGATATTTGGCGTATGCAGCGCAATAAATTAGGTGTTACGCGTCAAGGTTGAGGCGGCCCTGTTCACAAATTCTTTTCTGAAATAGTTTGCGTCGTTCTGACTGCTGCTGCTTGAGGGCATGGGCAGTTTGAAAAACAGTTACGAGCGAATCGAGGGTAAAGCGCATCGCGCACGAACCGCAACGGACGGCTGTATTGTTAAGGATTCCGAGCGCTGTGCAACGCCGCCATCGGCTCGCGCAGTAGGTTTTTCAAAGTGCTCTTAGGTAGTTGACGGCACGGTTAGCTGCGTCTACTCGACATTTATTTGGTCGTCGGGCACAGGCCTGTGTAGCCGGGCTGTTGCTGCGGCAAAGCCCTCACGCGCGACCAATAAAGCCGCGCTTTGCTGCCTCCAGCGCGGCTTCTGCGCGCGATGAAATTTGCAGCTTGCGATACACCTCTTTGACGTAGCCGGCGACAGTGTTTTTGCTCAAAGCCAGCAGCTCGGCGACCGCTGGCACGCTTAAGCCTTTGCCAATCAGACGCAGCACCTCGCTTTCGCGATCGGTCAGCGGCACTTCAATTTCAACCGGCGCCGCGAAATGTCTGAGCAAGCGCCGCGCAATGCTCGGTGATAGCGGCGGCCGGTCGTTGACGATGCCAGTCAGTAACTCGACCAGATTTTCTTTGGTTTCGTCTTTTAAAACATAGCCTTGCGCGCCAGCATGCAGCGCGCCAAACAGGTGCGCGTCGTCGTCAAATACCGTTGCCACCACGCACCAAGCGCTGGGATGCTTGGCGCGCAGCGCCTTGATGATGGCCACGCCGCTGCCATCGGGGAGCCCTAAGTCGATCAAAGCCAAATCCGGCGGCGGCGACAGGTGTGCCTGCGCGCTTAAGATGCTCGCGGCTTCAAGCAATACCGCCTCCGGGAATGCTTGGGCGACGGCCGCGCGCAACCACTCTCGACTGGGACTCAAATCGTCAACGATCAGCGCGCGCGTAATCAGACTCATTTGAGGGCAACTTAAGGATTGAGCGGAAAGCTCAACACTACCCGCGTGCCGCCGATAGAGCCATCGCGCCAGCTGATATCGCCTTCAAGCTCGCGCGCACGCATGCGCATGGTGTCGGTGCCGCGCCCGGGTTCCACGTTGGTCATGCCTACTCCGTCATCGCTGAGCTCTAAGCGCAGCGTTAAGGCGCTCAAATTCATGCGCACGCGCAGGCCTTTGGCGCTGGCGTGGCGGATCACATTGCTGACGGCTTCACGCACGATGCGAAACAGGTGCAGCGCCTGCGCACGGTCTAGGGCGTGGTCGGGAAATGCGTCCGGCTGTTCCCATTGAAGACCAATGGCGGCCGCGCGCAGGCGCTGTTCGGTTTCGATATGGATGTCACTCAATACATCCAGCAACCCGCCGAGTTCCCCGCGCGAGCGGGTCACGACGTCGCGCAAATCTTGCAGCGCAGAGCGGGCTAAATCGGCCACTGGCGTGGAGCTAGCGGCATACACAATTTGCAGTAGTTTGGCCCCGAGATCATCGTGGAGATCGCTAAAAATGCGCTCTCGTTCGTCGACGGCGGCTTCAGCGCGCACGCGATCGAACTCTTGGCCTAACTGCGCGGACCGCAGCGCAAGCGCGCGCTTTAGTGCGCGTATTTTCAAAGCCAAAGCTGCGCACAAAAGCGCTAGCAGGAAAATCAAGCCGATAGTCCAAACACTCACCATCTGCACCTGTATCAGCAAAAGCTGAGCATAGCGCCATGCTGACCATGGATTGGCAAGTGACTGATGGGGCAGCGAGCATGCTGTGGAGTTGACTCCAAGCGCGCCGTACGTCGCCAGCCCCTAATCAGGTGGGAAGCTGTTACTAAAGGTTATCGCGCACAAAAAACGGCGCCGTTGCGGGCGCCGTGGTTTTTTCAGCAAGTGCTAGGTTGAGCCTATTTCTGGGTGACCCGCAGCGCTACGCGGGCGTTTTTCTGGCGGCCTTCTTCGGTTGCGTTATCAGCCATTGGATGCTGATCGCCGTAGCCTTCTGAAGCCAAACGCGCACCATCTACGCCTTTGCCAACCAGCGCCGCGAGCAGCGCAGCCGCGCGATCGGACGACAGCATCAGGTTCACGTCAGGTGAGCCTAAGTTGTCGGTGTAGCCGCCAATCTTGAACTGCACGTTCGGGTAGGCGCGCAAAATTGCAGCCAGATTGTTGATCTGTTCGTCGGATTCCGGGCGCAAGGTGGCCGCGCCGGTATCAAACGAAACGCGATCAAAGTCGAACCAGGTTTCTTTGTCGACCGTCATGCTGGCGTCTTCAATAAAGGCCAGCACGCGATTTTCAATGCCGCGCTCGGGCAGGTTCAACGAGCTACCGTCGAGCAAGCTGCGTTCGCTAAACACGCCCAAATCCGGAAATGCGAAAGCGACCGGATCACCGGCTGGAGCAACCACCGCTGCCGCAGCGGCGACTGGCGCTGGATCAACCTGTGCGACAACGGTGTGCATGGAGGAGCTCATCGGCAGCAACGGCACCAGCAGCAAAGCCACGATATTCATGATTTTGATCAGCGGGTTGATCGCCGGGCCGGCGGTGTCTTTGTACGGGTCGCCGACCGTGTCGCCGGTGACGGCGGCTTTGTGCGCATCGGAGCCTTTACCACCAAAATTGCCTTCTTCGATGTACTTCTTGGCGTTGTCCCATGCACCACCACCGGTGGTCATTGAAATGGCCAAAAACAGACCGGTCACGATCGTACCCATCAGCATGCCGCCGAGAGCGGCCGGCCCGAGAATCATGCCCACCAGCACCGGAACGACCAGTGGCAGTAAGCTCGGAACGATCATTTCTTTGATTGCAGAGGTGGTCAACATGCCCACCGCGCGCGAGTAATCAGGCTTCGCGGTGCCTTCCATGATGCCTTTGATCTCACGGAACTGACGACGTACTTCGGTCACCACCGCAGCTGCTGCGCGGCCCACGGCTTCCATCGCCATTGCAGCGAACAGATAAGGAATCAATCCGCCGATGAACAGCCCGACGATCACTTTCGGATCCGACAGCGAGAAGTCGATGACCATGCCGCGCTCTGCCAGCTTGTGGGTGTAATCGGCAAACAGCACCAGCGCAGCCAAACCCGCTGAGCCAATCGCGTAGCCTTTGGTCACGGCTTTGGTGGTATTGCCCACCGCGTCAAGCGGGTCGGTGATATCACGGATTTTCTTCGGCAACTCGGCCATTTCAGCAATGCCACCAGCGTTGTCGGTAATCGGGCCGTAAGCGTCTAAAGCAATGACCATTCCGGCCATTGAGAGCATCGACACCGCCGCCACGGCGATACCGTACAGGCCGCCCATCGCCAATTTATCAGCGCCGGCATCGACTGCCAGTGCCGCTTGGGTGCCGAAATAATAAGCGCCCAAAATCGCCGCACAAACCGATAAAACCGGCAGCGCGCAGGCTTTCATTGAAACGCCCAAGCCCGCGATGATGTTGGTCGCGTGGCCGGTTTGTGACGCCGACGCCACCCCGCGAACGGGGCCGTATTCGGTGGCTGTGTAGTACTCGGTAATCACCACGAGTGCCGCCGTTAAGGCCAAACCGATCAGCGCGCACGCGAAAATCGGCATCGCAGCCGCGCCCATCATCGATTGGGTGATGAAGAAAAACGCTACCGCCGCGATCACGCCCGAGACGATCATGCCCCGATACAGCGCGTTCATAATCTTGCCGCCTTCGTAGGCTTTGACAAAGAACGTACCGACGATCGAGGCCACAATGGCCACCGCGCCAAGCACGATCGGATACAAAATGGCCTGTGGGAAAAACGCTAGCGACAAGCCGCCGATCAACATGCCAGCGACAATCGTCACGGCATAGGTTTCAAACAGGTCAGCCGCCATGCCCGCGCAATCGCCGACGTTATCGCCGACGTTGTCGGCGATCACCGCCGGGTTGCGTGGGTCATCTTCAGGAATGCCGGCTTCTACTTTGCCGACCAAATCCGCGCCGACATCAGCGCCCTTGGTGAAAATGCCGCCGCCCAAGCGCGCAAAGATCGAGATCAATGAACCGCCAAACGCCAAGCCAACCAGCGGTTGCAGCGCTTCTTTGGCGTCGAGCCCCGAGCTCAACATCAGCTTGTAATAAAGCACCACGCCGAGCAGGCCCAAGCCCACTACCAGCATGCCAGTCACCGCGCCGCCGCGAAACGCGACCGCCAAAGCGGCATTGATGCCGTCGTTGGCTGCCTGAGCGGTACGCACGTTGGCGCGCACCGACACAAACATGCCGATATAGCCAGCCAACCCCGACAAAATGGCGCCGACCGCAAAGCCACCGGCGGTGTTCCAGTTCAAGAAAAATCCAAGCAAGAAAAACAGCAAGACACCGACGATCGCGATCGCGGTGTATTGTTTGTTCATGTAGGCGTTAGCGCCGATTTGAATCGCGCTCGCAATTTCGCGCATGCGCTCATTGCCGGCGTCACGGGCCAAAATCCATTGGGCCGAAACGACCCCATAGACGATGGCCAGCAGACCCGCCGCCACGGCGATCCAGAGACCGTATTGTTCAAGCATCGGTATACCTCAAAAATTAACTCAAAAAATGTGACCCGCACCCTGACCCAACACGGAAAGTGCCGAAAGGAGGGGGGCTTAAAAAAGCCGCCGGAGTATAGGGTTTTTGCGCGCCGGGGTCTTTTGGATTTGAGCCGCGATGCCATTTTGGGAGTAATTGAAGTCACGTGATCGAGAAGCTCGCCCTCGATTTGGCAATGGCCAAGCGCCAGTTGCCTGGCCGCAGCAGTTACTCAAGCACGTTTTTTAAACTGCCCTCCGGCAATGTTTAATCAGGGCGGACCTAGTTGGCGGCTCAGACCAACGTTCGCGACAACACTAGCGGCTCGAGCAGTAGGTTTTTCAAACTGCCACTTAGCTCGTGAGCCTACTCGTGAAGTGGGCGATAGGTTAGGCGCAGATCGTCTCCAAATGCGCGGCACTCGAGGAGTTTGAACTCGGGGGCCTGGCTCAGCAGATCGAGCGCCAGATTGGCCAGTGGTCGGGCGCTGTGGCCGAGGAGTTTGGGTGCCAGATAGAGGACCAGTTCATCGATCAGCCCGGCGCTCAAGAACGCACCGGCCAAAGTTGGGCCGGATTCAATCAAGATTTCGTTGCAGCCGCGGTGGCTGAGATCAATGAGAACTTCTTTGAGCTGGTTAACCGAGTCGCTCGGTGAGACCTCGATCAGATTGGCGCCGCGCGCGCTTAAATCGGGGCGCGCTTTGCCGGTGTGGTTGTAGATCAGCACGCCCGCGTGGTCGTCGAATACCCGTGCGCTCGCGGGGATGCGCAGCTGGCGATCGAGGATCACTTTCAGCGGCGCACGGAAAGGCTCATCGAGGCGTACGGTTAGGCGCGGATCGTCGGCGATAATGGTTTCAGAACCCGTAACGATGGCGCTTGAGCGCGCGCGCAAGCGTTGCACATCGGCCCGTGCGGGCAGGCCGGTGATCCACTTGGATTCACCGCTCGCCAGAGCCGTGCGGCCGTCCAGGCTAGTCGCCAATTTAAGCCGCGTTAAACCCCAGCCGCGCTCAAAGCGCAGCAAAAAGCCTTCGTTGAGCGCGCGCGCTGGCCCTTCGAGCAGGCCCACGCCCACTTCAATTCCAGCGGCTTTAAGGCGGGCGAACCCGGCCCCGGCGACGCGGGGATAAGGATCTTTGACCGCCGCGATGACGCGCGCAACGCCGGCGGCGAGCAGCGCATCGACACACGGCGGCGTGCGACCGCTGTGCGCACACGGTTCGAGCGTGACGTACACCGTGGCGCCCCTGGCGGCAAAACCTGCCTGGCGCAAAGCGAACACCTCGGCGTGCGCCTCGCCCGCGCGAGCGTGAAAACCGGCGCCTACCACCACGCCGTCGCGCACCACCACCGCACCGACGCGCGGATTGGGCTGTGTGGTGAACAGGCCGCGCTCAGCGAGGCGCAGGGCGTGCGCCATATGCGCGTGATCGTCGCTGTTGAAGATCACTTGGCTCACGGATCCAGCAGGCGCAGCTGCTTATCACCCAGACCAAGCGGCAAGTCGCGCTCAAGCTTTTCGATTTCCTCGCGAAACTCTTTGACGTCCTCAAAGCGCCGATAGACCGACGCAAAGCGCACATATGCGACTTGATCGAGGCGGCGCAACTCGCGCATCACCCATTCGCCCAGTTTAATCGACGACATCTCGCGCTCACCGACCGAGCGCACGTCGCGCATCACCGCTTGCACGGCAAGTTCGATCGATTCACTCGAAACCGGGCGCTTTTGCAGCGCCCGATCAATGCCGCGGCGCAGCTTGGATTCGTCGAATGACTCACGGCGGCCGTCGCTTTTGACGATATTCGGCGGCTTAAATTCGACCGTTTCAAACGTCGTGAAACGCGACGAGCAGGCCGGGCATTCGCGACGACGGCGCACCTGCATGCCGTCCTCGGTCAGCCGCGAATCCACCACGCGGGTATCGGTGTGCCGACAAAACGGGCAAAACATCAGCTGCTCCCGCGCGCGTCGGCAGCTTCAATCAACTGTAGACCGGGAACTGGCGGCACTGTTGGGTCACGTTGGCGCGCACGCCGCTTAAGACCCGCTCGTCGGTCGGCTGATCGAGCACGTCGCACACCCAGTGGCTCAGCGCGATGGTTTCGGGTTCTTTGTAGCCGCGCGTGGTGATGGCGGGCGTGCCCAAGCGCAGGCCGGAGGTGACAAACGGCGAGCGCGGGTCGTTCGGAACGGCGTTTTTATTGACCGTAATGTGCGCATTGCCGAGCGCTGCTTCGGCGTCTTTGCCGGTCAGCTCGCGGCCGATGAGGTCGACCAGCATCAGGTGATTTTCAGTGCCGCCCGAGACAATTTTGTAGCCCCGCGCGATCAGCGTCGCGGCCATCACCTTGGCGTTCTTGATCACCTGTTCCTGATAGCCACGGAAGCTCGGCTCAAGGGCTTCTTTGAATGCCACCGCTTTGGCGGCGATCACATGCATGAGCGGACCGCCTTGCGTACCCGGAAACACCATCGACTGGAATTTCTTTTCCAATTCCGCGTTGCCACGCGCCACGATGATGCCGCCGCGCGGGCCGCGCAGGGTCTTGTGGGTGGTGGAGGTACAGGCATCGGCGTAAGGCACCGGATTTGGATAGACGCCTGCCGCAACCAGCCCGGCCACGTGCGCCATATCGACCACAAAATACGCGCCGACTTTGTCCGCAATTTGGCGCATGCGCGCCCAGTTTTTGATCTGCGAATACGCCGAAAAGCCGCCGATCAGCATTTTCGGGCGGTGCTCAACGGCGAGCGCTTCCATCACGTCGTAGTCGATCAGGCCGCTGACCGGGTCAATCCCATATTGCACAGCGTTGAATAACTTTCCGGAAAAATTGACCTTGGCACCGTGGGTTAGGTGGCCGCCGTGGGCCAGGCTCATGCCCAAAATAGTATCGCCCGCGTTGAGTAACGCCAAAAACACCGCCGCGTTGGCCTGCGAGCCGGAATGCGGCTGCACGTTGGCGTAATCAGCGCCAAATAGCTGCTTGGCACGCTCAATCGCCAGGCGTTCGGCCACGTCGACAAATTCGCAGCCGCCGTAGTAGCGCTTGCCCGGATAGCCTTCAGCGTATTTGTTGGTCAGGCACGAGCCCTGCGCTTCCAATACGCGCGGCGAGGCGTAGTTTTCCGACGCGATCAGCTCCACGTGGTCTTCCTGGCGAGCGGCTTCGTCAGCGATCGACTGGGCTAGCTCGGGATCAAAATCTGCAATGCGAAAGGACGCGTTAAACATAGACGCTCAATGGGTTCGGGGAATGCCTCGATTCTATCGCAGCGCTTTGCTCAGATAGAATGAAGAGTCGAATGGGGTTGCTGAAAAGGGTTGGGTCAACAATGGCGGTTTGGTTGCTCAAGCGGCTGGGCTTTGCGCTGCTGGCACTGTGGTGCCTGTTGACGATCGCGTTTTTCTTGCTGCGCCTGGCGCCGGGCGGGCCGTTTGATCAAGAGCGCGCCTTGCCGCCTGAGGTCAAAGAACAGCTGATGCGGCGTTTTAACCTCGATCAGCCGCTGCCGATCCAATATTTTCATTACCTGCGCGACCTGGTTCATGGTGATCTAGGGCCTTCCTTAAGCTACCCGGATTTCAGCGTGGTCGAGCTGCTCAGCCAGGCCTTGCCGGTGTCGCTGGCGTTAGGAGCGTGGGCGTTCACGCTGGCGCTGCTGGGAGGTGTGGGTTTGGGCGTGCTGGCCGCGCGCGGCGGGTATTCGGGGCGCTTGCTGGATCACCTGGCAACCCTTTTGCTGGCGATTCCAAATTTTGTCCTCGCGCCGCTGCTGGTGCTGGCATTCGCGCTGACGCTGAACTGGCTGCCCGCAGGCGGATGGAACGGCGCGTGGTCGAGTTCGATCGTGCTGCCGGTCGTCGCCCTCGCGCTGCCGCTATTGGCGAGCATCGCGGTGCTAACCCGCGCATCGCTTGAGGAGGTGCGCGAATCGGACGCCAGTAAGCTGCAGCGCGCGTTCGGTTTCGGCTTTATCGACGAACTGCGCGGTGGTGCGCTCAAAATGGCGCTGCTGCCGGTGGTCGCCTATGCGGGCGCGGCACTTGCTCAGCTGCTAACCGGTTCGGTGGTCGTCGAGCAGGTGTTTGGACTGCCTGGGCTGGGCCGCTATTTTGTGCTGGGCGCGCTCAATCGCGATTACACCCTGCTGCTCGGCGCGATCTTGTTTTTCGGCAGCCTGATCTTGCTGCTGCAGCTGCTCACCGACGTGCTGTTGGCGTGGCTCGATCCGCGCATTCGTCTTTAGCCATGAAGCACCCGATCTGGAGCAAACCCCTGATGTGGAGTGCGCCGCTGCTGCTGTGGCTGCTGTTGGGCGGTTTGATCACCCCGCATGCGCTGGCCGAGCCCTACTGGGAGCGGATTTTTGCTTCGAGCGATTTTGCGCTTGCGCATTTTTTGGGCAATGACGCGATTGGCCGCGATGTGTATGTGCGGCTGCTATTCGCGGCGCGCGTGTCGGCGCTGCTCGGCTTGAGCGGTGCGTTAGTAGCGATCAGCATCGGCATGACGGTGGGCCTGCTGGCAGGCTATTTCGGCGGGCGCATTGATCAGCTTTTGATGCGCACCGTGGACGTGCTCAACGGCCTGCCGCTGCTGTTTTTGCTGCTGCTGCTAATGGCGTTGATGGGCCGTTCGGTGGCGCTGATCGTGCTCGCCGCCGGCGCGGTGCTGTGGCTTGATTTTGCGCGGATCGTGCGCGCGCAAACGCTCAAACTGCGCGCGCAGCCGTATATCGAGGCGGCGCAAATGCTCGGTTTTAGCAGCCTGCATATCTTGACCCGCCAAATCATGCCAAACCTCAAACGCCAGGCGCTCGGCTATCTGGCGGTGCTCGTGCCAAAGGTGATTCTGCTCGAGTCATTTTTGAGCTTTTTGGGGCTTGGAGTGCAAGAGCCTTACGCCAGTTTGGGCGCCATGATCAGCGACGGCGCGATCGATATGGAGCTGCGTCCCACCCTGCTGCTGGCGCCGGTCATGGTGCTGATGTGGCTGCTGCTGAGCGTGCGCCAGTTCAGCGATTCAATGGCGCGCGCGCAGCGGTGAAGAGCCTCGAGATTACCGATCTAACTATCGGCCGCGAGCAGGGCGCAAGCGTGATCGAGCGCTTCAGCTTGCGCTTAAGTCCCGGCGAAAGCTGCGGATTGATCGGCGAATCGGGCTCCGGCAAAACCTCCATTGGGCTGGCCATCTTGCGTCTGCTGCCAGCTGGCTTGCGCCAAGCGGCGGGCTGCATCCGCTGGGCCGGAAGAGACCTTTCAGACTGCGACGAGGCGGGCTTAAATCAAGTTCGTGGCGCGCAGATTGCGATGGTCTTTCAAGACCCACATGCCTCATTTATCCCGGTGCTGCCGGTTGGCGCACAGGGGCGCGCGATCTTGCGCAAAAAGCGCGGCCTCACGCGTGCGCTTGCCAGCCAATTGCTGCTCGAACGCTTCGCCGAGGTCGGTTTGGACGATCCGCAAAAGGTCGCGAATAGCTTTCCGCACGAGCTGTCAGGCGGCATGCGGCAACGCGCATTGATTGCCTTTGCGCTGCTCAACGATCCGCAGCTGCTAATCGCCGATGAGCCAACCACTGCGCTGGACGCGCATCTGCGCACGGAGATTTTGGCGCTGCTCAAGCGCTTGCAGCAAACGCGCAAGCTGAGCCTGCTATTGATCAGCCACGATCACACGGCGGTTGCGGCACTGTGCTCGCGCAGCGTTTTGCTGCGCGCCGGGCGCGTCGTGGAGGAATCGCCCGACGGCCAGTGGCACAGCGACTACGCGCAACGATTGCTCGCCTGTCGACCGCGCCAGATGGATTCCCGCGCGCGCCTGCCGACCCTGAACGACTTGAATCCCACCCCGCGTGCAGCGCGCAAAGCGCCCGGCGGCACGCTGTTGAGCGTGCGCGAGCTCGGCGTCGTTCACCCACGGCGCGGCTGGTTTGGCCGAGCGACTGTAGCGGGCTTAAATAAGCTCAGTCTCGACGTTGCAGTCGGTGAAATTGTCGGCGTAGTCGGCCCGTCGGGCTGCGGTAAAACCACCCTTGGCCGCGCGCTTGCCGGACTACAGCCCCTCTCCAGCGGCACGATTGCGTGGTCCAAGCCCGCCGCCAACGCCCTTGAGCGCGCGCGCCGCGTGCAGATGGTTTTTCAAAATCCGTACGCCTCGCTCAACCCGGCGTTCAGCGTGGGCGCTGCGTTTGAGCAAGTGCTGCGCCTGCACGCGCCCGATTTGGGACGCGACGCCGCCCGCGAGGAAGCCGTGCGCCTGTTGGAAACAGTGGGGCTCAAGGCCGAACACCTAAATCGCCGCCCCGCGCAGTTTTCAGGCGGAGAACGGCAGCGCTTGGCCATCGCCCGAGCGCTGAGCGTCAAACCCGACCTGCTCATTTGCGATGAATGCACCTCAGCCCTAGACGTTTCAGTCCAAGCACAGCTGCTCAATCTGCTCAAAGACCTACAAGCCGAACGCAATTTGAGCCTGGTGTTTATCTCCCACGACCTGGACGTCGTGAACTTCCTAAGCGATCGAGTGCTGGAGCTGAAGGCTCACAGTATTTGATTGTCTTGGAATGCACTGGTCAAGCTTGGAGAATTCGGCTCTCTCTAACCGCAGGAACTCGAACCTGCCCACCTTGTCTGTTTGTCAACCAAAGTGTAAAGTCATCGGCGATTTCTGGGGAAGAATAGATGGGTTCGCGACTAACAAAAGCGCCAGTTTGCTATACGCTAGCCCAAATGCGTTTCAATCCGGTACTGGAAATGAATTCAATCTTGGCATCACTCCAAGACGCTTTTCGCGAATTGGGGTTTCCGGATTACGCCGCCACAACGGTCAAAACCCTAGATGTTTCGCGCACCCACGACAGTGTCGATCTGCGCAATCAAGAGGTTAGGCGGCTCGTCTTCAAAAACCGGAGGCAATCGGCTTCATTATCGTTAGGTCCGAGTGCCCTCACCTATGAGCTGACGGACTATCCTGTTTTTGCCGACTTTTTGGCGATGTTTTTGAAGGCGTTAGATATCGTCGATCACCATCGAAAGATCGAGTACTCGGATCGGCTTGGCATTCGAATGCTCGACGCGATACAGCCGCAAAAGCACGAGACGCTCCACTCATATATTTCGCCTCAGGCTATAGGACTGGATGCCCTTATTGATAGCGCGCTGAATCATCAGCAAACTTACACCGAGTCGTGCTTCACCAACGGCACAAACGTACTCGTGGTAAAAACAATGCGCGTGCATCATGGCATCGTAATGCCACCGGATTTGACACCGTTGCGCCTAAAGTTCTCCGAGCGTTTCACCGAGCATGAGGGTGAAACACTGATGCTCGACTGCGACAGTTTTCGAGAGGAGCGCGCCGACTTCAGTTCCGAGATGACGAAGGCTGAGCTCACTGAGCTGAAGTCCGCACTATCGAGCAGTTTTAAAGCCTTGGTCACGCCACACGCGCTAAAAATCTGGGAATAGGTCCATGGAAAATATCTCTTCAGCTTGGTCGTCAATTAAGCGCAGCAGCGGTAGTTTGCAAGCTTCTGTCCTAATGGTGCTGCTAGCAGGCACAGGCGGTGACATCAATGCCAGTTGCCTTCCAAGAGCTAGTACAGGCGCCGACGCACCCAGTCTGGCTCGCCCGATCACGGCCCCGCCGCGGCGAGACCAAGTAATTCACCTCCACACCATTAGAAGCGCCTTGCGACTGAGCGTTACTGAGATGGCACAACTTTTTGCTGTGACTCGGCCAACGATTTACAGCTGGCAAAGCGGCAACGCAATCAGCCCAGCGCATGCGCATCAAGTGCGCAAACTTGCCGACGCACTGGAGCCGCACCTTGCGCTGTTCGAAACTCAAATCGGGCGAATCGCCCAGCGCGCCATCGACGGTCGAACCACTTTGCTCCAAATGCTCAGCAAAGGGGCTGAACCTGATTTGGCATTTGGCCATCTTGCGGCAATCTTGAATGAAGAGACCGCCCAGAGCGAACGCCTGAGCATGCGCTTGCGTGGACGCAACGGTAATCGCGGGGCAGCCGATCTGGACGCGCTGAGCTGAGAGAGAACTACCCAAATGGCAAACACATGGCGTCAAGGAGACCTTATCGCGCCAGATGACGCAGTGAGATTGGGCATCTTCGAAAACGCGCAACGTGAATCCAATCGCGCCTTGGTTATTAGTCACTGTTGCGACCTTGCTGCGTCAGAAAGCGTCGAGCCTACGATTGAACTCTTGCTTGGACAGGTTATCGCTGAGGACCAAGCAACTTGTCGCAACGGACATTCCATTCGACGACTGGATCTGGAGGGTATGGTTGCTGTTGGCACGGAATTCGCGCGTTTCGATGTCAATAGCCGCAGGACGGTCGCCAAGTTGGAACTCTTGCATTACCGCCCTTGGGATGAGGTCAGTTACCCAACGCTCCAGCGCAGTTTGCTACGTCGATGGCTGGGGCAGCGCTACTCCCGCAGCCAGTTCCCAGATGCGTTTAACGCTTGGTTTAAAGATAGTGGAGTCAATGAAGGTTTTGAAAAACTTGGCAAGCGCGACTCAGTCATTTTGGTCGGGGTCTTTTTCGACCTGGATGACGATACAGAACGCACCAATCCTGACGAACCTTACGCGCTGGGAATCAATTTGGTCTATGACACGGCCGATGCCAATAACAGGGACCGAGCTGAAAAAGCGTGCGAGCGCCTAAACGACTTGTTTGCCAAAAAATGCAAGGCCACAGGACGTTGGCGTTGGCTCGAATTGCTCTACTGCGAAGCAATCGCAGACGACAGGTTTTCGCTGCGCGCGGCGCGCGAATTCAGGCGTTGGAGATTCGAACATCGCAGCTTGGAGGGGCAGCCGATGGACACTTCGGAATGATCTTTGGGCAGTGTTTCAAGCCTCCACACTTTATATGAGGTTCGCCCAATCAACTCAGCGCGTCAATAGCTTCCAGGCGATAACCCAAGCCGCGCACGGTGCGGATCAGTGACGGGCAATCGGCTGCATCGAGTTTGCTGCGCAGGCGGCGGATGTAGACGTCCACGACGTTGGTGAGCGGGTCTTCATCAATGCCCCAGACGTTCGAGAGGATTCGTTCGCGACTGAATAGCCGCCCTGGTGCGCTCATCAAGAGCTCCAGCAGCGCGAGTTCGCGGGCGGTCATCGCCACGGCGCTGCCGTCGCGGGTCACCTCCATGCGCTCGCGGTGAAATTCAATCGGTCCTGCGCGCAGAACCGGATCGCGCGGGGTTAAGCTGGCACCTGCACGACGCCTCAGCGCCTCGATGCGCGCAAGCAATTCATCGAACGCAAACGGCTTGGTTAGATAGTCGTCGGCGCCGCAACGCAGGCCCAGCACGCGGTCCTTAACGCTGCCCATCGCAGTCAACATCAGCACCGGCGTGACATCGCGTGCGGCGCGCAGCTGCTGGCACACCTCGATCCCGCTCATTCCTGGCAGCATCACATCGAGCAAAATCAGCGCATGCGGCTCGCTGCGAAGCTGCTGCAACGCGTCCTCGCCGGTGCGGCTGTGCGCGGTCAAATAGCCTTCGGCGCGCAGCCCTCGGGTCAAAAAATCGGCGACGCGGGCGTCGTCCTCGACGATTAGAATTTTCAAGCGGGGTTTTCCTCAGCAACCGTCAGCGGCAGCAGCAGTGACACGACCAAGCCTTGTGGTTGGTTGGGTTTCAACTCAATTGCGCCGCCGTGCGCTGCCAAAATGCGTTGCGCAATGCTCAACCCCAACCCAGCCCCGGCGCTGCCGCTTGAACGTCCGGCGGCACCGCGAAAATGCGGCTCAAACACGCGCTCGAATTCGGCTTCGCTTAAGCCAGGGCCGTTATCGCGAACGTTGATCGCCAGCCACTCTTGCGCGCACTCGACGTCCAGCTCGACGCGACCACCGCTAAGCGTGTAGCGCAGCGCGTTGTCGATCACGATGGTCAAGGCCTGCTGCAAGCGTTCGCGATCCGCGCGCACGAGCGGCCACGCGTGCGCGCCTGAGTCGGCCACGCAAAGCTCGATATCATGCAGCTGGGCGACTGCTTTGAGCTGATCAGTCGCCGATCGCAGCACGGCAACCGCATCCACTGGCAGCAGTGCGATGGCGAAATCCGCTGACGCGTTGCGCGCAGCGTCGAGCAAATCCTCAACGCGCCGCGCAAGGTCGCCAGCCGCCTCGACGATCCGCGTAAACGCTGCGCGCTGCGCGTCACTGTCTCGCAGATCACCGCGCAGCGCGATTTCCGCCTCGCCTCTAATCACTGTCACCGGCGTGCGCAGCTCGTGGCTCAGTTCCGCAAAAAACTGCCGTCGCCGCGCTTCCACTTTGAGCAGCGCCTCGTGCGCGCGGGTCGCGGCGCGGGTGCGGGCGACCACTAGCGCATCGAGCGATTGGCTGAGTTCCAGATCGCGCTGTTTGGCCTCTTGCAGGCGCGCGGCCATCGAGTCGAGCTGGCGCCCGAGGCGGCCAAACTCATCGCGACCAGAAAGTTTCGTGCGTGCTGCCAGATCGCCGTCGGCAAAGCGCGCAGCCACGTCATTGAGCTGCGCAATCGGCCGCGCCAGCGTGTGCCAGAAAAACCACGCCGACACACCGATCGCGCTCAACACCAGCAGCGCCAGCGCCAAATTGGCAACGCGCACCCGGTTCAGTGCGTAAGCAAGCGCGAGCGCCGCGCTGCGCGCCGCGGCCTGGTTGCGTTCGAGAGCGTCGCGCAACATCACCCGCATATCGCGGCCGCTAAACTCGTCAAAGGCACTGATCACGGTGCGCCAGCGCACGGCCGCGCTGCCCACCATGATCCCAGGATGCACGTCCGCGACGGCGGCTGCGAAGATCTCGAAGTTGCGCTCGAGCGAATTGATCACCGCGCGTTCAGGCGATTGAATGCCGCGCAGCTCAGTATCGCGCGCTGCGAGCTGGCCCAACTCCGTAAGATTGCCGCGCATCCGATCAAGTAACTGCTGGCGGGTTTCTGCAGGCGCCTGACCGGTCAGCATGGCTTCTGCAAACCAGACTTTGAGCCGCTGCTTATCCGCGCCGACGGCTTCATAGGCAGCCAGCATGCCGGCTGCTATCACATTACGCTCAGCGTGTTCAGCAGCGGTTTGAGCAGACCACCATGCAAATGCGCTCTGTAGTAGAGCCAGCACGCTGAGTAGCGCAAATGCCAATTTGAGTCGCGTGCGGATCACGTCTCAGTATCCATCGCGAAGGCGCTTCGCGGCGATTTAAAAAACTGCAGCAGCAACGTTTTCCAAACCGCCGATCGCCTGAGTAAGACCTAGTCTGAGTAGGGCAGCGAGGAATGATGCAACACGATACGCAGCTTGCCGTCATCGGTTTTCTTGAAGTTCCAGGTCTTGTCGACGGTCGTCAATTTGCCGTCTTTGCCGGTAAAGATGACGTTGCCCATCGTGGCTGCCACGTCGCCGTTGATGTGGATGGCCGCATTGCGGATTTCAACCTTCTTCCAGCCTTTCAGCGCAAAGCCGGTGTCATTCGGAAAATCAGCATTGCCGCCAACGAAATACGACAGCGCTCCTGCGCGCGTGGTGCGAAAGGTCTGCGGTACTTCAGTTAGCGTCGGCTTGAACAATACCGCGCCCAAGTTGTAACCGTAGGCGCTGTCGATGACATCTTCAGCCAGTTCGCGGGCGTCGTCGCGGCCGCCCTTATCAAATGCACGACCAATTGCGACCAACGCCTCGCCCCACGCATTTTGCGCGGCAAGTACCTCGCTTTCAGAGATGTTGGCGGAGTACACCGGGGTAGCGACTGGGCGTATGTCGGCGAAGGCGCAGGCGCTGAAGCCCAGGGCGAGGGTGGCAGCAAGGATGGATTTGGCATGCATGGACGCGTTCTCTTGTTGGAAAGTGGGTTCGACGTGCGAGCGCCGTGACCAGCACTTTCCACGCAGGACGTGAACCGCGCAGCGCGGGTTGCATGAACGGATCCCGCACGGTTGCATGAACAAAAGATGACAAATTACTCGTCGTCGGCTTCGCCTTCCTCGTCGCCTTCCTCGTCACCTTCCTCGTCACCTTCAGATCCATCGTCTTCTGGTTCGCCTTCGTCGTCGCCTTCCTCGTTGCCTTCCTCGTCGTTCCCGATCTCGTCTGCGCCTTTATCGCCAGCGTCATCCGCCATTTCTTCGTCTGCGCCGTTGTCTATTTCATCAGCGGCCGCTTCCTCGCTGCCGTCAGCGGCCACGTCTTCAGCGCCATCGTCGACGTTTTCGCCTGTGAAATCTTCATCTGTTGCGTCGCTCAGACCGTCGTTATCGTCGTCGGCGTCGATCGCGTCGAGTAAGCCGTCGTTGTCATCGTCGGTGTCCAAATCATTGATCCGGCCATCGCTGTCACTGTCGATGTCGAGCTGCAAGTCGCCGTCGTCTTCGATGTCGAGCAACACCTGCCCGTTATCGCCACTGCTGACATCGTTGAAGGTGTAAACATAGGTTTCGTCATCACCGACCACCTCCGCAAGGATGTCGTAGTCGTCGAGTTCAGGATCGTCATCACTGAAGGCAAAGCGGCCGCTTGGGTCTTCAGCCACGTTGAATTCACGCCCAGGGTTGAGTTCAAAGTCGCTGACTTCGTAATAGCCGTTGCCACTTGCATTGTCGCCACCCACCCGCACTGTCGGCTTTTGCTTGCCGCCGGCTTGGAAGCTAAAAGTGTTCGGGCTAAAGCTGATGGTTTGCGGCGTTTGCGGCCTGATCGCCACATCGCTGACTTGATAGACCTTGCCCGACGAAAACACTGTCATCGCCGTGAGTGGCTGGGTTGAGGGGCGCCCATCGTCGATAAGTTTGACGTCATATTCCTGATCTCGCGGCAGCTGCACCACGCAGCCGCGGGTGCCGCGCAGCGCTCGCATGCTTGCGCCGCTGATTTGGTTTTGCACGCCGCTCGCGCCCATCTTGAGCTGCTTTTTGTCACGTTTGCCGACGGCCTGGACCTGGCTGCAACGGCTCGGCGTAAACACCGAAAAACTGCTCGCTGGTGCGGCGGCGGGCCGCGGCTGGCGCTCCATATTCACCACCGTCTGCGGGCGCGCTGGCTGCGGTTTGGGCGACGGCGCAACCGTGGGTGGTCGTGACGGCTGCGGATTAGAAACGGGCACACCGGCGGGCGCGCCTTTGCCACAAAACGGGCACTTCAAAGGCTCGTAGCGCACCGACAGTAAGGTGACATCCATTGCGCCGGCGCTGCCTTCCCAAGCGGCCGCTTCCTCGCTCGGGTTCAGCGCTGCGCCGCTGTAAATCCAATGGTTTTTGCCAGCGTCGATATCGATGAATTTTTCTAAGCCGGGGTAGTTATTATCGTAAATGTGTACGCGGTAGTTAGCCTTACCAAGCTGCTCAACCTTGTAAGGGGTGACGGCGTGACCGCCATCGTCGCTGTAAATCCCAAGGGTCGGGTAGTCGTCCCCGGCCGCAAGCGATTTAACGAGGTGATCAACGATTTGCTGCAACGACCACTCGCGCGTCAGGTTGGTGGTCGATTGCACCGGCTCGAGCGCCTGGGTCGAGTAATAGGTGCTGATCGTGCGCATCAGCTGCTCGTCGCTGGGTTTGAGCGCAAACGCTTTGCTCGCGCCGTAATCGCTGACCGTTTCCTGCTTGACGTAAAACGCGGCGCTGAGCACGGCCATGCCTTCACAGTGCCCGCCTTCCTTTGAGCGGTTCATCTCAGTGATCCACATCTGCGCCGCTGGCGTGGCCACACATTGATCATTTTCCATCCGCGCGCATGCCTGATCGCCAAACAGATAGGCGACATCGTCCGGGGTCAGCTTGGACTGCGGGTGGTCGTCGCCGCCCCAGTTTTCAAAACTGAAACCGTGCGGATCGGGCCTAAATCCGCTGTCAGCCAGGACCTGCGCGTGCCCAGCGCACGGCAGCGCGGCAACTGCAAAAAGCGTTAAACACACGAGTGAACGGTAAGGCATAGTTCCCCCCAGGGACGGTTTCGACGACGCCGATGGTAGCGCGCCTTGGTGCTGCTATTTCTGCACTTTTAATCGATATGCAACAGCAATATTGGATCTCAGGCCAGTGCCGCCGACGCGGCTAAGGCGGCTTTTAACGCGCGCAAAGAGCCAAAAGATTGCGCGCGTTCGCTAAGTCGAAGCGGCGTCGCGGGCCATTGCAATTCAAGCTCTGGATCGTCGTAGCAGCAGCCCCAATTGTCGTCGTGGTGATAGCTGGCATACGGCTCGGAGACGGCTTGCAAGTGCAGCGCCTCACTTGAAAAATACCAGCCGTGGACGATGCCCGGCGGGAAGGTCAGCGCGGTCGGCTGCGCGCCGTCAAGCAAGATCATTTGGCTGCGGCCGAAGGTCGGGGACCCTTCGCGCAAGTCGTGGAGGCCAACCGCTGCCTGCCCATTGAGCAGCAAAAAATATTCATCATGGCGACGGTGCACATGCGGCCGAAGGCTCGCGCGCTTTGCGTTCGCGACTCGCTTTGCTGCGCGGGTGGTTTAGGTGAGCAGCCACCGGCAAGCGGCCTATTCGTCCGGGTAAGTAAAACCCTCAGCGCATTCAATCTGGTCAAAATCAACGGCTAATTCAAGCGTTTGCAAGGTCAGTGTGCCGCGCGCAATCGCACTTTCGTGGAAATATTTGCCATCGAGCAAGCGATGCATATGCAGCACGCGGCCTTCAGGATCAAATGCCCAGTACTCGGGAACACCCGCACGCTCATACATCAGGCGTTTCACGACCAAATCCCGAGCGGAACCGTTCGGGCTGAGCACCTCGATGGTCACATCGGGCGCACCTTTAAGGCCTGTGGGCGTTTCTTTGCTGCGATTACAGGTGATAAGGATATCGGGCTGCACCACGTTCGACTCAAAGCCTTCAGCGTCAAAAGATTCTGCTAAACGCACGTCGAATGGTGCAAGAAACACCCGGCACGGCTTGCCCTTAAGCAGAGTGGCAAGTTGCAGAAAAATCTCGCCGACGGCCCGCTGATGTAGCGCTCCCGCGCCGGCCATTAGCCAAAATTGGCCTTGAATGAGTTCGTAGCGCTTACCGTCGCTGATTTGCAGATAGTCTGCGTAGGTAGCGCTGTGCAGTTGGAGTTGTGTCGACATTTGCCCGGATTGTGCAACAGATGGTGTGTAAATCGTCCCTCGCTTGGAGGGACTACTAGAGCGACACACGCCAAGGAACGCCGAGGCCGAACTCGGCGTTCCGCGAACATCCCAGCTCGCAAGCGGACGGGGCCTGGCCTTTAAAACGCAATTCGAACGCTCAGCCTTACCGAGCGCGGTTGGAAGACGTGATAGTGGATATCCTCGACGCCGCTGGCTGGCTCGCCTTGCAGCCGAGATGCGTACAAATAATCGATATCGTGGTCGCGGCTGTTGAGCACGTTGAGCACATCGACAAACAGGCCAACTTGGCCCCACTGCCGCCCGACGCGCAAATTCAGCGCCGTGGAGCCGTCTGATTCGACGCTGTCGTCCTCAATCAGTGGATAGGCGCCAAAATGCCGCAGTTGCGCCGATCCGAGCCAGCCTGATTCGAGCGTTTTCGTCATGCCAGCGCTGATCACCAGCGGAATCGATCCGGGGATGGTTTGGCCTTCCGGCTGCTCGTCGCGGAACCGGCTATCGGTATAGGAGACCTCCAGATTCGCGCTCAGCGATTGCGTCCTAAACCAATAAACGCCTAACTCCAAGCCATCGCGTCGGCTTGGCCGACCGGCTTCGGTATTGCCCGCATCGCCGACAAACAGCAGCTCTGAATCAAGCCGCAGGCTCCACGCAGCGAGCGTGGCTTGCAGCTGATCGGTCACGTGCAAGCGCACGCCTAGCTCACCACCGAGCGAATCGACCAGCGGGTCGACTGGATCGGCGGGATCGCCGCTGGTTGGATCAACTTGGATCGTGGTGCCGCGCGCGTCGTTGGAATGAAAGCCTTGGCCCAAGCTCAAATACAGCTCAAGCGGATCGCGCGGACGATAGATCAGGCTCGTTTTGAACGACGGCGTTGAATCGCTGGCGGTGCCAGAGTTCTGCTTAAGCGATAGCGCATCCACTTCAAAGCGATAGCGGTCGTAGCGCGCAGCCAGGTGGCTGCGCAGCGTACTGCTGAAGCGATACTCGTGCTCTAGGTGAATGCCGAAGCTGCCTTCATCGACAGCATCCTCGCGCACTACGCTGACCAGCTCGCGCAATTGGGTACGGTTCAGTGCCACACGTGAGATGTCATCAAAGCGCCCGTCGAGCCCGATGCGCCAGCCGCTGCGCCCGTTTTCCCACTGGTGGCTGGCTTCAAAGCCATACAAGCGCCGCTCGTCGATTTGCTGAAACTGATCGCCATTAACCGGGTCATCGAGCAAATAGGTGAAGTTTGAAAACAAATCGAGGTCTGATTGGATCGCATAGGCCTGCACGCTGAACTCGCCATTGAGCAGCGGACCTTGCCAGCCGCCCGACACGCTGTAGCGCGAAGCCTCGCCACCGACGCTTAAATCGAGCGAGCCAAACTCAGAAATCAAGCCCTGATCGACGGCGCGCTGCGGGATTTGGTCGGCTGAATTCCACATGTTGTCGTAGGCCATCAACATCCCATGCGCGCGGCCACCTGCCGCCGCCTGGCTATAGCGCAGCAGCAGGTTGACCTTCTCCACATCCTCATCGATATCCCGCCACGGGCCGTCAAAGGTCTGCAACTCAAGCCCGACCAGCAGGTCGCCTTCCGCGAGAGGCGTTGAATTGACCAGCACGCCGCGTGCATACCCGTAGTCACCAAGCGTTGCATCGAATTCGCCGTTCTTGCGCGAGGATTGAATCTCGAAACGCGCCGAGCCAGCGGACGAAAAATCGCCGACATCCGCGTAGTACGGCCCTTTGCGATAGCGCAGTTCAGACACCGTTTCCGGGATCAGAAAATTCAGATCGGTCCAGCCTTGGCCGTGTCCGTGGGTGCGCATATTGACCGGCATCGCCTCGACAAACGTGGCGAAATCGGTGCCGTGATCGAGATTGAAGCCGCGCAAGAAATACTGATTGGCCTTACCGCTGCCCGAGTGCTGGGTCGCCACCAGTCCCGGCACAAACTCAAGCAAATCGCCGCTGCGCAACAGCGGACGGGCCGAAATTTCTAGCGGTCCGACAGAGCCTTCTGACGCCGAAATAACCTCGCCGACCAACCGCTGGCGGCGGCCGATGACTTGAACTTGATCGAGTGTGCGCGCAGTGCGAGCTGCTTTTTCGGTGGCCTCGTCCGCGGTTGAAGCTGTTCCCGTTTGGGCGTGCGCGCTGCTTAGTCCTAGCAGCGCGCTGAGGATCGCGATAGGCAAACGCGAATCGTATCGATGGGGTGCATCAAGATTTGCTTTCATTGCTAATTCCTGCGCCACGCGAGAATGCGCGCAACGCCTAGGTTTTGTGGTCGAGTGCAGCAACCCTGCAGGCCCAGTAGCGCTTTTCGCGAACTAACCGAGGTGCTTTGAGGTGCCCAGATTTTTGCTCAAGCTTGAGCTAGGTGCTGAAGCTCGAGCGGCGCGCAGCACTCAAGCGCGTGGCGGGCGCTCGCCGGGTAAGTACGCAAGCGCGTCAAGCGCAACCGGCTGTGCGCGCGGATAGCCGCCGCGGGTCAGTGCAGCCAGCGCCGCAGGCTGGGTAGGGACGAGCAAATCCGCTCGATCGGGCGCGGTTTTTTTAGGCTCACCTGAGTCGTCATCTACCACCGACACCACGCCGCGCGTGCCGCTGTCGTGCTGATGTGGGTTGTCGTGGTGGTGCTGATGGGCGTGGTGCTGAGCGTGGTGATCGTCGTGATCATCAACTGCATGGCTAGGTGCTTGAACGCGCACATGCACGTGCGCGAAGCTGATCCGATTGACGCTGTCGAGTAAACCGCGCACCGGCAGGAGCGCGATGATCAGTAGTACGGCTAACTGCGTCGCGCGCGCGCTCACCTGGCGCAACTGCGTGCCAGAGGGCTTAGCCTTCATTACCGTTGCTAGACACATCGACCAAAACCAGCACTTCAGCGGCGCACACTCGCACCGATAAGTGGGCGAGCGTACACCGTGATCAGCTCAAGCAGAGCTAACGCGGGTCAGCATCTGGGCACTGGCACCTTCGCGTTTTAGTGCCTGAAATGCCGCACGCGAGTAAACACCATCGCAATGTTGTGCTCATTGGCAGCGGCGATAACTTCCGCGTCGCGCATCGAGCCACCGGGTTGGATTACCGCCGCAATCCCATGCTCGGCGGCTTGATCGATGCCATCGCGAAACGGGAAAAACGCATCCGACGCCATCACCGCGCCGCGCACGTCGAGGCGCGCATCAGATGCTTTCAGCGCGGCAATCCGGGTGGACACCACGCGGCTCATCTGGCCCGCGCCAATGCCTATGGTGAGCTGCTCGCGGGCAAACACAATCGCATTTGATTTGACATACAGCGCCACCCGCCACGCAAATAGCAAGTCAGCCAACTCAGCCGCCGTTGGCGCGCGCGCAGTTACAATTTCAAGATCGCTCGCCATCAGCGCATCGCGATCCGCTGGCTGCACCAGCAAGCCCGCTTCAAC
>Ga0105048_10002947_pt1 | contig 27864 bp, 31 predicted proteins | sample MAT05_FD_78382 | JGI IMG/M metagenome (GOLD analysis project Ga0105048, IMG submission 78382) | Freshwater microbial communities from Lake Fryxell liftoff mats and glacier meltwater in Antarctica - MAT-05 | ecosystem: Environmental > Aquatic > Freshwater > Ice > Liftoff microbial mat | place...
GCATTTACAATGTAAGTATCCGGGATGCAAATAGTTGTACCAATGACACCACGATTGAGGTCACCCAACCTGCTGCAATCGCTTCTACCTTTATTACCACACCGGTAACATGTAATGGGGCCAGTAACGGAGGCCTCACTATCAATGTAACAACAGGTGGTACGGCTCCTTTTGAATACTCAACCAATGGTGGCACTTCTTACCAGCCCGGTAATAGCTTTATGTTAAATGCGGGCACTTATAATGTTAGTATCCGGGATGCAAACAGTTGTACAAAAGATACTACCATTGAGATCACCCAACCTGCCGCAATCACTTCCACTTATGGTATCACAGCGGTAACCTGTAGTGGTGGCAGCAATGGCGGCCTCACTATCAATGTAACAACAGGTGGTACCGCTCCTTTTGAGTACTCAGCAGACGGTGGTACTTCTTATCAGCCCGGTAATACCTTCACTTTAGGTGCAGGTACCTATAATGTTAGTATCCGGGATGCAAACAGTTGTACAAAAGATACTACCATTGAGATCACCCAGCCGGCAGCAATAACTGCTGCTTATGTGGTAACGCCGGTAGCATGTAATGGTGGCAATAACGGTAGTATTGTTGTTACTGCTTCGGGCGGTACGGCCCCGGTACAGTACTCCAGCGATGGCGGAACAACTTACCAGCCTGGTAATTCTTTTACGTTGAGCGCCGGTACTTATACTATCCGTATCAGGGATGCTAATAACTGTATCAAAGATTCTACGATTGAAGTTACCCAGCCGGTAGTGTTAACTGCAACTGCAACAGTTGCCAATGCTACCTGTAACCCTGCACCAAACGGTCAGATCGTTGTAACCGCAGCAGGGGGAACAGGTGCTTACGGTTATAGTAGTGACGCAGTTACATTCCAACCTGGCGGCACCTTCACCAACCTGGCCCAGGGCAGTTATACTATTACCGTAAGGGATGCTAATAGCTGTTTAACTACGGTTCCTGCAACAGTCGGGTTCACATTCGACCTCACTTTACAGGGCAGGCAGGATACTTCAATTTGTGATAACAACCCGGTACAGTTAACTACCGTAAGCAATGCACAAAGCTTTAGCTGGCAGCCAGCTACTGGGCTCGACAATCCATCTGTTGCAAGTCCGGTGGCAACTCCCACAGTGACTACTGAGTATATAGTAACGGCACAAACGGGAAATTGTACGCTGAATGACACGGTTACCATTGCTGTTTCACAGGCACCGGTGGTATTTGCCGGCGATGACGTTACAGTTGTAAGGGGTGATGACGCCAGTATTTTTGGTTCTGTTACCAATGCAGCCAGTTATATCTGGTCTCCCGGTACCTACCTGAACAATCTGAACAGTTTATCGCCCATATCTGTGATGCCGCAGCAAACAATTACTTACAGGCTTACCGCAACTAACAGTATAGGCTGCACGCAGTTTGATGAAGTAACTGTAACGGTACTGCCATATTGTATCAAAGTAAAAAATGCGTTTTCACCTAACGGTGATGGGGTAAATGATACTTGGATGGCATACGACCAGTATGAATGCCTGCGGAATATCAGGGTACAGGTATATAACCGTTATGGCAGCAGGGTATATGAATCGTCTAACTACCGCAATGAATGGAGGGGAACCTACAATGGTAAACCACTGCCGGATGCCACTTATTATTATGTGATAGACTTTACGCTGATAAACGGCAAGCCATTGCAGCTAAGAGGAGATGTAACCATTTTGAGATAATAAGATGGCGATTAATATTGAATCAATAAGAGAATATGTTTTAGGAAAACCTTCCGTTACGGAGGGTTTTCCTTTTGGTGCCAGTGTGGTCGTTTACAAAGTAAATGGTAAAGTGTTTTTGCTGGTGCCCCTCGATACACAGCCTTTACAGTTTAATGCAAAGTGCGACCCGGAAGTGGCGGTTGAGTTAAGGGAACAATATCCCGGGTCAGTATTGCCGGGCTATCACATGAATAAAAAGCATTGGAATACAGTGACGGCAGATGGTACGCTTACCAACAAACAACTATTGCAAATGGTGGATGAATCATATCAACTTGTAAATGCGAAAAAGAAAAAATAACTTTAAGTAAATCTTTTTTATGGCACAGGAAGAAAAATTTTCAGATAGCCCACAGGAAAATTTGAGGATCGAAAACGAACTGATGAGGATAAAACTGCAAGCACAGTTTGGGGACGCTTTCCAGATGGGAACCAGTAATGAACTGACACCAGAAATGGAGAACCAGTTTTTAAAAAACATACTGGCATTTGAAGAATCGTATCAACAGGGCGACTTTATCACAGTGTATGAATGCATTGGAAAGCCTGTTTATAAAGCCGTGGAAACAATGACTGCTGCGGAATTAAACAACGCCACCAACAAATTGCTGGGGTTACTAAAGGAGAAGAATGTGCAACTTGATTTTAGTGACGGCCCTTATGATGATGCTACGATATTTAAATTTATCACAGAAGAATTATTTAATGAAGAAGTAGCAAAGGAACGGGTGGAAGGTATGATCAATGGTTTTATTTACGAAGAATTTCATCCAAATCACAAAGTAGCAATAGAACGCCTGGCACATAAATTCCTCGGTAGCTTTTTTACCCGTGATTTTGAACCCGACCCTTTTGTGCTGAGTGATGACATCATCACTTTTGAAGGACAACAGATGAAAAGAGACGAACTGCTGAAAAAATTGCAATTGTTTTTTGATGCCTTTAAAAACTTTGCCGATGATGGCTATAATATTGGTAGCATTAATTTTGAACTGCAGCCTGAGCAGGGAAGGGGCATGGGTTTTGCAGAAGGCATGTTAAAATATGAAGCAGCCATTGACAACGGCGAAACTATTCACTATGAAGGGCCATATAAACTTTATATGCAGATGGAAGACAACTATTGGTCGGTATTTTATTTTGTAGTGCCGGGCTTTAAATGGTAGTAATTATTTCTTCTCATATTTCCAGTACATGCTTTTTCCTTCTGCTATCCATTCAATAGCAGTTTCCGTTCTTTTATTACGGGTGTCTTCTGTTTTGGCTCCGGTGATCCAAATAATATACTCTTTCTTTTTTCCCGGAGCAAAAGCATCAAATACCTGTTTTGCTTTTTTATTTTTTACAAGTGCTTTGTTGAAATAATCCGGAACTCCCATTTCTTTTGTGGCAGCAGGGTTTGCTTTTGCCGGAAGCTTAATGCCGTTGTCGTTTAACAGCATCGCTTCTTTTATCCAACTGATTATTTTTTTGTCGGAGGGCAGATATTTTAAAGAAGTAATTTTTCCCAAATGACCCATTGCTGTTTCTGATTTAGCCGTTTCCCTCAATACAGAATCTTTCATAATGGAGCCTTTCCAAAAGCCGAAAGCACAGTGCTGTTTGAATGATGCCATGTTACACATCATCTCTCCTTTGTAATCAAAAAAAGGCATACTCCATTTCATTTTTTCCTCCACATCGGGACAGGCAGTGTGAATGAGTTCCCTTAAATGTTCTAAAATTGGTTTTGCAAAATCGGCAGACTTGGCAATATAAGCGTCTATGGATTTGTTAAAGGCGGTGGGCATTGACGGTTCTTTGTTTGCACTAAAATAAAATATTTTCAGATATGCAAACTACTTTTCCAGAGCACTCCACTTTAGATACCCCAAATGCAGCTCATCTTCCGGTAATAAATTATCGGCAATGTTACTTATTAATAAGCTATACTGCTCTTTCGTTTGTTTTGGTAAAATGTCTTTGATGGCGAAAATATCATCTACACCCACGCCATACCGGTTATCAATATGTGATTTGGCATTACCTGGCATGGTAACATGTTTATAAAAAGCCGTCTGTGTAGCACCTTTTACTGCTTGGCCTTTATTTGGCGAAACGACCAGCAGCTTATAATGAAATTCGTCAAACTCATTTTGTTTGTAACCACCAAGGTTGAGAAAGAATAATTGATTGGTGTTTTCTTTTTCTTCTTCCTTTGTTACCACGTAAATCGTATAACCATCAACATTTGTTAATTCTCTCCAGGCATCAATATGCAATTGTGTACCAGGCCAAAATTTTTGCATTTGTTCTTTCAGGTCCACCAATGAATTTCCAATACCAAAAAAAATATCGTGTTGTTCGGTGTGGCGGCCTTTGGGTGTGCAGCCGAGGAGTATCATGAAGAGTTTGGGGTGCATTTATTGTGTAATATTATTTCAAATAATCATTTACTTTTTGCTGGATTATTTTTTTTACTGATTCCCAGGTTTGGCCTTTAAGGCTTACTGGTTCATCGCCTTCTTCTGCATCATCAAAATAAGTAACTGCTTGTGGTATTGAAATTAATAATTGCTGTGACGGGTATTTTTGAGAATGAAAACTGATTATTTCTTCAAGGTTATAATGTTTCAGTAGTTCTGCCAAATCCCAAAAATCTTTCTTTCTGCCTCTTCCTAATATGGCCTGTATTTTCATTGCTGTAATATCGATGCTGCTGTACATTCTGATATTATCTTCTGTAATTGTAGTATCAATCTGTTGGTGTTTGTATTTTACTATATCCACTTTTATTGAGTTTATAAAACAAAAAATACCAAACGAGGATTCTTTTTCTTCATGCCTGAAACCTTCACCAAAAGCATTTTGCAAAGTGGAGGTTATTGAAAAATAATCAAATGTTTCAGTAGAAAATAAATCGAGGTCAATAGAAGTTCTGTGACCATATTGCAGGGATAATGCGGTGCCTCCAACTAATGAAAAATCTGCCATTTCGGGAATTGACATTAGTTTTTTCAATAAGGATAAAGTTCCGGGTTCAACTGTCTTAGTGTGTAGCATCTGAATGCAGTAAGCGGTTTATCTAAAATAGCACTTGCCAGGTATACTTTTCGTAAGGGGAGAAATTTTGCATTCAACAATACCTCCCCAATCTTTTCATCCCCATAAAACCTCCTGCACATTCTTATATCTTCCACGTCACCCCTTTCAAACACCCGTTCAATAATAAAGGAAGCCCTTTTTTCAAAGACTAATTTTTCAGGATCAACATCCCAAAAAATTCTTTTATTGTCGTATGGCTTAGAAGGCTTTTGCACAGATTAAAGATAAGATTAGTTTTAGGAAGTGCTTTACTTAAAACTATCACTCACCACCAACTCCTTACTCCCTGCCGTATAAACATAAAACCCTTCACTACTCTTCACGCCCAACTTGCCAGCCATCACCATATTCACCAACAAAGGGCAAGGTGCATATTTTGGATTACCAAAACCATCCTGTAATACTTTTAATATGCTAAGGCATACATCCAGGCCAATAAAATCTGCCAGTTGCAATGGCCCCATGGGATGTGCCATACCGAGTTTCGTTACCGTGTCAATTGCTTCCACACCAGCAACACTTTCATACAAACTGTAAATGGCTTCATTGATCATGGGCATTAAAATACGGTTGGCAATAAAGCCGGGATAATCATTTACCACACAGGGTATCTTGCCCAACTGTTTGCTGAGTTCAACAATTGTATCGCTTACTTCTTTTGTGGTGGCATAACCATTGATGATCTCCACCAGTTTCATTACTGGTACTGGGTTCATAAAGTGCATACCGATTACCAACCCGGGGCGTTTTGTTGCGGCTGCAATTTTGGTAATAGAAATAGAAGAAGTATTCGTTGCTAATATGCAACCAATTGGCGCCGCTTCATCTATAGACTTAAATATTTTTAATTTAAGGTCAACATTTTCTGTGGCGGCTTCTACAACCAGCCCTGCATTTTGTACACCAGCAGCAATATCAGTTGCGGTAGTAATATTTGCCAGGGCTTTTGTTTTTACTTCTTCTGCAATGCTTCCTTTGGCAATCTGCCGGTCAAAGTTTTTGCCGATGGTGGCGATGGCTTTTTCTAATTGTGCTGCATTTACATCAATGAGTGTTACAGCAAAACCAGCTTGTGCAAACACATGTGCAATGCCGTTGCCCATTGTCCCTGCGCCGATCACACTTACAGCCCCCCTGCCTCCTCCCGAAAATATCGGGACAGGCGTCAGGGGGTTCCTGGTTTCTGAATTATTTGTAGCGCTATCCATAATAATAAGATTTTCTGGTAAATTTTTAAACGTCTTTTTTTGATTGCAAAAACAAAAGCAGTAATGAATTTAGTGAGAGCTGAATAAAGAGATAAAAGTAAAAGTGAGATCATTCTTTCTTTTTACTAAAAAGAAAGAATGACAGAACAAGTTCACAACGATGCAAATTAGAATTACAAAAGTCCGTCCCCAAAAAATAATGTAATCGATAATGCCAATCGATAAAGTCACCCATTTAGTGGACGGGGGCCATTACTTAAACGCATTCAATCCCGTCACATCCATCCCCGTTATCAGCAAATGAATATCATGGGTACCTTCATACGTGATCACACTTTCTAAATTCATCATGTGGCGCATTACCGGGTACTCGCCGGTGATGCCCATGCCGCCCAGCATCTGCCTTGCTTCCCTTGTAATATTGGCAGCCACTTCACAGGCATTGCGTTTGGCCATGCTTACCTGCTGTGGGGTCACTTTTCCTTCGTTCATCAATACACCCAGCCGCCAGTTTAATAACTGCGCCTTGGTAATTTCGGTGATCATTTCCGCCAGTTTTTTTTGCTGTAACTGAAAACCACCGATCGGCCTTCCAAACTGTACTCTTTCTTTACTGTATTCTAACGCAATGTAATAGCAATCCATCGCTGCGCCAATTGCGCCCCATGCTATGCCGTATCTTGCCTTTGTTAAACAACCCAGCGGTCCTTTCAATCCTTTTACGTTGGGCAAAATATTTTCTTTCGGTACTTTTACGTTGTCAAAAACCAGTTCGCCGGTGGCACTTGCTCTCAAGCTCCATTTACCATGAGTGGTTGGTGTACTAAAACCTTCCATGCCTCTTTCCACCACGAGCCCACGAATATCACCCGCTTCATCTTTTGCCCACACTACAGCCACCTGTGCAAAAGGGGCATTGCTGATCCACAGTTTGGCGCCATTTAAAATCACATGGTCGCCGGCATCTTTTATGTTGGTCAACATGCTGCTGGGGTCACTGCCATGGTTGGGTTCTGTTAATCCAAAACAACCCAGCCATTCGCCGCTCGCCAGTTTGGGCAAATATTTATTGCGTTGTTCCTCACTGCCATATTGATAAATGGGAAACATCACCAGCGAACCCTGTACCGATGCAGTGCTTCTTACACCACTATCGCCTCTTTCCAGTTCCTGCATCATCAGGCCATACGCAATGTAATCCAGGCCGCCGCCGCCATATTGCTCCGGCACGGTGGGGCCAAAGCAGCCCAGATCGCCCAGTTGTTTCACGATCTGTTGTGGAAATTCCGCCCGTTGTGCATAGTCTTCAATGATGGGAGAAATTTCTTTCTTCACATAGTTGCGTACGCTTTCACGGATTAGCTTATGCTCTTCCGTTAGTAACTCATCTACATTGAAATAATCAGGACTTTGAAAATTGTCGGTCTTAGCAGCCATAGTGTTTTATTTTTTGAGCCCGGCCGGTGAATACCTTTTATGCTTCATTGGCGTCGCACTCTTGTACAATATTATCTTTATTGAGATTAACCTCCCTGAAAGATGGAAAACTGAGACGGATTAATTAGATTAGCACTGATTAGATACCTGTCTGCCAACAGGCAGGCTTTGATAATAGCTAAATCGGTGTCATCAGCGTTCTAACCCCGTCAATCGTTTTACCGCCGCAAATATAACATCCTTACACCATTAGCTTTTAATTTGTTGTACTTTTAAATCCGCTTTTAGAAAACACGAAAACATTTCCCCATGAAGTATTTTATCATTTTACTGGGTTGTCTGTTGGTTGTTCAATTTTCAAGCTTTGCCCAAAATAAATCGAAAGCTGCTAAAGCAAATGCAAAGCTGGAAAATACGATTAAACAGTACTGGTTTGTTATGCTGGTAAAAGGAGAGAACCGCACCCACGACTCAGCTACTGCCGCAAAAATACAGGCGGGGCACATGGCCAGCATCAACAAATTATATTACGCCGGCAAATTAAAAGTAGCAGGTCCATTTGGAGATGATGGCAACTGGCGGGGTATCTTTATTTTTGACTGTGCCACAAAAGAAGAAGTGGAGAAATTATTGAATACTGACCCGGCCATTGCAGCAGGCAGGCTGGCGTATCAAATACATCCGTGGTACACAGCACCCATTGGCAGTTTTTAAAGAAGGCAAGCCGGTGGCAAGTGATCAATGATGAGTTAACAGGTTATTGAGTTTAAAAGTTATTGTAATGAAATTGATTGTAAAGATCCGTTTGCTGATCGTGTTTTTTATGGTGGCGCTGGTATTAAGTGGTGTTACTGCCTTCCCGGTAGAAACGGAATTAAGATGGTTGCTCAGCCATCCTTCACTGGTTCCATCTTTTGCAGAAAACTGGTTGCAGGAGGTATTGAATGCGCTGGTAGCAACCAACGCAAAATATCCCATGCTGGCTTATGGGTACGACTGGCTGGCTTTTGCACACATTGTAATCGCAATGGCATTTATTGGCCCATATAGAGACCCGGTAAGGAATAGCTGGATTATTGACTGGGCGATGCTGGCGTGCATTGCAGTGTTGCCATTGGCATTGATTGCGGCACCTATTCGCCACATTCCGTTCTTCCATGTTTTAATAGATTGCAGCTTTGGTATACTGGGGCTGATACCACTTTGGATTTGTAAACGCTGGATAAAAAAATTAGCATCCCAATCATGAAAGTATATTCTTATTTAGCCCTTGGAGACAGTTATACCATTGGTGAAAAGGTACCGCTCACGGAAAGTTTTCCTTACCAAACGGTGCAACTGCTCAGGAAAGCCTTATCTGCTCATTCACATATTGATGATCGGCTGCATTTTATGCCGCCTGAAATAATTGCTGCTACCGGCTTTACTACCGACGAATTAATTGATGCTATTGATAAACTGGCGTTGTTACCAGCCTACGATTTTGTAACCTTATTGATTGGTGTAAACAACCAGTACCGGGGCTGGCCGGTAGCAACATTTGAAACGGAGTTTGAACAATTATTGCAGCGGGCTATCCGGTTCGCCGGAGGCAACCCCGGCTGCGTATATGTTTTATCAATACCCGATTGGGGTGTTACACCTTTTGCAAACGACCGGGACAGCACCAAAATAGCAACCGCAATTGATGCTTTTAATTTGGTATGCCTGCAGTTATCAGCAAAGTTCCAGACACAGTTTATCGATATCACAGTTTCCCAGCGGATAGATGGTGACAGCGATGAATTTTTGGCAACAGACCAACTGCATCCTTCCGGTAAAGAATATACTAAATGGGCAACTTTGCTGAGTGAGAAAATGTTACACTGCATAACCTGATGATCGCTATACATTAAATGAAAGATCCTGCAATGAATAAAAAAGTAAAAAATTTAAGGACAGAAATACTTTCCAGCAACTGGTACACCCTTAAAAAAGTAACCTATGATTTTCAAACTGCTAACGGCACCTGGCAAACACTTATCAGAGAAGCATACGACCGGGGCAATGGAGCCGTGATATTATTGTACAATAAAAGCTTACAAACGGTGATACTCACCCGGCAGTTCCGCTTGCCCACCTATATCAACGGCAATGAAAGCGGGATGCTGATAGAAGCCTGTGCCGGCCTGCTTGACAGGGACAACCCGGAAGACTGCATCCGGCGGGAAACTGAAGAAGAAACCGGGTATAAAGTTACCGATATAAGAAAAGTATTTGAGGCGTACATGTCGCCGGGATCAGTTACCGAAATATTGTACTTTTTTATAGCGGCGTACTCAAAAGAAATGAAAGTGCATGACGGCGGCGGGCTTGATCATGAACAGGAGCATATTGAAGTGCTGGAAATGTTACTGGAGGATGCACTGAAAATGATTGAAACCGGTGAAATAAAAGATGCCAAAACGATCCTGCTGCTGCAATACCTGCAACTGCATGGCTTGATGTAAGTGTTTATTTCATTTTGAATTTACTCAGTAAAGCTTTTCTATTAACGCCGAAAATATTTTTTACATATTTGTAAAAATCGTAAATTGCAGGTACCTCCGACACCACAATAAAAATTATTTGTAATCTTAAAGGTTATTAAATGAAAATTATTGGTCGTGTCATATACGTCCGGACTTCTTTCCCGCTGTTATGCTCCCGGCAATATGCAGTAAGAAAAAATGCGGCCACAGGGCTGTTGAGTTTTAGCAACTATACTGCCATTAATGCAGCTTTTATACTTCAGGCACAATCTCTTTTATCATATCTATACTTAAATAAAAACTACAAAACATGAAAAGACTATTTTTTGTGGCCTTACTGGCCATAAGCACTAACAGCTTTGCACAGCAATTTTCTTTAGGGTTAAAAGGTGGCGCCAACATTAGTAATTTTACCGGTGTAAAAGATTTAACGAACGTCACCAAAGAGTCGCTGGTTGGTTTTTACGGAGGTGGCTTTATCAATTTTTGGATTGGCAATAGTTTTTCGGTGCAGCCGGAAGCACTGATCTCAACACAGGGTGCAAAATTCAAAGATGTGTCGGGTACTGAAACCTACCGGCTCACCTATTTATCCATTCCGGTAATGCTTAAATACAAAACAGGTGGCGGGTTTTATGTGGAAGCCGGTCCACAGGTTGGTTTTAAAATAAGCGAAAGTGTACCGGATCAAACTGTTGATAAATTTGCCAAAGGGCTTGATCTTTCCATTGGCGGTGGGCTTGGCTTCCAGTCGGGAGGCGGGCTGGGTATCGGTGCAAGGTATTTGGCGGGCTTATCAAAAGTGGGTGATTTTGATGCATCCTCCGGTATCGATCCTGATTTTAAAAACGGCGTTATCCAGATAGGGATCGCTTATACAATCGGCGGCGGGCCCAAAGGAAAAAAGAATTAAGGTTAGGATCTTACAAAGAAAATGGGCTGCTGAAAAAGCCCATTTTCTTTAATCTTTTAACTGGCTGCAGTGTCTGCACCTTGGTTCATATACGTCTTTTTCGCCTAGTAATATTTGCCCTTCCGTAGCTGTTTTTCGGTAGCTGATGTTGGCAATATTACCGCACTTTACACAAATGGCATGCAGCTTGGTAATGTAGTCGGCCTTTGCCAGCAGGTTAGGCATTTGTCCAAAAGGTTTTCCCTGGTAATCCATATCCAGCCCGGCCACAATTACCCGGATGCCCCGCAGGGCAAGCGCTTCGCACACATTGGCAATTTCTGCATCAAAAAACTGGGCTTCGTCAATACCCACCACATCTACATCCTGTGCCAGCAGCAATATGTTTTGCGAACTGTCAACAGGTGTGCTATGAACGAAATTTGTATCGTGGCTCACAATTTTTATTTCATCATAACGGGTATCAATAGCGGGCTTAAAGATCTCCGCTTTCAGGTTTGCAATCTTCACCCGTTTTAACCTGCGTATCAATTCTTCTGTTTTTCCACTGAACATGCTGCCGCAGATAACCTCTATCCATCCTCTCCGTTCCCCTTTTAAATTCGGTTCAATAAACATTTATATAATCTATTTAAAATACTGTTTGTAACTTTAGTGCAACGATTGCAAAGATTATTGTTTTGGCCCATTAACCAAAACAATATTTCTGCAGTGTTATTATAAGTTGAAATTAATAGTGTCTTATGAACAGAGTGGAAACACTTTTGCAGAAACTGCAGGAACAATTTAAACAGGGTGCTTCACCAGGAAAGTTATTGGTGACGGCACAAATGCTGCAGCATGAACTCTTGCATTTGCAGGTTAATACCTCACCTGCATCCAAAGAATCAGTAGTGGTGTCTATGCCGGTAAATGCCAATTTACCTGCCCTTGAAACTGTGCAGGAGACCAAGGAATCTATCGTAGAGCAAGAGGAAAGAACGGTGGAAGTGCTGCAGGTGGATGAAGCTGAGCTGGAAGCAGAACTGGAAGAAATAAAGCGCAATGCCGCCCTGATACGGCAAATCAGTGGCCATAGCAAACCCCAATTGCTGTTCGACCTGCAGGCAGATGATATCCCTACACTGGCACAGCAACAACCAGCCAGTCCAAGAGAAATAAACGAAGCAGCGGCACAGGAAACTACGTCAATGAATGATGTGTTGAAAGCGCCTGCCATCGAGATCAGTCATAAACTAACAGAAGTTCCGGTAAAGGACCTCAAAAAAGCGATCGGTATCAACGACCGTTTTTTATACATCAATGAATTGTTCAGGGGAGACGAAGTGATGTATGAACGCAGCATTAAAACCATCAACAGTTTTTCTATCTGGCCCGAGGCCGAATACTGGATAAGAAGAGAATTGAAAACTAAACTTGGCTGGATAGATGCCGATAGCACGGTAATGCAGTTTGATCAATTGATCAAAAGGCGGTTTTCCTGAATATACTCCATAATATGATTGGTACCGCCGGATTTTGAAAACACATATTTTTTAGCAGCTTCACTTTTTTCAATCAGCAGTGCTTCATTATTCCACAATTCGCTGAGTACTTTTTCCAGCTCTAACGCATTCGATATGCTGATGCCGGCGCCACAATCCACTAAGTCTACCGCTTCGGCAAATTTTTCATATACGGGGCCAAAAATTACCGGTTTCCCGTACACCGCAGGTTCCAGTACATTGTGTATGCCGTCTTCGTTAAATCCACCGCCAACAAAACTGATGTGGGCATAATGATAGATTTTAGATAGCATACCGATATTATCGATGATTAAAACATGGGGTGAATTGTTACCGGTAACCAGTGATGGATGATCAGTAATTGTTTGACTGTTAGCTCCTGCTAGTTCAGAATATAATATTGCACCCGGAAATTCTTTCTTCACATCTTTCAAATTACCCGGATCTATTTCATGCGGGGCGATAATGAATTTGATTTGTGGGTTACATTTTACATAATGCGTCAATTCTTCTTCATCTTCTTCCCTGGTGCTGCCGGCCACAATCACTTTGCTGCTGCCGCAAAACGCTTCCACCAGCGGCAGGGCTTCCATTTTTTCAGCGATCTCAATTACCCGGTCAAACCTGGTATCTACGCTGATACGTACATTTTCTTTAATGCCAACCGAGGATAACAAATCGATTGATTCTTCATTTTGTACAAAAAAATAAGTAAAGCTTTGCAGCATCTGTCTCCAGATATCGCCATACCATTTAAAGAAGGGCTGGCTTTCCCTAAACAACCCCGCTATCATCAATGCCGGGATATTTCTTTTTTTTATTTCGGTGAGGTAATAATACCAGAATTCATATTTTACCCATAACACCAGCGATGGTTTGATGCTGTCAAGCAGGTTAGCAGCATTTTTTTGGCTGTCCATCGGTAAATAAAAAATATGATCAGCTCCGCTGTAATTTTTCGCTGTTTGATACCCCGAGGGCGAAAAAAAAGTGAGTACAATGTTAGTTTGGGGAGATTGCTTTTTAATGGCTTCCAGCAACGGCCGTCCCTGTTCAAATTCGCCAAGGCTGGCACAATGCATCCAAACAGTTTTTTGCCCCATGCCATCCATCGCCGGAAACTGCTTTCTTCCTTCAACCCACGATTTTGCTTTGGGGTTCCAGTAAGCCACTATCCGGATACCAAGCTGGTAAGCATGTACAAACAGAAGGTAAAATAGCTTGCCCAATATTACTTTTTACAACAAATCTAATGGCATTTTTCCTAAATAAAAGCTTTGGAATCACTTTTAACCCCAATCTTACATGATTTACCAAACTGAATTTTATGACAGGCAATTGTGCGGAAGCTGAAATTCAAAAAGCGCAATGGTGGGTATAGCCAAGGTAAATGCAGGTTGGATAACTTAAAAATCCAAACGGTATAAACCGCTAATTCCTATCTTTGCCCACGCTAAAAAAAATGAATATGAGGCCATTACAAATGGTGGATACTAAAAGCCAGTACCAGAAGATAAAACAGGAGGTGGATGCGGCTGTGATTGGGGTGCTGGAGAGCTCCATGTTTATTGGCGGCAAAGTACTGAACGATTTTGCTGAGAACCTGGCTGCTTACAACGGCAGTAAGCATGTAATACCCTGCGCCAATGGCACCGATGCCCTGCAGATAGCTATGATGGCACTTGGACTACAACCCGGCGATGAGATCATCACGCCCTCTTTTACTTACATCGCCACCGTGGAAACGGCTGCATTGCTGCACATAAAGCCGGTATTTGTAGAAGTGGACCAACAAACTTTTTGTATCGATGCAGCCTCGATAGAAAAAGCCATTACACCTAAAACCAAAGCGATTATACCGGTGCATTTATACGGCCATGCGGCTGACATGGAAAAAATTATGGACATCGCCCGGCGGCATAACCTGTTTGTAATTGAAGATAATGCGCAGGGAATAGGCTGCGACTACACGTTTAGCGATGGTACTGTAAAAAAGACCGGCGCTATTGGTCATATAGGCTGTACCTCCTTTTACCCATCTAAAAATCTGGGGGCTTACGGCGATGGCGGGGCAATATTTACTGATGACGATGCGTTAGCTGTAAAATTAAAAATGATTGCTTCCCACGGGCAGAGCAAAAGATATTATCATGATGTGGTGGGATGCAATTCAAGACTGGATACAGTGCAGGCAGCTATTTTGGATATTAAGCTGAAGCATTTGGATGAATATATTGATGCAAGGAGAAATGCGGCCGATTTTTATGATGCTGCTTTTGCCAACCAGGCTAACATCAGCATCCCGTTCAGAGCCATTAACAGCAGGCATGTTTTTCACCAGTACACGTTAATTTTAAATAATGTGGACCGGGATGGGCTGCATCAGTTTCTTGCTGAAAATGGGGTACCATCCATGATATATTACCCGGTGCCATGCCACAAGCAAAAAATGTTTGATGCATTTGGTGGAAACGGCTACATTTTGCCGGTAACAGACTGGCTCACCGAAAGGGTTATTTCATTACCCATTCACACAGAGCTGGATGAGGAGCAACAGGGATATATTGCATCTAACGTTTTATCATTTATTAATAAATCATAAACCCTTAATAAGTATGAAAATAGCAGTTGTTGGAACTGGATATGTAGGCCTTGTATCAGGTACCTGTTTTGCCGAAACTGGTAACCAGGTGGTATGTGTAGATATTGATCAGAAGAAAGTGGAAAAACTATCGGCTGGTCAAATTACTATTTTTGAACCCGGGCTGGAGAAAATCTTTTTGCGCAACACCAGGGAGGGGCGCCTCACTTTTACCACGTCGCTGGAAGATGCAATAAAAGATGCCCCGGTCATCATGCTGGCATTACCAACCCCTCCGGGTGAAGATGGCAGTGCCGACCTGAAATATATTTTGGGCGTGGCAGACCACCTGGGAAAAATCATTACAGATTATAAAGTGATAGTAGATAAAAGTACCGTGCCGGTTGGCACCGCAGAAAAGGTGCGGGCCACGGTTGCAAAAAATGCCAACGTTGAATTTGATGTAGTAAGTAACCCCGAATTTTTAAGGGAAGGTGTGGCGGTGGATGATTTTATGAAACCAGACAGGGTAGTAATTGGTACCACCTCCGAAAGGGCAAAAAAATTAATGAATGATTTGTATGCACCCTTTGTGCGCCAGGGCAATCCACTCATTTTTATGGATGAAAAAAGTGCGGAGCTTACCAAGTATGCTGCCAACTCATTCCTGGCAACCAAGATTACATTTATGAACGAAATTGCCCGGTTGTGTGAGTTGCTGGGAGCAGATGTGGATATGGTACGCAGGGGAATGGGAAGCGATGAACGGATTGGAAAAAGATTCTTATTTCCGGGTATTGGTTATGGCGGAAGCTGCTTTCCAAAAGATGTGCAGGCGCTGGGCAAATCATCCAACGAAGTAAATTACCAGTTTAAAATATTGGACGCGGTAATGGAAGTGAATGAAAACCAAAAACTGCATTTGATGCCCAGGATCAATGCCTATTTTAAAAATGATTTAGCAGGAAAAAAAATTGCATTGTGGGGCCTGGCATTTAAGCCCAATACAGATGATATTAGAGAGGCACCGGCCTTATACATGATTAAAGAATTATTGGCCGCCGGAGCTTCAGTAAGCACACACGACCCGGAAGCAATGAATAATGTAAAACAATTGTTGGGTGATACCATTACTTTTGCCGATTCGCAGTATGAAGCATTACAGGATGCAGATGCACTGGTGATTGCTACAGAATGGAGTGAGTTCAGGACACCAGACTTTAATAAAATCACTTCTTTGTTAAAAAATAAAGCCATTTTTGACGGCAGGAATTTATTTGACCTTAAACAGATGGAAGAGCTGGGTTATTACTATGTCAGCATTGGCAGAAGAATAATTAATTAAAGATCATTTGAAAAAAAACACTATGGCAGCAAAGCGAATATTAATAACCGGGGCGGCAGGATTTTTGGGGTCTCATTTGTGTGACCGGTTTATCAATGAAGGTTTCCGTGTAATTGGTATGGATAACCTGATAACAGGAGACCTTAAAAATATTGAACATCTTTTTAAGCTGAAGGAATTTGAATTCTATCACCACGATGTTTCCAGGTTTATCCATGTGTCTGGGGAGTTGGATTATATCCTGAATTTTGCTTCACCGGCAAGCCCGATTGATTATTTGAAAATTCCCATTCAAACCTTAAAAGTTGGTTCGCTGGGTACACATAATTGTTTAGGGTTGGCATTGGCAAAAAAAGCAAGGATATTGGTGGCCAGCACCAGTGAGGTGTATGGCGATCCGCTGGTGCATCCGCAAAATGAAGAATATTGGGGTAATGTAAACCCGGTTGGTCCAAGAGGTGTGTACGATGAAGCCAAACGTTTCCAGGAAGCTATGACGATGGCGTACCATACTTTTCACAATGTAGAAACAAGGATCGTTCGGATCTTTAATACCTATGGCCCAAGGATGCGGCTCAATGACGGAAGGGCACTCCCCGCATTTATTGGCCAGGCCTTACGCGGCGAAGACTTGACTGTTTTTGGCGACGGAAGCCAGACCAGGAGTTTTTGCTATGTGGATGACCTGGTAGAAGGTATTTACCGGTTGCTGATGAGCGACTATGCCTACCCGGTAAATGTGGGCAATCCGGATGAAATTTCATTAAGGGAATTTGCAGAAGAAATCATAAAACTTACCGGCACCATGCAAAAAATTGTGTACAAGCCATTGCCGGTAGATGATCCAAAACAACGCCAGCCGGATATAACCAAAGCGAAAGAAATCTTAGGATGGCAGCCAAAAGTAAGCAGGGCAGATGGTTTGAAAGTGACGTATGAATATTTTAAATCATTGTCGCAGGAAGAATTGCATAAATTGCCCAAAGAGTTTGAAAGCAGGAAATAATCATTCATTATTTATTCATTAATAGATGTACCAGGATTTAGTTGATAAGAAAAAAACGCTGGCAGTAATTGGTTTAGGCTATGTGGGCCTGCCCATTGCATTGGAATTTGCCAAAAAAGTAAAAGTGATTGGTTTTGATATCAATGCTAAAAGAGTGGAGATGATGCGTAACAGCATTGACCCGAGCCAGGAGCTGGAAAAAGAAGCCTTCGTTGGTTGCGACATAGAATTTACCTGCGACCTTGAAGTGCTGAAGCAGGCTAACTTTTTTATCGTAGCCGTGCCAACCCCGGTGGATGATCACAATGTGCCGGATTTAATTCCAGTGCAAAAAGCCAGCGAAACAATCGGCAAAGTGGTGAAAAAAGGCGACTATGTTGTATTTGAAAGCACGGTGTATCCTGGTTGTACCGAAGAAGACTGCCAGCCCATCATTGAGAAGTTATCAGGTTTAAAAAATATCACCGATTTTAAATTGGGCTATTCACCCGAAAGGATCAACCCGGGAGATAAGGAACATACCCTTGCCAGGATCATTAAAGTGGTAAGCGGCTGTGATGCAGAATCACTGGAGGTAATTGCAAAAGTTTATGAACTCGTAGTTACCGCAGGCGTACACAAAGCATCCAGCATAAAAGTGGCAGAAGCCGCCAAGATCATCGAGAACACACAAAGAGACCTGAACATTGCTTTGATGAATGAGCTCTCTATCATTTTCGACCGGATGAACATCAATACTTTTGAAGTGCTGGAAGCAGCAGGTACCAAATGGAATTTTTTGAGATTTCAGCCGGGGCTTGTCGGCGGCCACTGTATTGGCGTTGATCCATATTACCTTACCCACAAATCGAAAGAACTGGGCTATGAAAGCCAGGTAATACTTGCTGGCCGTGTAATCAATGATGGTATGGCAGGTTATGTGGCAAAAAAAGTATTGCAGCACATCATCCAGCATAACGGTAATGTAAAAGATGCCAAAGTCCTGGTGATGGGTGCCACCTTTAAAGAAAACGTAAGCGATATCCGCAACAGCAAAGTAGCAGATGTGATAAAGGAATTAAAATCTTTTTCTCTCAATGTACATGTAACCGATCCGCATGCAGAAAGTGATGAATTGAAACATGAATATGGATTTGAATTGAACGCTGATATTGCAAGCGATTATGATGCAGTGATCATTACCGTTCCGCACAATGCTTACAAAGCGTTAGATGATGCTTATTTTGCGGGCATCACCAAACCAAAAGCAATGATCGCAGATTTGAAAGGAATTTACAGGAACAAAATACAGAACAGGATCTACTGGAGTTTGTAATAACCCCCATCCCCTAAAGGGGAGTTATTTAAAGAGTAAACTGCTAAACAAAACTGTGTTTATTTAGAAGGTCACTTCGGAATAAAAACTGCTGCAAAAAATTGAAAGATGCTTGAGAAAAAAGTAGCGTTGTTGCATAACTCCCCGCTGGCCAGCGCGGATGGGGAATTTCACATAAAGGATCTTAGCCAGTCGTCCTTTTTAATAACAGGTGGCGCTGGTTTTATCGGTGGCCATATAGCAGAATACCTGCTAAAAAACAATGCATACAAAGTGAGGGTGCTGGATAATATGGTAAACGGCAAGCAGTCAAATCTTGACATCCTTCGCCAATATCCGGCATTTGAATTTATTGAAGGCGATATCAGGAATGAAGCAACCTGCCGCCAGGCCTGCGATGCGATCGACTACGTAAGTCACCAGGCAGCACTGGGTTCCGTTCCCCGTTCTATTCTTGAGCCGGTATATTTTAATGACGTAAATGTAAGCGGGTTTGTGAACATGCTGAAGGCAGCCGTTGACAATAAAGTAAAGCAGTTTGTATATGCTTCTTCTTCCTCTGTATATGGCGATGAACCAACTTTGCCGAAGCAGGAAGAAAGGGTCGGTAATTGTTTATCACCTTATGCTGCTACAAAAAAAACAAACGAATTATATGCCCAGGTTTTTTCGGATGTGTACGGAATAAAAACAATTGGTTTCCGGTACTTTAATATTTTTGGTCCACGCCAGGACCCCGATGGAGCTTATGCGGCGGTGATCCCATTGTTTGTAAAAGGGCTGATGAGGAATACCCCCGTATATATTAACGGCGATGGTGGACAAACAAGGGACTTTACTTTTGTTGACAATGCAGTACAGGTAAATATTAAAGGGATGCTTACTGACAATGCGGAAGCGGTAAACAAAGTGTACAATGTGGCAGTAGGGGAGAACTATTCGGTGAACTATTTATTCAACGCCTGCAAAGAGCACCTGCAAAGCAGTGCTGAGCCCAATTACAGGCAACCCAGGGCCGGTGATATAAGGAATTCACTGGCCGATATTGCGCTGGCAAAAAAATTATTAGACTACCAGCCCTCCAAAAAATTTGAAGAAGGACTGACCGAGACAATAGAATTTTTCAGGAATAAATATGCAGCAACGGACAAGGCTGTTCCCGGGCATGTGTAAATTACATCAATCAATTTTCAACCATCCATCATACAAATGCCATTCACCAAAACATCCATTCCCGGCTTATTGATATTTGAACCTGTAGTATTTGAAGATAGCAGGGGTTATTTTTTTGAAAGCTACAATGAGCAAATTTTCCTCGCAGCCGGTGTGACGGTCAAATTTGTGCAGGACAACCAGGCCAAATCATCTTACGGCGTAATACGCGGACTTCATTTTCAATTGGCACCTCATGCACAAACCAAATTGATCAGGGTACTCAGCGGTACCATTTTAGATGTGGTGGTGGATGTAAGGATCGGTTCTCCTGCTTATGGGGAAGTGTATGCGCTGGAGTTATCAGCCGGCAATAAAAAGCAGTTACTGGTGCCAAAGGGATTTGCACATGGTTATTCAGTACTAAGTGAAACAGCGGAAGTGTTGTACAAATGCGATGCCTTTTACAATAAGCAAAGCGAAGGGGGCTTGCTGTTCAATGATCCTAAATTGAATATCGACTGGAAGATACCTGCAGACAAGGAAATGGTGGCAGACAAAGACCTGCTGCACCCCGGAATTGATAATTGTACAAATAATTTTGTGTTCGACAAACAGGGCCGGGCTCAATTGTAAAGCCAATGAGTGTAATTTGTAAAATTTGTGAAATCAAATAAGTGAATGTAAAGACAATTTTAGTTACCGGTGCCAACGGCCAGTTGGGAAGGGAGATGCAGGTAATTGCTGCGGCCTATCCTGCTTACCATTTTTTATTTGTCACTAAAGAAGAACTGCCCATTGATAATGAAGCAGCAGTGAAAAATTATTTCAATCAACATGCGGTTGCGGTTTGCGTAAACTGTGCCGCCTATACCGCGGTTGACAAAGCCGAGACAGAAACTGATAAAGCCTACAGTGTAAATGCCACTGCTGCAGGTAATTTAGCAGCCACCTGTAACGAGAACGGTTCACTGTTCATTCATATTTCCACCGATTATGTTTTTGATGGAACTGCTGCAATTCCCTATACAGAAGATCATCCCGTACATCCCGTAAATGCGTATGGTGCTTCTAAATTAAAAGGAGAGGAACTGGCCTGGCAAAATAATCCGGCCAGTATCATTATCCGCACTTCCTGGGTGTACTCTTCCTTCGGAAGTAATTTTGTAAAGACCATGCTGCGGGTGATGAAAGAAAGGGAAAGCGTCAACGTGGTAAGCGACCAGCAGGGCTGCCCCACCTATGCCGCTGATCTGGCTGCTGCTATCATGCAGATTATTAATAGTGCCAACAGAACAGCCGGAATTTATAATTATGCTAACAGCGGCGTAATTAACTGGTACGAGTTTGCAACAGCAATTAAAGAATTGGCTGGCAGTAAGTGTATCGTTCACCCGATACCATCTTCTCAATATCCCACACCAGCCAGGCGGCCAAATTATTCCGTACTGGATACTTCCAAAATTCAGCTAACATTTAATCTTACCATTCCTGCATGGAGAAGCAGTTTGGCAAAATGTATGGCTCTCCTTATGGCATAAATTCATTCATTTGCTGCATAGCAGAAGGTGGGAATAAAAATGAAGACCGATGGTACTCTATTCAGTTTGATAATTTTCCTTACATTTTTGTGCAGGGTTATTTCCGAAAGAAAAAAGCTTCCATTTTATAAGGCGGTGGCAGCATTTCATTTACACAATCAGCATGTAACGTTTTACTGCGTGGATTCGCAATAAACTCCATCACTAAATTATCAAAGCAAGGTTCATTGCTAAGCCCTTCGAATAAATGGGCCATGTTTGGAATGATTACCAGTGTGCTGTTGGATAAATTGGAGGCAATTTGTTTTACCCAGCCTGATGGAGTAACGGAATCGAATACCCCGGATACAATTAATGTGGGTACAACTGATACAACCGGCTTTAAAAAACCGGCACCCACCATTCCTTTTGTCCAGTTTTTGCAGGCCCGTTGCTGCTGTTCAATACGGTAGTTCCCCATAAAAGTTCCTTCGGTTTGGGGTTGAATTTCAGCAGCTTTAATAAATGGCACATCTTCAGTACAGGTTACGCATAAATAAAAAACCTTCGGCAAGAAAATAATCCTCCGTCTTTTCTTTTGGATACAGGTTTATAAATGGCACCAGGTTGCCTTTCCATGCTACGTGTACTAAATAAGGTACCGCTCTCATACCCGTTGCTGTATACAGGAGCGACCGGATCTTTGTCTGAAAAACATTCCACGAAATTTTTACTTCCTCCTCATTACCTCAACTATCTTTCCATACATATTCAAAAGGCGCTCGTTTCCACCGTTTCATTAGTTCAGTAAACTCATTTTTAATATTGGGATAGTTCCGGTTGCAGTCGGTATCGTTTTTCGAATCCTTCCACAACAATTCCACCGCATCCTGTGCAAATCTTGCATGATACAATGGCATTCTTGCAAAAGTGGGCGTGGCAGACAGCAATACTGCGCACGATAATGATCCGGGATACATGCGCATGTATTGAAGCGCCACCCTTGTACCATAAGAAAGACCGAATAAATTTATTTTTTTATACCCCAACCATTTTCTTATCGCTTCCAAATCTGTCACCACATTGGCAGTATGGTACTGTGTCAGATCGTTTTCTTTTGACAGTAATTGATAACATGCGGTAACCGAATCTGCCGGGTACATATCACTAAACTGTTCCTGCAAATTTGATTTTTCATGCAGCGAAGGGCAATGCAAAGGATTAGAGTTGCCGGTACCCCTTACATCAATCAATACTACATCATTGTTTTGCCGGTAAGGACTATTCTTATCCGATAACCAGGATGCATTTCCGGAGGCGGCAGCACCAGGCCCGCCTTCTATATAAAATATGGGCGGATTGTTTGTTCGATGAAGGGAAGGAATTACAAGGATATAAATTTTTATTTTTCTGCCACTGCCGTTGGTGCGGTTTTCAAATACCTCATGATGGCCTTCATATACAGAATCGCTACTACCAGGCAGCACCACACGCTGCAATTTTAAATAACTACCTGCCTGTTGTGCAAACGTTTTACTTACTGAAAAAATGAATAATAATAAAAAGGATTTTAGTTTCATCCGTGTGCATTTTTTTACTTTTTTAGGGGCAATTTTTTCCAGTAAGTCAACTGCCTCCATATCCATTCAAAAGGCCCATATTGAAAATAGCGCAACCAGGCATGACTCCATACAATTTGTGCAATCCAGATACAAAGCACTATAATATAAACTTCATACCGCTGCAGTTTGCCAAACAAACCGAAACCGATGCCCGTGAAGATAATGGTGCCGATGATGGATTGTGTTAAATAATTGGTGAATGCCATTTGACCAACCGGCCGCATGAGTTTGGAAAACCGTTCAAAGATTCCAGATTTATGTAGCAGCATCAGCGTACCAAAAATGCCCAGTGTTCTTAACACACGGCCAAGGTCGTAGTAACTTAAGCTCATATTCTTTATGTATTCAAACCGGTTAAAGCCGCTGTCAATTCCATGCCGCATTTGAAAATTGCCTATCACAATACCAAGCCCCAGTCCAATTATACACATCAATGCATACAATTTAGTGGATGCTATACCCGTAAGTATACCCATCTTAAAAAATGCCATACCCAACAGCATAAATGAAATCACATCCCATATAGAGAAATAAGTGTATTCCATAAAATGACCAAGATACCTGCCTGTGCTAGTTTCATACACCTGCTCAAAATTTCCTGTCATCCGCCTGTTTGCTTTTTCCATTCTTTTTACTTTATTTTCGGGCTTGCTGTAATCCCTAATTTCATGCAAAGCAGATAAATACTCCTTCTGTTCGTCAGTAAGTTTATAAACCGTGGTATCCATCTTTTCCACTGCTTCACCCCTTTTAATTATTTTTTTATCGAGATACAGTTCCCTGTTTTCCCTTGCCAGCATCAGGAGGAAACACACACCTGCAGCTATCAGTTATTTTTTGGGTTCCCACAGACGGAATATAAACATGAGTAACCCATAACAACCATAATCAAACAGTATATCGCCATGCCATAAGAAGATATAAATATTTATCAATCCAAAAACAATCAGCCACAACTGTCTGCGAAAAAAATAATCAGCAGGAGAAACAGTATCATGTTGTTTTTCTTTTCCACTTACAAACAAAATAATACCGGCACCAAACAACATGCTGAACAAAGCTCTTTGTGTACCATCGGGTATCCAGTCAACAAAGCGCCAGATATAATAATTGATGGTGCCAAATTCATTTTTTACAGAAGGGTCGTGCCCCATTACTGCATAAGCAAAGCCCTGAATATTCATCAGCAATATGCCAAGGATGGCCACGCCACGCAATGAATCGAGGATGTCTATTCTTTCTTTTTGCAATACAGGAGCAGCAGTGTGTGTCATGCTTTATTTTTTAACAGTGGTAATTTTTTTCCGTATGTCAATTGCCGCCATATCCATTCCACCGGGCCGTAATTAAAATGTTTAAACCACCAGTTGCTATATGCAATCAGCAAAGCATACACACATAAGCCAACGGGAAAAAAATATGCTGGCCCAATATTTCCACCGAGGTTAAAGCCAACTCCATAATAAATAGTGATGCCAAGTATGGTTTGCCCCAGGTAATTGGTTAATGCCATTCTGCCCATTGGTGCTAAAAATCTCAGCCGGCTGTTACCTTTCTTGTTTATCCAGTGCAAACAAATAGCAGACATATAAGCCAGGCTTAACGGCACTACACTTATTGCATAAAAAAAAGTGTGTGCCAGCCCCATTATATTGGGTATTCCTTTTCCAAAAATTTCAAACCCGGCACAGGCTATTGCGGAAGGAATACCAATGATAAAACCCCAGCGACGTAATTTTTTAAATATGGAACTATAATTTACAAGATTGGTATAAATCATTTTTCTGCCTGCATAAAATCCAAGCAGGAACATGCCGAGTACTTTTGGCAGGCGGTTACTGTGGAGGAGATAAGAATAACGGTATAAAAAACCGGATGCCTGCCAGTTTCGCCAGTGCTGCCAGGCATCGCTTTTACTGTACAGGTATTGATTAAAACTATCATCAGATGGAAGGCCGGTTCTTTTATCAATCACCTTTGCCATTTCTTCCAAAAGAATGCCGTTTTTATACTGAAAAAGTACACTCATTATATCGAACAACAAAGGTGTTGCAATAAGAACGGCTACCCAGGTAAGCAATGCTTTATCAGAACATTTTCTGAACAAGGGCAACAGCATTCCTATAAGTGCATACAAAAAAAGTATATCGCCTTCCCACAGCAAAAGCAAATGCCCTGCGCCGATTATTAATAAAATAAATAAACGACGGTAAAATATTTTTAGCGGATTGATTCCTTTTTGTTCATTTCTGATTAAGATGATGGAAAATCCGATGCCAAACAGCAATGAGAACAAACTGTAAAATTTTCCATTGATAAAAGTGAGTTCAATAAAGCCGAGGATGGCATCTGCAGGCCAGGTATGCAGTGCTTCCCGTTGAGCCTGGGTAAGAAACCCCCAACCGGAAAAACCAAACAAATTGTCGAGCATAACACCGAGCAAGGCTAAGCCACGGAGTATATCCAAAATATCTGCTCTTTCATTTTGTAAAACGGGGGAGGCTGTATGTGACATTTGCTGGGGGTAATTTTTTGATGAATTCTGTGCCGGTTAATTTGTATGGTCACATAATTGGCCTACGTTACTTTCTACATTTGAATCCCATTTGCAGGATCTTACAGCATCATTTTATTTTTTGAAACCATCCAGGGCCTTTTTTAAATCAGCGGTCACAAAATTTATTTTCATCCGCTCATTCACACATTTCTTATCAGGTTTTATTGATGGATTCAATAAAAATGAAACTGCAATATTCCGGACACAATCATCTGCATGGATGGCAGCATGTGATGCAGATGGAACCACTAAATGGACAGACTTTGATAAAGTAGCAGCAGTAATATCTCCGAACATGGGTGGGCAAACAGGGTCATACTCTCCCGAGATAATTAATACAGGAACTTTGCTTATAACCGGTTCAAATATTATATCAGTTGCAATGTCGGGCCGCCATACATTACAGATGGCTTCATCAAATGCACTGATGAAGGAAGCAAAGTCAGGATACTGCTTACGCAAAGATGCTTCAGCATCTTCTGCCTTTCGTGGTCTTCCTTCGTAACACATGATTGCCCTGCTTTGTGTGGCAGAAAATTTACCGTACGAATTGGGTTGGCTGAATACGCCAATCAACTTTGAAAGAATCGAGTCATTGCCATTGGCAACTTCTTTTATTGCAAGGGGTACCAGAGGTATTGCCTTCGGCGATAACATGGCACTCCATATACCCCAGGCAAAATCATCACCAGTAACATCATAGCTTGAGTAGCTGCCATACCTTACCTTAAAAGGAACTGTATTAAGCCGTTGTACAGCATTTACAAAATCCTTCCTTATTGCCGGAAATGCAGCCGCAGTAATTGGGTCTGCGGCAATATTCTTTTCCAACACTTTAAAGCAGGTATCAAATGGACGTACATAATCAAGCCATGGCGCATTGGGTGGAAAAGGCGAATCAAGAATTACTCCTTTGATAGGTTTACTGTGATTCCGCATCATGTTTAATGCAACCGTGGTACCAAACGAAACGCCGTACACATTCCAATCAGTAATTTGCAAACCTTTTCTGATAGCTTCTGCATCAGCAGCCAACTGCATAGCACTAAACGAGGAAACATCAACGCCCTCATTTAAATGCAGCTCCCTGCAATTTTTATAAAGTGCAACCTCATACTCTTTTTTTTGGTTTGCGGAAGGATTGGTTTTTGAAAATACATTCAAAGAATCTTTCAGTCCGGGGCAAAGTGCTGGTTCAGAAAAGCCGGTTCCCCTGTAATCAAAAAATACAAGTGGATGTTTTTCCCTTAACGCTTTCCACGTTTTCGATTGTAAATATTTAGGAACATTTTCTATGGTGGCAATACCCGGTCCTCCATGCAGGTACAGTAATGGCGCTTCATTGATTTTAGTTAAAGGCGGAGCAACTGCTGCCGCCAAATAAAATTTTCCTGCGGATAATTTTGTCATGTCTTTTTCGACAGGAATTAAATAGCAGGAAATTTTATTGTTCTGCGCCCAGGCAGTATCAAGGCCAATTTTATTACATGGACATAGGTATTTGTTTTGCTGGCAAAATGAGTTTGCCGCAAACGAAAACAACAAACAAATTACAATTAGCTTTTTCATTACTATTTATTAAAAAGTTAAACGCTTATTTATTGCACGAATAAACTCATTTAAGAACTATTCTTTCAACTTTGTTCCTTGCGAAGCAACTGCCAGCCGTTTGCCATTGCGATTTATCCATACATCGTAACACCTCGTTCGCTTTTCGTTCACGGCTTTCCTTTTTCATTGGCTACAGTCAGATTGAGACCTATCTTTTTTTATGCTGGTTTTGGACCTTTTGAAACTATCGTTCTCACCAAGCCAGGAAACCACCGCTGCAACCAAACAAAAACTTTTCCGTGGGTTGTGAAAACATAATTTCTTCTTCGCTTCATTATGGCCTTCACCATAACTTTCGCAGCTTTATCTGTTGGCCACATTAAATTTGATGGACGTGGATCTGGACCTTCAGGATGCCAAACGCCTTCATTATCAATTCTGGCAATCTCCGACACAACAAATCCAGGATGTATGGTTGTACAACTCACACCGGTACCCTTTAATTCAACCTGCAATGTGAGACCAATTGAACGTACAGCAGCTTTTGAAGCACCATAGGCTCCGACATTAGGATTAGGAAGATAAGCTCCTACACTGCCCACCAAGCCAATGCGACCCTGGTTTTGCTTCAAATGTGGCAGGGTGTATTTTACCGTCAAGGCTAACCCGGTGACATTACCTTGTAATTGCCTGTTCCAATCTTTTGCAGTCAACTTATCTATACTTCCAAAAACACCAAACCCAGCATTGGCCACAGCAATATCTAAA
>Ga0105048_10002948_pt1 | contig 27862 bp, 24 predicted proteins | sample MAT05_FD_78382 | JGI IMG/M metagenome (GOLD analysis project Ga0105048, IMG submission 78382) | Freshwater microbial communities from Lake Fryxell liftoff mats and glacier meltwater in Antarctica - MAT-05 | ecosystem: Environmental > Aquatic > Freshwater > Ice > Liftoff microbial mat | place...
ACACCCTGACGTGCCGGGTCGCCAAGGCGGATACCGCGCTGCAGGGCACTCTGAGCGCGGTGGCCTGGGCGCTGGGCACCGCGACAGCCGTCGCCGCCATCCTGGCCGGCTTCGCCGCCCTGGTGCTGGTGCGCACGGTGATCCGGCCGGTCGATCGCATTGCCCAGGCCATCGCCGCGTCCAGGCCCGAGGACGAGCGGATCGCGGTTGAGGCCGATTCTGTGCCGTGCGAACTGCGAGGGATGGTTGAGCGTGCCGATGCCTTCCTTGCCGCTGCCCACGACCTGCTGCAACGCGAACGGCGCACCGCCGGCAACATCGCCCACGAACTCCGCACGCCGCTCGCTGGCCTGGCCGCCACCATCGACCATGCCTTGGCCCGAGAACGGGACGGGGCTGAATACCGCCAGGCGTTGGCGCGCAGCCGGGCGGTGGTGACCGATACGATTCACATGGTCGAGCGGCTCCTGCTACTTACCCGCTTGGAATCCGGCCGGGAACCGGCGCGACGCGAGAACATCAAAATCAGGGCCGCCCTGATGGCCGCACTGGCTGGGGTATCTGCCGAAGCCCGGCAACGCGGCATCGTGCTGCCGGAAGTCTCGGGGATTTCAGCGCAGCAGGTTGCCGGTGACCCGGATCATCTCGGACTGGTCCTGCGCAACCTGCTCGACAACGCCGTTTCGCACGCAGTTGATGGATCGGCGGTCACCGTGACCTTCGAGCAGCACGCTGCCGATGTGGTCCTGCGTATCGCCAATCCGGCGCCAACCCTGTCGCCAGATCAAGTCGCGCAACTGGCCGAGCCGTTCTTTCGCGGCGACGGCGGGCGGGGTGCGACTGGCCGCCACGCGGGCCTGGGCTTGGCGCTCTGTCGGCGATTGGCTTCCCTGAACGGCTGGGACATCGCCTGCACCAGCGAAGCTGGGGTGTTCACCTCGTTAGTGCGCATGCCAGTACCCCGCGTTCGTTTTTAGTTTTCGGATGTGCCTCGCCATCCCGTCACGTGAAGGGCATCGTCACGCTGCGATGACCGTCCCGACCGGGCGGCGAACCGGATAAGGCAGCAGCGGGCCATAGCCGAAGCGCATGACGAGGTCGGGGCGGCGGCCTGACATGCCGACAAGCGCAGCTAGTTCTGGTCGCAGAGCGGCAACTTCGACCGGTTGATTAACGAAGGCGCATTTGAGGCCGAGCGCGGTTGCCTGGAGCGCAAAGCGTTGGCAGGCCCGGCCCGCCAATACCCAATGCTCTTGATTGGCTTGGGCGCCGACAAAAATCGCGAGGCCGGCAGATGAGCGCAGTTGGCTGGCATATTTATCGTTCTCGGACTTGGCCGTGACCAGCTGGCCGAAGGCGCGGTGGCCGAGCCAGTCCGGTAGCGTCGGCGCGCCACTCGCCGCGCTGTAAAGGCCGTCGCCCGACCTGAGTGCTTCCCGAGGGCTGAAACGGAGCCACGATTTCAGTTCGCGGATAAAGGCCGGGTCACCCATTTGAGCATTGTTTCCGGCCATGACGAGATCGCGGATCTGGTCCATCCGCAGCCGGTCGGTGATCAGGACCACGTCGACGCCGGACATTGCCGCCGCGGCGGCGAGCGTTTGCAGATCGGCCGCGCTGACCGCTCGACCGTCATAGTCGGCCCGGGTCGATTGTCGCCGAGGAATCGCGTCAAACAGCACCGAGCCGGCGGGGGCCGCAGCGCGGTGCGTGAAGCTGATCGATCCGTTGGCGTCATCGAAGCGCAGTTCACCAGGACGACCCCGCGCGGTCGCGGCCAAGGCCAGGGTTTCGGCGGCGCAACCCAGGCTTACGTAAACGTGGTGGTCGTCAGGGTCCACCACCGGCGTACGGCGCGAGAAGTCCGGCCGGATCACGATGTGATCCGGGGCAAGAGCGAACCTCCAAGGCTGCGTGTTGTGGCCGTTCGGTGCGAGCGTCGCGTAGCGGATCAACTCCAGCGTTTCGGGTTGGGCCGACAGCAGCGCCCGCAGCGCTTGAGCAGCATCATTGTAATCGGATAACGAACCAAACTGTCTGACTCCGACATAGGTTGCCCCGGCGGCAAGCGCCACGAGGCTTCCGCCACCAATCATGATTTGCCAACTGTTCATTGCGAGAACCAGCCCATTCTGCCTGTATTCGATGATGAGGGTTTCACAGCGTGACTTTAGTGAGGATGGAATCAGCCATTTTTTATGAGCTGAAATCGTGCCGTGAGTGGTCCAGCTGGACGTCAGCAGCATTCCATGAGAGGTGGGCATTCAACCAGGTCATCACCAGGGCATTCGGCTACCGTGGGCGATCGCACTACCAGACGCTCGCCGCGACCACCAAACAGGGGTTTCAAGCCTTGCAGCCCATCTCTTCAGGCGCCCTCCCAAGCACTCAGACAGCAGATGGTTCGCTTGGTGCTGGTGCGGATTCGCTTTGTTCGGTGAAAGGAAACCACCCACGGTGGGTTCTGCGATCCTGTGAGTGCTCTGCAATCGGCAGGGAAGACCGCTGGCGGCGCGGCCAATTGCACGATCACATCGTTCAACAACGGGATCCGGTCACTCAGCTCACATGCTTTCAGGGATAGTGTCCCACCAGCAGAGCATGGAGAGCGAGTCGTCCGAACTGATCGGAGTCTGAGCCTTGCCCAGACACGGGTGCAACCACGGTGGATGCCATGAGCTACCTGGATGATCCGCCGGTCTAATTCGCTGCCGAGCGCACGCTCCTGGCCTGGATCCGCACCGGTATCACCACCATCGGCCTGGGGTTCGTGGTCGCCAAGTTGGGACTCTTCTTGCGCTACATCGCGCCGCACGACGCGATCCCTGTCCACAAGCCCGGACTCTCGCTGGCGATCGGCATCGTCATGGTCGTGTTGGGCACGCTGACCTGCCTGGGCGCAGCGATCCAGTTCCAGCGCTTCGTGAAGACGCTCTGAGAGAGCAGGAACTGCCACCGCCACGCCTACGCTGCCGATGACCTGCCGTTGGGCTAGGTCGTCGGTGATGATCCCGCACTTAGGCGCAGGGCGACATTCTTGGTCAGTAGATCCAGCCGAGGCTGACACCATGCCCGTCGCGAAGTAGCCATCGCTGACATAGGTGCTGCCGGCGGCCAGCAGGACAAGGGTAGGGGCGATGAGGGGTGTCGCATGGGGTGGGGCCTGGGTGGATACCTCCTATTGATTCTAATATATGATGAGTTAGATATCCAGATATCATGATTAAGCCAAGCATGGCCCTCGTTAAGCGTGGAGGAGACTCGTTCGGCGACCCATTTGAGGGCATCGACCTCGTTCGGGTCAGCGAATGCCTGCGCGCGCTGGCCCATGCAGATCGCTTGCGTCTGATCGCGATCCTCCTGCGCGAAGAGTTGCCGGTCGGCGAACTGGCCGAACGTGTCGGCCTGCAGCAACCGACGACCAGCGGCCACCTGCGCATGCTTCAATCCCGGGGCATGCTGACCTGCCGTCGGGATGGACACCGCATCCTCTACCGGGTGGCGACGCCGGCCTTGGCGGACATCTGCACCTGCATTCGTACGCATTTCGCGCCCTGCCCCATCGCCGGACCCGTGGCCGAACTGGCGAAGCGCCTGCCGTCCAAGGGCTCCAAATGACGAACAACGTCTCGCGTCGCCAGTTCCTCAAGATCTCAACCAGTCTCTTGGCGGCAGCCGGCCTTGGCAGCATGTTCCTGGCTTCCGGCGGCCTGGGTGCTGCCGAAGCGGAGAGTTTGGCTCGCAATGACGGTGATGGCATCCGCACGATCCCGACCTTCTGCGACATCTGCTTCTGGAAGTGCGGAGCCATCGCCAGCGTGCGCAATGGCAAGCTCTGGAAGCTCGAAGGCAATCCGCTTGATCCCCTCTGCCGCGGACGCCTGTGCCCGCGTGGCACCGGTGGGGTCGGCGCCCATATCGATCCCGATCGCCTGGTGAAGCCCCTGCTGCGGGCCAAGGTCCGCGGCGAGGAGCAGTGGAATGTGGTGTCCTGGGACGACGCCCTCGGGTTCACGGCCGAGAAGATGCAGGGCATCAAGGCCAAGTACGGCCCCGAGGCGATGGCTCTGTTCGCCCACGGCATCGGCGGGACTTTTCTCAAGCACACGATCAAAGCCTTCGGCTCGCAGAACATCGCCGCACCCAGCTTCGCGCAGTGCCGCGGTCCGCGCGATGTCGGCTTCCGCCTGACCTTCGGTGAGGATCCGGGTTCGCCCGAGCGCACCGACATCGCCAATGCCCGCTGCCTGGTGCTGATCGGCTCGCACCTGGGCGAAAACATGCACAACAGCCAGGTGCAGGAGTTCGCCGAGGCGGTCGCCAAGGGCTGCACGGTGATCTGCGCCGATCCACGCTTCTCCACCGCCGCCTCCAAGGCGCAGTGGTGGCTGCCGGTCAAGCCGGGCAGCGACACCGCCCTGCTGCTGGCGTGGATGCAGGTGCTGGTCAGCGAGAAGCTCTATGACGTCGAGTATGTTCAGAAGAACGGCTACGGCTTTGAGCAGTTCGCCGCCGCGATCGCCGCTTGCACCCCGGAGTGGGCCTACGTCGAGACCGGCATCCAGCCGGAGGTCATCCGCGCCACTGCGCGGGCCATGGCGCAGCACCGCCCCGCGACGCTGGTTCACCCCGGTCGTCATTCCAACTGGTATGGCAACGACGCCCAGCGCTCGCGGGCCATCGCCCTGCTCAACGCCCTGCTGGGGTCGTGGGGTCGCAAGGGGGGCTTCTACGTCCCGGCGATGATGGACCTGCCGCCCTATCCCTATCCGGCCTACCCCAAGCCGGCCAAGCCGAAGGTCGACAATCCGGGAAAGAAATATCCCTTCGCGCATGAGACCATCACCACCGGCATCCGCGAGGCGACCATCACCGGCAATCCCTACCCGGTCAAAGGCTGGATGGTCTACGCCACCAACCTGATGCATGCCCTGCCCAACGAGGCGGAGACCATCAAGGCCATCCAGAACCTGGATCTGCTGGCGGTGTGCGACGTCATCCCCAGCGAGACGGCCGGCTGGGCGGATGTGGTCCTGCCAGAATGCACCTATCTGGAACGCTACGATGAGTTGAACCCGGAACTGTTCCGCGACCCCTTCATCGCCTTGCGCCAACCGGTGGTGCCGGCCCCGGGTGACCAGAAGCCCAACTGGTGGATCGCGCGGGAACTCGGGCTGAAACTCGGCCTGGAGTCCTATTATCCCTGGAAGGACATCGAGGAGTACCTGGGGACGCGGCTGGCCAAGGGCGGCTATGACTTCGCTGCGCTCAAGCGCGATGGCATCATCCGTGGGCCCAAGTCGCCCAACTACATCGAGGATGGCGCCACGGTCGAGTTCGGCACGCCGAGCGGCAAGATCGAGTTCTGGTCGCAGCAACTGGCTGATCACGGCTTCGATCCGGTGCCGAAGTACGAGCCGCCCTTGCCCAATCCGCCAGGCAGCTTCCGGCTACTCTATGGCCGAGCCCCGATGCATTCGTTCAGCCGCACGCAGACCAACCCGCTGCTGCATGACCTGATGTCTGAGAACGTGGTGTGGGTTAACGCCGTCGAGGCCAAGCGCCTGGGCCTCAAGTCGGGCGACCGCGTGCGCCTGCGCAACCAGGACGGGGTGCTCAGCGATTCACTTCCGGTCAAGGCGACGGAGCGCATCCGGCCCGACTGCGTCTACATGGTGCATGGCTTCGGCCATACCGCCAAAGGCCTGAAGCGCGCTTACCGCAAGGGCGCGAGCGACAGCAAGCTGCAGACCCGCTATCAGACCGATCCGCTCATGGGTGGTACGGCGCTCAATAACAACTTCGTCACGATGGAGGCCATCTGATGGCCCGCCTCGCCATGGTCATCGACACCAAGCTGTGCGTCGGCTGCGCCGACTGCGTGGTGGCGTGCAAGACCGAGAACGATGTGCCCGAGGGATTCTGCCGCGACTGGATCGTGGAACAGGTACAAGGCACCTATCCGACCCCGCGCCTGGAGATCCGCTCTGAACGCTGCAACCACTGCGAATCCCCGCCGTGCGTTGGTTGCTGCCCGACCGGCGCCAGTCATGTCCATGACTACGGCGGCGTGGTACTGGTCGACCATGACAAGTGCATCGGGTGCAAAGCCTGCCTGGCGGCTTGCCCCTACGACGCGCGCTATGTCCACCCCAAGGGGCATGTGGACAAGTGCACCTTCTGCATCCACCGGGTTGAGAAGGGCCAACTGCCAGCCTGCGTGTCGGTCTGTCCGACCCGCTGCATGCACTTCGGCGATGTCGATGATCCCGAAAGCGAGGTCGCCAAACTGCTGCGTTCGCGCCCCCACCACGACCTGCTACCGTCCGCGGGGACCGGGCCGCGCGTCTTCTACCTGACCTGAGCGCCCCATGGATGAGATCACCTCGACACGCCACAATCCCGGCCTCGATCCCGCGATGCACATCTGGGGCTGGGAAATCCCCGTCTACCTGTTCCTGGGTGGCCTGGTCGCCGGGCTGATGGTGCTGGCCGGCTACCACATCCTGAAGGCCCGCGGCCAGCAGGAGCGGGCCGCCTATCCCTACGCGCCCATGCTGGGGATCATCCTGCTCTCGCTGGGCATGAATGCGCTTTTTCTCGATCTCGCTAACAAGATCAACGTCTGGCGCCTCTATCTGACGTTTGAGCCGACCTCGCCGATGTCCTGGGGTTCGTGGATCCTGATGCTGGTCTATCCGGCCCTGATCGCGGCTGCCGTTCTGCATCCGCCCGAGCGGGTGCCCTTCGGCAATCGGCTGCTGGCCTTGGTGCGGACCTGGTCGGCGTGGATGCAGGCGCGTCCTCGCCTGGTGCAAGGCATCGGCATCGCCAATCTTGCCGGCGGCATCGCTCTGGGCATCTACACCGGCATTTTACTGGGTGCATTCGGAGCCAGACCACTGTGGAACAGCGCCATCCTGGGTCCGCTGTTCTTGTTCAGCGGTCTGTCGACGGCGGCGGCGCTCATGCACCTGCTGTCGATGATCAGCCAGAAAGGTGGCGCCTCCTTCGCTGATGCCACGCTGGCTGGCGTCTTCCGCCTGCTCAACCCGGATCGCGGCGGCCACGTCATGGTGCGGGCTGACGCGTCCTTCCTGACCATCGAACTGGGCATCATTGTTCTCTGGCTGATCGGTCTGCTTACCGCCACGGCGGTCCACCACCAGGCTGCCGCACTACTGCTGGGCGGGCCCTATACGGCTGCCTTTTGGGGCGGGGTGATCATCGCCGGCATCCTGGTACCCCTGGTGCTCCAATACCTCGAACTGGCCGGGCGCATCCGGCATACTGCCATCCCCGCCATCCTCGTCCTGATCGGTGGCTTCGTTCTGCGCCTGGTCCTGGTTTCGGCCGGCCAGGCCAGCCATTGGTCCTGATACCCTCGTCACCACGGAATCCCCATGACTGACACCGACGTCCATCCGCCGCAGCCGCACATGAATCCCTACCTGGCCGGATTCGGCCTGGGTCTGGTGCTGCTGACCAGTTTCGTGGTCATGGGCTGGGGACTTGGCGCCTCCAGTGCCTTCGCCACCTGCTCGGCAACCTGCGTGGCGGCGGTGGCACCGGACTATGCCGCCCATAACGGATTCTTCAGCGAGTACGCGGGCAATCCGCTCAAGGACTGGCTGACCTGGGAGGTCCTGGGAGCCATCGTCGGCGGTATGGTCTCTGGCCTTATCGCCAACCGCAGCCGGCTGACAGTCGAGCACGGACCGCGTTGGAGCCGTGGCAAGCGCCTGATCTTCGCCTTCGCCGGCGGCATGGTGATGGCGGCAGGTGCCAAGATCGGTGGCGGCTGCACCAGCGGCCAGGCCCTGACCGGCGGCGCCCTGCTCAACCTCGGCAGTTGGGTGTTCATGTTCAGCGTCTTTGCCGGCGGCTACGCCGTGGCCTGGTTCTTCCGCAAGCAGTGGATCTGAAAGGCACACCATGGACGCACCCTTTTTCAAGTATGGCCTGTTCTCTGACGACGCCTCGCTGCTGGCGGCCTTCCTCATTGGTGGCGGTTTTGGTTTCTTCCTAGAGCGCGCCGGATTCGGCAGCGGCAAGAAGCTGGCTAGCCAGTTCTACTTCCGCGACATGTCCGTCCTCAAGGTCATGTTCACCGCCATCATCACCGCAATGGTCGGGCTCACGCTCCTGTCGCAGATGGGCCTCGTCGATCTGTCCCTGGTGACGCTCAAAGAGACGCGACTGCTCGCCAATCTCGTCGGCGGGCTGATCCTGGGCGTCGGCTTCGTCATCGGCGGCTATTGCCCGGGCACGTCCGTTGTGGCGGCGGCCACCGGCCGCATCGACGCCATGATCTACCTGGGCGGCATGTTCGCCGGCATGTTCGTCTTTGGCTTCGCCTATCCCACGCTGCAGCCGCTGGTCGAGTCGACGAGCATGGGGCAGGTCACCCTGCCGGTTTTTTTCCACATCCCCTACGGCATCCTGGTTCTTGGTGTCTGCCTGATGGCGGTCGGCATGTTCCTGGCCGCTGAGTGGGGCGAGATGAAAGTCGCAGGCGTCAGCCTGGAATCCCGCTCGCTGCTGGGCGGCAAGGGCCTGACTCCGGCCCGCATGGTCATCGGTGGCCTGGTACTGGCGGGACTGGTCGCCGCCATCGCCGGTGATCCCTACCGGGGCTCCAAGGCGACCGTGGACACCAAGGAACTGGCGCGGCTGGTCGATGGTAAGGCTGATCACATCCTGGCCCCGGACCTCGCTGACCGCCTGATCGCCGGCGACAACAGCTTCCGCCTGATCGACCTGCGTGAACCGCAGGAATACGCACGATACCACATCCCCGGAGCCGAGAACATCCCGCTGCCCAGCCTCGATCCCGCCGCGCTGCCCAAGGATGAAAGTTACATCATCTATTCGGATGGTGGTATCCACGGAGCCCAGGCCTGGGTGCTGCTGAAGGCGCACGGCCTGCGCGTCTACAGCCTGTTCATGGGTATGGATGGCTGGAAAGACGAGGTGCTGAACCCGGTGCTGCCGGCGCAACCGAAGCCCGACGAGTCCGCGGTGGTGGCCAAGCGTCTGCTGGTCGCCCGGCATTTCGGGGGGACGCCGCAGACACAGGGGGCGGCAGCGCCAGCATCGACGGTGCCGGTTCCGGTCCCTGAGCCGGCTCGGGTGCCCGCAGTTCCGGCCCCGGTCAATCCGGCTACGGCTCCAGCGCCGGCCGATGCCCCTCCTGCTGGCGACCCGGTCCCGAAGAAGAAGAAGCGCGAAGGCTGCTGATTCCATCCTATCCACCACGAGATCATCCATGCTTAATCCCTTCCTTTCCATCCCGCTCATTCTTGCCGCCATCCTGGCCGTCCCGCTGGCGGCCCAGGAAGCCGCTCCGGCCACCGCGGCCGCCCGGCCAGCCCAGGCCCAACAGCCAGGCAGCTACAGCGGACGTATCCTGATGCGCTCGAAAAAGGCCAAGACCATCTCGATTGAGGTCGGCAAGGGCGACAAGGCGGAGACCTTCACCCTGCGCCATGATGATGCCACCAAGGGCCTGGAGCATGCCGTCGCCGATCTGCACGCGATCGTCCTCACCGAGTTGCGCGACGGCGAGGAGATGGTGGTTGAAGTGAAGCCCAAGATCGCCCCGATCCCCGAGGGCATCACCGATCTCGACACCGCTGCGGTGCAGGCGCTGCTCGCTGGCGCCACGCCCTTCCAGCTCATCGATTCGCGGCCACGCGGCCGCTGGCTGCAGGCCCACCTGCCGAAGTCGGTGTCGCTCCCCGACGATGAACTGCAAGAGAAAGGTGCCGCCGCCCTGCTGCCGGCCGACACCTCGCTGCCTCTGGTGTTCTACTGCGGTGGCGTGACCTGCGGGCTCAGCACCGCCTCGGCGAAGCTGGCGCGCGCCGCGGGCTACACGTCCGTGTCGGTCTATCAGGCAGGCGAGCCAGCGTGGAGCAAGGCCGGCAATCCGACCTACGCCGCGACCTCCTTCATCGCCGAGGATAACATCATCCTCATCGACCTGCGCGACCCGGCGGTGGTGGCCGCTGGCGCCATCGCCCGCGCCATTTCCGTCCCCGCTGCCGGCATCGCAGCGGCGGCTGAGGAGACCCTGCCAGTGCGTGCCCCCATCGTGCTCTATGGCGTAGACGACGCCCAGGGCATGGCGGCCCGCGAGATCCTGCTGAAGAACGAATTTAAGCGGGTATCGCTGGTCGAGGGTGGATTCACCGGCTGGAAAGCTGCTGGCGGCGGCACCGTCACCGGCCCGCTGCCGACCACGGTGGCATGGAAGCGCAAGCCGGTGAAGGGCGAGGTCGAGCTCGCGACCTTCCAGCAGGCGGTGGCCGGCGACCGCGCCGGAGTGGTCATCCTCGACGTGCGCGGCCCGGCCGAACTCGCCGGTGGCACTGTGCCCGACGCGCTCAACATCCCGCTCGATCAGTTGGCGAAGCGCCTCACCGAGGTGCCCAAGGGGAAGAAGGTCTACGTCTTCTGCAACAGTGGCGCGCGTGCCGAGATGGCGGTGAAGGCCCTGGTCAAGCAGGGCTACGACGCCCGCTTCCTGGTTGCCGACATCGACTGCGAAGGCGGGAATTGCACTTTCAGCGAGTGAAGCGGGTGCGCCGGACGGCGATCAGGCCGGATCGCCGTCCCAGGCGGCGGCGACGGTCGGGCCGTGACGGGAGCTCTGGTCACGGGCGATGAACTGCACACCTCGTGAAACCACACCCGGATCAGCTGGGGCGTGGTACGGCAGCAGAAGGGCCACCTCACCGGTCTACCGCCGTCTCTTGGCGATCGTGCTGGCGATCGCAACCGGCATGTTGCTGCTCACCTGAGACGGAACCAAGGCGACGCCACGTGGCGATGGTCGGGAGGGGTATTGTGGCGATCGCTCAGTAACTGGTCTTTTCCAGCTTCACCTTGCCGCGGAAGACCCAGTAGATGCCGGCGGTGTAAGCCAGCACCAGCGGCACGCCGATGATCGCGATCACCAACATGATCCACAGGGTCTTTTGCGAGGATGCGCCGTTGATGATGGTCAGGGAGTTGGCGACATCGTTGCTGGCCAGCAGCACGTAGGGGTAGAGCCCGACGCCGATCAGCGTCACCAGCAGGCCGATGGCGGCGCTGCTGGAGAGGAAGGCGCGGAACTCGCGACCATGGAAGATCTCGCGCGGGACGTTGGCCACCGCCAGCATGGTCAGCATCGGCACCAGGAACCACGCCGGCTGGGTGCGCATGCGCTCGGCCAGATGAGGTTGCCACAGCAGGGTCGCCATGGTGGTGAGGGCGTAAAAAATGACGAACCAGACGATCAGCGGGCGCACCCAGCCACGGATGCGGGCCTGCAACTCGCCCTCAGTCTTGAGCACCAGGTAGATCGCCCCGTGCATGGCGAACAGCACGACGGTGGTCACCCCGACCAGCAGGGCGTAGGGATTCAGCAGGCCCAGCAGCCCTCCGGTGATATTGTGCTGCGCGTCCATCGGCAGCCCGGCGGCGACATTGCCGAAGGCCACCCCCATGAGCAAGGCGGCGCCGAAGGACCCGACGCTGAAGGCAATGTCCCAGCCCTGACGCCAGTGCGCTGAGGGCCGCTTGCTGCGGAACTCGATGGCGACGGCGCGAAAGATCAGGGTGACCAGCAGCAGCATCAAGGCGGTGTAGAAGCCGCTGAAAGCGCTGGCGTAGACCTCGGGGAAAGCTGCGAACAAGGCCCCTCCGCCAGTGACCAGCCAGACCACGTTGCCGTCCCACACCGGACCGATGGCGTTGATCGCCAGGCGACGCTCGTTGTCGCCTTTGATGAACAGGTGCAGGATGCCGACCCCGAGGTCGAAGCCATCGAGGATGGCGTAGCCAGCGAGCAGGACAGCGACGAGGATGAACCAAGTAGTGTTGAGATCCATGATTCAGCCCTCCGCCCGATGGCCGCTCAGCGCGTCGGTGATCTTCTGCGGCAGCTTCACCAGCGGCCCGTGGGCATCCTCGGGATCGGGGCCATGGTGGATCTTGTCGTTGAGCAGGTAGATAAAGACCGCGAACAGTCCCGTGTAGACGACGGTGAACAGTCCTAGGCTAAACAGGATCTGGCCGGAATTCACATTGGGCGAGACGGCGTCCCTGGTCTTCATCAGACCCTGCACGATCCAGGGTTGGCGGCCGATCTCCGCCGCCATCCAGCCGAGTTGGTTGGCGAACTGCGGGCCGAGTACGGCAAAAACCAGCAGCCACAGCATCCAGCGGCTGGACTCCAAGCGACCCCGCCACCACAGGAACAGGGCCAATAGCGATAGGCCGATCAGGCTCATGCCGATGCCGATCATGGCGTGATAGGCCTGGAAGGTGATCTGCACCGGCGGGCGCTCGTCCATCGGAATGGCATTCAGGCCGGTCACCGGGGTCGTGAAGTCCTGATGCAGCAGGACGGACGTCCCGCCTGGAATGGTCAGGCCCTGCACCGTCTGGTGCTGCTCATCGACCCAGCCGACGATGGTCAGGTCCGCCGGGGCGCTGACCGGATAGTGGCCTTCCATGGCCGCGAACTTGGCCGGCTGGTGCTTAGCCACACCGTTGGCCGAGGCATGGCCGGTGACCAGTTGCAGCAGCGAGGCGATCACGGCGAAGATCAAGCCGACCTTGAGCGAGGCGCGGGCGAAGGCCTCGTGCTTATGCTTGAGCAGATACCAGGCGCTGATCGACAGCACCAGGAAGGCGCCGGCCATCCAGGCGCCAACCAGGACGTGCGACAGGCGATCCATGCTGCTGGGATTGAACACCAGGGCCCAGAAGTCGGTGATCTCAGCCCGCATGCCATTGGGACCCTGGACGATGTGGTGGCCAGCCGGGGTGTGCATCCACGAGTTGGCGACCACGATCCACACCGCGCTGAAATGCGCGCCCAGACAGACCATGATGGTGGAAAAGTAGTGCAGTTTCGGCCCCACCTTGTCCCAGCCGAAGACCAGCAGGGCGAGGAAGCCGGACTCCAGGAAGAAGGCGAAAATGCCCTCGGCGGCCAGGGCCGAGCCAAAGACGTCACCGACATAGCGACTGTAGGCCGCCCAGTTGGTGCCGAACTCGAACTCCATCACTAGGCCGGTGGCGACGCCGATGGCGAAGGTCAGGGCGAAGACCTTGGTCCAGAAGCGGGCGACCTGCTTCCACAGCGGGTTCTTGGTCTTGAGGTAGATCCCCTCGACCGCGACCAGGAAGATGCCGAGGCCGATGGACAGTGGCGGATAAATATAGTGGAATCCGATGGTCAGCGCGAATTGAACGCGGGCGAGCATGACGGCGGTGTCATCCATGATCAGCGATTCTCCTGCGGCAAGGTATCAGGGTCCATCAGACCTCCAGCCGGTCGGTCTGGAGTAGCAGAGATGCTACCGGTAGCGTTCCTGTTCACCCCAGCCATTTGCGTTGCAGGACGTACAGCAACGGCACCAGCACCGGCGCAGTGAGCAGGCTGGCCAGCGAGCCGGCCATCAGCGCCAGGGCCAGGCCCTGGAAGATCGGGTCCGCCAGGATGATGCCGGCGCCCACCACGACGGCGAGGGCGGTGAGTAGCATGGGACGGAAGCGCACGATGCCGGCCTGGATGGCGGCTTCCTCCAGGTTCTTGCCGCCCGCCATCTCGGCTTCGATGAAGTCGACCAGGATCACCGAGTTGCGTACCACGATGCCGGCGCCGGCCATGAATCCGATCATCGAGGTGGCGGTGAAGAAGGCGCCCCAGGCGGCATGCGCCGGCAGCACGCCGAGGAGCGAGAACGGGATGACGATCATCACCACCAGTGGGGTGAAGAAGGAACGGAACCAGCCGACCATCAGCAGGTAGATCAGCACGATGCAGCCGGCGAAGGCCAAGCCCATGTCGCGGAAAACCTCGATGGTGATGTGCCACTCGCCGTCCCACTTCACCGCCGGGGCGAGATCGTTGGTCGGCTGGGTGGAGTTGAGCACGGTCAGTTTGGCGTTGCCGCCGCCGAACGTGGTGGCGTCCAGTTTGGCCAGCGCCTCGTTCATGGCGAAGATGGCGTAGGCCGGGCTTTCCACCGCGCCGGCGACATCCCCCACCACGTAGGTGACCGGTAGCAAGTTCTTGTGATAGATGCTGGGTTCCAGAGTGCTCTGCTCGATGCGGCCGAGTTCGCGCAGGGGCACCAGGCCACCCGGGCCGCGCACGCGCAGGCCAAGGAGGTCTTCGCTCTGATGGACGGTGGCGGCGGGCAGATCGACGACGATGGGCAGGTCCTCCTTCTCGTTCGGCTGGTGGGCCAGCCCCACCGGCATGCCGACGATCGCTAGGCGCACGGTGTCGGTGATGGTGGCGGTAGAAATGCCGGCCAGGGCGGCCTTCTCTTTGTCGACCACGAAGCGGATGCGCGGCTGGGCCGCTTCGATGTACCAATCGATGTCGACCACGCCGGCGGCCTCACGGAAGATCCGCTTCACCTCGTCGGCTAGGCGCAGGCGGTCCGCTTCGCTGGGGGCGTAGACCTCGGCCACCAGGGTCTGCAGCACGGGCGGGCCGGGCGGCACCTCGGCCACGGTCACCCGGCCACCGGCCTGGGCGGCGATGGCGGCCAAGCGGGGACGCACGCGCTTGGCGATGTCGTGCGACTGGGCGGCGCGCTCCTCCTTGGGCAGAAGGTTGACCTGGAGGTCGGCGACGTGGTCGCCACTACGGTTGAAATAATGGCGGACCAGGCCGTTGAAATTGAATGGCGAGGCGGTGCCCGCGTAGACCTGGTAGTTGGCGACCTCGGGCTCGTCCTTGAGCGCGACCGCCATCTCGCGGGCCACGGCGGCGGTGCGTTCCAGAGCGGTACCTTCGGGCATGTTGAGGACGACCTGGAATTCTGACTTGTTGTCGAAGGGCAGCATCTTGACCTTCACCAGTCCGGCCGGGACCAGGGCCATCGCCGCCACCAACGCCACGGTAACTCCGCCGATGATGCCCCAGCGCCACCAGCCGGAGGCCAGCAGGCGGTGCATGAGCCCGCGGTAGGCACGGGTCAGCCAGCCTTCGCGGGCATGTTCGACGTGCGCCTGCGGTTTGAGAATGCGCACTGCCGCCCACGGCGTGACGATGAAGGCGACCAGCAGCGAGAAGATCATCGCCGCGCTGGCGCCGACCGGGATCGGGCGCATGTACGGCCCCATCAGGCCGCCGACCATGGCCATCGGCAGGATGGCGGCGATCACCGCGATGGTGGCGAGGATGGTCGGATTGCCGACTTCGGCCACCGCCTCCACCGCGATGTCGGCCAGGGTCTTGTCCTTCGACTCCTTCAGCCCGACGCGGCGGTAAATGTTCTCGACCACCACGATCGCGTCGTCGACCAGGATGCCGATCGAGAAGATCAGCGCGAACAGGGTGATGCGGTTGAGGGTGTAGCCCCACAAGTAGAGCACGAGCAGGGTCAGGGCCAGGGTCGCCGGGATGGCGATGGCGACCACCAGCGCGGCCCGCCAGCCGAGCAGGAACAGAATGAGCAGCGACACCGAGACCACCGCGATGCCCATGTGCAGCAGGAGTTCGTTCGATTTGTCGGCGGAGGTCTCGCCGTAGTCGCGGGTCACCGTCACGGTCAGGTCGCTGGGGATAATCCGACCCTTGAGCGCCTGGACTTCTTTGAGGACGGCGTGGCTGACGTCGATGGCGTTGGCGCCTGGGCGCTTGGCGATCGACAGGGTGACCGAGGGTTCCTCGCCATCGCGCGTGCCGAAGAAGGTGTAGGTGGTCGGATCTGCGGTGCCGTCCGTCACCGTCGCCACGTCGCGCACGTACACCGGCTTGCCGGCGTTCGCACCGACCACGACGGCGGCGACGTCGCGTTCGTCGTGCAGGAAGTCGCCGGTCTCGACCAGCACCGTGCTGTTGGCGTCGATGAGCCGACCAGCCTGGTCGGCGCTGTTGGCGGCGCTGAGCGCACCGACCACGTCCGTCGCCGCGAGGCCGCGCCCGGCGAGTCGCTGCGGATCGAGCTGAACGCGGATCTGGCGGTGGGCGCCGCCGATCAGGCGGGTCTCGGCCACTTGGGGCACATGCTTCACCGCCGCTTCGATCTCAGTGGCGATCCGGCGCAGGGTCAGGTGGTCGTAGCGGGACGAGTGCAGCGTCAGCGCCAGGATCGGCACGTCGTCAATCGAGCGCGGCTTGATCATCGGCGGGGTCACGCCAGCCGGAATGCGATCGTAGTTGGCCTGCAGCTTCTGGTTGAGCTTCACCAAGCTCTTCTCGACGTCCTCGCCGACCTTGAAGCGGACGATGGTCATCGCCTGCCCGCTCATCGCGGTCGAGTAGACGTACTCGACGCCCTGGATCTCCCACAGCAGTTGCTCCATCGGGCGGACGACGCGCTCCTCGACCTCTTTGGCCGAGGCGCCGGGCATGCCGACCATCACGTCGACCATCGGCACCTTGATCTGCGGCTCCTCTTCGCGCGGGAGCAGCAGCACCGCCATCGCCCCGAGCAGGACGCTGGCGATCACCAGCAGCGGGGTGAGCTTGGAGTTGACGAAGGACTTGGCGATACTGCCGCTGGGGCCGAGGTTCATGGCGTGCTCTGTGTGAACGTGGGTCAGCGGACGGTGACGGGCTGGCCGTCGATCAGGACCTCGGCGCCGCTGGTCACGACAATCTCGCCATCAGCGAGGCCGGCCCGCAGGGTGATGTGGTCACCCTCGGTGCCGCCGGGACGGACCAGACGCAGGCGGGCGAGGCCGTCCTGGACGACGAAGACCGCGTCGATCTGCCCGCGGCGGAACACCGCCGTGGCCGGGACCGCCAGTCTCCGTCCACCGGCAGTGGCGATGGCGACCCGGCCGAACTGCCCCGAGCGCAGACCCGTGGTGCCGGCCGGCAGGGCCAGCTTCACCAGCACGCTGCGGCTTACCGGGTCGGCGGCCGGTGTCACTTCGACCACTGGGGCCTCGGCGTCAAACCCGGCAGCGCCGATCTGGACGCGCAGCTTGGCGCCCATGGCGACGGTGCCGGCCAGCGATTCGGGGATCTCTACCTCCAGGCGCAGCGAGGCCGGATCCTCCAGGTCGATGACCGGTCGGCCCGGGGCGAGCAGGTCGCCGATCTCGGCGTGCTTGCGCACCACGACGCCGGCGAAGGGCGCCGTCATGGTGGTGTAGCCGACCATGATCTCGGCCTCGGCAGCGGCAGCGGCCGAGCCGGCAGCCCGGGCCTGGGAAGCGTCGAACTCCGCCTTGGTCAGGGCCTGCTTCTCGTACAGCATTTTGGCGCGCTCGAAGTCAGCGGCGGCCTGAGCGGCGATCGCCTTGGCCTGGTCGCGCTTGGCGGCGATCTCCTTGGCATCGAGTTCCACCAGCATCGCACCGGCCGCGACCAGTTCGCCAGGCGTGGCGGCGATGCGCCCGATCACCCCCGGCACGCGGGCCTGCAGGGTGGCGAAGCGCGAGGCGCGTACCGTACCAGGTAAGAGTTCGACCGCGCCATGTTCGACCAGCGAGGCAGTGGCGGTGGTGACAGCGGTGGGTGGCAGCGGCTTGGCGGCCGTGGCGTGGGGAGCAGAGCTGCAGCCGGCCAGGATGACGAGACCGACGGCGCAGACGGGAAGGGCAGCGGAAGAGAGGCGCAACATAGGGGGTCCTTGGAAGATCGATCAGGGAAGGATGGGTAGGCCGTAGTGCCAGCGCAGGTCGGTGATGGTCATGTTCAATCCCGCCTGGGCATCGGCAACCGCAGCCCGAGCCTGAGCGACCGTGGCCTCCGCTCCAGTAACGTCCGTTGCCGAGGCGACACCGGCGGCGAAGCGCTCGGCCTGAAGCCGATCGGCTTCTTCGGCTGCGCTCGACTGCGCCTGGGCGGCGGCCAATTGCTCGGTGATGGTGGCGTAGCGGGTGCGGGCGGCGGCGCGGCCTTGCTCGATCTGCAGACTCGTGCGCCGTGCTTCTGCGCGGGCGGCGGAGCGCTTGGCTTCTGCCTCCTCGATGGCGCCCTGCACGCCGCCACCAGAGAAGATGGTCCACTCGACGCCGACGCCGACGTGCCAGCTCTGTCCTTCGCCCTCCTGCTTGTAGCCGCGGTCGTAATCATAACCGCCGAATGCGCCGAGCCGGGGCAGGTGCTGGGCACGGGCTTGCTCAAGGCTGGCATCGCTGGCGGCGACCTGCTCGCGGGCGGCGGTCAACTCCGGCTTTTTTCCGGGTCGCAGATCGGCCGGGACGCTCAACTCGGGAAGTGCTGCCACCAGCGTGATGCTGCCGCTGCGACCCAGTGCGGCGGCCAGCGCCTGCCCGGCCAGTTCGAGTCCGCCCTGAGTGGCGGCAACCTGACTGCGGGCACCTGCACGTTGAGCCTCCAGGCCGAGGAGATCCGCCTTGGACAGGGTGCCGGCGGCATTGCGGGAACGCGCTGTGGCGAGATTGACCTCTGCTGAGGCCAGGGCGGAACGGGCGGCGGTGACGTGCGCCACGGCCCGATGCACCCCGATGAAGGCCTGGACCGTGGTCATGGTCAGGGCGTTGCGGGCAGCCTCCTGGCCGGCGCGGGCGGCAGCAGTGCCATGCCTGGCGGCGGCGCGTCCCGACCAAGTGCCGGGCGTATAGAGGGGCACCAGGATAGAGGCGCCCAGGTTCAGGTTGTCGACCGTCGGTGGTTCGTTGGCGTTGATGGTCGGTGAGTAGGCGCCGTGGTTGATGAGCCCCATGAAGGCCATCGCCGGCTGATCGGTGATGGTGTAGGTCGATCCGACCGACACTCGTGGCAGCAAGGCCGCGTTGGCCTGACGTAACCGGGCGTGGGCCTCCGCCAGCCGGGCCAGGGCGACCGCGGCGTCGGGGTGTTCGGCCTGGCTGGCGGCCACGGCGTCGGCCAAGGTCAGCGGAGCGGGCGTCGACTCTCCGGCCGCAAGCGGGCCGAGGCAGGCGAACATCATCAGCGTGCGATTGATCAGCATGGCTGCTCCGGGGGTCGTTTAGACGGGGTGGTTCAGGGACGGGAATTGCAACCGTCGCGGAGGCCCAGCTTCCGGAATACCCACTCGGGCGGGCAGAACCCGGTGAAGCCGGACTGCATGAGGTTGGCGCCGATGAAGACGGTGAACCAGATGAAGTTGGGGTGGACCCAGTGGGTCAGGGCCAGGCTGATCAGGATCATGATGCCGGCAAAGAGGCGGACAGCGCGTTCGACGTACATGGGTGCTCCGGGTGGGGCTGAGGATGAACAGGGTGCTCATGAGGCGGACAGCATGAGGGGGGGTGCTCGTTACACCCTTGCAGGAATCGTGCCAAACCGAGATGTCCAGTAATGTCTTATTTGACAACAACTTAGGGACATGATCGCGCCATGGCGACGTAGCGCATGTAACAGGGCGGCAACAAAGCGATAAAGACATATTGCAAAATAGCGACGTTCCCAAGACTCGACAGACATGGCTTCCCCTATCGCAGAGATCATCCTCGACTCTTTGGCTGAGGGTGTGGTCACCATCGACGGCCATGGGCGCATCACCGCCTTCAACCGCAGTGCCGAGGCACTGACCGGCCTGCAACGCGAGGGGGTCATCGGTCGGGCCTGCCAGGAGGTCTTCGGCCCATGCTGTGGCGGGGTCTGCATCATCGGTGAGACCTTGAAAACCGGTCAGCCGCTCCGCGATCGTCCCGGTATGCTGAAGCACACCGGCGGGCAGATCCATCCGGTCTCGGTGACCACCAATCTGCTCACCGACGCCAAGGGCCGGGTCCATGGTGCGGTCGGGACCATTCGTGATCTCACCCGGGAAGCCACCCTGGAGAAAGCGCTCAAGGAGAGTTGGCGGCTGGAGGATCTGGTCAGCCGCAGCCCGCGCATGCGCAAGCTCTTCGATCTGGTGCCGGCGGTGGCGCAGTCGACCTCCACCGTGCTGATCAGCGGCGAGAGCGGCACCGGCAAGGAACTGATGGCGCGGGCCATCCACACCCACTCCGGCCGTGCTGAGGGGCCCTTCGTCGCCGTCAACTGCGGTGCTCTGCCGGACAGCCTGCTGGAAGCCGAGTTGTTCGGCTTCCGCAAGGGGGCGTTCACCGATGCCAAGGCGGACAAGCCGGGCCGTTTCGAGCGCGCGGCGGGCGGGACCATCTTCCTCGATGAGATCGGCGAAATCACCGCGGCGATGCAGGTGCGTCTGTTGCGCGTCCTGCAGGAGCGCACCTTCGAGCCGTTGGGAGCCACCGACGCCGTGCATGCCGACGTGCGGGTGGTGGCGGCGACGAACCGCGATCTCAAGCAGATGGTCGAGGCCGGTACCTTCCGGCTCGATCTCTTCTACCGGCTCAACGTGGTGCGCTTGGTACTGCCGGCCCTGCGTGACCGGGCCGAGGACATTCCGCTGCTGGCCGAGCACTTCGTTGACCGGCTCAACCGGCTGCAGGGGCGTCGGGTCTCGGGCATCTCCGACGCGGTGCTGTCCGTGCTCGGACGCCAGCCTTTCCCGGGCAATGTACGGGAACTGGAAAACGTGATCGAACGAGCCTTCGTGCTGTGTGGCAGCGGTCCCATCGAGGTGACGCATCTGCCCGACGAGATGCAGGCCGACGTCGCTGCACCTGCCGACAGTGGGTCGCCGCTGCAGCGCGCTGAGGCGGAGGCCCTCCATGCCGCGTTGCTCAAGCACCGGGGCAATCGAGGCGAGGTCGCCCAGGAACTCGGCATCCATCGCGCCACGCTCTACCGCAAGATGCGGGAGCACGGGTTGCTGGAGCGGAGAGGGGACCCCTTCGCTGGGACAAGCACTCCTACCGCACCCAGTTGATGGGCGTTGCTCGGGGCGAGGCCTGAATGCGCTCCGCGTTTTCGGAGCCATGTCGGATCGGACCATGATGGCGCAAAGATTCTCCGTGCGCTGCACGGATCGCCGGACCAGGACCCGCCAAGTCATTCTGGCGCGTCTTGGTCGAGATTGCTGTGGGTCTATTCAGCAGCCGCGGTGTCGGGGCGGAGGCGTCGGCACGTCAATCACGACCTGGGCGGGACGGGCCAGGCCGTCCCGGTGATGGACGATCGCCACGGCCGCCCATATCGGCAGCACCATCAGCAGGTGAACAGGTTCGGCCATCGGTGGAGCATGCGTGACGATCAGAGACGGTAACGGATCTTGCGGCGCACAGGACACCGCCGGTCCAGGGCTCTCACGTAAGGCCTGGGACGCCTTGCAAAGACAGCAGGGTTCGCTGCCGTCGAAGGTGGAACGCAAGGCTTCGGCAGCAGGGCGGCTGGCCAAGCGACTGGCCAGCATGCCACCCCACGCGACCACCTGCAGTCCGCCCCCAGGACCGCCGGCGAGGGCCAGCGCCAGGAACATTGCCAGCATGGCGGGCCAGCGCAGGTAAAATCGAATGGCCATCTGCCCACATCTTGATGGCAATCTCCGTTGGATGCAAGGCGACGCCACATTACGAATGGCTATGTGTCGCTTTTATGCCACATGATGCGCGATATTTGATGCGAGTTAGCAACGTTACTCATTCGCACAGTGTGAAGTCATCCTTGCCGTAAAAGGATTTAGGAGAATTGGACTACTGGCACGCCCTGCGCTCAAATAAACCCATCACCCAGAATGCGGAGATCAACATGCTCGACTTTCAACGTGATGTCATCGAGGCCAGCCACCGTCAACCCGTCCTGGTCGACTTTTATGCCAACTGGTGTGGTCCCTGCAAAATGCTCGGACCAGTCCTCGACGAAGTGGTCAAGAAGGCGCCAGGCCCACTCAAACTGGTGAAGGTCAACACCGACGAAAACCAGGATCTGGTAGTCTCGTCAGGCGTCTCGGGCATCCCCGATGTGCGCCTCTTCGTCAAAGGAAAGCAGGTCGGGGCCTTCACCGGCTTCCGCCCCATGCCGCAGGTGCAGCAGTTCCTCACCGATAACATCGCCCACTCGTCCATGAAGGCGTCACCATGACCATTCTCACCATCACGCCCCGCGAGGTGCAGGCGGTCATCGCCAGCGGCGTCCCATTCGATCTCATCGATGTGCGCACCGGCATGGAGTTCACCACCGTGCATGCCGTCGGTGCCCAGCATGTGCCGCTCTCGGGCCTCGATCCTGCGGCGGTGATGGCCGGCCGTCGCGCCCCGAAAGACGATCCGCTGTACATCATCTGCGCCTCGGGAGCCCGCTCTGCCTCTGCTGCCCGGGCGTTCGTGGATGCCGGCATCACCAACGTGTTCTCGGTTGCTGGCGGAATCGGCGCCTGGGCCTCGGCCGGATTGCCGGTCGAGCGTAACGCCACCATGGGCATGGTCCGGCAGGTCGCCATCTACGCCGTCGTGTTCGCCGCAGCGATGGCGCTGATGCCGTGTTCGCCATTTTCGATCTGGGGCTCTGCGGCTTGTCCAGTGGTTCCAGCGGTGGCCGCGCCGACATCACCGTCGAACGCGTCTGGTGTCGTTCCAGGCGCAACGGCCTTCGACTTCACCCGCGACGTGGTCGAGGCGAGCAAGACCAAGCCCGTGCTGGTGGACTTCTTCGCCACCTGGTGCGGTCCGTGCAAGATGCTGGCGCCGGAACTGGACGCCGTGGTCCAGGCCCGTGGAGTTGGCTTGGCGTTGGTGCGCGTCGACGTTGACCAGCACAGCGACGTCGCAAAATCCCAGAGCATCGAGAGCGTCCCCGAGGTCCGCCTGTGGAAGGACGGCCAGGAAGTGGCCCGCTTCGTGGGTTTCCGTACGCGCGACGCCATCGGCACCTGGATCGACGCGGCCATCGCCGGGAAGGCACCATGAGCCTCACCGACCTGCTTGTCGTCGTCGGTTTCATCGCCGTCTGGTTGTTCCTGTCACCGTGCTCACCGCTTTCCATCTGGAAGAGCGGGTCGTGCGCATGGAAACCCAAGGCGCAGCCCCCAGCGCCCACCGAACACACCCCATCGGAGAAGCCATGATCCCCGCCCACCGCACCATCATCGTCGGTGGCGTCGCTGGCGGAGCCTCCTGCGCTGCGCGCCTGCGCCGTCTCGATGAGCATGCCGAAATCGTCATGTACGAGCGCGGACCCTACGTCTCGTTCGCCAACTGCGGTCTGCCATACCACGTCGGCGGAGTGATCGCCGACGAGGCGAAACTGCTGGTCGCTACGCCCAAGCTGCTGCTCGACCGTTTTCGCATCCAGGTCAAGGTGCGGCACGAGGTCGTTGCCATCGATCGCGCGGCGCAGACCGTGACCGTGCGCGATCTGGAATCGGGACACGAGTCCACTGACCGCTACGACCACCTCGTCCTGTCGCCTGGCGCTAACGCCATCATCCCCGCCATCCCAGGCGTCGGTGAACCCGGGGTATTCACCATCAGAACCGTGCCCGAGGCGCGCAACGTCCGCGCCTGGATCGACAGCCGGCTTGCGACCCGCGCTTTGGTGATTGGCGGCGGCTTCATTGGTCTGGAGATGGCCGAGAACCTGCGCCACCGTGGCCTCGCCGTCACCCTGGTCGAGAAAGCCGACCAGGTGATGCCGCCGCTCGATCCTGAGATGGCCACGCCGGTGCGCGCCCGCCTGGAGGAACACGGCGTGGTGGTGAGGCTCGGCGATGCCGCCACCGCCATCCGCAGCGAATCTGGCGCGCTGTACGTCGGAACGGAGCGTGGTGCCGAGATCATCACCGACTTGGTCATTCTGGCCATCGGCGTACGTCCCGAGACCACGCTTCCCAAGCAGGCCGGGCTGGAGCTTGGGCCACGCGGCGGCATCAAGGTCGACGCGCAAATGCGCACCAGCGACCCGCACATCCTCGCGGTGGGCGACGCGGTCGAGGTCGTCGACCTGGCCACCGGCACTCCGGCACTCATTCCGCTCGCCGGTCCTGCCAACCGCCAGGGGCGCCTGGCCGCGGAGATCATCGCCGGCCGTATCGGCGCCTTCCGCGGCGTGCAGGGCACGGCGGTCTGCGGTGTGTTCGGACTCACCGTCGCCATGACCGGCGCGAGCGAGAAGTCGCTCAAGCGCGCCGGCGCCCCGGCCGCAGGCGTGGTCTACCTGCATCCCAGCCAGCACGTCGGCTATTACCCCGGAGCCAAACCCATCCACCTCAAGCTGCTCTACCGCAAGGATGATGGCCGGGTGCTGGGCGCCCAAGCGGTTGGCGAAGACGGTGTCGAGCGCCGCATCGACGTGATCGCCACCGCCATGCGCCTGGGTGCGACGGTCGAGGATCTGGCCGACCTTGAACTCTGCTACGCCCCGCAGTACGGCGCGGCCAAGGATCCGGTGAACCTCGCCGGCATGGTCGCTGCCAACGAACGCGATGGCGACGCCCCGGTCCTGCCGTGGAGTGCAGCCGACGATACGGGCTTCACCGTCCTGGATGTGCGCGAGCCTGGCGAATGGGCAGCCGGCCACCACGAGCGGGCGATCCACATCCCGCTGCATGTGGTGCGCGACCGCCTGTCCGAAATTCCGCGTGACCAGCCGCTGGCGGTCTACTGCGCCGGCGGACAGCGTAGCTATTACGCCGTGCGCCTGCTGCGCCAAAACGGCTTCGACGCCCGCAACCTGTCCGGCGGCTGGCAGAGCGCCCGCCACCAGGCTGGGGCGATCGCCAGCGGGAAACAGGCGCGGGCTGAAGCGGCGGGCTGATCCTCCCCGTCTATCTTTCCCAAGTTGCACCTGAGGATCCGACCATGGGCCTACTCCGACGCTTCCTGGCCCGACACTGGGGCAAAGTCGCTTTGGCGGTTATCATACTCGCGGCTGTTCTGGTGATGCGCTTGCGGCCCATGGCGGTGGATCGGCACGTGGCCGCGTCCGGCACGGTCGTCCGTGAAGTCATGGGGACTGGCACGCTCGATGCCCGGACCCGGGCGACGGTGGGCGCCAAGATCGCTGGACGCATGGCAGAGCTTGGCGCTGACCAGGGCGACCTGGTAAAGAAGGATCAATTGCTGGCACGGATCGACGACACGGATCTGCGACATCAGGTGTCCGCTGCCGAGGCGGTCTGGCGCGCGGCCCAATCCTCCATCGTACGGGCCAAGGCGGATCAGACCCGAGCCCAGGCGGTGCTGGATCAGGCGCAGCGCGACCGCACCCGCCTTGAACCACTCCGGGAAGCCAACATCGCCAGTCTGGACTCGCTTGAGCAGGCCGGAGAACGTCTGGCGGTGGCTCAGGCAGAGCTGGGTCGTGCTGCCGCTGCCATAGTCGAGACTGAGCAGCAGGCCGCTGCGGCTGAAGAGACCGTCCGCATGTATCAGGCCCGCTTGGCAGAGGCCACGCTTGCGGCGCCGTTCGACGGCCTGGTGGTGCGGCGCGTCCGTGAGGTCGGTGATGTGGTCGTGCCGGGGACGGCGGTGATGACGGTGGTTGCGACCGACACGCTGTGGATCTCCACCTGGGTGGACGAGTCAGCCATGGGATCCATCGCTGTCGGACAAGCGGCGCGTATCGTCTTTCGCTCGGATCCGGGCAAGGGATCACGCGGAGAAGTCTTGCGCATCGGGCGCGAGGTCGATCGGGAGAGCCGTGAATTCCTGGTCGACGTGCGGATCGCGGACCCGCCGGTCCAATGGGCCATTGGTCAGCGCGCCGAGGTCTTCATCCAGACCGGCGCGACTGAGGCGGCCGTCCGGTTGCCATCGCAACTCCTGCGTACGCGTGACGGCGTCGTCGGCACGTGGATTGATGAGCGCGGCACCGCGGTCTGGAGGCCACTGCAAATCGGTCTGCGCGGGCTGGATGCGGTCGAAGTGACCGCGGGTCTTGCTGCAGGCGAGTCGGTGGTCACGCCCACGGGCGGCCCGACGGCGACCCTGAGCGATGGCCAGCGGATCAGTACGCGATGAACCTGGCCCTGCGGGACATCAGGCACCAGCTGGGCCGTTTTGTCCTCACCACCGTGGGTGTGGGCCTGCTGCTCATGACCGTCATGGGCATGGGCGGCATCTATCGTGGCCTAGTGGATGACGCGACCTTCCTCGTGGATCGCGTCGGCGCCGATCTCTGGGTGGTCCAGCACGACACCCGCGGTCCTTTTGCCGAGGTGTCGCGGCTGCCAGCCTCCCTGGAAGACCGGGTGCGGGCGGTGCCTGGGGTGACCACGGCTCGGCGCTTCGTGTCCCACACCATCCAACGCGAGTATCGTGGAGCAGCGCTGCGCATGACGGTGCAAGGGCTGGCCTGGCCGGAGGATCGCGGAGATTGGCTGCCGCTGATCGCAGGTCGTCGCATAGAGGCGGCCCACTTCGAGTTGGTCGCCGACCGCTCGCTGGGTCTCGCGTTGGGTGCGACCCTGCACCTCGGCCACGATCGGTACACCGTCGTTGGACTCACCTCCGGCATGATCGGTCAGGCCGGTGACGGCATGGGTTTCTTCACCTGCAGCGATGCCCAGGCCATCCAGAACGATGCCGGCGGAGAGGCGCAGCGTCTGGAACGGGCCGCCCGCAGCACCCGCGTCGAGGAGGCCGACCTCGGACGCTCGCAACCAGGTTTGGTGGAGCGTGCCGCCGGTGCGTCGGCCAATCTACCGGTCCTGCCGCAGCCCCCCGTCAGCGCCGTGCTGGTCTGGTTGTCGCCGGGGGCCGATGCCGTCCAGGCCGCGCGGACCATGGCCGGCTGGGGCGACGTCAGCGTCTACACCAGCGCTGAACAGCGCGCTCTGCTGCTGGCTGGCCCGGTGGACAAGTCGCGTCGTCAGATCGGTCTCTTCCGCATCCTGCTGGTCAGTATTTCGACCATCATCATGGCGCTGGTGATCTACACCATGACCCTCGACAAGATCCACGACATCGCCCTGCTCAAGTTGATGGGCGCCCGCAATCGGGTCCTCATCGGACTCATCCTCCAGCAGGCGCTGCTGCTGGGTGCCCTTGGCTACGGCATCGCCTGGCTCATCGGCCAGCGCCTCTTTCTGCTCTTCCCTCGTCGGGTCCTGATCGTCGAGCAGGATCTCCTCATGCTGGCGGGCATCGTGGTCGGCATCTCGGTGCTGGCGAGCGGCCTGGGGGTTTGGAAGGCCATGCGGGTCCAGGCTGGCGAGGTGCTGTCATGAACGGGCTGGCCGTTGAAGCCAAGGATCTGCGTAAGGTCTACGGCCACGACAACACTGAGGTGGTGGCCCTCAAGGGAGCAACATTCACCGTCGCCCGTGGCGAGGTGGTCGCTTTGCTCGGTCCCAGCGGGGCCGGCAAGTCGACCCTGTTGACCGCGGTTGGCCTGATCACGCAACCCACCGCCGGCACCGTCTCGATCGGCGGCGTCCCCGTGGTCGATGGCCCCCGTGAACTGGTGGATGTCCGCGCTTTTCGGCGCCAGCACATCGGCTTCGTCTTTCAGAAGGCGAACCTCATTCCCTTCCTCAACGCGGTAGAGAACGTCCAGGTGGCGATGGAGATCAACGACGTGCCCAGCCGCGAAGCTCGGCGGCGGGCGCAGGAACTGCTCGACTACCTGGGCGTGGCCGATCGCGCCGACCATCTTCCCACCGAGCTATCCGGTGGTCAGCAGCAACGCATCGCCGTGGCCCGGGCTTTGGCCAACCGGCCGAGTCTCATCCTGGCCGATGAACCGACAGCGGCCCTCGACAGCCAGCGGGGGCGCCAAGTGATGGAACTGTTCGCCCGGGTTGCCCATGAGCAGGGCGCTGCGGTCATCGTCGTCACCCACGATCATCGGGCGCTGGACGTCTTCGACCGCCATCTGGAAATGGAGGATGGCGAACTGCGCGGGGCCTGATCAGGGCTTGCGCTAGACCGTGCAGCGCGTCGGCCGGGGTCAGGTAGTTGATGGCGCTGTGCAAGCGGACCGTGTTGTAGGTGAGGACGTACGCGGCCACGACGGCCCGCGCCTCTTTCAGGTCGCCGAGCGCGGTGCGGCGGACGCACTCGGTCTTGATGCTCTTGTGCCACCGCTCGATCTTGCCGTTTGACTGCGGGTGGC
>Ga0105048_10002949_pt1 | contig 27853 bp, 25 predicted proteins | sample MAT05_FD_78382 | JGI IMG/M metagenome (GOLD analysis project Ga0105048, IMG submission 78382) | Freshwater microbial communities from Lake Fryxell liftoff mats and glacier meltwater in Antarctica - MAT-05 | ecosystem: Environmental > Aquatic > Freshwater > Ice > Liftoff microbial mat | place...
AACTCCCTTGCTATTTCCTGTACATTCCCACGCACGTTACTTAGCTCTACCGCCTTCTGTTTGAATTCTCTGCTGTAATTTTTTCTTGTTTCTTTCATATGTCTAAGGTTTTTTTATGCCTTACCTTAAAGTCCGTACAAATGTAGCAAGTCCAATCCTTACGTCTATGAGGTTAATGCAATTAGGAAGTATTTGTCATTTTTTTACCTTGAATGACGCTTATTGTCTAATAATATTCACGTAAATGGCCATTTAAAGGGCGCGGTGTGTATTTAATGCAAGGCACAATGATCAACAACTTTTGTTTAATCGGTGTAGATGCAGAGCATATTCAAAAGCCCCCGTATACGGCGGATTCGAGGGATGAGTGAGACGTTTGGCGAATTGGAAATGTGGAAATACATATTACATTTTGTAACTAACATTTTTGTTAGTTACTTATTTGTTAGTTATATTTTTATAAGTTATATTTTTGTAAGTTACAATAAAGTAAGTTACTTATTTGTTAGTTCGAGTATAAAGTATTAATTTCGTGGGGTATGGCTACTCCTTTTGTATTTGGAAAACTAGCTGGGTTTGCGGAATTCACCAATCGCAGTATTGAAACCCAGCGTCTACTTCGCAACTTCGAATCGGGCATAAACACCATTCTTATTTCACCACGGAGGTGGGGCAAATCTTCACTGGTGCAGCATGCCATAGCGGGTATAAAAGGGAAAAAAACAAAAACTTGTACCTTGGATTTATTCAGTGTTAGAAGCGAAAAAGAGTTTTACGAGCAGTTGTCTAGATCCGTTTTGTCCGCTACTTCCAATAAATTTGAGGAAATTGCAGCGAATACAAAGGAGTTTTTGGGTAAATTTTTTCCCACGCTGAGCATCAGTCCAGATGCAAACAGCGAAATATCCATAGGGTTAAATTGGAACGAACTTCAAAAAAATCCATCCGACATATTGCAACTGGCAGAAAAAATTGCCATGAAGAAAAAAATAAAGTTGGTGGTATGTATAGATGAGTTTCAAAACATCGCCGCATTTGAAAACCCATTGGCGTTTCAAAAAGCATTGCGCGCAGAATGGCAAAAACAGAGGCACGTAAGCTATTGCTTGTATGGCAGCAAGCGACACATGATGATGGATGTATTTACCAAACCATCCATGCCATTTTATAAGTTTGGCGACCTGCTTTTTTTAGAAAAAATAAGTGAAAAAGACTGGCAAAAATTTATTGTAAAGCGATTTTCGGAAACTGGTAAAAAAATTGATTCGGAACTAGCTTTACAGATATGTCAATTAACCCAAAAGCACTCTTACTACACCCAACAATTGGCACAGCAGGTGTGGCTCCGCAGTACCCAAACCTGCAAACCCGACATAATAATGGCGGCCCATGAATCCTTGTGCAGCCAGTTGGGATTGCTGTTTCAAATGATGACAGACGCATTGCCAACTACGCAATTAAATTTTTTGAGAGCATTGTGCGACGGAGAAACAAAACTTAGCGCCAAAAGCAGCATTGAAAAATACAATTTGGGCACATCTGCAAATGTAGCTCGTATAAAAAAAGCTTTGTTAGAAAAGGAAATATTAGATGATGCTGGAAATGGGTTGGAGTTTTTAGATCCGTATTACCAATATTGGCTGAAAACTCGTTTTTTTAAGTAAAATTGGATTTTAGAAGTGTCCTAAAAATTGTGTTTGTTATACCATACAATGTGATTATACATTGCCCTGTATTTATTCATTTTTTTAATTTTTTTTGAATAGTTTACAATTTTTTTTTAATTTTAATGTACCTAGAATTCCTGTTTAATAGACATTTAATATTGAATAAATTCAATATTCATAGCCATTTCATACCAGAAAGTATGTTCTTTTTTATTATACAAATGATTCTATTTAATTGTGCATCAAAAATAAAGTGTCTAAAAACGAGAATTGAAGAAAAAAATATCCAAAAAGATGAGCTAATTGTTTTTCATTTGTATGGAGCACAAAATATTTTCTTTGCGCTATTTTTAAAAATGAAGACCCTTGTCTTGGTTACATTTACCTAAAACATACCAAAGGGTATGTGACATATATGGGCAACCTTGTATCCAAAATCGCAGAATCTATACATGCGAACAAAGCTTGGAATTTTATACTATTTTATTAGCTTTGAATAACCAAAAAGCATGAAAAAATTTCAATTTTTAGGATTAGTAATTTTATCCGCATTTAAACTTTCCGCGCAAGATGCTAGGTTTAGCCAATTTTATGCGAATCCAATCTATACCAATCCAGCAAATACGGGTGGTGGTTTTCGCGACAAGTTGTCTTCAGGCAGGGTGATTGCAAACTATAGAAACCACCAACCAGGATTGCCTGGTAACTATAAGGCTTTTAACCTTAGTGCGGATCAACACATGGACAAACTGCACGGTGGCTTGGGGATTCAATATTCTCAATCTTGTGTAGCATATGGTTTTCTACAAAATCAGGCAGTAAATATTAATTATGCGGCTCTATTCAATTTGGGCGAAAAAGTGCAATTGCGCGCAGGTGTTCAACTGGGGTATGCCATCCGCAGTGTAAATTATAACAAGCTGAAATTTGCTGACCAGATTGATGCCATGATGGATGTTTCTTTAATCCCATCCAATTTAACGACTGCTTCTTTTTCAAATGCGGCAACGGGAATTCTAATCACCGGAGAATCTTTTTATTTTGGTTCTTCTCTGCACAACGTAATTGGAGCCCAATTGGTCGTTTGACAAAAATCCCAATGCGTTTTTGTATCGCAGATTTTCAGTGCAAGGCGGTTATACCTTTACGTTAAAGCAGGACTTCCAACTAACGCCTCAATTTGTTTATTCAGTTTAACGATCTATTCCTACATTGCAGTTTGGCGTAAACGCAAACCAAGGTAAATTATCTTATGGGCTGTGGGGTATTAAGTACACCAGCGGCGGTGTAAAAGCACAGGTATATCTGCAAATATGGGATATACTATCCGCGGTTTTAGTTTTATATACAGTTATGATTTTAGAGTCCCAGAAGGCCGCAGCGCCATTCCATCTTCTTCCGAAATATCTTTGAGGTATGCATGGAAAACGAAGAATGTTCAACCCAAATTTTCAAACGCCATAAATTAAATACCTAATTCCAATTGGCACTTAAAGCCTACCAGACCTGAAATTTTATTTCCGGTTGACATGTCACTGCGCTTGTAATAACTAAATTCATTAACAACCTTTACCCTGTGTTTTCTTAAGTATTTATTGAATGTAAGACAAAATTCTTCGCTTTTTTGTCCATCTTTCCCAACTTTCCAAATAGCCTTATCTGGATTCACAAATGCATACCTAGCCGCTACTTCCCACATATTTTTAAAAACATAACTGACCTCGGAACATATGCCGGAACCTACGATAACCCACAAAGAGTCGGATGCAGATTTTTTGGTGAAAGAATTCTGCCCAGCATCCATTTTACGGCATATAAATTCTGTTGCAAATGCCAAGCCTCTATATTTAAATAAAAGGTCGACGTTTGTTCCTACGAAACTACGTGTGGCATATAAAGCTTTTCCTAATTGTCCTTGGGTGCGAATGGCCCTGTCATTATAATGGTAGGTAGCAGCGATACTTAACTTTGGTTTTGGCTCATGCTCCAAATCACCTTCAAAATAATCGCCTTTATTGGCAAATTCCCCGAATGGTAGAAATTCTACACGCCCTGTATAGGCAGCCCCACCATTTGGAGCAACTGTATTGCTAAACTCTTTGGTATTGGCAATACCCCTGCCTTCACCACTTGAAATGGCTCCTTTAAAAAGCAAATATGTTTTTTTACCCAGGTTTAATCTATATGTGCCAAAAAGCCCAGCATCCCGATCCAAAGTAAATGCTCCGTTAACTATGCTTCTATCTGTAAAATGTATGTCACCCGAAGAAACTACCCGTTGGCGATTTCCCGGAAGCTTGCCCTGACCCATGCTAATCGTTAAATGTTTTGTAAGGGCATAATGAATCATCGCATCTCTTAATACCAGTGGAATTCCGCTATTATCCCAATCTTGGTCAGCCCTTGTAAAACTTAGTTGGACATTATAGGTAAGCCTTGGATTAAGCATAAATCCCTCAAAGCGCAAACGCATGCGTCGAATGCGCATATCTAATTCTGAAATGTTGGCAAGATTATCCTCTGCACCTGTAATTCCAGCCCTGCTTTGAATTCTAAAACGGAAATTAATACTAAATAAACTGTCTGGCATAACTAGTCCTATTCCATTCTTTGATATAAACTGTGGTTGGGTTGACTTTGTGTTTTGAGCAGTCAAAAAGGTACCAATAAGGCCATGAACTGCAAGTAATAATAATTTCAGTAATTTTTGCAAAGTATTTTATCGTTATGTTAATTTTGTGCAAAGAAAACATTATTAGATTTCCGGTATTTTACTTTTATGTTATGTAATTGTTAAATAAGCCTAAATTCTTCAGAATATACTGTATTATACTATATATAAACTATTTACAAATATTAAAGATATGGAAATAGCAATTTTCATCAGCCTTAATTCCCCTTTAATTTAATATAATAGCAATTTAGATTACGTTTCTGTTAATCAATGTATGCATTTTATTAACATATTTTTTTTACTAAATTAACTTTAAGATTCTGGGTTGTACTTGTCTTTCCAGCGCAAATCCAAGAAATTTTTCATTTCCAGTTCTCTGGCATTGTTGGCAGGTTTATAGAAAACCGTACCCGTAATTTCTTCTGGCAAATAATTTTGGTTGACAAAATGATCTGGAAAGGAATGCGCGTATTGATATTCTTTTCCATAACCAAGGTCTTTCATTAATTTGGTTGGGGCATTTCTTAAGTTAAGTGGCACCTGCAGGTCACCTGTGTCCCGCACCAAGGCCAAAGCATCGTCGATAGCCATATAACTTGAGTTGCTTTTGGGGCTGCAAGCAAGGTAAATTGCTGTTTGGCTTAATATGATTCTGGCTTCTGGCATGCCGATCATCTCCACAGCTTGGAAACATTGCGTGGCTATGAGCAAAGCATTGGGATTGGCATTTCCAATGTCTTCTGATGAAAGGATAACCATACGGCGCGCTATAAATCTTATATCCTCGCCCCCGTGCAGCATGCGGGCAAGCCAGTATACGGCAGCATTGGGATCGCTGCCACGCATACTTTTTATAAATGCGCTAATAATATCGTAATGTTGTTCTCCGCTTTTATCGTACCAAGCAGATTTTTGCTGCATTAAATCTGTAACCAAAACATTGGTAATTTTAACCGTTTTCTTGCTGGAAGTCGAAACCAACATTTCCAACATATTCATCAATTTCCTTCCATCGCCGCCAGAATATAAAAATAAAGCATCTGTTTCTGCACATTCTATCTTGAATTTCTGGAGCCACTCGTCTTTAGCAATTGCATTGGTAAGAATTTGATTTAACTCCACCTTGCCGAACTCCTTAAGAACGTATACTTGACAACGGCTCAACAATGCATGATTTATTTCGAAAGATGGGTTTTCAGTAGTCGCCCCAATCAAAGTGATCCATCCTTTTTCAACTGCTCCTAGCAGCGCGTCTTGTTGGTTTTTGTTGAACCGATGTATTTCGTCAATGAAGAGAAGCGTTTTCCCCCTATTTCTTGCCTCTTCAATTACTTTACGCACATCGGCTACACCCGCACTAATTGCGCTTAGCAGCTTCACAGGCAAATGCATGGATTGTCCAATAATATTTGCCAAAGTGGTTTTGCCCGTGCCCGGGGGTCCCCAAAAAATCATGCTTGGCAGTATGCCCATGGAAATGGATTTTCTTATGGGTCCATCCTTGCCAACCAGGTGTTCTTGTCCTACAAAATCATCCAAGGATTGGGGACGCAATCTTTCTGCCAAGGGAATATCAGGATTGATCATTAAAATTCAAAAATAATGATTAAAAATGGGGGAAATGCTTTTTTATCCATGACAAATGTCGTAATTTTGAAGGCATATGTCAAAGAGCAAAAAATATACTCAAATTGAAATCCTAAACCTCGTTGAAGAGCCTTCTCCTGCTGCCATTATAAACACGGTGCGCGGGGGTATTTATATTTTTGATTTTCTCAACGCATTAAAGGTCAGTCCGTTTATACTTAAAGAATGGGCACAAATGTTGCACCTCAGCGAACGCACCATTCAACGCTACGAAACGGCAAAAAAATCATTTGAGCCTTTGCAATCAGAACGCATAATTGAAATTCAAAAATTAAATTTAAAAGGTGTACAAGTCTTAGGCTCCACCGGCAATTACAGAAACTGGCTAGAAACACCATCCATTGGTTTAGGCGGGGTTTCTCCATTTTCGCTTTTGGATAGTTATACAGGCATACAGCTGGTTTTTAGCGAACTAGGCCGCATAGAACACGGCATATTTGCATGATTGTTTACCGCATTTGCCAAACCCAATTTGCAGATGACATTGGCGGATTTGGTGCAAAACTTTATGGTGGGCGGTGGAATTCGCCCGGAGTTCTTGCATTGTACACCTCGGTATATCGTTCATTGTCTGCATTGGAAATGGCAGTGCATCTCAATCCGGCATTGCTTGGCAAAAACTACCAATTGTTGGAAATACTTGCACCTGGATTTGTTTTTACCGACCTGCGAAAGGAAATGCCAATAAACTGGAATGAATACCCGATGAACCGCAATACCCAAAAAATGGGAGATACCCTATTAAACAATCCCAATATAGCTGGTTTTATTGTTCCTAGCGCATTGTTGCATGAAGAGTACAATGTGATTTTAAATCCAACTTTTGGCAAATTCAACCAGGTTAAAATTAAAAACAAACGGGATTTTTTTTTGGACGGACGTTTGCAATCAGGGAACAAATAATTAAATAATTAGCCGTTAAATTTGTCGATTGATATTTGAACATGACATCTGAGGGAGCCAAAATAAAAATCGAGAATCTTAGCTTGGCGTTAAGACAACACAATTACAATTATTATGTTTTGGGTGAAGAGACCATTTCTGATTTTGAATTTGACCAATTGCTGAAGGAACTGGAATTTTTGGAAAAAGAATTTCCTGAATTCGCACAAGAAGACAGTCCTACCCAAAAGGTAGGTGGCGCTGTAACCCAAGATTTCGTAACTGTTCCGCACAAAAGGAGGATGATGTCTTTGGGGAACACCTACAATGAACAAGACTTACGAGAGTTTGACGAGAGGGTGCGCAAAGTGACTGGTGATGCTATTGAATACGTTTGCGAATTAAAAATTGATGGATTGGCGATATCCCTTTTCTATGAAGACGGACTTTTGGTACAGGCAGTTACGCGGGGCGACGGGGTGCAAGGCGATGATGTTACTCAAAATGTAAGAACCATTCGTGGTGTCACCAAAAAATTGCATGGAAATTATCCCAAATCTTTTGAGGTTCGAGGCGAAATTTTCATGCACCGCAAGGGGTTCGAAAAGTTGAATGCCGCACGAATTGCCAACGAAGAACCGCCCTATGCCAATCCCAGAAATGTGGCTTCGGGATCTTTAAAAATGAAAGATGCCAATGAAGTAGCCAAGCGCCCGTTGGATATCACACTTTATCATTTTTTAGCAGATGAAATACTTTTTAAAACCCATTACGACGCTATACAAATAGGTGCCAAAAGTTGGGGTATAAAAGTTGCAGACTCTACACGGGTTTGCAAAAGTATAGATGAAGTGTTGCTCTACTTAGAACTATGGGATAAAAAAAGACACGATTTGGGATTTGATACAGATGGCGTTGTAATAAAAGTGAACGATTTGCGCATGCAGGACGAATTGGGTTTTACAGCTAAAGTTCCACGGTGGGCCATTGCTTATAAATTTCAAACCGAATCTGCGTTAACAGAATTGTTAGGGATAACTTATCAGGTAGGCCGCACGGGCGCAATAACCCCAGTGGCAGAATTAAAACCTGTATTGCTATTGGGAACCACTGTAAAGCGAGCATCCTTGTACAATGCAGATGAAATACAAAGGTTGGATGTGCGAATTGGAGACATGGTATTTGTGCAAAAAGGCGGTGAAATTATTCCTAAAGTGACAGCGGTAGATTTTAGCCAAAGAAAGCCTGATTCTTTGGAAACCCAATTTATTAGCCATTGTCCAGAATGCAATTGGCCCTTAGAAAGAATGGAAGACCAAGTATTACATTACTGCACCAATGAAGATGCTTGCCCACCACAGGTAATAGGGAAAATAGAACATTTTGTGGCACGAAAGGCAATGAATATAGACAGCATTGGCAGTCAAATGGCCTCAAAACTCTATGAAGCAGGATTGGTAAAAAACATTGCCGATTTATACAATTTGAAAGAATCAAGCTTTGATGGATGGACCGGCATGGGCGAAAAAAGCATACAAAACATTTTGGATGGCATTGAAGCTAGTAAAACCATTGCATTTGAAAGGGTGTTGTTCGGCATTGGCTTGCGCCATGTGGGTGAAACCGTAGCAAAAAAACTAGCATCCGCTTTTTTGTCGATTGACAAATTACAAGTTGCCGAAAGAGAAGCATTACTCGAGGTAAGTGAAATAGGGGGTGTCATTGCTGACAGCGTGATTCAATGGTTTCAGAAGCCTGCCCACATTGAAATGATTCATCGGTTAAAGTTGGCAGGTTTGCAATTTGAAAAAGCAGGTGCTGAAGGTCCGGTTTCTGAAATTCTCAAAGGATTAACGTTTGTTATCAGCGGTGTTTTTAACAAATTCAGCAGAGACGAAGGCAAAGAATTGATAGAAAAAAACGGAGGCAAATGCAGCGGCAGTGTCAGTAGCAAAACCAATTATTTGCTTGCCGGCGAGGGAATGGGACCCGCCAAATTGGAAAAGGCGGAGCAATTGGGGATAAAACTGATTACAGAAGCGGAATTTCTAGAAATGATAGTTCAAATCGATTCGACGCCAACCCATGTGGATGAAGACACTCAGGTTCAAAAATCTCTATTTTAAAATTCAAAGTTAAGAATAGCATAGTTTTTGTTAATATTGCCTGTACTAAGACATTAGACTTGGCGAAAGGAATTAAATACAACATAGGCATTCGTGCCTTAAAAAAACTAATAAACCTAAAAGAACAGGTTCGTAGGTTTCCTCTTTTTAACGAAGTGAAGGAAGTGTTATTGGCATGGGATGAGGGTCAACTGGAGTCCGACAAAAATTCCATTGAGAAATTCATTCGTTTTTGGAAAAAAAACAACATTCATATTGTAAAGGTTATTTATTTCCATAAAAGAAAAAAAGACAACATCCCGCCAGCACCCGACGAAAATACATTGCACCTATCTAGGCTAGATTTTAATGCTTTTGGCATGCCCAAAACTGTGCAAGTAAAAAAAGTGATGGCCTTGCAATTTGACTATTTCATCAATTTAAATATGGATGGACGATTACCACTTAAAAGCATTGCAGGTTTCTCTAAATCGGCTTGCAGAATAGGTTATAACCGAACAAAAGCCATTGAATTCTATGATTTGTTGTTGGGCAACCCAGATAATGAATCGATGGAGCAATACATTAAAGATTTAGAGTATTATTTGCAGAAAATCGGTTAATTTCAAAGCAATTGTTCGGTTATTGGTTAATTTTGCCGTCGGATGAAAACATTACACGGCACTGGAACTGCCTTAATCACCCCATTTAAAACAGATTTCTCCATTGATTTTGAGGCAATAGGAAAATTGGTGGACCACCAAGTGGCAAATGGTACTGATTATTTTGTGGTATTGGGCACCACAGGCGAAAGTGCTACATTGAGCAAAAACGAAAAGAAGCTAGTCATTGCTGCCATTAAGGAAGCCAATGCAGGCAGGTTGCCATTGGTTCTAGGGATTGGAGGAAACAATACAGCGGAGGTGATAGAGGCCATGCAAACAGAAGACTTAACTGGATTCGGCCACATCCTATCTGTAAGTCCATTTTACAACAAACCCAACCAAGAAGGCATTTTTCAGCACTATAAATCTATTTCTGCCGCAACCCCGCTGCCCGTAATTATATACAATGTGCCGTCTAGAACTGGAAGCAATATGACTTGGGAAACCCAGTGCAGAATTGCCGAATTGCCCAAAATGGCAGCCACCAAAGAAGCCAGTGGCAATTTGGAACAGGTGATGCAATTGATAGCCAGAAAACCAGATGATTTTTTGGTGATAAGTGGCGACGATGCACTTACATTTCCAATGATGGCGTGCGGCGCAGTGGGTGTAATTTCGGTTATAAACCATGCTTACCCAAAGCAGTTTAGCAGTATGGTTGGCGCTTGTTTAAACGGCAATTGGGCTGAAGCAAAAATACGCCAATATCAAATTCTTGAAGGCGCACTTGCCATATTTGCAGACGGAAGTCCAGGAGGGATTAAAGTGATGCTGAATGAAATGGGAATTTGCGAAACTGCGGTTAGACTTCCACTTTGGCCTGTGAATGAATCTGTAGAGAAAAAATTACGCGGCCTTGTAATACGATAAACCATACAAATTCCTGGCGAAAACATAGAGGATGAAATAAATCAAAATTCTACGGAAGACGATGAAAATACGATTTCTTCACCCCCGCCTTTGCCGCAGGCAGGTTTGCCAGCCGTTGAAGAGAACAAGCCGATAAAAAAAGATTGGTTTATACCGGTTGAAGAAGTTCCAAATGATACACTTTTTCAGTCTAAAATAGAACCAGATAAGCCAATAAATTCAAATGGTCTATTGTGCAATTCAACTTATAGCAGCACAGCGATTGGTGCATCTTCGCGGACGGCGTTAAAATTGCTTTTGTCCACGGTTTTGTATGTTTATTTTACAATTAAAAACCCAGCATTTCTCATAACTGGAAGCATAATTTTTGTGGTTGTGGTTTTCTATTTTCAATTTATTGTACAAAACAGGTTTAAAAAATGGGGGTTTTTTGGAGATTATTTTGTGTTGCATAATTTATATGGGTTAAATAGAAAAAAGTTCCTTTATTCTGCGGTAACTGCATACCAGGTAAGGGAAAGATTTGGATCACAATCTGGGAATGAAGGCATTCCAAATTACACAGAAATGGCTATTTGGATTAACCACACAATTAATATTTCCTTCGATGAAATTGATTATGAAAATTACGCTGGAATGGAAATTTTTTTTACGCAGAAAATGGAGTCCATTGGCCTGGAAATGGCTCCCTACCGAGAATAAATAGTATATGTTTTCCATTCTATTTTTGGTGATTGCAATTTTCCTTTTTATTACCTCAAATATTGGCTATGACTCGAATGCGATTGGACCAATATTGACTATTTTGCATTTGGTGGCTTTGCTGGGTTCAGTGATATGCGGAATACTCGCGATTCGTGAAATAAACATTTTAGGGAAGGCCAAAGAAACAAAAGGCATCGCTTGGGTGTATTCGTTTTTATTTTTATCATCGTTCATTTTAATCCTTTTTTCTGGAATTCTCATTCGATGGCTTACTTAAAAATTAAACTAAAAATGTCTGTTTTTTTTCCGAATTTTGAAGAAATTCATGAATCCCAACCTTGACCCCAATTCCGACAACCTGAATAAGGTAGACAAAGACATCGAAAAGGTGCTTAGGCCCCAGCATTTCGACGATTTCACTGGGCAAGACAAGATTCTTGAGAACCTGCAAATATTTGTAAAAGCCGCAAAATTGCGCGGCGAAGCCTTAGATCATATTTTGTTGCATGGCCCCCCAGGCTTGGGTAAAACTACGCTAAGTCATATTGTAGCTAACGAATTGGGGTCAAGCATGAAAATTACCAGTGGTCCGGTACTAGAAAAACCGGGTGATTTGGCGGGATTGCTTACGAATTTACAAGAGGGTGATGTGTTGTTTATTGACGAAATTCACAGACTTAGTCCGGTTGTGGAGGAATACCTCTACAGCGCGATGGAAGATTATAAAATTGACATTATGATTGACAGCGGACCCAATGCACGCAGTGTGCAGATTCTTTTGAGTCCGTTTACCCTTGTGGGGGCTACTACCCGCAGTGGATTGTTGACATCTCCTCTGCGCGCAAGGTTTGGAATCAATTTCAGGCTTGAATATTATACCGCCGAGGTACTGTGCAAAATCATATTGCGCAGTGCCGATATTTTAAAATCACCTATAAAGGAGCAAGCTGCATTTGAAATTGCACGAAGAAGCCGAGGCACCCCGCGAATTGCCAATGCATTGCTGCGTAGAACTAGAGATTTTGCACAAATCAAAGGAGATGGAACCATTGATTTGGATATTGCCCAGTATGCATTGAATGCGCTAAATGTGGATGCCCACGGTCTTGATGAGATGGACAATCGAATTTTGGCTACCATCATTGATAAATTCAAAGGCGGGCCAGTAGGGCTTAACACTATAGCGACTGCAGTAGGTGAAGAAGCAGGAACCATAGAAGAAGTGTATGAACCCTTTTTAATTCAGGAAGGGTATATTCAAAGAACCGCAAGGGGAAGGGAAGCCACGCATTTGGCTTATCAGCATTTGGGAAAAGTTCCTCAGCAGAAAAATACAGGATTGTTTTAAATAAGGATTAATGGTTAATTATTAAGTAAACAAAATTGCAGTTAAACTCATAGTAATTCAAAAAAACCTCAATTCAAATAATTAAAATCAACAATATGGGAAACTATGAACCCAAAAAAGATATTGTTCATAAATTCTCAATTGCACAAAAGGAAATACCAGAGACGGATTATTGGTTGCGGCTATTAATGCAATCGGAAATTGTATCAAATGAAAAAGGAAATGAGCTGCTCGAATTAAATACTGAATTACTAAAAATTGGAACCCCCATTATTAGATCCGCTAAAAATGAATAATTCATTATTATTGATAACAAAACACTTCCAAATTTGACAATTATATGGCTATTCACTCATCGTCAATCATTAAACGTTAATAACTCATAATTAATTATGAAAATCCAAGCAAGCGAAATCATAAAATCTCTCTCCCAAAAACTCGGTTTCATTGCTTGTGGCATTTCTGTTGCGAGAAAATTGGTGGAAGAGGAAGAAAATTTGAAGGAATGGTTATCCAGCGGTTATCATGGCAAAATGGTTTACATGGAAAATCATTTTGAAAAACGACTAGACCCCACTTTACTGGTTCCTGGAGCCAAATCCGTGGTTAGTTTTTTATACAATTATTTTCCTGACAAAATTCAAAATACAAATGCACCGAAAATTGCCAAATATGCATATGGGGAAGATTATCACACAGTAATAAAAGACAAATTGTATCAACTGGTAAATGAACTGGAAGCAACAACAGGTAAAATAGAAGGTAGAATATTTGTAGACAGCGCCCCAGTAATGGAAAGACAATGGGCGGCGCTATCAGGCTTAGGTTGGATAGGAAAAAACAGTTTGCTGCTCCGTAAAAGCGAAGGTTCATTTTTTTTCATTGCTACACTCATTTGTAATTTAGAACTAGAGGCAGATTCACCCACAACCGACCATTGCGGCACTTGCACCGCTTGTATAGACGCATGCCCTACGCAGGCCATTGTTGCTGACGGAGTGATAGATGCAAGTAAATGTATTTCCTACCTTACCATTGAATTAAAAACTGAAACACCCGATGAATTCATTGGGAAAACCGAAAATTGGATTTTTGGTTGTGATATTTGTCAGGATGTTTGTCCTTGGAATCGATTTGGGAGCCCCCATTTGGAGCCCCGCTTCTCTCCTATTTCAGATTGGGAAGGATGGAATGCAGAAAAATGGGAAAATTTAACGGAAATTGAATTTAAAAATGCCTTTGGCAAAAGCCCTCTAACCCGCGCTGGATTTGAAAAAATAAAATCGAGTTTAGCCTTTTCAAAAAAATAACAATTTGTAGAACCCGCGTGCAATTTGTTTTACTGATATTTATTGATGCATTTTAGTTTTTGGAGATTGTCTTCCTTTTTGCCTAAAAGCAAAAAATGGAACGCGAACCTGCCTGCGGCAAAGACAGGGGCGCAAAGACAGCAGAGGAAAAGATTTGATTCGCTTTAGTGAACTCGCCTATTTACAGAGCAAAACCTTTTAACTCATTACAATACAAAATAAAACCGTTGTTTGCGGAGTGCAGAAAAGTCTCCATTATTGCTTCCAGTGCTTTTGGTGATTTACTTGGTATTTTTCATTCTGTTTACAGATTGTCTAAAACCTCTTCTATTCGGATGAGGTAAGCCAGCAATCACCTGTTAATTTTGCAGCGTGGCTGCACAAATTAAATCTGCACTGATTTCGGTGTTTTACAAAGATGGCTTAGAACCTATCATTCATAGTCTTCACAAAAATGGAGTAACATTTTATTCAACTGGCGGTACACACAAATTTATTGAAGACCTAGGAATTCCTTGTCTAGCAGTAGAGGACGTTACCGGCTATCCTTCTATTTTGGGAGGTAGGGTAAAAACTTTGCACCCAAAAGTATTTGGTGGCATTCTTGCTAGAAGAGAAGAAGCACAGGATATGCAAGAAATCGGGCAATTCGAGATACCGCTTTACGATTTGGTTATAGTAGATTTGTATCCATTTGCCGAAACAGTATCGGGTGGTGGAACCGACGCAGATATTATTGAAAAAATAGATATTGGTGGCGTTTCTTTAATTCGAGCAGCCGCAAAAAACTTTAAGCATACCGCCATTGTTGCAAACAAATCAGATTACCAATGGTTTCTTGAAGAATTGACCAAAGGCAATGGTGGCATTTCGGATGAAGGAAGACGTGAACTTGCGCAACGCGCGTTTGCAACCACCGGCAAATATGACAAGCAAATTGGCGATTGGTTTGCCGGCAACAAAATTTATGCTCTGAGATATGGCGAAAACCCGCATCAAAAAGGAGAATTTCATGGCAATTTAGAAGCGGCATTTGAAAAATTACAAGGCAAAGAATTGTCGTATAATAATTTATTGGATGTAGACAGTGCGCAATGTTTGTTGAATGATTTTGATCCAAACCAAGGTGCTACTTTTATAATTATCAAACACAACAACGCTTGCGGAGTGGCAACAAAAAATACGGTGAGTGAAGCTTGGGATGCGGCATTGGCATGCGATCCAGTAAGCGCATTTGGAGGTATATTGGCTACGAACCAAACCATCGATGCGGCAACTGCAAGAAAGATAGACACCCTATTTTTTGAGGTATTGATGGCTCCAGGTTATGATGTAGAAGCTGCCGAAATTTTAAACGCCAAAAAGAATCGGATTGTAATGCGGTCGAAATATATATCCTTTAAAACGCCTACTTATCGCACGGTATTAAATGGCGAATTGGTGCAAGACAGAGATACTGCATTGGAAACAGAAGCAACCATGAAAACGGTTACAAAAATGTTGCCAACTTCAGAACAATTTCGTGATTTAGAATTTGCCGTTAAATTGGTAAAACATACAAAAAGCAATACCATTGTGTTGGCAAAAGATGGACAATTGTTGGCCAGTGGCACTGGACAAACCAGCCGAGTAGATGCATTAAACCAAGCCATTGAAAAAGCAAGTAGGTTTGGGTTTGAGTTGGAAGGTGCATCCATGGCAAGTGATGCATTTTTCCCTTTCCCAGATTGTGTTGAAATTGCCGATAAAGCGGGAATCAAAGCAGTGGTGCAGCCAGGGGGAAGCATCAAAGACCAGGAGAGCATTGATTATTGCAATGCCAATGGAATTGCCATGGTTGTAACTGGAATAAGACATTTTAAACATTGATTGTTCATTGATTCAATGCAATTTTTAATTCGTAAAATCTAAAAATAAATTGGTTTAAATTTAATATAATGTACAAAATTCTGCGTTCTATTTTCTTTTTATTTCCAGCGGAAAAAGCCCACTATTTAGCCATGGACTTGTTGTCTTTTGCACTCAAAATTCCTGGCATAAATACATTGTTGCGAAGCAGTTTTAAAGTTTCTCATTCACAAAAAGCAATCCTTTGTGGCATTGAATTTCCAAATAGAATTGGCATGGCAGCAGGTTTTGACAAAGACGCAAGATGGCTTCCTTTGCTTAAAGAACTGGGTTTTGGGCATGTAGAAGTGGGCACTGTAACACCCTTACCTCAAGAAGGCAATCCCAAACCCAGACTTTTTCGTTTGAAAAAGGACCATGCGCTGATCAACCGTATGGGTTTTAACAACCAAGGACTGGATCAAATGGTGAGGAGATTGAAGCATAGACCAGAAGGATTGATTGTTGGCGGAAATATTGGTAAAAACAAAATAACACCCAATGAAAATGCAATTAAAGATTATGTAAAATGTTTTATTGCACTCTATGATCATGTGGATTATATAACCGTAAATGTAAGCTCACCCAATACCCCGGGTTTAAGAGAATTGCAGGATAAAGAATTTTTGACGGCATTGTTTCTATCTTTAAAAACATTGCGTGATGCCAAACCTACCCGGAAACCTGTATTTCTAAAAATAGCACCAGATTTAACCGTGGAGGCTTTGGATGAGATTGTTGAAACTGCAAAAAATACAGATTTAGACGGAATCATTGCCACGAATACAACCATTTCTCGTGAAAATTTATTAACTCCAACTCGCATTCTTGAGGACATAGGTGCAGGCGGGCTAAGTGGTCAACCGGTAAAAAAGAAAAGCAACGAAATTCTGCATTATTTACGGGTAAGTTTGGGTGCAGATTTTCCTATTATTGGCGTGGGAGGAGTTGAAACCGAGGCGGATATGGAAGAGAAAATAGCAAATGGAGCAGACTTGGTGCAAGTGTACACTGGATTTATTTACCAAGGTCCATGGCAGGTAAAACGCTGGGCTTCCGTTTGATTATGACGAAAAAGTCACTTCAATTTCACCGGCATAGGATCCTCCACAAAATCCATACGATCGCTAAAGTACCAAAGGTCGTTTAATTGCCACAGTTGAAATTTAATATACCCGCGTTTTTTATTTCTAACAAAATACAACTCCACTCGCTGTAAATCTGTGCTTCCCTTGTTTTTGTAAAGTAGCACGGTATCTAATATTGCTTTTTTGAAATCAATTTTTTCTTTTTTTAAACCATTAAATACTTTTTTGAAACTTTTATCTACATGGTACCAATAGATCAGCCATTCCCCATGGATCATTTGCAATGTAACCGCAGTATCGTACCTGCGTGTTTCCAAAATGAAATTCTTTTCACTTACTGTAAATTTCTTTAGCGATGTTACTTTTTTACCCGCCAAACGAGACCACAAAGTATCTGCGGCTTCTTTATAATCCACAAATCCATGCCTTTTTATTGTATCAATCGGAAAATTCTGACCAAAAACAATTTGAAAAGGCAACAAACAAAGCAAGCATAAACGTAATTTGCCCATTGGAATTCAAATTTAATAAAAAGTCCATTGAATACAAACCACGAATACACGAATAGCCTAATAAATTCTACCAGTCCCTATTTATTGCAACATGCCCATAACCCGGTAGAATGGTTTGACTGGAGCCCTGAAACTTGGGAAATGGCAAATCATTTGGATAAACCTGTGATTGTAAGTATAGGATACAGCAGTTGCCATTGGTGCCATGTGATGGAGCATGAAAGTTTTGAAGATGTGCCCACATCAGAAATCATGAACCGATGGTTTGTGAATATAAAAGTAGACCGCGAAGAACGGCCTGATGTGGATATGGTATACATGGATGCTTGCCAATTGATGACGGGTAGAGGTGGCTGGCCATTAAATGTAATTTGCCTGCCAGACAAACGACCCATTTTTGCAGGTACCTATTTTCCAAATGAAAGTTGGACCCAAGTGCTGCTGCAAATACAAGCTTTGTGGAAAAGCGACCGAAAGAAGGCCTATGCCTATGCCGAAAATCTTGAAAAGGGTTTGCAAGAAATGAGCTTGGTTGAAAAAAAGGGTAGCGATACATTTACACGACTGGATTTAGAAACCATGTACGACGCACTAAGTGCCAATTTTGATCCAGACGATGGAGGTCCAAACAGGGTTCCCAAATTTCCAATGCCCAACAATTATGAATATTTATTGGATCATTACTTAACCACGGGACAAAACGAAGCTTTGCAATTTACAAACCTCACGTTGTTAAAAATGGCCAATGGTGGAATCTGCGATCAAATACGGGGCGGATTTAGCCGATACAGTACGGATAAATATTGGTTTGCACCGCATTTTGAAAAAATGCTGTACGACAATGCCCAACTTATTGGTCTTTATGCGCGTGCATTTTCTTACACAGATTTATACCAATACAAGGAGGTCGTTAAAAATACAATTCATTTTTGTTTGCATGAATTAAAGTCGCCAACCGGTGGATTCTATTCTGCACTTGATGCCGATACCGATGGCATTGAGGGGAAATATTATACTTTTACAGCAGCAGAATTAAAATCAGCATTGAACAAAGCAGATTATGGAATGGCTGCCTATATTTTTGGTTGCAAAGAAGAAGGAAATTGGGAGCATGGGTTAAACATATTGCACTGGCCTCATGCGATTCCTAAAATTTTGCAAGAAAAGGATATGGATATTGCAAAATTCAATGCATCGTTTAAACGGATTCAGAATAAATTGCTAGAAATCCAATTGCGACGCAATAGACCAGGATTGGACAATAAAATCATCACGGCTTGGAACGGTTTGATGCTAGAAGGCCTTGCAAAAGCGGCATTGTACATGAACAATCAAACTTGGAAGGATGAGGCACAATCATTGGCAGAGTGGATGTGGAATCATCTTCAATGTAAAGGAAAATTGTGGCGTATTTTTGCAGGAAACAAAGCGAGTATTGCTGCTTTCGCGGAAGATTATGCTTGTTTTGTGGGCGGATTGATTGCATTGTTTGAGTTGGATCAAAATTCTAAATGGATCTTTTATGCAGAGACACTTAGCACAACTTTAATTAATGAATTTTACGATGAAGAAAATGGAATTTTTTGGTTCACCGAAAACACTGCAGAAAAACTCATTTTGCGCAAAACAGATTTAGGTGATGATGTTATATCCAGTGCAAATAGCATGATGTGTATCCAACTTCAAAAATTGGGTGTTTTGTTGGATAAAAATGAATGGGTTAATATTGGGAAAAAACAATTGACATCCGTTAAGCAACAAGTAAAACAGCACCCAGGCTGGTATAGCTATTGGGCGAGGGCTGCGCAAATTGAAGCTATAGGATTGTTGCAAATAGAATGTACAGGACCGAATGCGTTGGAAAATGTAATGATGATTCAAAAGACTTTGCCTTCTTGGGGAATTTATTGCGCGGCAGTCAATCAAAGTGATTTGCCCATTTTTAATAATAAGTTTAAGGAAAATAAAAATCAGATATTTGTTTGCCTTGGCAATACCTGTTATGATCCAATTGAAAATCCAGAAAATGCCATTGATTTAGCAAGAGATTTATTGGGGTTTGAAGATTAATATTGGTTAAAGAATTCAAAATAAATAGCTCAATAAGATTCACTGAGTGAAACAAAAAGTGCAGTGTTTAAATCTTCGTGTCTTGGAGCCTTTGTGGCAAAAATAAAACTAAAAACTTAACGCTAAATAAAATATTCTTTGTGTTCTTTTTGACCTAAAAAAAAGGAAAACCCTCAAGGGTTGCCAAGAAAAAACAAAGGTCGTGGTTTTGGGTTGTCATATACCTACTTTGACTTAAAAAAATAGCCCACACAGGGCACAAATGAAAGTAGGAGCACAAATCACTGGCTATTAATCATTAATTAATAATCCTTAAAATTAAAAAACGGAACCGAAAAAAATTACTTTACAACAATTTTGCTGTTGAATTTAAGTCCACTTTTTGCAATGATTTGAACGAAATATAAACCCCGGTTTAAATTGGCTGCATCTATTTTTAGAACACCAAAATGGGCAGTTGCATTTTCGTCCATTAATTTGGCTCCAGAAACAGAAAACAAGTTTATTTGGTAATTTCCATTTTCAACTTCTGCATAAAAAACCCCCTCTGTTGGATTTGGATATACTGTAAGTTTACTGGTAATTTGCTTTTTAACACTCGCGGCAAAATCCCAAGTTTGTTGTTCATTGGCATTCAGAATTTTATAACTCATTTCGTTGCCATTTTCTATGGAAACATAGCCCACTGCCTTCATATCCCTGGGTTTTCCGTAGCTATAAATTTTACCAACGGGTGAATAAGGTGATGTGGAAACAATGGTAGTCTGCAATATTTTTGGGTATTTATAAGCAAAAGAAACTTCCAAAGAATCGCCAGGTTTATAAACCCCATTGTGGGCTATTTTTTTACCCATTATACCCCCTGTCAAATTCCACGCAACATCATCATGGTAATAGGATTTTAAGGGATTGGCCTTTGCGTAAAACGGACTGTTTATATTGGATGAAAGTGAGCCAGCCAAAACTTGATCCCAACCCGTTCCCACACCGCGCACCGCGTTTTCAATGGCAATGCCGCCCACATTTATATTTGCTGGACAGTAATCGACAAATTTTACTTTTACTTTAAAAGTAAAATCGCCAGTTAATGTATCAATTTTTACATTTGACAAAAATACATTTACTGGCGATTTTGCAGCCAATAATTTTTTTGAAATAATGCTATCTGTTATATTTTGCGTAACCAAGGGTTTTAAATTTCCCAATTTGTCAATTTCACGATTCAATGAACTGCTGTTGGTTTTTTCAAAAAATTGATTTACCAAAGAATCGCCATTGCCCGACATGTTATCCAAAGTATGGTATTTTACAAGAATCAGACTATCATTAAATTTTGTTTTAAATGCTGCTAGTTTTAAATCGGCGGCAGGACATTCACCGCACCACGCTGCGGTGTTTGACTCTACCAGCAATTTTGATTTTGCCCACGTTCCACCCACCGACAAGATATTCATTTTTAAGGTATCGTTGGCATGGTTCTGATCCTCTTGTCCATTAGGTTCTTGCACCCAAACTTCCAATAAATTATTTGATCCAACTGGAGCTGTGCACTTAACAAAAGTTACGTTAACAACTTCACCAATTCCAGAAGGTTTTAATTTTAAAGTACTTTTACTTTTAGTCACAGGTCCGCCATTCATGCGGTAACAATAATACAATGAATCAACTGTGTCTTTTGAAAAATTAAAATACTGATAATGAATTTCGGCATTTTCATTTGCTTTAACAAAATCTGGACCAGTAAGACTTATCATAGCCAAATCTCTGCTCAACTGATTGCCAAAATAAATTTCGTAATATTTATTGTCTTTGAAAGAATTTGTGCTTGGCAAAGTATTCGAAATTGGGGCAAAATTGATTCCTGTGGCTTGATTTTCTTGTACACCGGCAAACATTTTTGGTGCCACAAATTTGCCCGTAGCATTGTTAGAATTCATACTTACGACATACATTTTATTCGTTAAAGCTTCCAACACAATGGCCCAGTAATTCCAACTGCCGGTGGTGTCGCCAGGGGTGGAGTATGAACTGAATTTTACCCAAAACTGAAAGAAGGGCGAAAAACCAAATGCTTTGGTTAAAACTTGGTCGTTACTTCCCTTGCCATTGATTCCCCAAACTGAAACTGTTTTATCGGGCAGTTTTGTCGAAGGCAAATTTTCCGCTTGACTGGATGGCGTGCCAGACACCGTGGTGTCAAAAGTCACAAAACCTGTGGAGGAAACTTTGATATGACTTACGGGTACTCCAGCAAATGAAAACGCGAATGGGATTTTAATGCTTTTGCTGTATCGGTCTGTTTTTGCCGAATCCAATACAATTTTCCAACCCTCGCCTATTCCAGCGTCATCTTGTTCTTGATTTAAAAATTTATTGCTCCCATTTTGATCTTTGTATCCATAATTCTGGTATTGATAATAATAACTTTGACCAAAGCCAACATGGAATCCAAGCATGAAAAGGAGGCTAAATAATATGCGCTTCATAAGACTATACAAAAGTAATATCTCTTTTACATAAAACGGCAACAAAGGTTACATGTAATGCATAAAAAAAAGGGCAACTAAAAGCGCCCTTTAGCAATGTTTTTATCGTTTTTAAACCACCTTCAATTCATTCACCAATTTTTGCATACTGTCTTTGGCATCGCCAAATAACATTCCGCATTTTGGATCATAAAACAAATCGTTGTCTATACCAGCATAACCTGATTTCATGCTTCGCTTCAGCACGATGATTTGCTTGGCATTTTCAACATCCAATATAGGCATGCCATATATTGGGCTCGTTGGGTCATTTTTAGCCGCTGGATTTACAACGTCGTTTGCCCCTACGACCAAAACTACATCGGTCGTTGCGAATTCCGGATTGATGTGTTCCATTTCAACCAGTTTGTCATAACTCACATTGCTTTCTGCCAACAATACATTCATATGACCTGGCATACGGCCAGCTACAGGGTGAATGGCGTATTTCACATCTACACCTTCCGCTTCCAGCATGTTTTCTAATTCGTGCACCACGTGCTGGGCTTGCGCAACTGCCAAACCATAACCGGGTACAATAATTACCTTGGTTGCATATTTCATCATTATGGCAACATCAGTGGCTTGCACTTCACGAACGGTTCCACCTGGTTTTCCACCACTTGCAGCAGCGGAAGAATTGTTTCCGCCAATTGCTCCAATCAACACATTTACCAAACTGCGGTTCATGGCTTTGCACATAATAACTGTAAGTATAGTACCTGCACTGCCTACCAAAATACCGCCCATAAGCATTACATTGTTATGGTACAGAAATCCACCGCAGGCAGCGGCAACGCCAGTAAAGGAATTTAAAAGTGAAATTACAACAGGCATGTCTGCGCCACCAATAGGGAAAACGAAAAGTAAACCATAGATAACGGCAGCAGCTATAGTGCCATAAAACCACATTGGGCTAATGGAACCATCTGCACCAATTTCAGTATTAATATTCATAAAAGCCAAAGCCAAAATCGCGGCAAAAACTAGGATATTTATGTACTGTTGACCTGGGAATCTAAAATCAGCCAATTTTCCACTGAGTTTGCCCCAAGCCACCATACTTCCAATAAAGGAAATAGTTCCAATAATCAAACCAGCAACAATGGGCAAATAATGTCCCATTCCAACAAAGTCAGCAATAATGCCACCATTCGTATTGCTTGATATCTCTGCGGTAATACTACGCCATTCAATAATAGAAATCAATGCAGCACAAAGACCACCCATTCCGTTAAATAAAGATACCATTTCTGGCATTGCAGTCATTTTTACACGGCGGGCCATAAGCCAACCTATGATGGTACCAATTGCAATGGCGCCTAAAATCAAACCAATATTGCCAATGATCTGAAAACTTTCAGAATCGGTAGACCAGTTCAAAAACAAAACACCGATAAGTGCAAAGCCCATTCCAGCAGCGGCAACCAAATTTCCTTTGCGGGCAGAATCTGGTTTGCCCATCATTTTAAGTCCTAGAACAAATCCTACGGAACCAATTAGATAAAACAATTCTTGTAAATGTTTCATTTGGTACCTCCCTTTGGTTTTTTCTTAAACATTTCAAGCATACGGTCTGTAACTACAAAACCGCCAATCACGTTTAATGTTCCCACAATTACACCTACAAAACCCACGACCATACTAAAATAATCTTCTGGTCCGGCGTGGCCAAGCACAATAATTGCACCTATTAAAACAACGCCGTGGATTGCATTTGCACCACTCATCAAAGGTGTATGCAAAACACTGGGTACATGCGTAATCAATTCAATTCCAACAAAAATCATTACAATGATTAAATAAATCATTGTAATATTTTCGCCGATAAATTCTAATATTTGTTCCATTCTTAATTTACGCGTTTACAGGTTCTCCTAACAATATTTTTCCTTCATGACAAACCAAACAGCCTTGAACAATTTCATCATTCATGTCATATTGTAAGTCATTCTTGGGTGCGATTAACTTTAACAAAGCATCTATATTTTTTGCAAACAATTCGCTGGCATTCATGGGCAATTCTGAAGGCAAATTGGTGGAGCCAATTAAAGTAACGCCATTGATTTGAATAATTTTACCGGCTTCTGTTTTTGCACAGTTTCCACCTTGTTCTGCGGCCATATCCACCAGTACACTGCCTTGTTTCATTAAGGCCAATTGTTCATCATCTATCAAAATTGGCGCTTTGCGGCCGGGCACCAATGCTGTGGTAATCACCAAATCAGCCAAGGCCAAACTTTTATTTACAGCTTCGCGCTGTTTTTGGCGGTATTCCTCCGTAGCTTCTTTGGCATATCCGCCTTCGCTGCCAACTTCAGCACCTTTTACTTCTATAAATTTACCCCCTAAACTTTCAACTTGTTCTTTGGTTTCTGGCCTCACATCAGTAGCTTCAACCACTGCCCCTAGCCTTTTGGCGGTAGCGATGGCTTGCAAACCGGCAACACCCACACCAAAAATCAAAACCTTTGCCGGTGTAATGGTACCTGCAGCGGTCATAAGCATTGGAAATATTTTACCCAAGTTTTCCGCGCCTTTTATTACCGCTTTGTAACCAGCAAGATTGGCTTGCGAACTCAATACATCCATGCTTTGGGCGCGAGATATACGTGGAATTGCATCCAAGGAAAACATGGATATTTTTCGCGCATTTAGGTCGGCAACCAACTGTGGATTGCTTCTGTGGTAAAGCAAAGAAATCAAAGCAGCATTTTCAGGCAGTTCGGTTACTTCACTTCCAACAGGTGGATTCACCCTTAGAACCAAATTGGCTCCGCCAAGCACTTCTGCCCTAGAACCTACACTGGCACCTGATTGTTTGTAAACTTCGTCTGTATAATTTGCGGCAATGCCTGCGTTACTTTCAACGGCCACAACATGGCCTTGTTTGGTCCATTGGGCACAGAGTTGCGGCGTTGCTGCAACCCGTCTTTCGCCATCCCTGGACTCCTTTAAAACTGCAATTCTCACTGTTCTTAAATGGTGGTGCGAAGATATTGTTTTTCATGCAGAGAAACGAACTAACATTCACTTTTTCTGTTTTTAAACAATGAAAAAGCCCAATCCTTTGTAGATTGGGCTTTGATGAATCAATATTTTAAATTTTATTGTTTTATAAACTTCACAGTTCCAGATTTTAATCCATCCATGTAGTTTAAAAAATAAAGACCCGCTTTTAAATGGCTTACATCTATAGCCGAATTAGAATGAGCCTTAATGTCCAAAATATTTTTACCCGATACATCTGCAATGGAAATGGTTGCATCCACATTTAATCCAGATATTGAAATACTTTCCCCAACTGGATTCGGATACACTTGGATTGAACCTTCAGAAATTGATTTCGTGGAGCTATTTGGGTCGGTAATCGCAATCAAATCCGCAACGGTAGTATCGTCGGTACCAAAAGTATTGGTTGCCAATAAACTTACAGTATAAAGGCCCGCTTTTGTAAATACCATAATTGGGTTTTGGGTATTTGGGCCTGTTGAAGAAACGAATTTTACTGAACCATTCGACGGGGTAACCTGCCACTGATAATTGGTAGCCAAAACACTACGGCTGGTTAATTTAAATGTATCCTTATTCACCACACCTGAAGTTTTGTTCACGGTAAAATTTGCACGGGGTCTAAAGGGAGATTGCATCCCATTGTATTTGTCCCTATATCTAATTTGCGTGGCAGTAAAAACTCCAAGCGTTTCCGTGCCCGTAATTTCAAGTACTGGAATATGTTCGGTGGTGGAAAGAAATTTGTAAATCACTTGTTTGCGTGGAATTGGAATTTTTGCAAACGTGGTAACCAAAGAATCGATTTCATCCAAATAGGTTTTGACACGCAACACACTGCTATACGTTTTATAAGGAGTGGTAATACTACCCCAGCCATCCACCACATTGGTGCGCTTGCCGGCCTGGATATACGTAAATAAGGTTTGGCCAGGAATGCTCAAAACAAACCGAAAAGTACTGATATCGCTGTCGTTATAATCCAGTGGAAATTGATATATTTCGTCGTCATCTGTATTTTTTGCAGCAAGCGGAATCCCTGAAAAACTATACCCCAAACCTTCTGCCTTAAATACCGTGGAGTTTTTAGTATAAAAGTTATACAAATTTTTGAATGTAAAAGTGCTTGCACCAATACTATCTGCCGCTTTTAAGCCTATTTGATTGATGAAATAAAAAGCATAGGGCGTTTTGCTGGAAGCCAAATACTTGTACATATCCTGACCGTTTGGTTTAAGACCACTATAGTCCCAGGTTTTGTTGGCTCCCTTTGTCTTTAGAAGCAAATCAGCCCCAACAATATTTGCCGTGGAGTAGCGAATGGTGTCACCCGAAACAGGCATTGCACTTTGGCCGATGGTAATTTGGGCAACCAAGGGCATTGAAACAAAGGCTAGCATTGACAAACTGAACTGAAATATTTTTTTCATGAATAATGATTAAGATACAAATATAAGGGAAAATACGATACAGAATATTTTTTATCAAAGCCGTTGTAAATTGCGCCTCCAATGTCCCAAATTATAAACTTAGAGGAAACCCACATTCCCCAAATCCATCAAATTTACAAGCCATTTGCAGAAGACACTTCCGTTTCCTTTGAAGCAGAAAGCCCCAGCTTGGAAGAATTTACAACACGGGTAAGCGGCATAGCCAAAAAATACCCGTTCTTGGTTTTGCTAGAAAACGGCATAGTAAAAGGCTATGCCTATGCAAGCACGCATAGAGAAAGGGCCGCCTATCGGTGGTGCGCGGAAACGAGTATTTATATGGCGGATGAGGCAAAAGGAAAAGGTTTGGGCAAAACCTTATATCTAGCGCTAATGAATGAATTGATTTCAAGGAATTTCACACTTGCCTATGGCATCATTACTTTACCCAATGATGCAAGCGTTGCTTTACACGCTGCTTGCGGTTTTACAGATATGGCCATGCATAAAAATGCAGGATATAAACTGGGCAGTTGGCACACCGTAAAATGGATGGAAAGGGAGTTGGTGCCGTGCGCAATGAATCCAAAGGAGCCATCGTTTGGGGGTTAGTTATTGGTATTGCAATCGTTCAATTTACCCTATTTTCTTCCTCCTCTGTTTTTTCAGTTTACAATTAATTTGCCAAATATATACTTATTCTCTGCAACAATTTCGTAGGTAAATATACCCTTCGGAAATTGAGAGATTTCCAATTTGAATGCCTTCGAATCTATCGGCAAACTTTCAAAACACATTCTGCCATTTATATCATACAACTTTAATATCCAGGTGCCCGTTTTGTTATCCATCCATTTAAAATTCACTTCAGCATTGCTCGGATTTGGGAAAACGTCAATCACGCTATTTGATTTATTTAAAAATTCTGCAATTAAATTTCTGTCTGAACCGAAATTGTTGTTTTTTATCAATACTCCGGTTGTGGTATACATCCATAAAATCCCATTTCCGCTTGCGTAATGAGAGAAATATCCGTCGGCGTCGCTATTTGTATAAACTTTAAACCAGCTTTTACCACCATCGAAGGTTTTAAATATTCCACTGTTTGAAAATATATACCCAGTATCTTTTCCTATAAAACAAATTTTACTGTTTTCCTCCAATCGAATTTCAGGAAAAGTGTCCCTTTCCCCGTTGTTTTTATAATTGCTATACCTCAATAAAACGGAGTGATCGTAGTAGGATCCGCAACCCGCATAGTAAATGTCGTATAAAATATTTATTTGGTTGTCCAATATTTGAAAATCTGCAATATTTACATGCGAAATAAAATGAAAATTACTGGAATCTGAAGCAAAATAGAGTTCAGTTTTGGTTACCAATGCCCAGTTGGATCCTTTATTCATAGAATTATACAGTCCATTAAGCGAAGCCAAATACCAGACTGAATCCGATT
>Ga0105048_10002950_pt1 | contig 27843 bp, 24 predicted proteins | sample MAT05_FD_78382 | JGI IMG/M metagenome (GOLD analysis project Ga0105048, IMG submission 78382) | Freshwater microbial communities from Lake Fryxell liftoff mats and glacier meltwater in Antarctica - MAT-05 | ecosystem: Environmental > Aquatic > Freshwater > Ice > Liftoff microbial mat | place...
CCACGGTGCCGGTGGAAGTAGAAGTCCGCACCTGGGAAGAACAGAACGAGGCGCTCGACGCGGGTGCCAAGCGGTTACTGATTGATAACTTGACTCCCGCCGAGGCGAAGCGCTGGGTGGACTATGTGGCTGGCCGCGCCAGCATCGAAATCTCCGGCGGAGTAACTCTCGATACGATTGGCGCCTACGCCGAAGCCGGCGCCGACTATATCTCGGTGGGAGCCATTACCCATTCAGCCGTGGCCGTCGACCTCAATTTCCGGGTCACCTTACTGGGGTGAGTATTCGCCGCAATCTCGACCACATCAGCGCGCGTCTGCCGCTTTGGCACCTGAACTGGTACGTCACGCTCGACTCTACCCAACTCGAAGCGCAACGCCTAATTGACGACGGCTGCCCGGATCACACCGCCGTGGTTACGCAAGAGCAAACCGCCGGTATGGGGCGCTTCGGCCGCCGCTGGCTTTCCGAAAGCGGCCAGGGCCTTTATCTGACGATCGTTCTCCGCGTCGACCTGCCTCCCGCCCACTTACCCGGACTCACTCTTGCCTTAGGGCTCGCGGCCAAACGCGCCATCGAAGAGATCGCCGAACTCGATTGCGACCTACGTTGGCCTAACGATGTCCTGGTCGCCGGTCGCAAGGTCTGTGGCATTCTCACCCAGATCTACAACAACGCCGTCGTCGCCGGCATCGGCATTAACTTGAACCAACGGGACTTTCCTTTGGAACTCGAGCACATCGCCACGTCGCTGGATCGCGAAGGTGCGAGTAACTTCTCCCGCGAGGACTTACTCGTCAAGTTGCTCGATTACGTCGAAGAATACACGCAACTCTACTGCCGCGACGGCCGCGATATCGTCTACCGTGCCTTCCGGATGAATTCCACCTACGCCCTAGGCAAGAAGGTCATCGTCGAACAGGACGGCCGCACCCTGCGCGGAGTTACTGACGGCCTGGACGCCGACGGTTTCCTATTGCTGCGGACCGAAGACGGCCAACTCGTCACGATTTTGGCTGGCGGTGTGCGTCCTGTCGTTTAGTGCTTCGACTTCGCCAACCCCGCCGACCCCTCTAACCATTCCGAGTCAAACCGGGGCGTCCAACTCACCGGACCCGACCGCAAATAGCGCGTAAAACCCCGCGACTTTTTACGTCCCCCGCATCCGTTCTCTCCAACTACCGGGGTATTGCTTGGTTACGTCACCGGCGTGAAGGTTACCCGGGCCATGCCGGCGGCCTCCAGCAACCGGCGGATGGCCGTGCGGGCGTTGGCTTCGGCGTCCGTGAGAATTCCCATCTCGAGCGCGGAGGCCTTGATCGACTCCAGGGCGGCGATTCGGGCTTGGCGCTCCAGGTCCCGGTTGTAGGGCACCCAGGGCGTCCACCACGTAATCTGCCGGTCCCAGACTTTGGTCGCCTTCTCGTCGACCTCCACGTGGAGGATCTTGGCGGGCGGCAGTTGCACCAGGACTTCGCCCGGCTTGGCGAGAGCGACCTGTTGAGCAGTGAGCCCGGAGAGGTCGACGCCGGCGAGCACTTTGGCTTGCACAATCAGCAACAGCTTTTCGGTGCCTAGCGGCTGCTTTTGCTCCTCAAAGCCGACTACCTTCTGGACGCTGTACTTCACGCTGACCAGTTCATTGAGCCGCTGAATCTCGCGGAGCATCGCGGGCGGGTCGGCCGTGGGCGTCAGGCGCGCCGGCGTCCGCCAGAAAAGGATGGCGGCGGCGGCGAAAAGAAGGAGGGAGAGCAGCAAGGAAAACTGGGGCTTCATCTCTATCGAGGTTACCTGAACCCTTGGCCGAATAAATTCCATGTGGCCAAGCATTTGGATATCTTGTGTGAAAGCTGAGCATGAAATAGTTTTAGAAATTTTTGTTTCATGCAATGGACGCCCCCCCTTTTCGCCAGCCCTCCCAAGCTGATACGATGCCTGAGCGTAAGACGCACGACTTTTTGTTGGAGGTGAACGGACACAATGGCGACCAATCGCGGCGTAGCATACATGGCTCCCGGCAAAGTGGAAATCCAGGGCATCGACTTCCCTAAGCTCGCTCTCGGAGCCCGTAAGTGTGAGCACGGGGTGATTCTGAAGGTGGTGACCACCAACATCTGCGGTAGCGATCAGCACATGGTGCGTGGGCGCACCACCGCCCCGGCCGGGTTGATCCTGGGCCACGAAATCACGGGCGAAGTGATCGAGGCCGGGCGCGACGTGGAGTTTATCAAAACCGGCGACATTGTCAGTGTCCCGTTCAACATTGCCTGCGGCCGTTGCCGCAATTGTAAAGAAGGCCGCACGGGCATCTGCCTGAGTGTCAACCCGGCGCGCCCGGGCGCCGCGTACGGCTACGTCGACATGGGCGGTTGGGTAGGCGGCCAGGCCGAGTATGTGATGGTGCCCTACGCTGACTTCAACCTGCTGAAGTTTCCGGATCGTGACCAAGCCTTGGCCAAGATCGCTGACCTGACGCTGTTGAGCGACATCTTCCCCACCGGCTTCCATGGCGCCTATACGGCCGGCGTGGGTCCGGGCTCTATCGTCTATGTCGCGGGCGCGGGCCCCGTCGGTCTCGCGTGCGCCGTGAGCTGCCAGTTGCTGGGCGCGGCCTGCGTGATTGTGGGCGATATGATTCCCGAACGCTTGGCGCAAGCGCGTAGCTTCGGCTGCGAAACGATTGACCTGCGGCAGAGTGCCGACTTGGCCGGCATGATCGCTCAGATTATCAAGGTGCCCGAGGTCGATTGCGCCGTCGATTGCGTGGGCTTCGAAGCCCGCGGCCATGGCCACGACACGGTGGTGGAGCGCCCGGCGACGGTGCTCAATTCGCTGATGGAAGTCACCCGGGCGGGCGGCGCGATCGGCATCCCCGGTCTGTATGTGACGGGCGACCCGGGCGGCGTCGACGACAATGCCAAGGTGGGCATGTTGGGGATCCGTATCGGCCTCGGCTGGGCCAAGAGCCACATGTTCTGCACCGGCCAAGCCCCGGTGATGAAGTACAACCGCGCGCTAATGAACGCGATTCTCTACGAGAAGGTGCACCCGGCGAAGGCGGTGGGCGTGGAAGTGATCACGCTCGACAACGCGCCGCAGGGCTACGCCGATTTCGACAAGGGCGCGGCCAAGAAGTTCGTCATCGACCCGCACAAGATGGTCCACTAGCCCGGCCTTACGAGCGGTGGGGCCCACGCGCCCCGCCGCTCCCAGGAAGTCTGGCAAGCAATACGTCGTCTTCCGCGCCACGGCCCAAGTCGCAACTCACGCCACGGCCCCAAAACCCGTACCGACGCCGTTCGTTTTGCCTTAGCGGCGCCTTCGATCGCGATTGAGCCGTCCAGAAACGAGTTAGACTCTTAGGCATGGGGGAGCTACTATACGAAAGTAGTCCGAAGCACAAAGAGCCTTGGCAACCTGGTAGAAAGGGGTCTTTGTGCCCTTTTTGGTCTCACGAATTGGCCCAGGATCTACTCGCCACGAGCATGCTATCGGACGCCGGGTCTCGTTTCGCGACGAGCCAAGGGTGGGCGTTCTCTGGGCAAGAACATCGGCCTGGGCGATGGCATGGCTATCCGGTTGGTTGGGTAGAAGTCCCGGAGAAAATTCGTCGAACGTGGATTGAGTTGGGTCTGGTGTCGACGAGGCAAATTCGGGACGCATGGGAATCCCATAGAGCGAGCAGCTATGAATAAGACGTTACGGTTTCACTGTACTTTTGAGGCCGATCCTGACTCCGGTCATCGGGCACATCCCGACTTGTCTGCATCCTGGGGATCGTTCGAACTTTGGGTTGGTGACGTCAATCTCTGTCGGCATGTGGCCGGCTCCCAAGTGCAGCACCGAACAACATGGTATCTACTGCCGCTGCTGGAGTGGTTGGTCACCAATTGGGATCGCTTTTTTCACGAATCTCGAATTCCGGAAGGCTTAATTCAAGACTCATCGGCCCGGGCCAGTTGGTTGGCGTCGGAGCCTTATGCACTTCTTGGCGAACGTGCGGCTTGGGCGGAGTCCTGGTGGGCTAGCCACGCATTTCGCGCCTCAGCTCAGGGTGGTATTTTCCCAGATGTATTCCTTCGACGGTATCGTGATGATCTAGAGGTCTCGTGGGGCTCTGCTGCTGTTTCTGGGGCGCCAGACGACCTTCGGTTTCTAGCGGCGAGCGGTCGGTCCGTCTCCCCCGTAGAGCATGCAGCCGCTCAACTGCACCAGTCGTTAGGGGGCACTATCGAGCAACTATTAGCTCTACTTCCTTCCTCTAGAATCTCGCACCTAGCCACAAAGCACGCCGCGTTGCTCTTGCCCAGTCCTCAGCGTGCCCAGTGGGTGACGGGATGGTCGTCCCTCAATGTTTGGAAGGAAAACATTTTGCACTCTTTCTGCGGGAAGTTGGGTTCTCTGGTGCTACCCCATGTGCCACCACCGCTTGCGTTGTTTGGTTCACTCTCCCCGTCCGTGTCTGAATCCGACGTGGCAGCGGTCCATTCCCTCTTAAGTTCTGCAGAGACCACGGTGGGTCCCGCCTTGCCCAGCTTATACTCACCCCAAAGCTCGTCGGACTCCTGGGAACAGGGCTACGAAATGGCCGAGATAACCCGCCGCCGCCTCCAGCTTGACGAGACGCAGTTGCCGGTGCTTGGCGATGTGCTGGGAAACCTGGGCATCGCGGAGCGCAAGCTAGCGCTTAGTGACTCCCACATCCGGGCGATTGCCCTTTGTGGCGGCCAGTTTGCACCGACGATTGCCGTTAATACTAACTGCCCGACGAACTCAACAGATCCCGGATATCGATTTACCCTTTCCCATGAGCTTTGTCATCTTCTCTTTGATCGGGAGGTTGGCGTTCCCCTGGCCGTTGCTAGCGGCCCTTGGGCGCCAAAAGAGATCGAGCAACGCGCCAACGCGTTCGCAGCTATGTTTCTCATGCCGGTCTCAGCCTGTCGGCGCGCGGTCGACCAGTATGTTGGGCAAAATGCTTGGACACCGGAAGCGCTCCGGGATATCGCGCAAGAGTTTGGTACAGGTCGCGTAGCAACGTTGAAACACCTGCGAAATCTGCGTCTGATTGACGCCGAAGACGCGGATTCTCTCTGAACTGCTTAGCCGCCAAGACGAGTGGAAAGAATTCACAAGCGCTTTCACGGCGAAAAATCCTATTAGAATGAACACTTTAAGTCAAGAGGCTTGGATCAGTAGGTTATGCTAATAATGTGGCCGCCAGCGTCGACCGTCGGCCTTAAGCTAAAGCGTCCCCGGCTAGCGACTCAATAGAATCAACAAGTCCCGGGTTCGTTTCGTAATCCTAGCCCAAAGAGAGAACCTTTGGCTTCTTTGAGCGCCTATCGGGCAGATCTTCAGCCTACTTCATTTAAAAAGAGCACAGGCCGCACGGCTCTCCTTCGTTAACTCCACCTCGGCGGCGATGACGCCGAAGGACGACCAGTTGGAATCGCGCGATAGTTTGCGCAGCAAGGTACAGCCTTGGCCTGCGCGCCCGCCCAGGATCTGCTGCAGCGCCACGGCGGAAGCGGCGTTCGTGTAGGCGATCCCGGTGGACTCGAGCAGTTCCTTTTCGCTCACCTTGCCTTGGAAGTAGCGCAGGACGCGATAGTTACTTTCGTTCGACCGCAACTGCAAGCCGTCTTTAATGTTGCCCAAGATCTCCTTGCTTTCGCCGCTGCGGCCGGCACGGCGTAGCGCGCGGTAATGCCAGTCGGCGATGCCCATGAGGAATTCTGGAGTTTGGGGCAGCGTGGCGCAGCCGACCATGCCGGCAGGCAGGCTTTTGGCGAACTCGTCGGGTTTGCCGGCCATGTTGACGCAACGCGCGAACTCGTTGGCGGCGTCACCATAGCGCTGGGAGAAGTAGTAGGCGAGGCCCAGGTAATAGGCGGCCTCAAAAGAAGAAGGTGCCAGGGCGCGGGCTTTTTCGAGGTCGACGATGGCGAGGTCAAACTTGCGCAGCGAGACCTGGCGGTGGCCGCGCCAGCGGTAGGGCCGCGGATCATTGGGGAAAGCTTGCATGGCCTTCCCATAGATGCCGATAGCGGCGTTGTACTGGAGGAGCGCGTCGCGCGCCTGTCCGGCCTTCAGCATCGCTTCGAGATTACCAGGCGACTTGGCCAGTTCGGCGTCGGCCGCCGCAATTCGGCCATCGTCCTTTTCGGCTCGCAGGGGAACACCCAGCAGGGAAGTGCCTTCGGGTTTGTCCTGCGCCGCTAGCGAAAAGGTAAGGCAGAAGAAAGTGAGAAAAGGTTTAAACATGTTGTTCCAGAACTTTGGCCAGCTCGGCCGGAATAGCGCAGGAGCGCTCGGTTAGCGGATCCATGCAGCAAATCACGATTTTCCCACGGGCGCGCAGGGTGCCGTCAACTTCCACTTCGAAGCCCAGGGTAAAGGCCCGGCGGCCCAGGTGTTCGACGCGGACGGCGATGTTCATCGGATCGTCATCGACGAGGGCGCCCGTGAAATCGGCTTCGACGCGGACCCGCGGATACTTGACGCCGAGCGTGTCGAGGTAGGAATAGGGGATTTGAGCGTCGCGCAGGAATTCTGACTCGGCGGCTTCGAAATAGCGAAAAATCGCCGCATTATGGATGCGGCCGCTCGCGTCGGTGTCGGCAAACCGGAGCCGGCAGGGGTAGACAAAAGGCATCGTTCCTATCGTAAGACGTACCGGACCAGAATTCGGGTTTCGCAGGTGGTAAAGTAAGAGCGAATATGCCAGTCTATGTGGCCGGGCGAACTGATGTTGGGTTAGTGCGGCCCAATAACGAAGATCGATACCTTATTGCGGAGGACCTCGGGCTTGCCCTGGTCGCCGACGGGATGGGCGGAGCGGCCTGTGGTGAGGTGGCGGCGCAAATGACCGTCGACTGCGTCGCGGACTTATTGCGAGCGGCCAGCCCCAACGGCTATGGCATCGGCCCCCTCGAAACGGCCATCGCCGAAGCCAATCGCCGCGTCTGGCGGCACGCCAAACAAACCCAACAGTGCAAGGGCATGGGCACCACGATTGTGGCCGCCTGCTGGCAGGGGGCGCGTTTGGCCATCGCCAACGTGGGCGACAGCCGGGCCTATCTACTACGGCAGAACGAACTTACGCAACTCTCCTACGACCAAAGCCTGGTGAACGAGCTTCGTCATAATCTGGGGCTCACCGACGAGCAGATTAAGCGTTACGCCAACCGTAACGTCCTCACCCAGGCCATTGGCACCTCCGAGAATGTTTCCATCCGCACCAACGAGATCGACTTCCACCCGGGCGACGTCGTCCTGCTGTGCTCGGACGGCCTGCACGGGCTAGTGGAAGACCCCGCGATCCACGAAATCCTGGCCCAGGCCGGCGCGCTCGAAGTTCAGGTGACGCGCCTGATCGACGTGGCCAAGCGGGCGGGCGGCAACGACAACATTACCGTCGCCGTGATCCGTCATAGTTGACGCAAAGATAAGGAAAATTCATGCGTATTGCGGCGAATCTCTGCCAGGATTATACCCGATCCTCGCGCCTCGAATGGCTTGAAACCAATGGCACGGGCGCATTCGCCATGGGGACGGTGAGTGGGGCCAATACCCGGCGCTACCATGGCTATCTCGTCGCCGGCTTGCGTGGCGAGGAGCGTCACGTCTGGCTCGCCAAGGTGGATGAAGAACTGAATGGCGTAGCGCTGGGGGCGAATCAATTTCCTGGCTGCGTTCATCCCGCCGGCTACCGTCAACTGGTGGACTTTTCGGTCGACCCCTTTCCCATTTGGACTTATCGGGTGGACGGGGTGCTCCTGCGGAAGTCCATCTTCCTGGTGCCTGGAAGGCCGATTGCCGTGGTGCACTATGCGGCCAGCGCGGCTTGCGAGTTGGTCGTGCGGCCCTTCGTTGCCGGACGCGGGTATCATCGACTCGGGGGAGGACGTCCGGAAGGACTGAACTTGCACGCCTTGAACGGGGATTTGGCTTCGGATCCCGGATGGTGGCAGAACTTTGAGTACTCCATTGAGCAGGAGCGCGGTTTTGAATTCCGCGAGGACCTCTACACGCCCGGCCGTTACCTCTACCAACTCAGCGCCGATCGGCCGGCCGCTTTGGTGGCGACCCTTGAGCCGGATTTGGCGCTGGAGGTGGAAACCTGGCGCGAAAACCGGTATCGGCGTGGGCGCGATGCCGCGAGCGACTTCCAGGCCCAGCGCCCGGACGGCAAGCCGACCGTGATCGCCGGCTACCCCTGGTTCACCGATTGGGGGCGCGACACGATGATTTCGCTGCCCGGTTTGTTGATCGTCCGCGGAGAACTAGCGAAGGCGCGCGCCATCATCGATGCCTTTCTGGTCCACTTACACCAGGGTCTGATTCCGAATCGCTTTCCGGACGCTGGCGAAATTCCGGAGTATAACTCGGTGGATGCGACTTTGTGGTTGATCGTCGCCATTGCCGAATTACAAGCCGCCGGTGGGGATACTCAAGACTTACGTCCCGCGATTGAAGACATCGTGGCCTGGTTCCGGCGCGGCACTCTGTTTAGCATTCAAGTCGACCCCCGCGATGGCCTGTTAGCCGCCGGCGACCCAACCACGAACCTGACCTGGATGGACGCTCGCGTCGATGGGCGGCCCATCACGCCGCGATACGGCAAGGCGGTGGAAATTAATGCCCTCTGGCTCAACGCCTTGGCGTATCTCGGCGACCCGGCACTCGAAGCCGCCACCGCCGCCTTCGAGCGAAACTTCTGGAATGGCCGCTATTTGTCTGATACCGTGGGGGATAACCGTCTGCGACCGAATCAATTACTCGCGCTCTCGCTGCCCTATTTGGCTGTAAGTCCTGAAATAGGTAAAGCAATACTTGAAGTAATTGATGCTGAGTTACTCACTCCGGTGGGTTTACGGACGCTGACGCCGCAAGATCCGGAGTATCGGGGACGCTACTCCGGTGGACCCGCCCAAAGGGATGCCGCCTATCACCAAGGAACCGTGTGGCCTTGGTTACTCGGCCCTTATTTGACTGCCTGCCTGCGATTGCGGCCCGAGAAGCGCGCCGACGTGGAGGCGAAGGTGAAGCGTTGGCGCGAGGAGACCGAAGTGAGTTGCCTGGGGCACATCGCGGAGATCTACGACGGCGACCCGCCGCACCGGCCGGTTGGCGCGCCGGCCCAGGCCTGGAGCCTGGCCGAACTTCTTCGCGTCGAATGGCAATTATCGCGATAGAATCGGGCCATGCGATTTGGCATCAACACTATGCTTTGGACGGCGAACTTCACCGTCGCCGACCTGCCCATTCTTGACAAAGCCAAAGCCTGGGGCTACGACGGCGTCGAGATTCTGCTGGTCGATCCGCAAGCCTTTCCCGCGGCGGCTCTCTATCAGGCCTGTATGGCGAAAGGGATGGGCTTGACTGCGGTCGGCATCGCTTCGCTCGAGAACAATCCGCTGAGCCTGGACGCGGGCGTCCGGCGTCACACGCTCGACTATTTTCGCGCCTGCATCAAGGCTTTAGCCGAAGCGGGCGGTGAGATGCTGGCCGGGCCGATGTACGCGCCACTCGGTCATTTCACCGGGGTCCGCCGGACGCCCGACGAGTGGAAGCGGTCCGTCGAATTCTTCCAGGAACTCGCGCCCACGCTCGATGCCCATCGCATTACCCTGGCGCTGGAGCCGCTGAATCGCTTTGAGACTTACTTCCTGAATACCGCGGCCGACTCGCTGGCCTTCTGCCAGGAGATCGACCATCCCCGCGTCGGCATCCTATTCGACACCTTCCACTCGAACATCGAAGAGAAGAGCATTCCCGATGGCTATCGCACCGTGGGGCCCTTACTGAAGCACGTGCATGCCTGCGAAAACGACCGCGGCACGCCCGGCACCGGCCATGTCGATTGGACGGGCGTCTTCCAGGCCCTGCACGATGTCAACTACGATGGCTGGCTCACCATTGAGAGCTTTGGCTCGGCGCTCAAAGAGATTTCGGCGGCGGCCCGCATCTGGCGCGACCTCGAAAAAGATATGGACACCCTGGCGGCCGATGGCATCCGGTTCTTGAAATCAAGCTTTAGCTAAATTCTAGTCGAAGGCGCAACTTTGCCCGGGGATTGGCCTTTAATCGAGCGTAGGAGGCTAAAAGCCATGATGAAAATCGCACTCTTCGCCGTTGTCTTGGCGCTCGGTCTGCAGGCGCAGACCATCGCCAAGCGCGAGGCGAATCAACAGGCCCGTATCAACGAAGGGGTTCGCTCGGGCACCCTGACCAAGGCCGAAGCTGCCCGGCTCGAGGCCCAGCAAGTGGCGCTCCGCAAGGAGGTCCGGCGGGACCGGATCGACGGCGGCGGACTCTCCGCGGCCGAACGCGCCAAGATCGACCGCCAGCAGAACCGGCAGAGCACGCGGATCTCGCGTCAGAAGACCGATGGGCAGACTCGCCCGTAGAAATTTACTTCCTCGAAGTTTTCCAGACCCGCCGGCGTAATCCGGCGGGCTTTTTCTGTTTAGTCGACGAAGCCGCGCCAAGTTCGGCCGCGGTCGTCGCGGAGGGTGATACCGAAGTTGTCGCCAACGCCGGTGGCGTAGTGGCCTTGGGAATCGCGAAAACGGTAACGAATGCTGTCGTCGTACTGACGTTCCGCCGCGCCGCACCATTCGTTGCCAAATTCGTCGCGCAGGCGGATGAAGTCACCGTCGCCGAAGCCACTCAGAATCCCGCCGCCCTGACCATTCTCCAGCCGAAACTGTCCACCGCGAATTAAAGGCCGTTTCCGTTTGCGAATCAGCATAACTTCGATCATGCGCGTCCTAGTGCCAAAGTTCTATCCGACATATCCCTGGGGCCGTACCGGCAATCAGCCTTAGGTGATAGAATCTGGCGAATATGAGTAGATCGCTCGCAGCCTTGGTACTATTTGCTCTCCTCGCCAATGGGCAGACTTGGGAGCACTATGGCGGCAACCCGTCCGGCCACAAGTATTCGCCACTCACTCAGATCCACCGCGGCAACGTGCAGCGTCTCCAGGTCGCCTGGACTTTCCATACCGGCGACTCGAGCGATGGTCAGCACGAATGGCCCTTTCGCAGTGCCTTCGAAGCGACGCCATTGTATGTCGCGGGCACCCTGTACTTCTCCACGCCCTTTAACCGCGTGATCGCCCTGGAACCCGAAACCGGCCGCCAGCTTTGGGCTTTTGACCCCCAACTCGACAAAAAGCGGGGCTACAACCTCCTCACCCACCGGGGTGTAGCCCATTGGAGCGACGGGCGGCAGCGCCGGATCCTGTACGGCACCCAGGACGGCCGCCTCTTCTCGCTCGATGCCGCCAACGGCCGTCTGGACCCCGCCTTTGGCACCGCCGGCGTCGTCGACCTGCGCGCCGGCATGGCCGATGGCTTTGACGGGCGTGCCTACGGCATGACCTCGCCGCCCACGATCTTCGAGAACCTCGTTATCTGCGGCTCCTGGGTCAGCGACGGCGAGCCCCGCGGACCCAGCGGTGACATCCGCGCCTTCGACGTCCGCACCGGGAAGCTGGTTTGGCGCTTCGCCACCGCCGACCCGGCCAGCTTCGCCGGCGACAGCGCCCGCCAACGCGGGGGCCTCAATATGTGGTCCATCGCGAGTGTTGACACTTCCCGCGGGCTCATCTTTGTCCCCCTCACGTCGCCCTCGCCTGATCTCTATGGCGGTGATCGCCACGGGGCCAACCTCTATGGCGATTCCGTGGTCGCGATTGACGTCCGCACCGGGCGCCGCCGTTGGCACTTTCAGACGCTCCATCACAACATCTGGGACTATGACCTGCCGGCTCAGCCGTTGCTCGTCACCGTCACCCGGCAGGGCAAGAAAGTGGACGCCGTGGCCCAGATCACCAAGACTGGCTTCGTCTTTCTGCTCGACCGCGAGACGGGTAAGCCCTTGTTTGAAGTCCGCGAAACGCCTGTGCCGGCCAGCCGCATCCCGGGCGAAGCCGCCTGGCCGACGCAGCCGATCCCGGTGTTGCCGCCGCCATTCGCCCGCCAGTCGATGCGGCGGGATGAATTGCGCCCCAGCGCTGCTTGCCAGGGGATCGCCAAGGACGCGGTCTTCGGCTCGCTCTACACGCCCATCGGGCCGGAGCGGACGATCCTTTTCCCCGGCACCAACGGCGGTGCCAATTGGGGCGGCGCCTCCTATGACCCGCGCACGCAAACCATCTACGTCAACTCCATGGACGCCGGCATGACCTTCCAGCTTCTGCCGCGCCCGTCCGACGCCTCTTCGCCCTTCCGTGCGCAAGGCGCCAAGACCAACAGCGGCCGCTTCTGGGACGACCAGCTTCACCCCTGCCAGGTGCCGCCCTGGGGCCACCTGACGGCTATCGACCTCAACACCGGCCGCTTCCGCTGGCGCAGCGTCCTGGGTACGACGAGCCTAGGCTCGACCGGCGCGCCCAACCTGGGCGGCTCCCTGGTAACCGCCGGCGGCGTGCTGTTCATCGGCGCCACCAACGACGATCGCTTCCGCGCGTTCGACCCGAAAACCGGACGCGAGATCTGGAACGTCACCCTGCCGGCCAGCGCCTTCGCCTCGCCGATGACCTTTTGGAGCGCGAAGACCAAGAAGCAGTACGTAGTGATTGCCGCCGGGGGCGGGAACAAATACTCGACCCGGTTTTCGGATGCTCTTGTGGCGTTTGCTTTGCCCTAGGACGACCATCACCGGGAGCCGAAAAGGAAGCGCGAGAGGCTAGCGGCAAATAGGCTCCGCGATCGGTTAGCGGAGGTCGAAGCGGTCGAGACTCATTACTTTGGCCCAGGTCTTGACGAAGTCCTGGACAAACTTGTCTTTGCCGTCGGCGGAGGCGTAGACCTCGGCGATGGTGCGGAGTTCGGAGTTGGAGCCGAAGACGAGGTCGACGGGGGTGGCAGTCCACTTGCGCTGGCCGGTTTTGCGGTCGAGCCCTTCGTAGAGGCCTTCGTCGGTGGTGCTCTTGGACCACTTGGTGGACATGTCGAGCAGGTTCACGAAGAAGTCGTTGGTGAGGGTGCCGGGGCGGCTGGTGAAGACACCGTGGGCGGCTTGGCCGGCGTTGGCGTTCAAGGCGCGCAGGCCACCGAGAAGCACTGACATTTCGGGGACGGTGAGCGTGAGCAACCTGGCGCGGTCAACCAGCATTTCGGCGGGCGGCAGGCTGGCTTCTTTGCCGTAGTAGTTGCGGAAAGCGTCGGCGGTGGGTTCGAGAGCGGCGAACGACTTGGCATCGGTTTGCGCGTCGGAGGCGTCGGCACGGCCGGGGGCGAAGGGGACTTGGACCGTCTGGCCGGCACTCTTGGCGGCCTGCTCGACGGCGGCGCTGCCACCCAGGACGATCAGGTCGGCGAGCGAGATCTTCTTGCCACCGGAGGCGGTGCGGTTGAAGTCCTGCTGGATGGTCTCGAGGCGCGGCAGGACTTTGGCGAGTTCGACGGGCTGGTTGACTGCCCAATCCTTCTGCGGGGCGAGGCGAAGGCGAGCGCCGTTGGCACCGCCGCGCTGGTCAGTACCGCGGAAGGAAGCGGCGGAGGCCCAGGCGGTGCGGACGAGTTCAGGGACGGTAAGGCCGGAGGCGAGGAGCCTCGATTTCAGCGAAGCGATGTCCTTCGAGTCAACCAGCTTGTGGGCGACGCGGGGGAGCGGATCCTGCCAGATCTGGGCTTCGCGGGGCACCTCAGAACCGACGTAGCGAGCGAGCGGACCCATGTCGCGGTGGGTAAGCTTGAACCAGGCCTTGGCGAAGGCGAGCTGGAACTCTTCGGGATGCTCACGGAAGCGCACGGCGATGGTGCGATAGCTGGGGTCCATTTTGAGGGCCACGTCGGTGGTAAACATGATGGGGGCGTGGCGCTGCGAAGGGTCATGCGCGTCGGGGACGGTGTTGGCGGCCTGGTTGTTGGCGGGGATCCATTGGGTGGCGCCGGCGGGGCTCTTGGTCTTTACCCATTCGTAGGCGAAGAGGTTGTCGAGGTAGTTGTTTGACCATTTGGTGGGCGTAGTCGTCCAGGCGCCTTCGAGGCCACTGGTGAGCGTGTCCTTGCCCTTGCCGGAGCCACAGTTGCTCTCCCAGCCGAGGCCTTGCGTCTCGACGCCAGCGGCGGCGGGTTCCGGGCCTAGGCACTTGGGGTCTTTGGCGCCGTGGGCCTTGCCGAAGGTGTGGCCGCCGGCGATCAGCGCGAGGGTCTCTTCGTCGTTCATAGCCATGCGGTCGAAGATATCGCGAATATCGCGGGCGGCGGCGAGGGGATCGGGGTTGCCGTTGGGGCCTTCCGGGTTCACATAGATGAGGCCCATCTGCACGGCGGCGAGAGGCTTGGCGAGCTTGCGGTCACCGCTGTAGCGCTGATCGTCGAGAAACTTCTTTTCAGGGCCCCAGTAGACGAGTTCCGGCTCCCAGTCGTCGGCGCGGCCACCGGCGAAGCCGAAGGACTTGAAGCCCATCGACTCCATGGAGACGTTACCGGCGAGGACCATCAGGTCGCCCCAGGAGAGCTTCTGGCCATACTTCTGCTTCACGGGCCAAAGCAAGCGGCGGGCCTTGTCGAGGTTGCCGTTGTCGGGCCAGCTATTGAGGGGGTCGAAACGCTGTTGGCCGCCATCGGCGCCGCCGCGGCCGTCCGCCGTGCGATAGGTGCCGGCGCTGTGCCAGGCCATGCGGATGAAGAAGGGCCCGTAATTGCCATAGTCGGCGGGCCACCAATCCTGCGAAGTGGTGAGGATCTTCTGGATGTCTTGCTTCACGACTTTGAGGTCGAGCGTGGCGAAGGCTTTGGGGTAGTTAAAGTCTTTGCCAAAGGGGTTCGATTCGGCGGAATTCTGCCGGAGAGGGGAAAGGTCGAGTTTTTCGGGCCACCAAAACTGGTTGGGCTTGGGCGGTTGGGAATGGGCAACCTGGGTTAACAAGAAAGGGACTGCGACGGCGGCGAGGGCGGTGAGCAGCGACTTCAGATTTTTCTGCATTCAATTCTCCTTGATGGGAACGGGAAGGCCGGGTCCGCTTTCAGTGTAGAGGGGAAGCCGGTAGTTTGGGCGTGATGGTTGGAATAGGCGGAACCTATGGCCAAGACGACCGTGATCGACTAGGTGAATAACTGGCGGAGTGCCCAGATGGCGGCGGCGAAGACAAGGGCGAGGAAGGCCAGGGGAACCAGCGGATGGACGTTGTTCATGACGCGGAAGACGTTGCAGAGTAGGCCCACAAAGAGCTGGGCCGGGTTTTGGGGGCTTTTGGAGTACTCCATGGCCGCCTTCACGACGAAGAAGACCGCGGTGTTGGCACCGAGCGTGGCGCGAGCGAGCCAGCCCGCGTTGCGCGGCGCGATCAGGTAGTTGCACTTGAGCAGGATGCGCTGCTTGTCGTCGGGGTTGTACTCGCCCTCTACCCAGTGCAGCTCGCGGTGGAAATCAAGGAGGCCAAAGTCATAGGTAGCGAAGGCCTTGCGCACCTGGCTGTCGCCAAAGACTACGGTGTAGGTGGCATCGGACTGTAGATAGATCAACGAGCGGACGACGACGCCGCAGGGCAGGAAGCGGAGGTTGCCATCGTAGTGCTTGCTGTAGAGGCCCTGGTCGCCGCCGAAGTCCTTGTTGTAGTGGGAGATGTAGAGCTCGTCGGTGTGCTGCATGGGCGTGATGACGTGGGTGGCGTCAAAGTGGAGCAGCATGGCGTGGTGGACGATAGCGTGTTGGCGGAGCCGGTCGATTTTTTCGACAACCGCCTCGGGCAGGGTGCGGACGTAGACGTGCTTGGAGGGCCGCTTCAACAGGTCTTCATGGTAAGTGTCTTCCACCCAGCGGACGAGCGAGTCCATGGTGGCACGGGCGTCTGGGTCGTCAAACCGGCCGAGGGTGGCAGGGAAGAGCTTGCTATCTTCACTTCGGGTCTCATCGTTCGAGAGCGGGATGGCGTTGTTCATAGATTCTTGATATTGCGGTCCGCAGGCGAAGAATAGCGCAGCCAGATGACAAACGCATAAATCGTCAGTAATGCGCCGAGAATTGCACCGGTGGGCCCTGCCCCGAAGCCGCCAACGGCCGCTCCGATCGCCGTGAGTAGCGCGCCCATGGATTGCGCGCGGTGGAGCTTGCCGGCGCGCCGCGGCCGCAGGCTGAGTTCCATGACGAGGACGCCGAGGTTGAGCGCCACCTGTGCGGCGGCGAGGGGCCACCAGTGCTGACGGAAGTCGTCGTTGAGCAGCGCGCCGCCGAAGGCCGCCATATTACCGAAGAGCATGGGATGCGAGGTGAAGGAGTAAGGGAAGGCGGTGACTTTGAGGTGGGGCAGCCCGGCCAGCTCATGGCCGAAGTAGGTGCGGTCGGAACCGAGCACGCGGACGGCGAGGATGTTGAGCAGGAAGCCACCGGCGACGACGGTGAGCGAGAGCCAGTGGAGCGGAGCCGGCAGATAGACGCTGGCGAAGGCGAGCAGGGCAACGGTTTTGGCAAGGACCGCGTCGCGCCGGAATTCGGCGACAGGGATCGCGCGGTAGCGGAAGGCGAGCCAGTAGAGGTAGTAGTGCCAGAAGCTGAGCGCGTACACTGCAAGCGCCGGGATGCCGCCGGCAATGGTGACGAGGAGGACGATGGCGGTGAAGGCGAGATGGGTTGTGGCGGGGTGCTTGCTCACGCTGCTATTTTCTGCCGAATAAGTGGGCGAATGTACCCCACCGCCGATGCGGCGGGCGAGGTACGCTTTAACCTACTTCTTGATCTCGCACTGCGGCAGGGCCGAGCGCAGTTTCGCGACCCCAGCTTCAGTAAGTGCCGTCCCTTCCACATCCAGCCACGTAAGCTGCTTTAGCCGGCTGAGCGCTTCAATCGCCGAGTCTTCCACTTTGGCGCACTTCCACAGCGACAGCGACTTCAGTTGCCCAGGCAAGTTGACCAAGCCGCGCGCCGTGAGGTTGGTCTGTGCGAGGTCGAGCCGCGTGAGGGCAGTCAGCTTGGCGAATTCACCGCTGGAGACGTCGCTGATTTTGCTGGCGCGAAGGTTCAGGCTGGTGAGCTTCGGCAACAAGCCGATGGTCTCCAGGCCGCGGTCGGTGATGCTGGCAAACCACATGCCGGAGTCGGTGCGCTGGGAACCGCTCACGTCGAGTGATTCGAGCCCCGGCACCAAGCGCAGGGCGTTCAAGCCGACGTCCGTAAGCTTGTTGCCGCCCACGGCGGCGTGCTTCAAGCGGGGAATCGACACCAGCGGATCGAAGCCATTGTCGGTAAAGAATGAATAGCCCACATCGATCCATTCGAGCGTGGGATGGCCGGCCAACTGGGCAACGCCCAGGTCGGTAATTTTGGTGCCGCGCATATTCAGCTTCTTGAGCTTCTTCCAAGCCTTGACGACGGTAGGAACGCCATCGCCCACCTGCTCGGCGTAGTACAGGTTCAGCTCTTCGATCGCCGGCGCGGACTTGAGGGCTTGAAAGCCAATGTCGGTGATGAGGGTGTGCGACAGGTCGAGTGACTTGAGCGTCGGCAGCGACGCGATCGCCTTGAGGTCGGCGTCGCCGATCCAGGATCCGCGCAGGTCGAGCGCGACGATGTCGCCTTGCGGGCCGCGGGTGGCCGTGCCGCCGAGGCGCGAGATCCAATCTCCGCCCGTGCTGAGTTGGGTGCTGAGTTGGGCGAATAGCATTAGGGCCAGCATTTAGCTCTTCCTCCGCGTGGGCAGGGCGCTTTCGCGGTCGTAAGTTACCGTGCAATTGGGTAGGGCTTGCTTGATGAGCGCCACGCCGGCGTCGGTAACGAGGGTGTGATAGAGATTCAAGGACTTGAGCGAGACCATCTTGGCCAACACGGCCGCGCCGGCGTCGGTGATGTTGCCGGTATCGAGGCTGAGCACTTCGACGGGCGGTAGCGTGCCGAGCGCGGCATCGGTAACACCGGTGTAGTCGAGGTTCAGGAAACGTAACTGGGTAAGGCCGGAAAGCGCGGCGAGGCCCTTGTCGGTTACCCGCGTTTTCACCGCTTCGAGGCGCTTCAAATTCTTGAGCTTCGCTAGTTCGACAAAGCTTTTGTCGGTGAAGCGACCATAGTCGATCACTAGGCTTTCGAGGTTCGTTAGCTGCGCGACCGTGGCGAGGCCCAGGTCACTGAGGTCGGTCGCCGTAAGGTCCAGCGAGGTGAGGCGGGTAAGGTTGCGCAAGGGGCCGAGCCCAGCGTCGGAAGGGTCGGTGTAGGCGATACGGAGGGTGCGCAGGCCGGTTAGTTGGCTGATGGCAAGGATGCCCTCGTCATTTACCTGGGTGTTCGATAGCTCCAGGTGCTCCACTTGTTTGAGGTTGCTCAAGCCCTTGCCGAGCAAGGGCGTGTGGTTCAAAGTAAGGTGGCGCAGCCGGGGCAAGGCGGCAAGTTGGGCAATGCCGGCGTCGGTGAGTAAGGTATGGTTCAGTTCCAGGTGCTCGACGGTGGCTAACTTAGCCAAAGTAGCCGCGCCTAAGTCGCCGAGCTCGGTGGAGTTTAGGATCAGCTTGCGGATTCTCTTGAGTGGAGCCAAGTAACTCAATTGCGCATCGGTAATGGGCGTTGAGGTTAGGTCGACGACATCGCCTTCCGCGCGTCCGCCCATCTTAGCAATCCAGGCGGCCACGGCGGCTTCGGTGTTGTTGGTTGGCCGGCTGGTGCGCAGGCTGGTATCCCGCCGCGGCGCCGCATCCAGAAACACGACCCGGCATTCGGGTCGCGCGTCGCGCAGCGAATCGATACCGGCGCGGGAGACCTTGGAGTAACGCACGTCGAGATCGCGCAGGTTTTTGAGCGCGGTCAGCTTTACTAATCCGGCATTGGTGATGGGCGAGCGATAGAGGTTCAGTTCCTCAAGCTTGGGCAGCCCCGCCAGGATCGCCGCGCCTTCATCGGTTACCGAAGCGCCGAGTAAGTTCAGGCGGCGCAAGTTGATGAGCTTCGTTAAGTGCCTGACGCCCGCGTCGGTAATGCGGGCCCCGGCAAGGTCCAGCTCTTCGAGGTCGGTGAGGTCCGCGAGATAGGCCAAACCCTTGTCGGTCAACAAGACGTCGCGCGCGGAAAAGATCTTGAGTTTCTTTAAGAGGGCCAAGCTCTCGGCGCCCGCATCGTCCAATTGCGTGTAACTCATTTCGAGCCGCTCGAGATTCACAAACGGCGCGAGGCCCGGCCCTTTTACTTTGGTTTGGGTGAGGCGCATTTCGCGTAAGGAAGTGACATTGGCAAACTCGAGCAAGCCTTTATCCCGCACATTGGTGTCAAAGAGAAAATGCAGGCTGAAATCGAGTTTCTCAAGCTTGGTGAGCTTGGCTAGGGCCTTGAATTCGTGGTTGGCATCGAGCCGGTCGCCGGCGCCGGTGGTGAAGATGGGCGAGGGCAGTTGTAACTCGCGGAGTTCGGTAACGCTGGCCAGCTTGGAAAGTTCGGTGGAAGGGACGGTGGTGCCAACCAAGTCGATAACGGCGAGACGGAAGGGCGTGCGGGGCAGGCTATCGAGGTCCGTGACGAGGGCGGGGCTGCCGGCAATTCTCACCCGGCCGTTGGCCCGCAGCACCCATTCGGCCACGGCGCGGTCGTCTGGCTGCTGGGTCCAGGCGACGCAAGGAATCAGGATAAGGATGAGTCGCCGCATGAGACTATGTTATCCATTACGGCAGCGCAAAGGCGACGTAACTTCCGCCAGAAGAGTTGAGCCCGGCTTTGCCCCCGCCGGCGGCGATGACAATGTACTGCTTGCCATTCACCTGATAGACGCTGGGCGTGGCGTTGCCGGCGGCGGGTAGGGTGGTTTCCCAAAGGAGTTTGCCGGTGAGTTTGTCGAAGGCGTGGAACTTTTTGTCGTAATTGGTGGCGCCGATAAAGAGGAGTCCACTGGCGGTGATCACGGGGCCGCCGTAATTCTCGGTGCCGGTATTCTTCATGCCGGCGGCGGCGAGTTCGGGATATTCGCCGAAGGGAATGCTCCAGGCGATGCGGCCTTTGTTGAGGTCGATGGCGTTGAGGGTGCCCCAGGGCGGGGAGATGGCGGGGTAGCCGTCCGGGTCGAGGAACTTGTTGTAGCCGTCGTGGGTGTATTTTTGCTCGATGGGATTGGGCTGGTCATTACTGGCCGCGACGCTTTCGTCCACGCCGGAAAGCACAAAGCGCGCGATGGCGGCGTTGGCAAGGCGGGAAAGATTGGCGAAGCCGGGCATGCGGCCGCGGCCTTCGCGGATGAGTGCCTGTAATTCGCCCGTGGTGTAGCTATCACCGGTTTTGAGTAAGGACGGGAATTCCGGCGGCGCACCGGCCAGGTCGGTACGATGGCAACTGGCACAGTTGTTTTGGTAGAGCTGGCGGCCACTCGGCGCGGCGGTCGTATTGCGCTCCACCAAACGCAGGATCCAGGCCATCTCATTGGCATTGGCATAGAGCAGGCCGGTGCCGGCGTCGAAGGCCGCGCCGCCCCATTCGCCGCCGCCGTCGAAGCCCGGGAAGATGACCGTGCCTTCCTTGCTGGGCGGCTCGAATTGGCCATTGGAGCGAATCTGTTTAAAGCGCTGGGCGGCGGCCGCGTGGGCATCGGGCGTGCGGCGGGTGAGCATGTCACCGGTGAGGCGCTGGCGGGCAAAGGCCGGTGGCAAGGTGGGCAAGGGTTGGGTGGGCGAGAGCACTTCGCCATCGACGCCGTTGGTGGGCACCTTCACGTCGGCGATCGGGAAGAGCGGCTTGCCGGTGGCACGCTCAAAGACGAAGACATGGCCGGACTTGGTGATCTGCGCTACCGCATCCACTGGTTTGCCGTCGCGCTTTACGGTGACCAAGTTCGGGGGGGCGGGGAAGTCCCGGTCCCAGACGTCGTGCTTGACGGCTTGGAAGTGCCAGACCTTCTTGCCCGTGGCCGCATCGAGTGCCAGCAGCGTGTTGGCATAGAGATTATCCCCGGCGCGGTTTTTGCCGTAGAAATCGAAGGCGGCCGAGCCGGTGCCGGCGAAGACCAGGCCACGCTTCGTGTCCACCGTCATGCCGGCCCAGTTGTTGGCGCCGCCGCTATATTGGTAGGCCTCTTTGGGCCAAGTCTCGTAGCCGGGTTCCCCGGGCTGAGGGATCGTATGAAACACCCAGCGGACCTTGCCCGTGCGAGTGCTGAAGGCGCGGATGTGTCCGGGAGCCGAAGGCAGGCCCTCGCTCACAAGGACGCTCATGATCAGCAGGTCTTTGTATAAGGCGCCGGGTGTGGTGGAGGTGATGGTGACTTCGCGAGGCGGCCGGCCGAGGCCTTCGCGGAGGTCCACCCTGCCTTCGACGCCGAAGCTGGGCATCGGCTTGCCGGTGTCGGCGTTAAGGGCGTAGAGCCAGTGGCGGGCGGTGACGAAGATACGGCGGTCAGCGCCGTCGGCCCAATAAGCCACGCCGCGGGCACGGGCCTTGCCGAACTTCTCGCGGGCGTCATGCGGGTCAAACCGCCACTTCTCTTTGCCGGTGGCGGCATCGACAGCCACGATGCGTAGCTTAGGCGTGGTCGCATACATTATGCCGCCCACGATCAGCGGTTGGCATTGCATTTCAGAGCCGGGGAAACCGTCGCCGGTGTCGTAGGTCCAGGCCACACGAAGTTGCTTGACGTTGCCTTTGGTGATCTGCTTGAGCGGCGAGTAACGGTCGTTGTTGGGGGAGCCGCCGTAGTGGGCCCAATCGGTATTCTGCGCCGTTAGCGCGAACGGAAGAAGGAAAGCAAAGATGGCTCGCATGCAAAGAGCATGATAACGCCTTACTCGAGGTTCAGCACCTTCATGAGCGAACCGGTCTCGGCTTGAATCTTCTTTTGGAGCATCATCAAGGCGTTGATCAGTTGCTCCGGCCGGGGCGGGCAGCCGGGCACGTAGACGTCCACCGGAATCACCTGATTCACGGGAATGAGCGCGTAATTGCTAAAGACACCCGTCGAGGTAGCGCAAGCGCCCATGGAAATCACCCACTTGGGCTCCGGCATTTGTTGATAGAGATGGCGCACAATGGGGGCCATCTTATTCGAGACGCGGCCGGCCACCACCATCAAGTCCGATTGGCGTGGCGAACCGCGAAAAACTTCGGCGCCGAAACGGGCGGCGTCGTAACGCGAGGCGTTCATCGACATCATTTCGATGGCGCAACAGGCTAAGCCGAAGGACATGGGCCAGATAGAGTTCTTGCGAGCCCAGTTGATGGCCGAGTCGACGGTGGTGGTGATGATGCCTTCGCCAGGGTCGGCACCGATGCCAGCCTGGTCAATGCGGGCGAAAAGGTCTTCTGGTCCGGGGCCGAGTTCAATGCGGTTTTCCATATGCCTTCCTTATCATCCCATGAATCGGGCCATGAATCGGGCCATGAATCGGGCCATGAATCGCGATAGTAGCGATAAGATGAGGGCTTGCGAGAAATAGCCCGATTTCAACCGGCCGCCACCCTGGAAGCGGCGCTCACGCGTGCGGCGAAGGGAAATGGGATTGAGCCCGAATATATCGACAACTGGGGCGAAAGCCATCGGACGAGCACAGAGGTGCAGCAAGGTATCTTACAGTCTTTAGGACTGGATGCTACGTCGCTTACCGCGCTAAACGCGGCCGAAGAAACCAGGCTCTGGCAGCATTGGACCCGGCTGGTCGAGCCCACTCGCGTGGTGGGGCAGAAACCGGCGCCGGGCGAACTTACTCTCCGTTTGCCGGCTTCCGAATTACACCACCGTCTGGAGGTGGCGGTGCGATTTGAGGACGGCCGCCTGGAGCGTGGTGACTTTGCGTGTGGTGCCTTACAGACCCTGGCCGAAGCAGAATTGCGCGCCGAGCGCTTTGTGCAATTGCAGATGCCATTGTTTGATCAGTTACCTCTGGGCTATCACCAACTAACCGTACGCGTAGGAGAGCGTAGCGCGACGATGGCCTTAGTGGTCGGTCCGGAACGGGCTTGGATGCCGGATTCCTTGCGGACTGCGGGTATCGCCATTAGCCTTTACGGGCTGAAATCGGCCCGCAATTGGGGAGTGGGCGATACCACCGATTTGTTAAACTTTTCCCGGTGGGCCCATCAGGAATTGGGAGTAAGCTTTATCGGGCTGAATCCTTTGCATGCGATTCATAACCGGCAACCGTTTAACACGAGCCCTTATCTCCCGTTGAGCGCTTACTACCGCAATCCGATCTACTTGGACGTCGAAATCCTGCCGGAATATCAGAGTAGCCGCTGGGCGGTGGCCCTTGGGCAATCGGGAACCGTACAGAGAGAATTGGCTGCCTTGCGGGATGCGGAATACGTGGAGTACGAGCGGATTTGGCGGCTGAAGAAAAAGATCCTGCGGCTAGCTTACCGGCAGTTGCAGCGAGAGAACTCGCCGCGGCGGCAGGCTTTCGATGACTACTGCGGAGCGGCGGATGGCGAGCGGCGACGGGCGTTTGCTACTTTTTGCGCGCTGGACGAAGCCATTCACCGGCGTCATCCGGCGATGTGGCTATTTACGGAGTGGCCGGCGGAGTATCAAGACCCCCAATCGGCGGCCGTAGCGGAATTCGCGGACGCGCACCAGCGATCCATTCGTTTTTACATTTACCTGCAATGGGCTTTGGAGCAGCAACTGGGAAGCGTGCAGACACAATTGCGTGCGGCCGGAATGAGCCTGGGTTTGTATCATGATTTAGCCTTGGCCAGCGACCGGTTTGGCTTCGATGTCTGGTATGAGCAGGCGGCTTACGCAAGCGGGGTTAGGGTCGGGTCACCGCCGGATGGTTTTTCTCCGGAAGGTCAGGATTGGGCGTTTCCGCCGCCTAGCCCGACCTATCTCGAAGAAACGGGTTACCGGTCGTTTTGTGAGTTGATCCGGGCCAATGCGCAGGCGGGCGGGGCATTGCGCTTCGATCATGTGATGCGCTTTTTCCGACTATATTGGATACCGGCCGATTTAACGGCCCGCCAAGGGGCTTATGTCTGTAACGACGCCGAATCTTTGCTGCGGGTCATTGCCCTCGAAAGCGTGCGGCGGCAGCATCTGGTAATCGGCGAGGATTTAGGCACGGTAACGCCGCGGATGCGGGAATTCCTGGAACGCTTTGGCATTCTGGGCTATCGATTGCTAATTTTTGAGCGCGACGGCGACACTTTCCGCGCCCCAGAAGAGTATCCGGCGCTGGCGGCCGCTTCGGTAACCACCCACGACTTGCCCACCTTATCCGGCTTTTTGTCCGGCGCGGATATCGAAGCGCGCCGGGCCGCCGGGTTGTTGCCCGATGAGTCATCCTATGACCGGCAATGGAAAGAACGCCGCGAATCATTAGAACCTTTGCGCGTGGCGTTGGAGCAGGACGAGGAGACCTGGCCAATTGAGGGCGAGGAGTTAGTGCAGGCGGTGATTCGCTTTCTGGCTCCGACCGAATCTGCCGTCTTTATCCTCAATCAGGAGGAAATTACCGGTGAGGAGCACCAGCAGAATCTGCCGGGTAGCACCGCCGAGTATCCCAATTGGCGGCGCAAGATGAAGGTGCCGGTCGAAGAACTCAGCCGGCTCAACCCGCTGGCGCATTGGATTCGCGCAGAGCTGCAAAAACAGGGGCGCGTGTAGATGCGAATCGTATTGCAACGGGTGTGTGAAGCGCGGGTGGAAGTAGATGGACTCGTCACCGGCGCCATCGGCCGGGGGCTGTTATTGTTGGTGGCCGTGGGGGCGGGCGATACGGAGAAAGATGCCGATTATCTGATCAATAAGACCATGGGATTGCGGATATTTCCTGATGAGGAGGGCAAAATGAACCTTTCCGTGCAAGATGTGCACGGGGGCGTCTTAGTGGTGTCGCAATTTACTCTCTACGGCGATCTTAGGAAAGGACGGCGGCCAAGTTTTGACCGGGCGGCTCCGCCGGAGGTAGCCCGGGGGCTCTACGACTATTTCGTGGGGCAATTTCGCGCGACGGGCTTGGAAGTGGCGACCGGGGTATTTCAGGCCGACATGAAAGTTTATTTGACAAACGACGGCCCGGTTACTTTTATTTATGACGCGGAGAAATCATTTTGATACACTGAGAGCAAATCTTGCTTTGTCCGAAAAAAAGTTCCGAAACTTTAACCGGCAGAAAGCGGTTCCGGTACCCGGCGAGATAAATTGAGTTGATGGAGAATATACACAATGGCTAAAAATCTATTACCGAGCGATCCGGCTCTCTTGAGCGCTTTGCTCGAGGGTTTGCAGATGTCCCGGCAGCGCTTGGATGCGCAGATTGACTCGGTGAAAGCGGCGATCGCCGGTGAGCCTGAGTCGGAAGTAGCGGCTCCGGCCGCGGCGGCTGAGGCGGCTCCGGCCGCTCCTCGCAAAGGCAAAAAGGGTCGCAAGCCCGGTCGTCCGAAGGGTTCGAAGAACGCCCCCAAGCCCGCCGTGGCCGCCGTCCCCGGCGCCGTGGTGGCCGAAAAGGCTGGTCGTCGTAAGCTGAGCGCCTCCGCGCGCAAGGCCATCGCCATCGCCCAGCGGCGCCGTTGGGAAGAGTTCCGCAAGAACAATCCTAAGTAGACTTGTTTCGATGAAGAGGCCGCGCTCTTGGGAGCGCGGCCTCTTTTTATTTACGCTTATGGAACTATTAAACGCGAAAATCGTGGGCCTGGGCAGTGACTTGGCCGATGTCGAGCGCATTCAGCAGTCCGTTTCCCGATATGGGGACCGTTTCTTGCACCGGGTGTTCACGCCGGGGGAAATTGCCTACGTATCCTCGAAGGCGAATTGGGGGGAGCGTTATGCGGCTCGTTTCGCGGCGAAAGAAGCGGGCATGAAGGCCTTAGGCACGGGTTGGGCGGAAGGCGTAAGTTGGCACGATTTTGAGGTGGTAAATCTAGCTTCCGGCCGCCCCACTTTACAATTATATGGCAAAGCAGCGGAATATGCGGCGCAGCGGGGGGCGCGCCACATCCACCTTACCCTCACTCATACGGCTACCCTGGCCATGGCGGTCGTAATCTTGGAAGCGTAAAGATACACCCAAGCCTCTCGCGGCATGCCATCGGCTAGAATCAAAGAGCACCGCACCCGGGAATACTCATCGCCCTCGTAATCATCGAGGGCCTGCCACAATTCATCATCGCTAAATTGCCACACTTCCCCCGACACCCATTCCTCCGGACTTTCCGGCGGCGTCATTCCGGGATATTCAGAATTTACTTGATAGAGGCGCCCGGGGACGCGGGCCGGCCCCAACCATGTGGCTTCCTGTTCCAGCCGAATGGCGTATGGATTACGCTCACCGCCGCGGGTGGCGCCGCGGCGCAAGGTGCCGTAGACAAAGAGTAGGTCGCTAGCCATGTTCCTCACAGCATCGCACGGGAAAAGCCCATGCTACGCTCTTGATGATGGAACCCCTAGCTCAAGACCTGGTTGTCTCTTCCCGTGATGGCGAAATTGGCATCATTACCGTGAACAATCCGCCGGTGAACGCGCTGAGCCCTGGCGTACCCGAGGGCATTGCCGCGGCCGTCGCGGCATTCAATGCCGACCCGGCGATAACCGCTATGGTGCTGATCGGCGGCGGCCGGACCTTTATTGCCGGCGCGGACATCAAGGAATTCGGCAAGATTACCAGCGGCGAGAAGAAGCCCTCCGTGGGCTTAGCCGAGATCCTACTGCAGATTGAGGATTCCGCGAAGCCCATGGTGGTGGCGATTCACGGCACGGCGCTCGGTGGCGGTTTGGAGACGGCCATGGCGGGGCATTACCGGGTGGCGGTGGCTTCGGCGCAGGTGGGTCAGCCAGAGGTGAAGCTAGGCATTATTCCCGGCGCGGCGGGCACACAGCGTCTGCCCCGGCTGGCCGGCCTTCCGGTGGCGCTGGACATGTGCGTTAATGGCGCGCCGATTTCGGCCAGTGTCGCGCTCGAGTGCGGCATTTTGGACGACGTCATCATGGGCGACTTACTCCCCGGCGCCGTTGACTTTGCCCGCGACAAAGCCGACTTGCCCTTTACCAAAGTGCGTGACCGGCAGGAGAAGTTAGTCGACACCGGTGCCATTGCTACCGCGCGGCACAAGCTTGAGAAGCGGGGCCGGGCGCTTTTGGCCGAAACGCGGGCCATCGACGCGATCGAGGCGGCCACCAAGATGACCTTCGCCGAAGGTTGCGCCGCCGAGGCCGAATATTTCCAGCAGTGTCTGTTCTCGAATCAGAGCAAAGGACTCATCCATAGCTTCTTCGGCGAACGCGCCGTCGCCAAAATCCCGGACTTAGCCAAGGACACGCCCATCTTGCCGGTGAAGCGGGTTGCCGTCATCGGTGCCGGCACCATGGGCGGCGGCATTGCCATGGTCTACGCCAATGCCGGCTTCCCGGTATTACTTAAGGAAACCACGCCCGAGTTGCTCGAAAAAGGGCTGGCGACCATCCGCAAGAATTACGCGAGCACCGTCCAAAAAGGCCGCCTCACCGAAGCCGAGATGGAGGCGCGGCTGGGCCGGATTACCGGCACGCTGACTTACGAAGGCTTCGGCGACGTCGACCTGATTACTGAGGCGGTCTTCGAAAATATGGCGCTCAAGCAACAGGTCTTCGCCGAAATCGACGCGGTGGCGCGCCCCGGCTGTATTCTGGCGTCGAATACTTCCACCTTGGATATCGACGCGATTGCCGGGGCCACCCAACGGCCGGAGTGGGTGATTGGCACCCATTTCTTTAGCCCGGCCAACGTGATGCGCTTACTCGAAGTGGTGCGCGGCGAAAAGACTTTGCCCACCGTGCAGGCGACCGCGATGTCCTTGGCCAAGCAACTCAAGAAGACCGGCGTAATGGTCGGCAATTGCTTTGGCTTTGTCGGCAATCGTATGTTTGGCCCTTACCGGCGCGAAGCCGAGTTTCTGGTGCAGGAAGGCGCGACCCCTCAGCACGTGGACGCGGCTCTCTATAACTTCGGGATGGCG
>Ga0105048_10002952_pt1 | contig 27841 bp, 24 predicted proteins | sample MAT05_FD_78382 | JGI IMG/M metagenome (GOLD analysis project Ga0105048, IMG submission 78382) | Freshwater microbial communities from Lake Fryxell liftoff mats and glacier meltwater in Antarctica - MAT-05 | ecosystem: Environmental > Aquatic > Freshwater > Ice > Liftoff microbial mat | place...
AGCGCGTCGCCATTTTCCCGCAACAGCAGTGTGGTGTGCAGCAGCAGGCCGATGGTTTTGTCCGCGTTGTTGCCGATCGGCCCCAGCCCGCGCGTGTGCCGATGGGTGCTCAAATTCAAAGCCGTCGTATCCTGCACCGCGAGCAGCACGGGCCGGCCGCGCGCCCGCTCGATCACCGCCTGGCGGTGCGCGCCACCATCCTCACCGACCGCCTCCGCGTCTGCATGTCGCGCGCCCGTTCAATCACCGCCTGGCGAAATCGCGGAATGCGCCGCGCGGACGCAAGGCGCTGCGTTGCTTTGCGGGGCAACGGTGAATTTGCGCGTCGGACCCGAGGCGAGGGAAAAGCGGCGTCAAGCCGCGCGCAGTCCAAAGGCTGGCGCCACGCTCGGCACCATCTTGCTCATTCACTGGACTCACTTTCGATCACGCCCGCCCAGACGGGCGGCGGAACATTCATCTCGACAATGCGGGGCGTGTGTCGAGACGGTGCGCGTTGAACAACCCCATCGCCCAAAGATGCCTGTTAGACATACGCCGCACCGCTCACCAGCGGGTCCATTTCGAGCGCCGGCTCTCCTCCGCTGGTCGCCCGCAATCGCGGGAGAACGCTGGCCCGGCGTGAGTCCGCGGATGGCATGGCACACCGGCTTCGGTGCGGAATTCCGTGGCAGCCTCGCATGAGTCCCGAGTCCGAAACCCCTTTGCTCGGTCTGCGCGGCTGCCTCATCGATGCGCCGGAATACGGCAAGCTGCGGACTTGGAAGGATGGCGCGATCATCATCGAAGACGGGCGCATCGCGGAAGTCGGGACCTTCCAGTTCCTCGGCAAGAAACCGCGTCCGCGTCCCGTGAAATGGCGGCATTCCGAGCGGGCCGTCATTTTCCCAGGGCTGATCGATCTGCACACGCATCTTCCGCAGTATCCCGTGGTGGCGCGCGGTCGGGGACAGTTGCTGGACTGGCTGCATCAGTTCATCTTCCCGCGGGAGCGCGCCTTCACAGGCCCGGTCGCGGAGCGCGAGAGCGGCGGATTTTTCTCCGAGCTGGCGCGAAACGGGACGACGACGGCCGGCGTTTACACCGCCATCTTCGAGGATTCGTGCGACGCGGCTTTTCACGCGGCGGCGCAGTCCGGGCTCCGCGTCATCATGGGCAAGACGATGATGGACCTCGGCAGCTATGGGACGCTCCAGCCGCGGAAGGTGCTCAGCGTTTCGCTGATGGAGGCGGAGCGGCTCTGCCGCAAATGGCACGGGCAGGCCGACGGGCTGCTCGAATATGCATTCAGTCCGCGGTTCGCGCTCTCGTGCAGTGAGCGGCTCATGCGCGCGGCGGGCGAGATGGCGCGGGAATTCGGCTGCTACGTGCAGACGCATCTCTCCGAGAACAAGGAGGAATGTGAACGCGTGCGGCATCTGTTCCCGAAGGCGGCCGACTACACGGACATCTACGACAAGGCGGGCCTGCTCGGCCCGCGGACGATCCTCGGCCATTGCATCCATCTCTCCGCACGCGAACGCGCCGTGCTGGCCGATGCCGGCGCGGCAGTGGCGCATTGCCCCACGTCGAACATCTATCTTTCCAGCGGCATCATGCCGCTCGGCGAACACCTGGCGGCGGGATTGAAAGTCGGCCTCGCCTCGGATGTCGCCGCTGGTCCGGAGCTGAATCTCTGGCAGGTGATGCGCAGCACGATCGAGAGCCAGAAGACGCGGAGCTTTTACGAAAAGGAGGTCGCTGTGCCCACGCCGGCGCAAACTCTCCACCTGGCCACGCATGGCGCGGCACTGGCGCTCGGCAAGGAGCAGATCATCGGCACTCTCGATGTCGGAAAGGAAGCGGACCTCACCGTGATGGATGCCGCCAAGCTCCTGCCCTATCACGGCAGCGCGACCAAATTCGAGGAACTGACGCCGGACGATCTCCTCAGCCTGTGCATCTATCGCGGCGGACCGCACGCCGTGCTGGAGACGCTCGTCCGCGGGCGCAGCGTCTGGAGCCCGTCCGAGCCGGAGCTGTTCTGAATTTGGGATTCAGCACCTCTCTGCCAAACAACGAATATGTTTTCGCCGTTTATGCTTCCGCGCGTGACAAACTTTCGAACTCACGCCCACTCAAAATGAAAATCTGTCATGCACATGAGTCTATGGGGGGGGCGCCCAAGGAGGGGCGCTTTGAAAGCGCCATCTCGATGCGGTCGCTCCGCGCCGCTTCGAGCCAGAGGCGTGGCGGACGCGGAGGGCGTGCAGACTCTGGAGATGCCTTCGCATTGCCGCGATCAGGGCTGGCACCGGCGCGGAGCGACCGCTGCCAGAGGGCGGTATCATACCGCCCCTCCTTGCTTCCGGCTCCACCGGCTGGGGATTTAGGATTTTCACCGCTATCGGCCGTGCTCGAAGAAATCCGCAATCCGCAATCCGCGATCAACAATGCCATCTCCCTCGCGCTGGCGGAGGACATCGGCGCGGGGGATCTGACGTGCGCATATTTCGTCGATGCGGCACGGCGGGGAAAGGCGCGCGTCTTCACCCGTCAGGAATGCGTGCTCGCGGGAGTGGATGCCGCAGTGCGCGCATTCCAGCTCGTGGACGCGGCGTTGGAAGTCCGGGCCGTCCGCACCGACGGCGCGGCGCTGAAGCCCGGCGACACCGCGATCGAGATCGCCGGTTCGGTGCGCGGCATTCTCACGGCGGAGCGGACGGCGTTGAATTTCATCCAGCGGCTGAGCGGCGTGGCGACCCTCACGCGGCGATTCGTCGAGGCGGTGCAGCCGCACAGGACGGCGATCCTCGACACGCGCAAGACCACGCCCGGCCTGCGCGCGCTGGAGAAAGCCGCCGTTGCCGCGGGCGGCGGGACGAACCACCGCTTCGGCCTCCACGACATGGTGATGGTGAAGGACAATCATCTCGCAGCCGGCACAAGCCTCGCGCAATTGCAGGAAAACATCCGGCGTTTCCGCGCGGAAAATCCCGGCGTGCGCGTGGAGGTCGAGGCCGACCGTCCCGACCAGGTGCGCGACTTCCTCACGCTCGATGGCATCGACGTCATCCTCCTCGACAACATGACGAACGCGCAACTCATCGACGGGGTGAAGCTCCGCGGCGACCGCGCAGTGCGCCTCGAAGCCAGCGGCGGAGTGACACTCGCGACGGTCCATGCGATCGCCGCGACCGGCGTGGATTTCATCAGCGTCGGCGCGCTCACGCATTCGGCCCCGGCGGTCGATTTTTCCCTCGAACTGCTGACGACGTGAATCGGCGTGACGCGGAAAGTTCCCGGCAATGACTCTCGACGCGCGTCTTCTGCGGGAATTGCGGGCAGCCACCGCGCACCTGCCCCCCGGGGAACTCGCGGACTCGCTCGGCGTGCCGCTCCCCGAGATCAAGGCCGCGCTCGCCCGGTTCGAGGCCGCGGGGTTCGACATCGAGGCAAAGCCCGGCCTCGGCCTGCGCCTGCTCGCCTCGCCCGACCGGCTCATCGCGGACGACCTCCACGCACGCATCGGCGACGGTGCGCCCGCGGGCGGAAATCCGCTGGCGCGGGAGATCCTCGTCTTCGAGGAAACCGGCTCGACCAATGACATCGCGGCCCGCCTCGGTCGCGAAGGACACGCGGGCGGGCTGGCGGTGTTCGCCGAACGGCAGACCGCGGGCCGGGGCCGTTTCGGCCGCCGCTGGGAATCCGGTTCGCACACCGGGCTCTGGTTTTCCCTGCTGTTGCGTCCCGCTTTTCCCTCGGCGCGATGGGTCCGCCTCACGACGTGGGCCGGGGTCTGCGTCGCTGCCGCCATCGAACGCATGACCGGGCTGCCAGCGCGCCTGAAATGGCCAAACGATGTCCTCGTGAACGGAAAGAAAGTCGCGGGCATCCTCACCGAGTGCTCCACCGACACGAGCCGCAGCCTTTTTACAGTCGTCGGCATCGGACTGAACGTGAACCACGAGAGCATGCCCGCCGAACTCGCGGAACGCGCGGCCTCACTCCGGCAGTTCACCGGCCACCCGCTCGACCGCCCGGCGATCGCCGCGACCGTGCTCCGCGAACTGGCGGCGCGCCTGCCGGAGGTGGAGATTGCCTTCGAGGGCATCCTCGCGGAAGCCGCCCATCGCAGCAGCATTCTCGGCAACTGGATCCACCTGCAGGCAGCCGGCTCGGTACTTGAAGGCCGGGCCGAATCCCTCGACGCCGAAGGCAACCTCATCCTCCGTCTGGCGGATGGCAGCCTCCATGCCGTGACCGCCGGCGAAGTGACCTCCCAGGCATCGCCGCCCGCACCAGCCGCAAAGTAATTTCCGGGCTGCGGACGAAACTTTGCGACTCGGCATCGCCGCGCACGCGGGCTGCTAAGGCATCAGGCAGCCCAAATGTTGACGCAACTCGTATCTTCCGACTTTCAGGATCAATTGATCCGCGGCCTGGCCCATCGAATGAACAACATCCTCTCGGTCTTTCACGGCTACCTCGGCCTGCTGATGGATGAGCGGAAACTCGACCCGGCTCTCAAGGAGGCGCTCACCCGGATCCGGGGCAGTGCCGCCGACGCCAGCGAGTTGATCGAGCGCATCAATGCGATCGGCAGACCGGCTTCCTGGAGGCTGCGGGATCTTCCGCTGTCGGATTTCTTCCGCCAGATACGGCCGTCGATCGAACCCCTGCGTCGGCCAGAAATCGAACTCACCATCGAATGTCCCGACGGACTGCCGCACGTGCGGATCGATGTCTCGCGCATGAAACTCGCAGTCCTCGAACTGGTCCAGAACGCCATCGAAGCGGCAGCCTCCCGGGTCCTCATCCGCGTGGGAATAAACGAGAAGTTGCGCCAGGCAGAACTCTTTCCGAGCGACCACAGGGCGCCAGCCGAACAGTGGCTGCGCATCGAAGTGATCGATGACGGCCCCGGCGTTCCAAGTTCAGTCGCGCGGCGGATTTTCGATCCGTTCTTTTCGACACGGAAAAAGCACCTCACCGCGGGATTGGGCCTGCCCGTCGCACTCGGTTGCATCCAGCAATCCGGCGGCACGCTCCAGCTTCGCGACGGCGACGGCGACGGCGAGACGACCTTTGAGATCGCGCTGCTGGCGCAGACGCCGCAGGAACTGAGCGCGGTCGCCTGAGAATCCCGGACGCCGCAGGTTTCAGCTCTTCGACGGCGTCGCAGGCGCTGCGCTGGCGGCTTTCTGGCTGGCATTCTTCGCCGCCTCGTACTGGGCGCGCAACTTGTCCGCCTCGGCCTTTGCAGCCTGGAGTTCGGTCGCGCTGGCCACTGCGGCCTTCTCGGCATCCGCCTTTGTTTTCGCCGCGTCCTTCTCCAGTTGCGCCATCCCCGACTTCAAGTCAGCGGCCTGCTTCTTCGCGTCCTCGATCGCCTTCTTCGCATCCGCCGCCGCCTTCTCGGCAGCCGGCACTTTGCGGGAAGCAAGTCGCGCCTCGAGTTCGCTCTTCTTCACCGCCTCGGTGAGTTCGGCCGGCACGGGAGCCTCGGCGGGCTTCGCGGTCTGTCTGGCCTTCGCGGCGGCGAGCGCGGCCTCGGCCTTCGCGAGTTCCGGTTTGATCGCCTGCACGGCTTGATCGGCCTTCGCATATTCCGGTGATCCCTCCGCAAATTTCCCCCGAGCCTCGCGGCGCTTCGCGACGTCGGCATTCAATGCCTCGACCTTCTTCGCCGCATCGGCGGCCTCGGCTTCGATGGCCTTCGGATCCGGCACTGCCGCCTTGTGATCGGCCAGCGCCTTTTCGGCGGCGGCGTGCGCTGCCGTCGCGGCATCGGCGGCTTGCTTCAATTTTTGCAACTCCGCTTCTTTCGCCGCGACGGTCTTCGGGCCGTCCGCAACGGTCTTCTCCGCGCTCACGATTCCCTGCTTCGCGAGTTCCACCTGGCGGAAGGCGTCCTTGGCCGTGGCGATGAGTTCGTCATGCCGCGCCTGCTTCGCGGCGACGGTCTGCCGCGCATTGAAGACGGTCTGGTAGATCTGCGCGCGCTTCCACCGCGCGACGCCGCTCTGCGATGCCGCGAGCCGCGCGGTCGCTGCGTCGAGTTCGCTCTTCGCGACCGTCACTGCCTTCTCGGCGTCAGTCGGCTGCGGAGCCGCGATCGCGGCTTTCGCTGCGGCGAGTTCCTCCTCGATCTTGGCGACAGCGGGCTTGCGCGCCTGAAGGGTCTCGCTGGCCTTCGCATACTCGGGCGAGCCTTGCTGGAGCTTCGCCCGCTCCGCACGGAGCTGCTCGATTCCCGCGGTCAATGCTTCCATGCGCTTCGTGACGTCCGCCACCTTCTGAATCGCTTCCGGCGACGGTTCGCGCTGGGCCGGCTGCTGCAATCGCGTGACTTCCGCTTCCGCGGCATGGAGCGCCTTCTCGGCCTCCGCGACTTTCTTCGGCGTGGCAGCCTGCACATTCGCAATCTCGTTCTGCGCGTTCTGAAGTTGCTGGCGCAAATCTTCGACCTTCTTCACCGCCGCGGCCACCGCAGACTTCGCGGCAGCGATCGTGTCCGCGCTTTGTCCGGGCGCGCCTTCCGCTCCCGCCGCGGCCTTGCGGCTTGCGGCGAGCGCATCCTGCGCCTTCGGCACTTCGGCCTTTGCGAGTGCGATGGCTTTCTCGGCGTTCGCCGGCCCGGCCTTCGCGGCTTCGACAGCATTCTGTGCGTCAGTCTTGCGCTGCTCCGCCGCTGCGATATCGGCCTTCCGCTTTGCTTCCGCGGCTTCGCGCGCGGCCTTCAGTCGCGCCTCGGCGTCGCTCAAGGCTTTTTGCAGCGAGGGCAGGGCAGCCTGCGTCTCGGCCAGCACCTTCTCTGTCTGCGTCAATTGCTCCGTGATTCCACCGGGATTCGCACTCAGGCTGCCAAGCTTTTTTCCATCGAGCGCATAGACACGGATGTCGCCAGTCCAGTCGGCGGCAATGACGCGTTCGCTGTTTAGCGCGCAGCGCAGCGCGAGATCGGCGAACGCCTCGGTGGCGACGATCTGTTTGCCCGCCGTGTCCCAGACCTTCGCGACCTTGTCGCGTCCGCAGCTCACGAGCCGCCCGTCAGGCGTGAAGTCCACCCATAGGACACCCCCGGCATGCGCGGCCCAGTTCTTGATCTCGCTGCCCTCCTTCACATTCCAAAGCGCGACTTTTCCATCCTCGCTCGCGCTGGCCAGCAGGCCCGGCATGAATGCCAGCGCCGTGCATGCGACCGTGTGGCCGGCGAGCGTGTTGAACGGCTTCGGGTCGGCTCCGGTCTCCCACACCTCCACTCCTCCGTTGCGATCCGCCGTGGCGAGATACTTTCCATCCGGGCTGTACGCGATCGCGGTGATCCACTCGGTGTGCTTTTTGATCAGGCCGGTCTGTTTTCCATCCTTCGTGCGGAAAATCTTCACCTGCTTGTTCGGCCCGCCGAGCGCGACGAATTGCTGGTCCGGGCTGATGTCCGCCGCAAGCACGGCATCGGCCTCGTTCCCGACAACGCCGATCCGATCGCCCGTCGCGACGTCCCACAACACGACCTTGCCGGTTTTCCCGCCGAGTCCGCCACCCGCGAGGAGCAGTTTCGCATTCCGGCTGAAACGCAGCACGTTCGGAAAACCCTCGGGGAACGCGAGCACGCCGAGCCGTTCGAGCGTCAGCGTATTGTACAGCAGCACCTGCTTCTGCCCGCCGATCGCCACCAGCGGCGCCCACGGGCTCGCGGCCATCGCGATGACGGCGTTGCCCGTCCGCGAGCGGACGAACGGCTCCAGCGGCAAATCGCCAGGCATCGGCGGCGGACCATCGGGTTTCGTGAGGGAAACGGAGGCGGCATCCACTTTGTTCTGCGCGACCTGCGCGGGCTTGCTGGTCGCGCTCTCCAGCGCAAAGCCGGCGATCCAGCCCTTCAGCAACGCCAGGTCGCCTTCGGAAAGCGTGTCACCCTTTGGCGGCATCTTCGGATCGCCGCCCGGTGCGCAGACTTTGAACATCAGGCTGGCGTCGGCATTGCCTGGCTTCACGACTGGCCCGTTCTCGCTGCCTGCGATGGTCGCCTGATAGGTCGTCAGGTCGAGGCCCGCCTTTTTCTTGTCGGGGTTGTGGCAGTTCGTGCAGGCGTTCTGAAGGATGGGGAGGATGTGATCCGTGTAGGTCACCTTCGCCGGTGCCTGCGCAAACGCGGCGAAAGTGAACCCGAAAAAGGCGGCGGTGGAGGAGGTAATTGTCTTCATTTTTTGCAAGGCAGTATCGCACAAGGGAAGCAGTGAGACCCGCGGAAATTAGGACGCGAGTTTGACCGGCGCGCTGCCGCTGAAATCGACCGCCACATTCCGGATTCGGCGTTTGGCAATCGCCCGCGGCCCGGGGATAGTCCCGCGGTGAACAGCGCACCGCGCATTGCATTCGTCCTCGGTGCCGGCCTCGGCACGCGGCTTCGTCCGCTGACGAACCGTCGGCCCAAGCCGCTCATTCCCGTGGCGAACCGCCCGCTGCTCGCCCATGGATTCGCGCACCTCGCGACGGTGGGCATCGACCGCTTTGTCGTGAACACGCACTGGTGCGCGGAGCGTTACGCGGAGTTCTTTCCCGGGCAGCGATGGGAGGGAAGGCCGATCACATTTGTCGAGGAACGCCCCGAGGTGCTCGAAACCGCCGGCGGCATCTGGAATGCCCGCGCGCACCTCGATGGCGGGCCTTTCATCGTCTATAATGGCGACATCCTCAGCGACCTGCCGCTCGCCCCGGCGCTCGCGCGCCATCGCGGGAGCGGCGACGAGGTGACACTCATCCTGCGCTCGCGCGGGGGGAATCGGAACGTCGCATTCGACGAGGCCGGCGGTCGCGTGCTCGACCTCCGCCGGGCGCTGCGTCCGGAACTCGAACCCCGGCACCTTTTCACCGGCATCTACATCGTGGAGCCGGCCTTCATCGCACGCATCCCCGCCGGGAAGAAGCTCTCCGTCGTGCCGATCTTTCACGACATGATCCGCAGCGGAGCAAAGCTCGGAGGAATCGTGGTCGACGACGGCGCATGGTGGGACCTAGGCACACGCGGCGAATACCTCGCCGTTCACGCCGCACTCGCAGCCCGCGGCGCGCCATGGATCGCGCCGGATGCGCTGGTGGCACCCGATGCGCGGATCACCGGAGCCTCCGCGATCGCCGACTGCGCTCGAATCGGCGCCGGTGCCGAACTGCACGACTGCATCGTCTGGGAACGCGCCGAGGTGGCACCCGGCGCGCGGCTCACGCGCTGTATCGTCGCCGATGGCATGCGCGCCGCCGGCGAACATCTGGATGCGGACTTCGCGCCCGAGTGAACGCGCGCACGGTGCCGCTGCCCATTCAGCCCTGAGGCGGCGATGGGAGCCAAACGCAGAGACGCAGAGAGAGAAGACTTTCAGGCAGCAGCAAAGGGAGAGGTTCATTGACCCGCTGAGTGAGCGGCATCGGAACGGCGGTTGTTTCCTATCTCGGCGTCCTCTGCGTCTTTGCGCCTCTGCGCTTCAACTCCTATTCGCGGATTTAGGTCAGTCAGGCCGGCGCTTGCCCGTCATCCCGGTCGTGGCCGCACAAATCCACGATCGTCGGGACGAGCATTTTCAAATCGAAAGGCTTCCTGAGAATGACATCCGCACCGACCGCCTTAAATTCCAGCTCCTCATCGGGCGAGACACTCCCCGAATACACGACGATCTTGCCTTGGAATCCCGCCTTTCGCGCCTGCTCGATCAACTGACTGCCCGAGAGATGCGGCATGCTGTTGTCCGAAATCAGAATGTCGTAGCCGTCGATTTTCGCGGTGATTCTCGCGAGCGCGTCGCTGCTGTCGTTCACCACATGGACCGAGAAGCCCGCCTCCTGCAGGAAATGGTCCACGCATTCGGCAAGCGCGACGTCATCGTCCACCACGAGAATCTTCGGGTTGGTGACCGCTTTCATCTTTCCAACGCTCAGCCCAAACGACATATCCGCAACAGGAAAATGTGGGACCAGTCACCGGGGCAGGACCGCGGGTCATCGGTCCGCAAACGCCCGCAATGTCCACCACAGTCCTTCCCATCGAGAAAGGCGGTTCCGGCCGCAAGTTCTGGCGCATCCGCAACGGCTCGGAGTCGTGCATCCTCGTCCGCTACTCCCTCGATCGCGCCGACAACGCCGGCTACGCCGGCATCGCGAACTTCCTCGCCCGCATCGGCGTCCGCGTCCCGGAAATCCTCCTCCACGACTCCGCCGAGGGCGTCATGGTCATGGAGGACGTGGGCAGCGACGACCTCTTCTCCTTCCGCACCGCGCCGTGGCCCGAGCGCCGCCGCCTCTACGGACTCACCCTCGCGCAGCTCGCCCACCTGCACACCCGCGCGCACCTCGCCAGCGACCGCCCGCCGCTCCAGCCGCCGTTCGATGCCGCGCTTTACGAATGGGAGCAGGACTACTTCATCGAGCACTGCCTCGGCCGGCATTTCAAAATGACCGCCGCCGACATCGCCGCGCATGTGGACCGCACCCGCCTGCGCGAAATCGCCGCCCAGCTCGCCGCCGAACCGCGCTGCCTCGTCCACCGCGACTTCCAGAGCCAGAACGTGATGATCCGCGACGGCCAGCCCGCCTTCATAGACTTTCAGGGCCTCCGCCCCGGCCTCGCGCAATACGACCTCGCCTCCCTCCTGCTCGACCCCTACGTGAGCCTCCCCGCATCCGAGCGCGACGCCCTCTTCGCCCACTACCTCGCTCTCGCACAGCCGGAAAACCCCGCCCATTTCCGCGCCCTCTACGACCTCTGCGCCATGCAACGCCTCATGCAAGCCCTCGGTGCCTACGGCAAACTCGGCCACACCGACCACCGCCCCCATTTCCTCACCCACATCCCCGCCGCAGTCGCGCTCCTGAGCGAAGTGCTCGGGAAAATCTCCGGCATGGAAAAGCTGGGGGCGTTGTTTTTGCAGTTGCGAGAAAAATGACCGGCAGTGCAGCCCTCACGGTCGGCGGGTGTGGTTGAAAGTGGCTCCAAGCAGAGATGCGACGCGGAGCACCCAAGGAGGGCGCTTTGATAGCGCCCTCTCGATGCGGACGCTCCGCGCCGCATCGAGCCACAGCGCGGCCAACGCTGAGAGTGCGCGAACTTCGATGATCCTCTTGCGTTGGCACAGTCGTGGCTGGCAGCGGCGCGGAGCGACCGCTGCCAGAGGGCGGTATCAAACCGCCCCTCCTTGCCGCTGCCACCCGCGCCTTGCCTCCCGCCGCGCACTCTGCCACGTTTCGCCCCATGAGCGCGCTGGCCACCACCTACAAGTTCACCGCGGAGGACTTCTACCGCCTCTACGAAAACGGCCTCTTCGGCTCGAAGGACCGCCTCGAGCTTCTCAACGGGGAGATCATCATTATGCAAGCCATCGGTCACCGCCACGCCCAAGCCCTCACCAATCTCATCTTCGAGTTCGGCGAACAGGCCCGCCGCCGCTACATGGTCTCGTCGCAGAACCCCGTCGAACTGGAGCGCTACTCCATGCCTCAGCCGGATATCGTGCTCGTGCCCATGAGCCGCCGCCACGCCCGACGCCACCCGACTCGCGACGAAGTCTTCCTCATCATCGAAGTCGCCGACACCTCGCTCCGCTACGACCGCGAGGAAAAGCTGCGCGCCTACGCCGCCACCGGCATCCGCGAATTCTGGCTGCTGAACCTCCAAGACGACATCCTCGAAATCTACCGCCAGCCGGAAGGCCCGGCCTACCGCGAGCAGCTCACCATCCCCGCCGACGGCACCGCCTCCCCGCTCGCCTTCCCCGATGTCACCATCGCCCTCGCGGACATCCTCCCGCCCCGGTGAAAAACGAATAGTCAGCGCATCCCTCGCTCCCTCTGATTGGCCTCCTTATTCCCTTGTGATGAACATCGTCTGTATCGCCGTAACTCTGCTTGTCGGGTTCTTGTTCTCCGTCAGCAGCGCTTTCTCACCTCAACCCGGTTTCGATTTGACAGGTAGCGTCGGCTCCTCGGAACTGATCGTTACCGGACACCTCAATGAAGACGGCACATTCGTGACTTCTGAGATCATATCTGGAAACAAACCCACGAGCGGCGAAGTGCGCTTGGAAAACAGTGTGCTCATTGCTCAAAAGCTGAAGAAGGAATTAGCTACAAAGTCAGCGCCCGAAGTTGTTTTGTTTTTGAATAAGATTCCGGGACACTCAGACTTTTACCTGGTTCCTACCTGCCTGGTGGCATTTGATGATGCTGGGGTTCCATGGGCATGGCTGGATGACGGCTCCATGGCGGGAAACAGCCTGGGTAAGCATCCCGCAAAAACCAAAAAAAACTTTCCGGCCTCCATGCGAACCACCCTGGCGGATGTTCTCCGCCTCAGGGAAATTATCGCCATGCCGAGAGCGCATCAACGCACCGAACTGTTAATTGGATTCATACGGGACCATCTCGCTGACCTCGTCACTTCGGATTGGGAGGGAAAGCCCTCGTTACGTAACTCGGGTTTTTATCCGAGCTATTTCCTCCGACTCGCAATGGACGCGTTTCGCAAACCAACCCCGGAGGAACTGGATGCGCTTTTCAAAGCTGTCGAATCAGGCAACAAAGAAACTGAACAGGGAGCATTCTTTTCAATCCTGCAGGCTATCGGATGCCCACCTGCCTTGTTTGAGCGCATCAAGCCTTGGGTGAAGGCAGAAAAAGGCCCTCTTGTTCGGCGGATTGCATTTCAGGCTGCTGTTGAAACTGACTTCTCCAAGGGGATTGATCTCCTGATTCCTTACCTGACGCCTGCAGAACCGCAGCTTCGGGACGTTATTTCCACAATAGGCTCCAGTGCGCGAGACCATCGCCCTCAGTCCAAGAAGCTGATCGCACCCCTCAGTCAACTTTCCAAACAGTTACTTGCTAACTTCAAAGCGTCCGGATCCAACGAGGACAACAATCGAGGGCGATCGATTCTCTGGACATTCGGTTCGATTAAGCATCCATCTTTCGTGCCTCTAGTCTGGGAATGGGCAATGTCAGAGACCTCCGTTGCTGGACAGGCGGCAAGCGATTTCCGAACTCTCAACTGGCCGCAAGAGTCAGGGAAAGATCAGGCTGCTGCGACGGCATGGATCGAGAAAAATCGCGGCACACTCACCCGTCCACGATTTGTCTGCAAAGCCTCCCGTCACTTGGTTGGAGGCATACAGGGCAGCAGATGATTTCCTCCGCCCGATGCTGATGCGCCTCTGGCAGTTTGAGGATTCACTCGACGAACCTGCCCTGTTGGAATTGCTATCAGGCTCCTTTTCCAAGGAAGCCAAAGAGCTACTCAGCTACCTCTGGCAAAACAAACTTCTGACTTCAAAAACCCGTCGGTTGCTTGGAGAGTGATTCGTCTCATTCACAATCGAACAAGGAAAAGACCCCGGTTTTCCTGACAGGCCGGTTCTATTGCTTACGCGGACCAAGAGCTTTCCATTTCCGCATGATAGCTGGGTGTCTATGCGGTATGAACATACTTGGGATCGTCCCGATCCAGTTGTTCCCAAGCTTGAGGATGGAGGGTCGGAGAGCTTGGACGGTGAAGGTGTCCAGCGCGGGATCATATCAATCAATATCGACCCAAAAAGACGGAAGTTTCACGCTGCGATTGAATACACCGAGATTGACCACCAATCCAGCCCGCCAAAAGAGACATGGCGTATCCACTGGGACATAAGATGGCCTCCTCCAGACCGCTAGTCAGCGAATGGAAGATGCAAAACTCCGGCGCATTTAATTAAATCGCCGGATAGTTACTCAGTCGCCCGGAATCCTTGTAAAACGACCATTTTCCTGAACGGCGAAGACTGACGGAAGTCCGCCAACGACCGTTCCCCGTCCGCCAACGACCGTCATTCAGCGAACGGCATTTCACCGGTGTCCCGCGAGCCATGCCAGAAGCGCAGAATCTCGACGCTGCGGTTCTGCTCATTGACGCGGTAGAAGATGAGATACGGCCAGAGAAGGAGTTTCCTCACGCCGGGACGGGAGCGCACGCTGCCGCCGCGGTGGGGCAGGTCGCGAAGGGTTTCGGCGAGGTCGAGCAGGCGGTTGCCGAGGCGTTCCGCCGCCTGCGGGTCGTGAGCCGCCACGTAGCGGACGATCTGCCCGAGGTCTTCGAGCGCGAGGGGTGAGAGGATTATTTGGTAATCCATCCGGCGATGCGCTGGCGCGCCTCGGCCAGCGGTACGCCGGGGCCGGTCTCCATAGAACGGACGCCGGCATCAATGGCCGCAAGCATTTCGGGCGTTTCGTCGAGAGCGATGCCGGGGTCAAGTTCGGCCAGACGATGCAGAATCGCCCGTCGCTCGCCTTCGCTGAGACGCGGCAGTTCATCAAGAATTTGCGTCATGCTCATAGGAGGATGCTAGCCGCACGAACCGGAGTTGTCGAGAGTCGAGCAGACCGCCTCCCCGCTTGCCGTCGCGCCCCGTGCGTGATTTGTTCCCGCTCATGAGCGTTCTCGAACTGAAGCAGGAAGTTTCGCGCATGAACAAGCGCGATCGGCAGGAGCTGTTCGCGTATCTGATCCGGCTGAAACACGAGACGCCGGAATGGAAAAAGGCGACGGCCAGCCGCGTGACGGAAATGAAAAAGGGGCGGGTCGTGACGGCTGGGGAACTGGCGGCCCGAATCAGCGCCCGGTGAGATGAGGGAATACCGCCCGGTTTATTCCGAATCGGCGGCTGAGTTCATCCTGACCCTGCCAAAGCGCCGCCAGCGGAAGCTGGTGGACACCTGCGCGAAGCTGGCACGCCATCCGTTCGTCACTTCCGACTACATGGTGAAGGATGCCAGCGGGCGTGAGATCGATCACCTGATGCTGGATGGCTTCGTCATCGCCTACTGGATTGATGTCCCGGTCAAGTTGGTGATGATCGTGGAAGTGGACGATGTGGAGTAGCCGCGGTTGCCTAGCAGCGCCCGGTGGTGCGCGTCCGTGAAGCGATATTTTTCGGACGCGTTCTTTTTCGTCGCATGGTGCCTCCGAGATCGCGCGCACGGGCGGGTGGAGGAATTTCTCCGCGAGTTCGACGGACATGTCCTGACCAAAAGAAACTCCCGCAGCCGTGATCCCGCGTTGCGGAAGCCGCCCGTCGGTACAATCATGCCCGGAACTTGACGAAGACATAGCCTGAGCTGCCCTCGGTGGACGCGCTGCGGGCCGTGGTGCGCCCGGTTTGTGAGAGCCGCCCGGTTGCGCGTTTGGAACTGTTCGGTTCGGTCGCCCGGGGCACCGCCAAGGCCGGCAGCGATGTGGATTTGCTCGTGGCGTTTTTGCCCGATGCGACGCCGGGGCTTTTCGAAATGGGCAGCCTGAAGGAGGAACTCGAGGAGCGCCTCGGCTGCCACGTGGATTTGCTGAGCCGCCGGGCCGTGGAGCAGAGCGTCAACCCGGTCCGCCGCCGGGCCATCCTTGCCAATCCGGTGACCATTTATGCCCGATGAAAGACAGGACGGGCTGCTGCTCGACATCGTGGGATCGGCACGGAGCATCCAGAGCTATCTGGCCGGGGTGAGCCGGGATAGCTTCCCGGCAAATCAGTAGAAACAGGACGCGGTTCTGCGGCGGTTTGAGATCATCGGCGAAGCGGCGAGCCGTCTGTCGCCCGAGACGCAGGCGAGTTTCCCCACATTGCCATTCCGCGGCATGCGCGGCATGAGGAACATCATGGCCCACGACTACGGCGATGTGGATCTCGATCAAGTCTGGAAGACAGCGACGGAAGGTCTTCCCGGCCTCATCGAAATCCTGGATCGGCATTCGCATGAGAGTGAAGGGAACGAAGGACAAACCATCCTCCGCTTCACCCGCATTTTTCCAAAGCCCGCGCCTTTTCCGAGGTCCGCGTGCCGCGTTACCCGCCGCTTCACGAGCAACCATTCTTCGGCGAATGCCACCTGGCCGGCATCGGACGCTATCCCGCCGATCTCCGCCTGCCGGATTACGCGCACCTCGAATTGCCGCGGACCGAGAGCGAAAATCGCCGGCTCATCAAACCGCCGAACTTCTGCCACCCCGACCGCGATACTGCTCGATCAGTATCGCGCCGCTTTCTCGCACGGCCTCGGGATGCCGGGCAACAACACGCATTTCGATCACGGCAACGGACTCACGCGCATCCGCTGATGATGCGCCGGCGTGAAGGCTAGCCTCCATTTCTCACACACATGGCGTCGGAGGCGGCAGGGTGTTGCGCCGCCTGCCGCACACCTGCGAGGCGGGCAGCGTTCCCGTAGCGTCGCTCTCCCGAGCTGCGCCGCAGTGCGTGCCGGCACGGCGCAACCCGGGAGAGCTACGCTACATTCGCGGCTTGCCGGCGGAGTGTGAGAAATGCGGGCTAGCGCCTGTTCCGTGAAGGCTCGCGCCTTTGGTGCTCGCTCGCGGCACGTGGCAGGGTGCATGACAGTTTCCCAACACCCTCCCCGTCTCCCACTCATGGCGCTCAAAGCCACCATCTACAAAGCCCGCATCGAACTCGCCGACATGGATCGCCAGATCTATGGCGATCACGATCTGGTCATCGCGCGGCATCCGTCGGAGACCGACGAACGCATGCTGATCCGGCTGCTCGCCTTTGCGCTGAATGTGCCGGCGGATGGCGACCACGGCGCGCTCGAATTCGGCAAGGACATGTGGGATGCCAATGAGCCCGCGCTGGTGCAGAAGGATCTCACCGGGCAGATCACGCACTGGATCGATGTGGGCCAGCCCGACGAGAAGCGGCTGCTGCGGACGACCTCCCGCGCCGGGCGCGTGAGCGTCTACAGTTTCGCCAGCAGCACGCCCGTTTGGTGGAAGGATCTCGCGACGAAGCTCACGCGCTGCCGCAACCTCACCGTATGGCAGGTGCCGTCCGAGCAAAGCCGCGCTATGGCCGCGCTGGCGCAGCGCTCGATGAAACTGCAGGTGACCGTGCAGGACGGCGCGATCTGGATTGGCGACGGCACATGCTCCGTGGAAGTCGCGCCGCTGCGGCTGACCATCTCTCCAGCCTGAGACGGGACGAAAAGGAGAAACGGGGTTTGAGTTTTCCCGGCGTGGGAAATACGCACGCTGCCGACATGGTGAAAGCCTTCCTCCCGCTCTGTGCATTCCTCCTGCCGCTGATGCTGCGCGCCGCGGAACCGGGAGTGTTCTCGTTTCATCACGAGGGTGTGCTCGGGACTTCGCTCGACCTGCAAGTCGTGGCTGCGGATGCGCAGCAGGCGGCGGCGGCGGAATCGGCTGTGCTCGCGGAGATCGAGCGGATGCGGAAAATCCTGAGCACTTACGATCCGGCGAGCGAAATCAGCAGGGTGAATGCGGCCTCCGGGACGGTGCCGTGCTCGCAGGAATTGCTCGATGTGCTGGCGGGCTACGACTGGTGGAATGCGAAATCCGGCGGCGCATACAACGGGCATCTCGGCGATTTGATCCGCGTGTGGCGGGCGGCGGAGCAGGCGGGCACGATGCCGGATGCGGCGGCATTGCAGCGCGCCGCCGCGGCGCTGCGCGTGCCGGCATGGAAGATCGATGCCGCGGCGAGGACGGTCACGCGGACCACGGCACAGCCGCTGAATGTGGTTCGCTCGGCAAGGGCTACATCATCGGCAAAGCCGCGGCAGTCGCGCGCGCAAAGGCGCCGCAGGGTTTTCTGCTCAATCTTGGCGGCGACATTCTTGCGAGTGGCCGCGCGTGGAAGGTCGGCGTCGCCGATCCGAAAAACAGCGCGGACAACGCGCCGCCGCTCACGCAGGTGACCTTCAGGGATCTCGCGATTTCAACGAGCGCCGCCTACGAGCGCGGCTACACGATCGGCGGTCGCCGCTATTCTCACATCCTCGATCCGCGCACGGGCCAGCCTGCGGCGGGCGTGGCGAGCGCCACGGTCGTCGCCTCGAGCAACGCCGTGGCCAATGCGCTCGCCACCACGCTCTGCGTGCTCAATCCCGACGAAGGGCTCGCGCTGGCAAAAACGATCCCTGGCATCGCGTGCCTCATCGTCGCGGCGGACGGGCGTGAACTGCGCACGGCGAATTTTGCGCCCCTCGAAGGGCGTCTGCCCACTGCTGTCATCCTGCCGCCGCAGACCGCGACCGCGGGCGCGTGGCCGAAAGGCTTCCAAGTCACCCTCACGCTCATGCTGAAGACGCCGACAGGCGCAAAGAAGATCAAACGCCCCTACGTCGCCGTGTGGATCGAGGACGCCGACGGCAAGCGCGTGCGCACCGTCGCCGTCTGGGGCAATCAGCGGAGATATCTTCCCGACCTGCGCGAATGATGGAAGGTCGCGCGCGCGGATGCGGAGTGGGCTGCGACGGTCACGCGCGCGACGCGGTCGGCAGGCCAGCACCGCGTCGCGTGGGACGGCGCGGATGACAAGGGTGCGCCGTTGCCGCCGGGCACCTACACCGTCGTCCTCGAGGTGAACCGCGAACACGGCACCTACGCGATCGAGCGCTGCACCATCGCGTGCGTGAAGGCTACGGCGCAGGGAAAGATCGCGGCGTCGGCGGAATTTGCCGAGGCGCAGATTGTCTTCGGCCCGCCTGTGCAATGAGCATGACTTCGCACCAGATGCGGCTGGTTTTCAAAAAGTGGTCGCGCCTCCTGCACATCTATCTGTCGATGCTCGGCCTGCTGGTGATCCTCTTTTTTTCCATCACCGGCATCATGCTGAATCACGAGGAATGGTTCGGTTTTGCCGAGCCGCGCGTGAGCAGGAACGAGGGCACGCTGCCCGCGGCATTGCTGGGCGGGCCGGACCGGCTCGGCATCGTGGAGAAGCTGCGGAAGGATTTCGGTGCGACCGGCGCGCTCGATTCATTCGAAGTGCGCGATGACGAACTCGCACTCGTCTTCTAGTCACCGGGGCGCCGCACCGAGGCCACGATCACGCGCACGGACGGCCACGCTGAGGTGAGCATCGAGACGCACGGCTTCGCCGGAAGGCTGGTGGAGCTTCACCGCGGCACCGAGGCCGGCCCTGCGTGGCGGCTGGTCATCGATGCGACGGCGATTCTGCTCCTGCTCAGTTCATTCACCGGGCTGGTGCTGTGGCTGCTCGTCCCCAAATGGCGGCCGCTCGGGATCGCAGCGCTCGCGGCATGCACGGTCGTGTGCGTCGCCGTGTATCTCGTGTTTGTGCCGTAGCAGACTCGCTCAGAGAGCCGCCAGCTTCACGGTCAGGGAATCGTAGCCGAGTGTCCGGTCGTAGGCGGCCTCGTGTTCCACGCGTTCCTGTGCATGGAGCAGGGTGATGCTCTTCACCCGCTCGCAACAGAGGCGCAGCAGCGTGCGCAGGATCAGCCGCGCATGGGGTGCGCCCAGGCAGAGATGCGCGCCAAAGCCGAAGGAGAGATGCGGGTTCGGCTTCCGGTCGAGGCGGACTTCGTGAGGCGCGTCGAAGGCTTTCTCATCCTGATTCGCGGAGGCCCAGCAAAGCGAAACGCGCTCGCCAGCCTCGACGGTGACGCCGTTCACATCCGTCTTCTCCGGGCACACGCGGCCGATGTGCGTGAGCGGCATGAAGACGCGGAGGAATTCCTCGCCCGCATGGACGATGCGCCCGGCATCCTGCCGCAGAAAATCGAACGCCTCGGGATGGGCGGCCAGATAGCCGAGCGCGCAGGAAACGGTGTGGATGATCGTGTCGCGCCCGCCGGCGAAGGCGAGATTGGCGAAGCCCATCATCTCCTCGCGGGTGAGCGGACGTCCGCGAAAGGGCGCCTGCGTCAGCGCGCTGAAAAAATCCTCGCCGGGGCTGGCCGCCGCGCGGTCGAACTGCGCGTGCAGGTATTCCTCCAGCACGTTGCCGCTCTTGAACTCGCCGCCGGTGACTTTGAAAACATGGATGCCCCAGCCGATCCACGTCTCCGCCTCGGACTCGGAAACATTGAGCAGGTAGGCGAGCGCGCGCGATTGCAGCGGCAGGGCGAACTCGTTCACGACCTCGATCGAGTCGCGGCGCAGCGCCTCCGTGAGCAAGCCGCCGATCAGCGCTTCGATGCGCGCGATGAACGCCGGTTCCTTCGGGCGCTGGAAGAAAGGGTCCGCGATTTTCCGGTAGTCGGTGTGCTCGGGCGGATCGGTCTCGATGGGCAGTTGCCGCATCGTGCGGACGGCCTCCTCCGAGGGAATCGGCACGCGGAACGGGGCGTCGGAACTGAAGGTCTTCCAATCCTTCGCCGCGCGCCGCACGTCCTCATGGCGCAGGAGCATGAGGATCTCCTCGCCATTGAATGGACACTTGAGGATGCCGCCTGCATTACGTTTTTCGCGGAAGGGGTCGGAGATGGGATCCATGGCGCTGAGGAAGGAGAGTGATTAGTGATTGGTGTTTGGTCCACCGGCGGTGAGACTAATACGTTTTGTAAGTCCTGTTGCCAGATGGCGGCGCGTGCCTGGAAAGTAGCGTGGCTCTCCAGAGCTGCGCAACACGGGGCTTCACGTACCGAACCACCCGCGCAGCTCTGGAGAGCTACGCTACGCAACCCCACCGCACCGTGCTTTCAGGCAATCAGTCTGGATAAATCGTAGAACCACCAATCACTTCAGTCCCGCAACACCATGCTGCCGCTCCCGCACAGAACGTGAGAAGTGCCGGACACGCCTGCACCATCGCCGATTGCCGTCGCCTAACGCTCCTTCGCCAAGCGGATGGACCGAATCTTCACCCAACTGCCGCTCTTGCCCGCAGGACTCGGGTCGAGGCGGAGACGGATCATCGGGCCGCGATAGGCGGGGCTGTCGCCGAGGTGGACGACATGGCGATGGAATGCGCCATCCGGTTCGATGGGAAAAGCGATGGTGTCGTCCTTGCCCGGCGCGTTCTTTCCGTGCGGTTGCCAGTAGATCTGCACGCTGTGGTGATCGGTCTGGAAGGCGGCGTCGATGATGAGATAGGGCGCGTCCCCGGCCTGCCAGAATGTGTGCGGGCTGAGCAACTGCGGATCGTCCTTCTCAAGTCGCACATCGAGCTGGCCGGCGATGGGCCAGCCGAGGTCATGCGCGTTCGCATAGTGCCAGCCCTGACGATCGCTGGTGAAGGTCCACACGGGCGATCCGATGCGACGGACTGCAGCGGCACGGGCACGGATCTCCTCCAGGCTGCCAGCGACGAGTTCGTACGCGAACTCATGGACGATGTTGTGATCGAGAATCTCCTGCCCCTGGCCCGCGAGGTAGCCAGTGCTGTTGCCCGTCGTGTCATTCGGTCCCGGCACACCCGCGAAGCCGCCGGTGAAATGCACGTGACCAGGCGTGATGAGACCGAGCCCCTGGTCGCGTGCGTCGAGCAACGCCGCCCATCCCTCCGTGCCCTGCCAGTGCGACCATGGATGGGGGCCCGCAGGCTTCGGCGCTTCCGTCGCGGTGTCGCCGGTGATTGGCTTGTTGCCTTGATAGCTGACGACGCGGTGAAAGGCGGCGTTTGCATACACGGCGGGCAATTCCTGGAGTCGCGCGGGATACTGCGTGTGGTCAGTGCGGGCATCGGTGAGGCGGGCACGCGCCTTCACCACGGTGCCATCGAGCTCCAGCCACGAGTCGAAAGTGCAATCACCCGGCACGTTGTTCAGCGGCCACTGCATCGGCTGGCACTTCACATGCAGCGTGCGGCCATCGTTTTCGTGCGCAAGCAAGCGGGAGGGATTTTTGAAATCGTCGCCGGCCTGGATCGGGTTCCAGCCGATGTGCTCCCAGTGCTTCGCGGGCCGCTGTCCATCCACACCGAACGGCACGGGCCCGGAGAAAAACGAAAGCTGCACCTGACGCCCGAGATCAAAATTGTTGATCACATTCTCCCCACCCGCCCGTGCGAGAAAGACGATGGCCCCGCCGTGATTCAGATCCACGCCGACCTTTGCCACGCCGTTATCCAGATAACTCATGCGCGCTCCCGCCGGGACCTGCGCGGAATCACCGGCATGCACCGCGGCAAGTGCTGCCACCAGCAGGCAGACGGGGATCGTGAGGATCTGCTTCATCCAGATGCGAAGCGGGAATCACTTCGAGGCCGCGGGAGGAATCACCTTCAGCCCGGCGAGCCATTCCAACGACTGAGTCTGCCATGCGTCCCACATCGGACCCTTGTAGCCGTTGAATCCGTGGCCGCCTTCCGGCAGTTCCAGATATTGCGCCGGAACTTTGCTCGCTTGCAGCGCCTCGTGGAACATCTGGCTGTGCTCCGGCGGCACCACTTTGTCGTTCTTTGCGTGCGCCAGAAATGCCGGCGGCGTCTCACGCGTCACCCGCGTTTCATTGGAGAACAGCTCGATCAAATCGGGCTTTGCATCGCGACCGAGCAGGTTCGCCCTGGAACCGGAATGACCCTTGCCGCCCATCGAAATGACCGGGTAGATCAGGACCATGAAGTCCGGCCTGCAACTGACCTGACCGACCGGATCCGCCGCCTTCGGATCACCGGCATCGAAGTGTGTGCCGGCGGTGGAAGCCAGATGTCCTCCCGCTGAGAAACCGATGATGCCGATGCGGTTCGGGTCGATGCTCCATTCCTTCGCTTGGGATCGGACGATGCGGATGGCCCGCTGTGCATCGAGCAGCGGCACAAAGGCGCGACCTTTCGGAAGCCGGTATTCGAGCACCACGCCCGCGATGCCGTGCTGATTGAGCCACGCGGCGATGCCATGTCCTTCCGCTCCCGTCACCAACGTGCCGTATCCGCCACCGGGACAGATGACGAATGCGGCACCGTTTGGTTGTGGGGGACGATGGACCGCAATGGAAGCGGCGGACGCCTCGAACGTGCCGTCGCCGACCGGTGCCTGCTCTGGCCAGAGGGGAATTTTCTCGGGCTGCAAGGCCGCAACGTCAGCGAATGCGGGGCATGCAGCCAGGGCGAAGACGCACGGAAGGAGGATCGCACGCAGGACGATGTTTGAGACGGGAGTGCGGGAGACTTTCATTTTGGTGATCGGGTTTGCGTAAGCTTCGACGCGGTCGGCTACGGGCGTATCGGGCGAAGTGTTGTCGAGCCGGCCAAGGCTTTGCAATGGAGGTGTCGCGGGCAGTGGCCGGCGTGCGCAGCCGGCGCGCTACTTCGTCTTCCGCACCACCGGCTGCACGAAACCTTCCTCGAAAAACTCCAGCCCGCTGAGAATCGGTGCGGTGCGTGGTGTGATCGTCTTTGCCGATGGCGTGAATTCCACCTTCAGCGTTTCGCCGGCGATCACGTGCGGGAACTCGCGGACGAACGCCTTGCGCGGGCCACCGGCGGCGGTCACGACATCGAGGCCTTTTGCGACCACCTGATCCTGGAGCTTCACATCGAAGACGCGCTCGCCGGGTTTCACGTCCTCCAGCTCGGCGAAATGCAGACGCACGGTGAATTTGCGCGGCTCGAGCTTCGGCAGTGCGCCGAGTCCGAGCGGAGTGAAATTCCGGCAATGTGCGCGGCCTTCGAGGCCGAGATACGCGAGCGCCTCGCTGTTGGTTTCCTTGGGCTTCCAGTTGCGCACGCCGCCGCCGGGGAATCGCAGGACCTCCGCGGTGATGTCCCGCTGGTTGATCTGGAAATTGATGCCGAGGTGATCGGTCTGGAGGCCCGCGTCGGTGAGCGTTTTCAGCGGGATGGCCATCTCGAACGCGAGGCCGCCCGTATCGGCGATCACGGCGCTGGTCCATGCACCGTCCCATTTCGCATCCTCCGCCATCGCGTTCCCGCCGCACAGCGAGTCGTAGCGCGCACCGGATGCGGAGACGCCGAGATGCACGACTTTTCCCGAGGTGGAATCGGTGAGGAAGATCTCCCCGGAATCGTCCTCCCAGATCGGCGCGTCCTCGCCAGCGGCGGTCCTGCTCCATGCCACGGGTTCGCGGAGACGATTCAGGACGGGCGGGCGCCGGATGGCGATGTAGAGGTGGCTGGCGTCCTGCCGGAGAAAAACTTCCGCCTTGGTGAATGGCAGCACGGCGTCCGCTTTCGCGCCCCACCCGGGCTCTGCGAGTTTGCCATCCACGATCGGCGGTTGCGCGGCGCGGCCCGCAGTGAGCGGCTGGCGGAAATCGAGCCGGAATGTCGCCCGCCGGATTCCCCGGCAGCCCGAGCCGTAGATCCACGGGCGCGTGGTGCCGGCGGTGCGGACGATGTCCGAATTCATGCGATAGGGACCGAAGTCCCTGCCGAGGCGATTCGGGATCCACCACGAGAGCCAGTCGCCCGCGGCGAAAAGATCTTCCGCGGGCCGGTGGGCGTCGGCGGCATCGTGGTATTCGATTTCGAGCGGCACCTGGAGACCGGGGGCCATGTGTTGCATCCAGACTCCGGGGGGCGCGGTCGCGCGGTCCGTGCCGGCGCCGAGGGGATAGCCGGGGCCATTGTCGGCGGGCCGGGGGAAGCCGAGCCAGAGCGTGCCGTGTTCGTCGCGCCGGTCGCCATACGCGCCGAGATTGATCGCGGCCTGCCGCACGAGCGTGTCCACGGGGCGGTCGTGGAAAATCGCCCAGTCCTCGTTCAGCCGCTTGTCCGCCGGAGCCAGCGCGATGGTGGTCTGAAATGGAAATGTGCAGACGCAGTGATCGCCTTCCGGCGGAATGATCAGCATCCCCAGCGCGGAGACCATCGGCGTGGAGCAGCCCGCCTTGATGCCGCACAAAGTGCGCAGCCCGCTGTCATCCAGGAAATCGTAAAGCCCCAGCATCCCCGCTGCGCGCCCGAATCGCTCCGACGCCGAGTAATACGGCCCGCCGCAAAAACCCGTGCCCGTGCGGTAAGTCTTCGGTCCCAATTCGCCCGTGAGCGGATGGATGCGCGGGGCGAGTGCGAGCGGGTCGTCGAGCCCGGGCGGATTGCGCAGCATGAGGCCCGCATTGAACTGCTGCCGCATGGCCCTGGTGATCGTCTCCGGCGGGAAGAGGTTTGCAGGCGGCGGCACGGTGGCCGGTGCGTCGGCGAGGAAGACATTTGCCCAGCCGTTGTTCAGCGCCTCCGCGGCGTGATCGCCGAAGAGATGGCGGCGGAGAATGCGATCGGTGCCGTCCGGATCGTGTGCGTTGAGCGTCGCGGCAAAGCCGAAACTCGACGGGCGGGCGCCGGTGAACTTTTCGATTTCCGCCCATGAAAAAGTGACCGTGGTCTTCGTGCCGCCCGCCGTACGTTCGCCCGTGATGGATGTCTGCGGATGAACGGGACCGTTGCCGGCGATCGAGTGTGGAGGCGTCGCCGAATTTTGCGCCGGGACGACGGTGAGCTGAAATGTGCCGCGCCGGTAGAGCCCGCAGCGTTGTTCAGCGGGACGTAAGTCGAAGAACAATTCCCACGTGTCCTGCGGGGTGACCGCGGGATCTTTCGTGACCAGCGTGGCGGCGAGACCGCGCGCTGATGCTTCGAGCGTCACGGTGCCGGAGTGCGTTCCGTCCACTTCGATCGGCCAGGTCTGCGGCGTCTTGAGCGAATGCATCGGCGGCGGGGTCCACTCGCCGATCACGCGCGACTGATCGCCGGTGCGGGCGTCCATTTCGATCCAGACCTCGCCCGTGCCGCGCCAGCAGGACTTGTCGAACATGAGGCTCAGCATGTCCGCATTCAGGATGTGGAGATTGCGGGTGACGCCGCCCTTGCCCATCGGCTGCGGCTCTGCGGCGTTGTAGAGCACGCCATCGAGGTCGCGGAGATTCGTGTATTTGCGCGGGATGGTGCGGACCCATTGCACGGTGCCGTTGTAGGCATCCACGGCGGTCACGACTTTCTCGCCCATCACGAAGTAGCGGCCATTTGCGACCACCGGCTGGCCCGTGCGGTTTTCGCGGAAGTGCTGCGTCTGCAACGTGTCCGGGCCGCCAAACCACAGCACGCGCATCGGTCCCGTCGCGACGTGATCCGAGGGCACTGCGCGATCCCAGTCGAGCGCGCCCGGCAGCGGGCCGCGGAGCACTGCACCGTCCCGGATTTCTTCCGCGGCCGCACCGGTCTGCGCGATGAGCGCCTGCGCATCCGCCGGCTTGAGGCCGGGCGTGAGCAGGATTCCCCCGCACGGACGCAGCACGCGGAAAAGTTCGGACGGCTTTGCGACGGGCACGGCTCCGGCGAGGATGACGGCGTTGGCAAAATGCCGCGCAAACGGCAGGTGGCCCGCATCCGGCACTGCGATCACATGGACGCGCGATCCACAGAGCGCCGTGCTGCTCACGAGCCGCTCGCGCAACCGCGAAGCAGCGTCTTCATCCGGGACGACGTTGACGACGTTCAGCCGCGTCGCCGATGCGACGGCGGACGAGAGCGCCGCATCGGGATCGCCCGCGACGAGGGCAAAGCCGCAATCAATTCCGGCGGCGCGGAGTTGTGCGATGACATCTGCTCCGGGGCCGGTGAGGACGCCAGCGCTCCCGGCTGCCTCGTCGTGGATCACGGGTTTCGCGCCGCCGCCATTTGCGAAGCAATGCACCACGCCGCGATCCGTCCCCACGAGGACGCATCCGTCCGCTATGGCGATCTCCCGCGCCTGACCCTCGACCGGAGCGCGCCAGAGTTCCTTTCCCGAATCAACATCCTCCGCCGTGATCACCCCATCGAGCCCGGTGAAGAGCACATTCCCCGCAAATGCCAGCCCGTACGCGTGCCGCGCGTAGCCCTTCCCATTCCGCACAATCGCGGAGACCTTCCCCTTGTCGTGGATGTAGTCCTTCGGCCGATACTGCGAACCCTGGCCGGCAGGCATGATATTCACCTGCGGCACGACACCGGGGAATTTCGCGCTCACCGCAGGACCGCTGCTCTTCGACGCGGAGAACACGCCGATGATGAGGATGTCCGCGCGGTGTTTTCCGAATGAAAAAAACTTATTCCCCTCGATGCATCCCCACGTGCCGCCGAAGACACCACCCGTCCCCGGCGGACTGATGTTCCTTTCCTCCCACGGCAGAAACTCGCCCGTGCGCCGGTCGAAGCGCGACGGAAATGCCGCGCCATTTGGGATGAGCAGCACGTCCGCCGTGGCGAGCGGCGCTCCCTGCGGCGTGCTCCCCGTCGTGCCGAACTCGCCCTGGTGCGTCGGGTTTTTCAAAATGCCCTCCGCCTTCGCAGGGTCGCTCGATCCCTTGTAGGAAATGCCGATGTAGGCCGTGTTGTCATTGCGCCACACGACGGAGCCATCCTCCGCCTTCAGCGCGATGACGTGGATGCCGTCCGGGTTCCACATTCCCGCGGCGAAATAAACCGTGCCCTCCTCGACCAGCACGCCGGTGCGCACCGGCCAGCGCGACATCACGCGTCCGTTGCCGACGAAAAGATCGTCGTCCGGCGCGGCGCGGAATTTCCACCTTAGTTTCCCCGACTCCGCATCCATGCAATACACGAAGCCGTCATCCGACCCCGCGTAGATCCTGCCGCCGTCGAACTGCGGCGGAAAACGCACCGGCCCGCCTGTGACAAAACGCCAGCGGAGTGCGCCCGTCTTCAAATCGAACGCACGGATCGCATCGTCCGCCGTGCTGCCCGTGAACACCATCCCGCCCGCGGACACCGGGTGCGGCGCATAGTCGAAGTCGAGCCGGTTGATGACATGCAACGGCTCCGGCCACGCGGGCCGCGGCGCCTGCGCCGGGATCTGCCGCCACGTCTCGCGCAGCGGAAATGCGAGCGCCTCCTCGGAGACGTTGCTGCGGCGCGCATCATGGCGGTACGCGGGCCAGTCGCCCGCGCCTGCTGAAACGACGGCACAGGCGAGGAAGGTGAGGGCAGTCGGGAGGAACGGCTTCATACTTCCGGTCATCATTGAAGTTCTTCCGGCGCTTGTCGCGTGTGAAGTTGTGAAGCCGGTCTGCCAGGGTGTGATTGAAAGTGAGTCCGGAAGGAGCCTGGCGCGGAAGGTGGCACAGCCCGTCCCGGCTGTGGGGTCGGCGGGCATCCTGCCCGCAGTGCGC
>Ga0105048_10002954_pt1 | contig 27825 bp, 29 predicted proteins | sample MAT05_FD_78382 | JGI IMG/M metagenome (GOLD analysis project Ga0105048, IMG submission 78382) | Freshwater microbial communities from Lake Fryxell liftoff mats and glacier meltwater in Antarctica - MAT-05 | ecosystem: Environmental > Aquatic > Freshwater > Ice > Liftoff microbial mat | place...
GTGCCGTCGACTGGATGTAGAGACGCTTTTCCGAAGGTGTTTACCAATGGTATTCTCCCTTGAAACCTCTTCATCGCGTTATTCCTCCAGTGTGACAATACATCGGATCGGCGGCACACCCGTTGGGGGCGGACACGAAGTTTGCGATGCATCACTTCCACGAACATCGACCGGTTGGCAGTCGTCGGCGAGAAGAAGTGGCAGGAGGGAATGGCAACTTTCTGCAAGCCCTTCACCAATGCGACTGTTCGATACTTCGAACACACTGAATGCCCTGAGGCAGGCAAGTGGTTGGCCGGGGGATAAAGCCGTAATCCGTCGCAGGAACGAAAGATTACCCAATAGCTAACAAAGCAACAAACCATCTGGCATCATGACTACAAACAACGCAATCGTTGCGATCTACAAGTCGCACACAGAAGCCGAAACCGCCGTCAAGGATCTGCAAAAGGCCGGCTTCGATCTGAAGAAGCTCTCAATCGTCGGTCGCGACTACCACACGGATGAGCATGTGGTCGGCTACTACAATGCGGGTGATCGGATGAAAGCGTGGGGAAAAGCAGGGGCGTTCTGGGGCGGGATTTGGGGCTGGCTGTTCGGGTCGGCGTTTTTTTCATTCCAGGCCTCGGGCCGTTGCTCATCGCGGGTCCACTTGTCAGTTGGATCGTCGGAGCGTTGGAAGGTGCGGTCGTAGTTGGCGGGATCAGTGCTCTTGGGGCGGGCCTAGCCAGTGTGGGCATCCCCAAGGACAGCATTCTACAATACGAAACCGCGCTCAAAACCGACAAGTTTTTGCTGATTGCGCACGGATCGCCGAAGGAAGTGGCACAGGCCAGGGAGATCATCGGAAACACGTCTGCCGAAGCATTTGAGCAACATCACCCTCACCTTCCTGCGCTGAGGAACGTGCCGCAGCGGTTTGGTGAAATCCCTCGCATACAAACCGCATTCCGCATCCTGCTTCAGGCTTGAGCGCCGGTGAATACATTTCCGAACCGCCTCACATTTCAAGCCCATGAATTATGGAAAAGAATTCCGTGTGTCGCAGGGCGGCCGTGTCCGACTGAAGGAGTATGATCCCGACTATTCTGATCCGCACGAGAAGAAGAAGTCATCACGGAAGGCGGTCGCAAAGCTGCAGGAGCGGATGGATGCATTGCAGTTCCGGCTCCATGCCGAGGGAAAACGCTCGCTTTTGATCATCCTGCAGGCTCTCGACGCGGGTGGGAAGGATGGCGTTATTCGGCATGTCCTCGCTTCAATGAATCCGCAAGGTTGCCGCGTCGTCGGCTTCAAGCAGCCGTCGGCGGAAGAACTCGCGCATGATTTCTTATGGCGGATCGAGCATCAGGCTCCCAAGCGCGGCGAGGTGGTGGTTTTCAATCGCTCGCACTACGAGGACGTGCTCATTGCGCGCGTTCACGATCTGGTCCCGAAGAAGGTCTGGTCGGGGCGTTACGAGCAAATCAACGACTTTGAGCGCCGCCTCACGGCAAACGGCACGCACATTTTGAAATTCTTCCTGCACATCAGCAAGGCAGAGCAATTGGAGCGATTCAAGGATCGGCTCGACGATTCCGAGCGACATTGGAAAATTAGCGAGGCTGATTATTCGGAACGGAAAACTGGGAAAATGTCCGCGGCCCAATTTGACCACAGGGCCAATCAGGAATCAGGGCGGCACCGAATAATGGAGCCAACTGCACATCCGCCGCCGATTCAGTCCTTACAATGACCACGCCCATCACCCTGCTCACTCACGACTTTGCCTCGATACTCGGAGGGGCGCACTCGCCCTTTCTCTCGCTTTATCAGCCGACGCATCGGCACCGGCCCGACAATCTGCAGGATCCGATTCGCTTTCGGAACCTGGTGAAGGAACTGGAGCAATCGCTGGCGGAAAAGCATCGCGCCGATGACGTGATCCGGCTGCTGGAGCCATTTCACGCCCTCGCCGCGGATGCGGAGTTTTGGAATCACACGCTCGATGGTTTGGCCGTGTTCGCCGCGCCTGATTTCTTTCACGTTTTCACCACGCAACGCCCGGTCGCCGCACTGGCCATCGTCGCGGAGAGTTTTCACACCAAGCCGCTTTGGGGGCTGCTGCAAAGCGACGATCGGTATCAGGTGCTCGGCCTGAGCCGCGAGGGGGTGCGCCTGCTCGAGGGAAGTCGCGATGCGCTCGATGAGGTCGATCTCGCCTCCGGAGTTCCGCGCACTCTCACCGAGGCACTCGGCGAGGAAAAGACGGAGCCGCACCAGACCGTGGCCTCTTATGGCGGCACCGGGGCGGGGAGCCATGCGATGCGCCACGGCCACGGCGGAAATGCCGACGAGGTGGACAAAGACACCGAACGTTTCTTCCGCGCCGTGGACCGCGCGGTGCTGGAGCACCACTCGCGCCCCACAGGCCTGCCGCTGATCTTGGCAGCACTAGCAGAGCATCACCATCGCTTCCACGACGTCAGTCAGAATCCATTTCTGCTGACCGAGGGGATCACGGTCAATCCTGATGCCGTGACGACCGATGCCCTGCGAACGCTCGCCTGGCAGGTCGTCGAGCCGCGGCATAAGGCGTGGCTCGCAAAGGTGACGGACGACTTCGAGCAAGCCAGAGGGACCGGGCGCGGCAGCGACAACTTGCCGCAGATCACCGCTGCCGCCGCCTCAGGGCGCGTCGCCACGCTATTCATCGAGGCTGATCATCAGATCGCTGGCCACCTCGACGAAGGGACAGGGAAGGTCATCGGCGACGTGCTGAACAACCCGCCAGCCGATGACGTGCTTGACGACTTGGGCGATCTGGTTAGCAAGATGGGTGGCGAGGTCTTGGTCATCCCAGCGGCGAGGATGCCCACGCGCACCGGCGTGGCCGCAATCTATCGCTACTGACCCCACTCAACCAAGGAACACGATCATGCAAATTCAAGTCAACACCGACAGGAACATTGAAGGACAAGAGGAACTCGCGGCCCAAGTAGAGGCGACGGTCGCGAACTCGCTGAGCCACTTCAGCGCTCACATCACGCGCGTGGAAGTTCATCTTAGCGACGAAAACGGCGACAAGAGTGGCCAAAACGACAAGCGGTGCGTGATGGAAGCCCGCCTCGAAGGGCGGCAGCCCACCGCGGTGACCTGCGAGGCCGCGACACTGGCCGAGGCTGTCGCCGGTGCAGCGGACAAGTTGGAGAGCTCCCTCGAGAGCACGTTGGGGCGGCTGCGCGAGCATCGCTAGCGCTGTTGCGATGTTCGTCAAGACCACCGCCCACCGCTCGCGATGAACAAGACCGAGATATCTGGCACCGCTAGTCCGGCGCAAAGCAGCGAAGCCCAACGCACAGCGGCCCAGGATCTCAAACGTCGTGCGCTGGAGCGCTGGGAGAACGAAGGGGGGACTGGATCGGATATCGGCGATCTGGCAACACAGAACGCGGACCTCAGGGCGAAAGCGGAACCAAAGCACCGTCAGACCGGTGGAGGGCAACCTCCACCTGCTGTGGTTGAGGCGTGGCACACGCTGGCCATTGATGTAACTGCGCAGCATCTGCGAACCGACGGAACGCGTGGATTGACGAACGACGAGGCCGCGCAGCGCCTTGAGACGTACGGCTCCAATCGGCTGGAGCAGGCGGGCGGACGGACTTCCTTCGCCATCCTCTTCGATCAGTTCAAGAGCCTCCTTGTGTTGCTACTCCTCGTGGCCGCCGGGATTGCCTTCGCGACAGGCGAGAATCTCGAGGGCGGTGCGATCCTGGTGGTCGTCGTCCTGAACGCGACGATCGGGTTCTTCACCGAATGGAAGGCGGAGCGAACGCTGACGGCTCTCCAGACGCAGACGGTGCGGATCGCTCGCGTAGTCCGCGACGGCGTGGAACGCCAGCTCCCCGCAGCCACGCTGGTTCCGGGGGATCTGATCGTGCTTGAGGCGGGCGCGCGTGTCCCCGCGGACGGACGGATCATCGAAGGAGTGCGCCTGCAGATCGAGGAGGCTGCGCTCACTGGCGAGTCGAAGGCGGTGACAAAGTCAACCGATCCGATCGCGGACGCGGAGGCAGCTCTCGCGGATCGGATCAACCTTGCATTCATGGGCACGACGATCGTGAACGGTCGCGGCCTGCTTCTCGTGACGGGCACCGGCGTCGCGACCGAGATGGGAAAGATCGGAGTCCTCATTGACGAAGCCAGGAGCAACGACACGCCGCTCGAGAAGAAACTGGCCCGCCTCGGTCGTGTGTTGCTCGTGATCGTGCTGTTGCTTTGCGCGGTCATTGTCCTCGCGGGCTGGCTTCGCGGTCACAGCTTTCTCTACATGCTTGAAGTGGGCATCTCGCTCGCGATCGCCGCGGTGCCCGAGGGCCTCCCCGCCGTATCCACGATGACTCTTGCGCTAGGGATGCAGCGCATGGCCCGCATGGGCGCGCTCATCCGGCGGCTGCCCGCGGTCGAGACGCTCGGCTCCACCACGGTCATCTGCACCGACAAAACGGGGACCCTGACCCGAAACGAGATGACGGTGTCGGCGTTCGTTCTGGATACACGACGGATCGACGTCACCGGCGCTGGCTACTCTCCGGTCGGCGCGTTTCAGGAAAACGGCCAGCCGGTGGATCGTCGTGCTGACGCACACCTCACCCTTGCGCTGCGCATCGGCGTTTTGTGTAACGACGCGAAGGTCTCTCACGCCGACGGCAAGGACACCGTGCTAGGCGACCCCACCGAAGCGGCGCTGATCGTGGCGGCGGAGAAGGCGGGCTTGAAGGAGGAGGCGCTCGAAGCCGAGTTCCCCCGCATCAGCGAGCAGCCTTTCGACAGCGCGACGAAGCGCATGGCCACCATGCACCGGACGCCTCAGGGCCGCCTGATCGTGTTTGTGAAAGGGGCAACGTCCACGTTGCTCGCGGCGAGCTCCTCCCAGTTTCGTGCCAGCGGAGTGACGCCCCTTACCTCTGACGATCGCACGCGCTGGGAGGCGAAGAATCAGGACCTCGCCGGAGCCGCGCTGCGCGTGCTCGCCCTGGCCTATCGGGACGTGCCCGAAGGCCAGAGCGAGACTAATGCCGACGCCACGAGCAACCTGGTCTTCGTCGGCCTCGTCGGCATGACTGATCCACTGCGCGAGGAGGCGAAGGCAGCGATCGCCACCTGTCGCGAAGCTGGCATTCGTTCGGTGATGATCACCGGCGACCAGCAGATCACCGCGGAGGAGATCGCCCGCCAGCTCGGCATCGATCGCGATCTGAACGGCCAGCCGCTCCGGATTGTGCATGCGCGTGAGCTGACCAATCTCGACGCCGCGGGATGGCAGGAGACCGTGAAGGGGGCTGCGGTCTTTGCCCGCGTATCGCCCAAGCACAAGCTTCAGATTGTCGAAGCGCTGCAGGCGCAGGGGCAGATTGTGGCCATGACCGGCGACGGTGTGAACGACGCTCCGGCCTTGAAGAAGGCCGACATCGGCGTCGCCATGGGGATCAAAGGAACGGAGGTCGCCAAAGAGACGGCTGACATGGTCATCGTTGACGACAACTTCGCCACGATCGTCCGCGCGGTCGAACAAGGACGGATCATCTATGCGAACATCCTCCGATTCATCCGCTACCTCTTCTCATGCAATTTCGCGGAGATCCTGACCGTGTTCATTGCCCTGATGATTGGCTGGCCGCTGCCCCTCGGCGCGCTTCAGATCCTGTGGCTGAACATGATCACTGACATCTTCCCTGCGCTCGCGTTGGCCCTCGAGCCTTCGGTGCCCGGCATGATGAGCCGGCCTCCGCACGATCCGAAGGCGCCTCTACTGCCGGCGCGGCTCCTGGTCATGATTGGCTGGCAAGGGTTGCTGCTTGCCGCGGTCACGTTGCTCGCGTTCTTCCTCGGAATGCGAATGCACGGTGCGGAAGGCGAGGGTTTGAAGCATGCGATCACGGTGGCGTTCATGACGCTCGCGTTCGTCCAGGTGGTCCACGTCTTTAGCTCACGATCGGAGACTCGCTCGGCATTCGACGCACGTCTCTTCAAGAACGGCTGGCTGTGGGGAGCCGTGGCACTGTGCGTCGTCCTGCAACTGGCGGCAGTCTATGTTCCGTTCTTGCGCGCCATCCTCCACACCGTTCCACTGGGCGCGAAAGATTGGGGTGTCGTGGCCGGTTGCGCGCTCCTACCCCTCGCCGTCGTGGAAGTCGTGAAATTGATCCAGCGCCGCCTCGCTCGGGGCCCGGGCACACACGACACTCGCGACACTCGCGCATTGGCAGAGCGGTGACGACGCGGGACTCTGCCGGCCTTCCGTGGGGGAGGAGGATGCCGAAACACCCGCACGCGACGCGAAAAGCTCCCGTAGCGAGTGGATCAAAAACCGGGGGCAGGCCACATGCGTTGTCGAAGGATCAAAGAATGCCGTGTTTGTCCGCCTTCGCCTTCAGGTCTCTCAGGAAAAGGTCTTGGTAACCGACCCAGCGTTCGAGTTCCTTTCCTTCGGCATTTAGAAGGAGCACGACGGGCCATCCGATTACGTCGAACTTCGTTTTCAGCTTTTCGTTTTGCTCGGCGAGTTTCTTCGGCAATTTATTCGTCGTTGGGAAGTCAGCATTAACGAGAACCAAGTGCCCCTTGGCGTAGTCTTGGAAGTCTTGTCGGCTGAAGGCTTCCTTATCCTGGCGCTTGCAGACGACACACCAGTCGCTTCCCGTGAAACGCAGGAGCACGAGCTTCTTTTGAAGCTTCGCCTGCGTGAGCGCGTTTTCATAATCATCGGTCCACCCGTCAGCCGCGAACAGCCCGCAGCAAGTGATGAGCAATGCGCTGATGAAACTGAAGAGGGTTTTCATACCGTGATATCGCAACCGAACGATCAGTTGCGCGTATAAAGCTGCAAGTGGAGCCGTGATCGAGGCGACGGCTGAGCGATTGGAAACTTTGGGTGACATACGGCCAGAGCCGCGAGTGGTGCTCCGTGATCTCCTTATCGACCGCGCCGAAAAATCGTTCGTTGTCGGTCTCCACCTGGCGTTCTTCCCGCCGTGGCCGTGATGCATCGCCGTGCTCCCCGCGCCCGTGCCACCGTAGGAGGCCACCGTCGTGTGCGGCTCCGTCACTTCCTCGCCGAGCGCTTCGGTGAGCGTTGCGCGGCACGCCGGCGGCGAGGTCGTTATCGTCGAGCACGTCGCGGTTGCCATCGAAGAGCCGGACGGAATCGCGGCTCAAGGCGACCACCTGGTAGCGGTCGGCGCTCTGCCGGAGCCGCCAGAGCGGCTTGGTGTGAAAGCTTTCCGCCACCACCGCCAGCTCGGGGGGCGGCCGTTGCGTTCCGAAAATTTGGAAGACTCCCGGTGCGGCGAAGACCGCGAGTCCGTCGCGGGTGTGATTCCAAAACTCCGCGTCGCCGGCCAGCTCCTCGAAGGGTTTCAGGAGCCGGGCGATTTCATCCGCGGGATACTTTTGCCCGAGCGACTGCTCCAGTTCCTGCGCCAGATTTCCGAAGCGAGTCGGATCCTGCCGATTGTCCGGGTGATGCCGGTGGGTCGGCTGAAAAAGCGAGAGACAGAGCGGCTGCGCGCCGGCGAACGCGTGGCGGAAATCGGGCGGGAGTGGAGTCATCATGGGCGGCAGATTGGCGATTCAGCAAATTCCACCGCTTAAACTTCAGGCCACACGCGCCGAGGGCTTGGGCATCGGCTGCGCCACCCTATCGGATGGTGACCTTCACCGCCTCATCGTGGACGGGCCATCACCGGGCAGTGGAGCGGGGAGCAGGCTGGCCAAAGCCGCCCGCCCCAGAGCCGATATTGATAGTTCGATTCGAATCGCAGTGGATACAGGGGGATCGGATTCACGTTCTTCATCCTTCGGTGGGTTGTTCGTGAATTGATAAAGCCGGCTCTGTTTTGAGTGCTTCGCGCACTTGCCCCAAGCGGCTCTCAAACCGGCTCCGGTCGTGCGGGGACTCGAGGGTGCGTTTGGCCAGTTCGGCAATCCATTCCACTTGTTCGTGGAGCGCCTGCCGCCGGCTGCGATCGGCCGTGAGACTCGCAATGGTTTGCAGCGAGCCCAGCATCCGCAGCATGATGCCGAGATTGCCCCTGGCGCTTTCCCGGATTTGATCGAAGGCATCGGACAGCAGGCTTTGAAAGCTCGGTCCTTTGGCAATCACTCGCAGCGCTCCTTCCTGGTAGCGGTGCGATGCGGGAATATGTTGGGTTGCGAGCCGTGCCAGAATCATCGCCAGGTAGTCCAAGCACGTCACGGCCGTTGTGGTGTCGTTGATGCCGGGCGAGAGTGCTTTCAACGCCACATCCACAATCTGCCGGATGCCAAAGGCCGCATCCTGTTCCACGGTGCGGTAACGACGGAGGTTGAATGCTGCCCGCAGTTCAACGCTCGTCTCTGAATCTGGCGGGGCTTCCAGTGTTAGAGAAGCCAGCGGGGTGTTCTCCACCACGAATTCGCCGACACCGCGCTCCATTCGCACAACGGTCTTTCGCTCTCTCGCCAACTGCATTAGCGCGGCATTATCCACGCTCTGGATGTAACCGGTCTCATCAGCCGGCACAATGTGCCACTTCCGATCATCCACCGGAGGCGGCGACTGACCTTCCTCTGCTTCATCCAGACGGTGTCCTAGCTTTTTTGGAAAAAGCCGGTCAATCGCCTCGATGGTTTCCTCAGCCGCGGAAGCGATAATGCTGGATGCCTGGATCGACGCGGCGACGTGGTGAATAAAAAAGATGAGCACACCCACGCCGCCGACCGCCAGCACGAACCCGAAAAAGACCGCCAGACCGGGAACAAATGTGCCCTCGTCGCCACCGCGAATCGTTCGCAACACGATTAGGCAATAGGTGAAAATGCCGGCGAAAACTCCGAGCACGGCCTGCGTGGGGCGGCTGCGCATGAAGTTGCGCAGGATGCGTGAGGTGTATTGGCTCGAAGCCATCGACAGTGCCACCAGGGTCATCGAAAAAGTGACTCCCACCACAGACATCATCGAACCGGCAATCGTGGACAGCATCCCGCGCGCGCCTGCCGCCCCGGCCCCGAACAGGCGTGGCCATCGGGCCAGCCATTGGTCGCTCACGGCGGAGTCGGCTTCGATCAATGCGACGGCGAGCACGACGCTGGCCGCGACGATTAGCGAAGGCAGGAACCAAAGGCTTGACCGCAGATTGCTCCAGAGAAGTTTGAGGTTGTTCATCGCTTCAGTTCTTATTGGCGGCGGTCAAATCGGCCTTGGCGGAGCGCACGCTGGTGGTGGCCCCCAAGAGATTTTCCCCCTCGTCCACCACCTTGGCTTGACGGGCCTGCTCCTCAAGGATGCCGGCCTCGTTGGACAACCCCGCTTCCGCCTTCGTGGAGACTGCGTCCAATCCTTCCGCGCGCGGCAACTCGCCGGATGATTTGAGCGATCCAGTGTCCTTCGTCGGCTCCTGCTTCGCGTCGAGCATCGTGACGGGGACGCCGCGCGGGAACACGACTTCTCGTGCCTCGTCCGGCATGCTGATGCCGTGCTGCTGAAAGGCGCGTTTCACGAGCCGGATTACGGAAGACCGCACCTTGAGCCAACTGTGTTCATGACCATTGAGCCAAAAGTAGATTCTTAAATTGACGGTCGCTTTGCCCAGGTCATCCGCCAGCACCCAAGGCTCTGGCTCCTTCAAGACCGCCGGGTGATCCACCAGCACCTTCAGAGCGACCTCCTGAGCTTCATCAATCGCGTCGTCGTAACCGATGCCGACGACGAAGCTCTCGCGCCGGTTGGGATTGGCGGTGAAGTTTCGCACTGTGGTCTTGTAAACCGTGGCGTTGGGGACTTGCACGAGATTGCCGTCGAGAGTCATCAGCACCGTCGTGCGGACGTTCAATTGCTGGACATAGCCGGTGACTCCGACGACCTCGACCAGGTCGCCCTTTTCGAACGGCTGCTGCATGCTCAGGAAGATGCTGGCCAGGAAGTTCTCCGTGATGTCCCGGAAGGCGATGCCGACCGCCAGGCCGACCAAACCGGTGCCGCCGACGATCGTCAAAGCCAGTTGGGTCAGACCGGAGACCCGCAGGACGATGTAAGTGCCCGCAAGAAACACAATCACGCCCAGGCCCCCCGCAAGGACGCCCCGCAGCAGTTTCGCCCGGATACGCGCGCCGAGAAAATGTCGGGTGCTGCGCGCCGTCAACCAACCAGCCCCCGCCGACAAGGCCAGGATCAACAGCGCTACGAGGAGGAACGGGAGGGAACGGATGACGTCGCGCGACAGTCCCGACAACCCGCTGCGCGCCCCGCTGAAGTCCCAAGCGGACGGCTGGGACAATTCGATCCGGTTGGCCACGGCGACCACGTCCTGGGTGTTGCGTGCCAGGTCGCCCGCCCATTTCTTGATCTCATCGCTTTCGGCCCGGCCGTTGAGAAAAACCACGCCATCCTCGACCGCGATTTGCGGCGCGATGAACCAGCCGGTGGCCTCCAGGACGCTCTGGAGGCGCTGGCGAATCTCCTCGTCGTGGGCGATTGGCTGGACGGCCACCTTTGCCGGCGCGAGAGAAAGCGCCTCTTTCGTAGGGGCAGGTTTAATCTGCGGCCCGGCCGCGACTCCCTGCGCCGTGACCGGCGTAGTTAGCGCGCTCCACCAGAGGAAGCCTAACAATGCCGCACACAAAACTCGGGCGTGGCGGCAAGTCGCCCGTCGCACCAGTAAACCCTGGAACCAGAGACTCGACCGCAGATTGCTCCAAGGCTGTTTGAGTTTGTTCATGGTTCCGGCTCCCGATGCGGCCGCGAAGCGTCTGCGTCATTCATGATTCGTTTCCGTCCGGCTGGGGAGTCTTTTGTCCAACGCTTCCCAGCCGTAGGAATAGATATCCGGCGACGGCGGCGATGAGCGAGGCGGCAAGCACGCCGACCTTGGCTTCCTCGATCAAGAGTTTGTCCGTGAAGGCCAGACCGGTGATAAAAAGCGCCACCGTAAAACCGACCCCGCCGAGCAGTCCCGCGCCGAAGACGTTCCGCCAGCTCACACCCTGGGGCAGCGCCGCCCAGCCCAGCCGCACCGCCAGCCACGACAGCGCGGACACTCCCGCAGCCTTGCCGACGATCAAGCCGCACATCACGCCCAGTGTCACCGGACTGGTGAACGCCTGCCGGACAAACTCACCGGACAGCGCGACCCCGGCATTTACGAGCGCGAAGATCGGCAGCACCAGACAGGCAACCCAAGGATGGACCATGCGTTCCAACCGTGCCAACGGGGATTCTGTTTGCCGGGCCAATTCCTCGATGCGACCGGGAATGATTTCGTCCCGTTCCGTGTCCTCGTTGCCGAAGGAGTCGCGCACATTGGGCAGCGCCGCCTGCACGGTCTCGATGAATGCGCTCTTGCGTCCAAGGGACTTCGCTGGAGTGATGGCACCGAGAATCACTCCGGCAATCGTCGCGTGAACACCCGATTTCAACATGGCCGCCCAGAAAACGATCGCCGGTAACAAATATGCCAGAGTCGTGCGAAATCCCAGCCAGCGCATTGCAAGCATCAGTCCGAGTGCGCCAATCGCCACCCACATCGCGACCATGGAGAAATGTTCCGTGTAATAGACGGCAATTACCAGGATGGAGCCCACATCGTCCACAATGGCATAGGTGAGCAGAAAAATGGGCAACTGCACCGGCACCCTTTTTCCGAGCAGCGCAAGAACCGCCAACGCAAACGCGATGTCCGTGGCCATGGGAATGCCCCAGCCGGACTCGCCTCCGCCACCAGCGTTGAAAGCGAGATATATTCCGGCCGGGAAAATCATTCCACCCAATGCTGCCGCCACCGGGAGAGCGGCTTTGCGTGTTTCCGACAAGTCGCCGTGGATGAGCTCGCGTTTGATCTCCATCGCCACGACGAAAAAGAAGGTCGCCATCAGCCCATCGTTGATCCAATGCTGCAGATCCATAGCGCTGGCGAACGCACCAATCTGGATGGAGAGCGGCAGTTCACGCAGGGCAAAATACGACGCACTCCACGTCGAGTTGGCCCACCCCAGAGCGGCAATGGCGCCAACCAGAAGCAACCCCCCGCTGATGGCTTCGCTGTGAATGTATCTCTCAATCGGCAGCAGCACCTGCCGGTTGAGGCGCGAGCCTTCGGCGCGGATCTGGCGCATCCCGCGCGTGCGCGGGGGGCTGTTAGACCATGAGTCCGGCTCTTTCACGGCGCGGTCTTATTCTTTTTCCTCCGCGTTGCGCCTTCAGGCATTTCACGCGCCAAGCCTAGCTGGTCGAGAATGTCGCGGCAGACCTTGTTCGGGGTTTGGGTGACATCCGCGATGATAGCGTTCCTCGGCGGCTCAAGGGTGGCGAGCTGGCTTGCGAGCAAGGTCGCTGGCATGAAGTGCCCTTCGCGGCGCTGGAGGCGGCGGCGAAGCACTTCAACGGGAGCCTTCAGGAAAACGAAACGAACATCAACTCCCGCACGCCGCAGGAAGTCGCGATAATCCTTTTTCAGGGCCGAGCAGGCTACGAAACAGACCGGACAGACTCTTGATTTACCCACGATCGCCTCGCGCATCCGGATGAGCCAACCGCGACGGTCCGCATCCTGCAGTGGAATCCCGGCCCCCATTTTCCGGACGTTCGCGGCGGGATGAAAGTCATCGCCTTCCAGAAAGCAGCCGCCGGTGGCCTTGGCCAGCGCGAGGCCAATGGTCGTTTTCCCGGAACCGGATACACCCATGAGGATGATTGCCTGGGAGGAGCGGCTTTTTGGCAAACGTGCTTTCTGTGACGTATTCTTTCTCATAATTGTCTGTCTGCCTGCGCGCAGCGCCCCATTGTTCTCACAAACGGCATCATACTTTCTCATCGCCCATTGGTAGACGACATGAAAATTTTCGAGCCGGTCGCGAAAGCCGCATGAACCGGGCTCATGCTTTTTCCCTCCAGTATTCGCGCCAGGCACGCGGGGACTCCGAGGCGCGGCTCGGCAGGATGACGAAAAGCAGCAGCGTGAGCCCGGTGACGACGAAGTTTTGATACGCGGCGGCGGGCGGCGGATCGGGCTGGAGGAAGGCCACGCCGATGATCCAGAGCGCGGGCGCGAGGCTGAGCAGGTGCGCTTTTTCCCAGGCCGCGCGGAAGGACAGCAGCGCAAAAAGCGCGATGAACGCGGCCCCGGCGAGCGCATGTGTGCGGAGGGAAGCTTCATCGCCAGCGGGCGCGGGGATGACCCACGGGCTGGCGGCGAGCCAAGCGGCGAGGAAGAGTTCAGCGATGCGCGGCCACATGGTGTTGGTTGTTTTGCTCGGTCATCTCGAGGGCGACCTCATGCGCGAGGCGCGACGGCGTGCCCCAGAACGTGCGCCAGAGCAGCGCGGGATCGCGCGACTTTTTCCAAATGCGCCAGAGGTAAAGGAGCGAGGACCAGACTTCGTCGTAGGCGTAATAAATGAGGATGAGCGAGATGACGGCGGTGATCAGGCAGAGAAAGCACCACGAGCCGACGACGGCGCCTTGCAGCACGACGAGGATGGCGCTCACCACGCCGAGCGGGATCACGTCGATGCCGAAGAAGACCACGAGCCATGGGCGGTCCTGCCAGCGGCGAGTGGAACCGGCGAGTGCGAAGAGCACGTCGCCGAGATAGGCGAACGCGCCGAGGATCGCGTCGGGGATGCGGAACCAGCGGCCCATCGTGTGCGACACGTCGGAGTCGAGCACGCGCTGGGTCTGGTCGCCGAAGACCGGGTCCCACGCGCTGGGGATGACGCGCCATTGATACAGGCCCATGTAGAGCGCGATGAGCGCGGCCACGGTCGCCCAGATCGCGACGGGCACGCGCTGGCGCCAGCTCGAGGGATTGTAATCCCACGGCTCCGGCGGAGCGTCTGGCGCGGGCGCGGTCATTGCACGCCGGCGGGCACCGGGAGTTGGTTTTCCTCGAACCACGCGCGCGGATCGCGCTTCAGCCGCGCGATCATCCCCGGCACCGTGGCGCGCAGGGAGCGGCGGGGCTGCCAGCCGAGCAGCTCGCGGGCACGGGTGATGTCGAGCGCGTAGTGATCGTCGGCTAGGTCGATCATCCACGGCTTGATGAAGGGATCCTCGCCCGGCATCACGTCCTGGAGCCACGCGCCGGCTTTCGCGATCACCTTCGGGATTTGCTGGGTGTCCCATTCCTCGCCGTGCAGGAGCCGCGAGATCGTGCGCTGGAGTTCATCGTAGGAAACGGTGTCGTCTTCGCCGATCAGCAGCACGGTCTCCGGCGGGAGCTGCTCACGCCGCTCGATGGTGCGTTCGAGCACGTCGGTGAGATCGTCGCGATGAATGAAAGCCTGTCCCCGCGCCGTATCGCCGGGATAGACGCGACCGATGAGCTGCCGCTCGTAGATGCGAGCGATCTGGTGGGCGATGGGGATGGAGTGGCAGTCGTCATCATAGACGCCCGCGATGCGAAGCAGCACCACGGGGATGGCGCCGCGTTCGGCGAGGATGAGCTGCTCGGTCTCGACTTTCGATTTTGGGTAATCCCACTTCGCCTCGATCGGCGAGTTTTCATCGATGCGCTCGCCAAGCTCACACGGCGCGTGGATGAGCATGGTGCTGGAAAAGATGAACTGCCCGACCTCGAACTCGCGCAGCCCGCGCAACAGCCGTTCCGTGCCGCGAACGGTCACCTCCTCGTAGAGCGGACTCGGCTCGCCAGAGAAGTCGTAATAAGCCGCGAGATGCACGACCGACGCAATCCGCCCGCCACCGATGCGACGCACCTCCGCGAGCGCCGCACGCACGCTTTCGTCCGAAGTCGCGTCGCAGCCGACCACCACTTCGGTGGAAGGCGGCGGCAGCGGCGGACCTTCCCGACCGAATCCAAACTCGCGATAGCGCGGGCCGATGCGCTCGATGAGCGCGGTGCCGATGAGGCCGCTGCTGCCGGTGACGATGAGGCTCGGGAGCGTGCCGTTTTGATGATCTATATTCATGGGTTGTTCCTTCGTGACTCCATTGGCTTTCTGGAAAGGAGATCAGCCGGGACATCGAGCGTTGTCGTGGGTGAACCGCACAGTGCTGCTTCCAGGCAACTCGCTCGTAGGCAGTCAAGTGCAAACCCAGTCCTGTGTCTTCGGTGTGAATATCGTGGGTGGTCTTCCAATCATCGGAGGGCCAACGGACGACCGCCCGGTCCGGTGAGTTTGACCGGCATGGTCATTCTCCGTTTGCCGTTGTGTTACGTGTGATTCAATACGACGCGGCGTTCATTCCAGCCCTTTGCTTTCGTTCTCAGTAGCCCAGTATCCCTCGCGGTTGTAATGGCGGTGCAGCCCGGTTTCGTAGTCTCGCGTGATGAGCGACTCCTCGGTGTATTCGGGCGACTGCTTGATGGATTCGCGGAGCAGATTGACGAAGACTTTCGACTCGCTCCAACTGATCCGCTCGATCCAGTGTGGCGAAACGAGGACTTTCTTTCCGGGCCACCAGTTCTGCGTATCAATAACCAGATAACGAATTGCCCACGTCTCATCATCTATGATGAAGTCCTCGACGTGCCCAATCTCGCCGTCGGCAGCCTGAATGTAATATCCCCTCACTGCATCAGTGCTGCGCAAGTTCGCGTCCCACGCATTTTCGCCCCTGGCTGATTCCCTGGCCGGTTCGCGGTCACGCACGACATAGGGATACGCTCCCCACATGTAAGGTCCGCTCCAATACATCGGCCAGCCGTAATACCCGTAGTAGGCTTCCTCGAACTGCCGGGAGACAGGCTTGTCGCTGTTCAGTGACGGACTGTCCTCAATCTGCTTTTTGGTCAAGTCAATGGCGATGTGCTTTTCTTCCTTCATCGCCGCCACCAGCGCATGGGGTGAGATCAGCACTTGGCGGCCCGTAAGCCAGTTCCCGGTGTTGGCGACCAGATAGCGGATCGTCCAGTGCCGGTCATCAAAATAGAATTCTTCAACCTTCCCGATTTCCCCATCGAGGCTGTCTAATTTGTAACCCTTCAGTGTTTTGGCTGTGTTTAACATGATATTTCTTTCGTTGTTGTGTTGTTTCGCTCCATCATTTTGTCAGGCCTCCACGCGGCGCACCAGGTCGTTTGGGCGGAGGAGGATCATATGGCCCCGGCCCTAGTTGGGGCGGCCCTGATTTGGAGGGCCCTGGTCGTGGCGGCCCCGGTGGTTTCGTTCGTTTCGGCTTGGTGGTCATAATGTTTCTTCGTTTCAATTTTGGTTTGGTCGGAAGCGTGTGTGAACTCATCCGATGGTTGGGTCGATGTTCCTAACGTCTAATGTTTCAGTGAAATATTGTTTTCCACTTCGACCACGCCGGAAACGCCTTTGGCAATGGATTCTGCCGATCGCTTTTGGTCCTCGCTCACAACAAAACCGCTCAGTTGAACTTTTCCTTTGAACGCGGCCACCTGAACATCGGGAAACTTGAATGCGGGCGAATTTCCGAAGGCGGTCTTTACCTGGCCGGCTAAGTCGTGATCGATCTGCTTTTCGGTGTCGGTTCGCACGAGGGGTTCCCGCTTGCAGCCGGTCACACCGGCGCTCAAACAGAGCAGCCCGACCGTTGTCACGGCCACAATACAATGTAGGGGGATTATTTTCATTGGGTCCATCCTTTTTTTATTTTGTTCTTCTTCAAGGGCGGTTCATTCATTGGGATGGCCTTCAATGTTGTTGTCCGTGTAAATCTGGAGTTTCATATTCTTGCTTTGACTGACTCTGCACTCACAGGCTGGCGACGCGCGCTCCGGTGCGGGGCCAGAACGGGGCATGTTTGTTTGGCGTGGGCATCCTTTCGTTCTTGTTAAAAGCGGCACGTCGCCGCCGCTCCCGTCTTCGTCGCCATCCTTTCGGCTGGGACCACCACGACGCGACCTCCGGTCTGGAGCACCGACTCGCCGAGATCGTCCAGCAGATCATCCACCGCGGGATGGATCAAATCCTTGAACTCGACCTGTCCGGTCACGCCGTCGATTCGTCCAGGAATCTGTCGATCCGCCTCGATCAGCGGCGTCGCGATCCGCCCAGCCGCTGCGGCCTCCGCCAACTGCTTCACGTCGTCCTGGCCGAGCCCTTTGGATTTGGCTAACACGAATTCGTCGGCCAGCGTCGCCAGCCTCGCTTGATACTGCGGTTGGAAAATGTTCCACGCACGTTCGCGGAACTCCGCCATCGGCAGCGAGTCAGGATGGATTTTGATTCCTTCCTCCAACAGGAAAGGGTTCTGGCTAAGCTTGCGGAAGTGACCGTGATGTTCGGGCAACGCCGCGAGAATCAACGGCAGTCCCGAGGGTTGCGAATGCGAATCGCGAATCGCGCGGTCAACAATTCGAAAGAACCGTTCCATATCGATGTCCGTTTCATCCTTCTTATCACCGTGCCCGTGCCGCATGGCCACGCTCGCGCCGCCGGTTCCTCCGTAGGAAGCGACGGTTTGATGCGGCTCGGTCAACTCCTCCCCCAACGCCTCCGTGAGGGTGCGCGGAACTCCGTGCGCGAGATCGATTTCATCCAGCGCATCGCGATTGCCCCCGAACAGTTTAATCTCGTGTAGATTGAGCGCCAGCACTTGAAAGCGATCCGCCGACTGCAAAAAGCTCAACAGCGGTTTGGTGTGAAAATTGTCGGCGACCACGACGAGTTCGGGCGTCGCCCGTTGCAGTCTGAACACCCGGAACACACCCGGCGCGCCGAACACGGCCAATCCGTCCGTCGTGTGGTTCCAGAAATCATGATCGCGAGACAGCGCCTCGAAGGGTTCCAGGAGCCGGGCGATTTCATCCGCGGGATATTTTTTCCCGAGCGACTGCTCCAGTTCCTTCACCAGATTTCCGAAACGGATCGGATCCTGCCTGTTGTCCGGGTAATGCCGGTGGGTCGGCTGGAAGAGCGAGAGGCAGGGCGGCTGCGCGCCGGCGAGCGCGTGGCGGAAATCGGGCGTGAGTGGGGTCATCATGGGCGGCAGGGATTGGGTGAAAGCGGTGGACATTTCTGAATCGCCACGGGTCGAGCGCACGGTCGTGTTTTTTTTCTTCGGCTCGGCCGCGCGCTGCTATCGGATGGTGACCTTCACGCCCGGCAGGTTTTTCTCCGCGAGGTCGGGCGCGTCCCAAGTGGCGAGTCGGATGCAGCCGTGGCTGGTCGCGCGACCGATCGTTTCGGGATTGCCGGTGCCGAGGAGGCCGATGAGCGGCGCGCGTCCCGGCAGGTGCCATTGGGAGAGAAGCCGGCGCAGACTTGCTCGATCCGGGATTCAAAATGTGACGAGTGCAGCCGGAGGTCCGAACTATTTCGCCTTCGCCACACCGATCACGCCGACGGCCATACGGTCGCCCGCTTCGCCACTCGGCTGGGATTTCAGATCGTCCGCTTTCGCATGCACGACCACGCCGCGCCCGAGGATGGATTTGTCGCCGTCGAGCGTGATGTGCTTATCCACGAAATCGAATTTGGCCACCCCGTCACTGCCGGCCTCGATATTCCCAAAATCGCCCGCGTGGCGATGCTCCGCGTCCGGTCCGGCATGAGGCTGGCCGCCGGGATTGAAGTGACCGCCCGCCGATTTTCCGTCGGTGGAAGTCGTGTCGCCGAATTCATGGATGTGGAACCCGTGTTTGCCAGGCGTCAGTCCGACCACCTCGCCTTGCACGTGAATGCCCGCTCCGGTCCTTGTGAAGAATATCCTTCCACTGACCTTGCTACCCTCCGTTGATTGAAGGACGGCGACGGCTTTTTCGACCTTTGCCATTTCCTTGTGCTCCTGCGCGAGCGCGAGGAGCGGGGCGAAAATGGCGGCGGCGATGAACAGGGATTTTTTCATAATTGGAGTGTGTTGTGGATATTGATCGCAGCCGGCTGCGCGGATGGTCGGGAAAATATGTGGGCTCCGACGAACCGCCGCGAAAATCTCTGTCAGGATGCGAATAGTCGGCGGAGGAGTCGCGAATTGATGGATCTGAGAATGATCGGATCCCACCCGTAATCCTGAACGTATTTTTGTTCATGTTGCCGCGAGACGGGCTGGTCGCTGTCGATCGACGGCGCGTTGCGGACCCGTTCCTACGTGAGATGCACGGCAATAGCGGCATCTTGTTCGTTGATTTCGCCGAGCGCCTGTGGCGCGATGAGCACGTCACGCCCGGTCAGCCACGAGCCTGCGGTGACGTCCAGATAGCGCACCTTCCAGCAGCATCGTCTCGCCGCGGAAGGCGACCGTGCCGAAAAAATACTGCCGTCCCTCATGGATCGGCACCGTCACGAACGCCTCGGTCTTGTCCCGCGAAAAGCGCACGCGCGTCGGCTCGACCGGCGCGTGCAGGAAGCCCTGCGACGTGTAAAAGCTGCGCAACCGATCCACGCCCGCCTCGATGTCGGCCTCGACAAAAGGCAACTGGCCGAGAAACCGGCTGAAGCTCGCGCGGGTCGCGCCGATCAAATAATCGTGGAGCGTCTCGTCCGTGACCTGGCGGTTGCCGGCGAAGTCCACGCGGGCGATTTCCGGCATCGGGCCCTCCGCTATTTTCAACGGGAGCGTGCCGCCTCCCGCGAGGATCTCGCAGTGCATCGAGGCGCCCAGATAGCCGTGGCGCCGGTAGAAAAGTTCCAGAAAGAACGCCGCATCGTTGGCCCGTGATTCCTTCAGCCCGCGCTCCGCGATTTGCGACAGTTGCCGCGCGATCGCATCTCGCAGCGCGGATTCGTCAAACTCCCGCGCTCCCACAAAGCGCACGGCGGCGCGAGTCGCCGATGCATTTCCGGCTGGGGAACGGATTCCGATCTAATGGTCATCGGCGTCCCGCGAAAGCGGCGTTCGCGCGAATCCTGAGCCTCTGCACCGGCGACAGAAGCGGCGACGAAAATGAGCCGCGGCACCTCGGCGGTGATCGCGCCGCTCAGCGTGGGTGCCCGGATGGTCCCGCGGACTTCGATCTCCTCCGCAGCGTGCCCGCTGACACTGCGGATCTCCGGCGAAATCTTTTGGAGAAAAGCCAGCGACGAGGAGGGCAGGCGCAGGGAGGCCGTCAGCGGCGAGGCGGGAACGAGCTGCCGCTCGCGAAGCAGCGACGGCACATCGAAGGGAAGGCTGCCGGTGATCGCGACCGGCTGAGTTTCCGGCTGACTAATGGTGCCCGATGCCGCGAGCCGCTGCCCGGCGAGGGTGAGCGTGAAGTTCGCGCTGGCCGCCGCGAGTTTGCCCATCGCGGCCGCGTGCAGCGCGCGCGCGCTGACTTTCAGGCTGCCGCGCAACGCATTGAGCGTCCCGTCCAAACGCAGGTCGGCGCTCACCGTGCCGCGGAGTCTTTGTGATTCGACGCCGGGCAGCTTTGGCAGCTCGAGATTTCCTGAGCTGAGGTCAACCGCGATCTCGCCATCCCCGGGGACCATTTCCATGGGGGGAGCTGAACGGTCCTCGCCCGCAGAAAGCCCGGGCGCTCCGGATCAAGAAGCAGATTGAATCCCTTGATGACCAGATCCGCACCGGTCTGCCGCTAAGCGAAGTTCAGATTTTCGATGCTCAACTTTTCCGGGAGCAACGCCGGGAATTTGATCGACTGCTTCTTCCGTTTTTTTGCCGGCGGCAGACTCTTCGAGGGATCAATGACAATCATCGCATCCGCCAGCGCCGCACTTTTCAAAAAGCCTGGCAGCCCCTTCCTCATCAGTCCCCAGAGTGAATAGCTCAATCGCAACGACCCGATTTCCAACTGCTCCACAGGCCCGGACTCTTTCGGTGTCGCCGTCAGTTTCGTGATCCGAAGATTGGTAAAGATCGAACCACTCATCTCGTAGTTCAGCGACAGGTTCTGCTGCTCCGCCGCCCGCGCGATGAAGTAGCGCGTGAGCCGAAACAAGAGCGGCCGACGGAAGATCGCCAGCAGCGTGAAAAGCCCCAGCAGAACAAGCGCGGCGCGTTTAGGATTTTTGCGCATTGGTTTCGATCCAAAGCCCCGCGCCATATTGATTTCGATGGCAAGGCGGCATGAACGAAGGAATGCTTCTCTTTCGCTCGCCAATGATTCTCCGCGCTTGGTTGAACAGCCGGGGCGTCTTACGCCGAAAGTGTTGAGATGTCTAACTAGTGAATGGTGCCCGGCTTGATGAGGAGCGCGGCATCCGTATTCAGCCACATGATCCCGTCGCGGTGCTCAATCTTGATCCATGGCCCGTCGGCGCGCGTGAGCATCTTGAAATGAAGCGGACGACGCGGCTCTCCTCTGTAGAGCGCGACATACCAATGCGCCGCTTGCAGAAAAGAGGGCACTTGAGAATCCCTCTCCCGGCTATGGGCCGCCGGAACAGTGGCCAAAAGGAACAGGAGGATTACAGCAGAAAGGACTGAAATGCGGAGACGTTTCATAGGTTGGAGTGTGGCTCGAATGCTGGCCGTCTGGAGATTGCAGATGGATGTGATGTTGGTTGTATTGTTCGCATTCCAAAACGCCCCGCCGCCACGCACGGGAGAAAAAGGGCGGCCCGGCTCGCGAAGGGATGATTCGAGTGGAGCCTTTCTTTCGCAATGAACGAAAACGACAGGCGCACGGGGAGACCCAGGCGCGAAGTATCCTGCGATGAAAATGAAGCACACACTCAATATGCTCGCCGCTGCACTGCTCCTGACGGCGGGCGCATCCGCGGGGCCGCTCGATGGCACGGCGTGGACGGTGAAGGCCGTGCCGACCCGGCAGACGGCGGCGAAAGACGTGGAGCGGTTCGAAGACGAGCTGACCTTTGCCGGCGGCTTCCTTTCCTCGCGGGAGCTGAAGCGAGCCGGCATCGAGGCCGTGGCGTTCACCGCGGATGGGACCAGGGATTTTTTGAATTGGAAAACGACGCCCGTCTTGCGCGAGAAAAACAAGGCGCAGTGGGACGGCGTGGTGATGGGCAAAAACATCAAGGGCAACCTGAAATGGGTCACGCGCAGCGGACAGGTGCGGTATTACTACATCAACGGACAGAAGCGCTGAGGTCCGTCTGCGCGGATGGATGGGTGATGTCTCCGCGGTTCGACAAGGACAGGCCGCCGGGCGGGCGCGATTGGCTTTCGCCCATGCCTGCCAAAAAAGTGACCGTTCACGCAACCGCCCGCACTGCCACCCCCGATTCCGCCAACCGGCCGAAAACCAAAGTCGCCGGTTCGACGAAAAAAACACCCGGATGCAGCCGGTGCTCACCGAGAAGAAGGCCAATACGGCGATAGCCAACATTCGCAAGGAGCCGTGATCGCCGCGGGTTCGGCGCTCCCGGCGCAATTCGACCGCGGCCCGTGGCGGCAAATCCGATACAACCGGCCTCGCGGCGCGCGGCGATAGTTGGGCATGTTATACACCATCGCAGTAATCCTCGTCGTCCTTTGGCTCGCTGGCTGGCTGGGATTTCATATCCTCGGCGGCTTCATTCATATCCTCGTTGTTCTGGCCGTCATCGCCCTCGTCATGGCTCTGGTCAGAAAAGCCTAGCCGCCGAGCAGCCGCGCACCCAGCCGGTCGGTCCGCCGTCCGTCCAACCCCTGTATTCCCGATCTCATGCCTGCCAAAAGAATGACCGTCCACGCCACGGCGAAAACCGCGCTGCCAGATTCCGCGAATCGGCCGAAGACGTGCGTCGCCGGCTCGACGAAAAAGAACACCCGGATGCAGCCGGTCCTGGACGCAAAGGATGCCAAGGCCGCGCGCAAGGCGACGAAAAAGTAAGTTCGGTCCCGCTCGCAAGAGGCAGCTTTCCAGCGCGCAAACGGAACGCCATTTTTTGTGACCACGCGCCGCTCCCCGGTCTCTGTCGGCGTGCGCATCGCCCTGGTGGTGCTCGGGCTGCTCATCGCGCTGTGGCTCCTCGTCCAGCTCCGCTCGATCGTCGTCCTCCTGCTCATCGCCCTCACGCTGGCGACCGGGATTCATCCGGTGGTGGAATGGCTGCACGCGCGCGCGCTGCCGCCGCGCGGATGGCATTTTTCGCGCTGGCTCGCCATCCTCGCCACCCTCCTCGCGATCGTCGCCGCAGTTCTCGGGCTCTGCTATTTCATCGGCGCGATCGCGTGGCGGGAAGGCATGCAGGTCTGGAGCGAAATCCCGGGCTACGTGGATCGCTGGAGCGACCGGCTGGCCGGACTGCGGAAACAATTTCCCCAGATTCCATCCGACCAGGAACTCGGCAGCGCGGCGCAGGAGGAACTCGGCCGGGTCGCGCATTACCTCGCGCAGACGACCTCGGCGTTCCTCGGCCTGCTCGGGGGAATCGGCTCCGCACTCACCGTGCTCGTGGTCGTCTTCTACATGCTCATCGAACGCCAAAAACTGTGCGCGGCTTTCTTCTCGCTCATCCCGCCCGGCCACCAGCCACGGCTCCGCGAAGTGACCGGGGAAGCCCTGCGGACGATGGGCGGCTGGCTGCGCGGGCAGGCCATCCTTGTCCTCGCGATGACCACGATCGTTGCCGCCGCGATGGCCGCGCTCGGCCTGCCGCATCCCTTCCTGCTCGGCATGGTCGGCGGCGTGGGCGAACTCATCCCGATGGTCGGGCCGATCGCCGCGGGTTTCGTCGCGGTGCCGCTGGCCTTTATGACGATGCCGCTCTGGGTCGGCATTGTGGTCGCCGTGTTTTTCGTCGTGCTCTCGATCGTCGAGGCGAATGTGATCGTGCCCAAAGTGATGAAGGCCAACGTGGACCTGCCGCCCTTCTTCACTGTCGTGGCGGTGCTCGCCGGGGCCACGCTCTACGGCGTCATCGGCGCGCTGCTCGCGCTGCCGCTGGCGGCGGCGCTCCGCGTTTATTTGCGGCGGCTGGTGGTGCCGGCAATTCAGGAAAAATGAATCTCGATCCGCTCCGCAATCTCTGGCGGCAGGCGCGCGCACATTCGCCGCGCTGGCTCAGGATCCTCGGCTGCTCGGCCCGCGATTTCATGGTCGATAACGGGCCGCAGTGGTCGGCGGCGGTCGCGTTTTACAGCATCCTATCGCTCTTTCCCCTCGCGCTGGCGGGCGTTTCCATCGCCGCGTGGTTCATCGATCCGCAGTGGGCGGTTGGGAAAGCCAGCGACCTGCTCGGCCAGATCACCCCGCGCGCTGAGACCATCCGCGAGATCACCGGCAAGGCAGTAGCCGCCCGCGGCCAGACCGGCCTGCTCTCCTTCGTGCTCCTGCTCTGGACCGGCAGCCGCGTCGTTGCCGTGCTCATCCGCGCGCTGAATATCGCCTGCGACGTGGATGAGACCTACGGCTTCTTCCGCCGACTCTTCGTCGAACTCAGCGTGCTGCTCTCCATCGGCCTGCTCTTCATCGCGGCCCTCGTCGCGGACCTGCTCGGGCCCGTGCTCGGCGCCGCGCTCGAGTCGATCCCGGCGGGCAAAGCCACCGCCCTCGCCGTCCTCCGCTGGACGCTGCCCGCGCTGTTCCTCGCCGTCGGCTTCTTTGGCCTCTACAAATTCGTCCCCCGCCATCGGTGCAACTGGCAGAGCGCGCTGCTCGGCAGCCTCACGGCCACGGCGCTCATCCTCGGGGCGCGGCCGTTGTTCGCCATGTATGTCGGCACGCTTGCGGGCTACCGGCACATCTACGGCTGGCTGGCCATCGGCATCGTCCTGCTCGTCTGGGCGCAGATCGTCGCCGTGCTCACGCTCTTCTGCGGCGGACTCGCCTCGCACATCCAGATGATGGCCTACGACGGCCTCAGTGGAGACGAAGTGGGCCGCCGCCACCGCGTGCGTTCGCCGGGGCGGGCAGCCTGAAGAATGTTGCCGCGCGCCCGCCCCGTTCTCTTCCGCCAGAAACATGACCGCCGTCCTCCTCGTCCGGATTCTCCTCCGCCTCGTTGCCAGCGTCCCTGTGGTGCTCACGACGCTGCCCTTTCTCCGCACGAATCTCTGGTGGGTGCGGCTGTGTGATTTTCCCCGGCTCCAGGTCGCGGGGCTGGCTCTGGCGCTGCTCCTCGCGGCGTTCTCCCTGCGGGGACGGATGGAGCCCGTGGATCAATTGCTGGCCGGGCTGCTCACGGTCGCGATGCTCATCGAGGCGTGGTTCATTTTCCCCTTCACGCCGCTCGCGCGGAAGACGGTGCCCGATGCCGCGTACCCCGCGCCGGAGCGCACCCTGCGCGTCGTCGCCGCCAATGTGCTCATGGAAAATCGCGCCGCCGCCGCGCTGCTCGCGATCCTCAGCGAGCGCGATCCCGACATCGTCCTGCTCGCGGAGCCTGACGCTTGGTGGATCGAGCAATGCCGTCCGCTCGAGGCGAGCCCCCGCTTCACCGTGCTCCAGCCGCAGTCGAACACCTACGGCATGGCGCTTTACTCGCGGTTCGAGTTGATCGCGCCGGAGGTGCTCTTTCGCGTGGAGCCGGGCGTGCCCTCCATCCGCGCCGGCGTGCGGCTATCCAATGGCACGTTGATCGAGTTGCACGGCGTGCATCCGCGCCCGCCGGGCATCGATCCGTCGGGCGAGGACGAGCGCCAGAGTTCCGCCCCACGCGATGCCGAGCTGATCCTCGTGGCGAGCGAGATCGCAGAGCGTGGCGTGCCGGCGGTGGTCGTGGGCGGTTTCAACGACGTCGCCTGGTCGCATACCACGCGCCTTTTCCAGCGCCTCGGACGCCTGCTCGATACGCGCGCCGGACGCGGTCTTTTCAATACCTTCCACGCCCAGCATCCTGTGATGCGCTACCCGCCCGATCACGTCTTTCACACCGGCCATTTCACCGTCGCCGGGCTGGAGCGGCTGCCTGGATTCGGGTCGGACCATTTCCCGATGTTCGCCGCGCTCGTCTTCCAGCCGGAGGCCGCCACCCCGCCTTGCGGCACGCCCGACCCGGAAGGCGACGACCGGCAGGAGGCGGAGCAGGCCATTCGGCAAGCGGCGGCCGAAAAAGTTGGCCGCTAAACGCGGTGGGGACAGGGCCGCGTCGCTCGCTGCTGCGATTCTGAGTGTAACCTATGTTATCCTCCCCTCGTTCTCTCGTGTCCCGCTCGCTGCGCTGCGGCGCGGCGTTCCTATTGACGGCGCAGTTTGCTTTTAGCAAAGACGCCGAACCGGCGGCAGCGCCGGAAAAACCCCTGTATGGCGATGTGACGCCCGCGGAATTTGCGAAACGCGACGATGTGCAGCAGCCGATCGATCCGCAGAACTTCAATGCGAAGCTGCTTTCGGCGACGATTTTTCATCGGACGAATGTGGTGCGCGTGGAGCACGATCTGCCGGCCCTCACCTGCAACGCGAAGGCCGCCGATGCCGCGCAGAAGCACTCGGAGGCGATGGCTAAGGGCGACTACCTTTCTCACGGCACGCCGAATCAGAAGAAGAATCTGTCGCCCTACGAACGGCTGCTAAATGAAGGGCTGAAGCCGCATTTCAGCGCCGAGAATATCGCGTTTAATTTCCTGCTGCGGTATCAGTCGGGGAAGCCGTTTTTTACCCGCGATGAAAATGGAACGACGGTCTATTCCTACGAGCCGGACGGGAAGGCGTTCCAGCCGCACACCTACGCGAGTTTCGCCGCGGACATCGTGCAGCAGTGGATGGATTCGCCGCCGCATCGGAAAAATCTGCTTTCCGCACAGCCGACCCAGATGGGCGTCGGCGCCGCACTTTTCCCCGCGGCAAATGGCTTCGACGAAATCTACAGCGACCAGGATTTCTACGCGCCATTCCCCGCCATCCCATAGCAGCCATTCAATCGACACGCCTGCTTGGTCGCGAACGCGCCGGAGGTGGCGTGATTGCTTTCTCGTCGAGCGCTTTACTTCCGAATCTGGTGCGCCTTCCACACGCCGCAAGTTTGGTCTTCCATCAGAGTGATGGGAAATCGCAAAGCCGACGCTGCCCCGGAGGAGTAGAGTCGGCGTGAGCTTTGTGAATTGATGCGGATGTTACTTCTTGGTCGGCGTATCTTTCGACGCCGGCGCGGTGGCGCTGGGGTCAGCCGCCGAAGTCTTGGCGTTCGGCGAGGTCTTCCCCGAAGCGTCTGTTTTGTTCATCGGCATTGGGTCATACCAAAAGATACTCCAATAGGTGTAAGTCGGCTCCGAAGCCTGCTTGTCAAAGAGACGATCTGCATCGCCCGCCTTGAATTTCGGTGCCTTCTCGAGTTTTTCTTTGGTCGCGTCGAGCGACAATTTCACAGACTTGTCGTCGCCTCTTTTGACCGCAAACGATCCCCACGGCACAGCGACCTCCGGGTCGTTCCAACTCCACGACTTGTCCACCTGCAGCACGCCACAGCGAATCTGTCCGCTCTTCGGATCGATCAGGACTTGCTGGAGATCTCCCAGTTTATTTCCGTGGAAGTCATACACGGCGGTGCCGTCGAGTTTGGAAGCATCGACCAACGATTTGGCATTGGCCGAGTTATTGGGATCCGCCGCGAAGGAAGCGACGGAGGTGAGCGCGAAGGCTGCGAAAGTCGCAGTCAGTTTTTGGTATCATATTTTTCGATGTGTGGGTTGAGTTGCCCTCGCGGCGGTGTGCCAGGAGCGGCAAGGAGGAATCGCGGGTGCGCTCCCGGATGGTCGTCAATAGATCTCGGGGGTGCTTGCCCCTGGTTTTCGGCGCGGGAACGGGCGGCGCATTGGGGAGTTCCCGATCCTGCCTCGCCAATTCGAATTCAGGCCATTCCCAGTGATCCCACGGCGTTCATGCCCACACTCGGCATGGTGGGCGGCCGCGACAGTTTTCGACGTCGTCGCCGAGGTTCTCCTGTCGCGACCCTGCGGAATCAGGGCTTCGGTCTTTTGTTTTTCGCCATTCAGACCTTGGCAAAGGCATGGGGTTTTGCGGACTTTGGCGCGCGTCCTTCCTCGACTGGGTTGGTGCGGCTCCCTGGCACGCCGGGATCGGCGATGCCCGGGGTTTTTTGATAACCGGGAACGGA
>Ga0105048_10002955_pt1 | contig 27819 bp, 21 predicted proteins | sample MAT05_FD_78382 | JGI IMG/M metagenome (GOLD analysis project Ga0105048, IMG submission 78382) | Freshwater microbial communities from Lake Fryxell liftoff mats and glacier meltwater in Antarctica - MAT-05 | ecosystem: Environmental > Aquatic > Freshwater > Ice > Liftoff microbial mat | place...
ATGGTCAGAACAACATGGCAATCAGGAATTTGGCAACACCAAACTCTGGCAATCCACCCTCACCGTCTTCCGTCAAGAACTCTGCGGCAAAGAAGGATTTCAGAATCAAGTTAAGGAATATCAAAAGAATCCCACCAGCGCTCCATTACTTACAGGCTTAATTGTTGCAGTAGTTAGTTCAGTTGGCTTGCCGATCGATCCTGCGATCGCAACTGTCATCGTTCTCTACATCATCAAAGTTGGCATCAACATCTTTTGTGAATATATCAAACCTGAAGAAAGTAAAAAAACAAGTTAGGGTCTAATCGCTTCAATTCTTGCCGATAGCCCTTGTTGTGCAAGACGTGACACTTGCACCTCAGCAATACGGCGATCGCTATAAGCTCCAATCTGGACAACTAGATATCCATTGAGCTGAGAAGCAAAAGAATTTGGCACGATTTGACGCACTTGAGAAACCTGATTGGGAGAAGAAACAGGCACAACCACACGATAACGAGGTTGAACTTGTGGAGTCAGGCTAGTCCTAGAGAGTGGCGCAATTTGGATAGGTTGATTGACTGGTTCACCACTTGGAGGTAATGCTCTAACAGGGCGTAAATCACGAGTGATTTCGAGATTATTCGGTACAGGAGCATTTAGGTTTTTGGGAGTAATTCTCACAATTATTGAACTAACAGGCTCTGACCAAAAAGGATTATTTGCTTGATTGCCTTGATTAAAATTATTGCTCTGATTATTGCTTAAATTATCGCTCTGATTTAAAGACGTGGATATAATCAATGCTGGCGGCGGATCAAGATTAGGTGCAAAATTCATGGGCTGACTATTGGCGATGCTTTGTGCAAGTTGTTGATTGATATTTGCAAAGCGATCACCTTTTGGTAAAGTATTTGGCGATGTATTGCTTGATGAAGCAACATTTGGCTTTGCAGCATTTGCAAGAACAGGATTAGCAAATAGATTGGATGGCGATCGCACATTCAACAATTGCAAATTACCTTTCACTCTTTTAATATCCAATTGATTACCGATTGAGGCAACCGCATTACGGCTGACATTTTGCAAATCAAATGTGCCATTTCCCTTAAAAGTATTGTTACCATCATCATTGGCTTTACCCAAATCTGGACTCGCAGTATCAGAAATTGTTAATCCATAATCACGATTGTCAACGATCGCATTGCCACGCAAAACTGGTTTTGCATTAGCTTGAATTAAGATTCCATTTTGATTTTGCGTAAAAGTATTTTCAGTGATTTGCGGCTCTGCTGATTGACGAATACTCATCCCAAAAGTAGTTTGCTGAAATAGATTGCCGCGAATGTTAGGACTAGCAGCACCCTCGATCGCTAAGCCACTAGTTCCATTACGAAAGAATTGATTGGATGAGACGATCGCGGTGGATTTACCTGTGATTAAAGCGCCATCTTGCTGATTATCGATCAAAGTATTATTAGCGATCGCAGGACTAGCATTCTCAATCCATAGTCCATAACCCTTAGGATTTGGGTTGGTCACTGTCACGCCGCGTAATTCCGCCCGATCTGCGATGGTAATCGCCACATTTTGCGTAAATCTCGATCCAGTTAATAGAGTTCCCCCACCTAAAATTACAATTTCTTTTCCTTTAGTGGCTTCATTTCCCCGCAAAGTCATATTTGGGCGTAACTTAATCGGAAACTGCTCACCTGTAGCATTGCTGTAGGTTCCATTTGCTAGCTGAATAATTGTGGGTTGTTCAGAGCGTACACGACTAATTGCATAAGTAATTGTTTTAAAAGGGGCGATATTGCTGCCTTGATCAGGGCGATCGCTACCTGTTTGAGGATTTATATAAATAATATTTTCTTGAATATTTTGGGAGCTTTGGGCGATGACTGGTGCCGCGATCGCCAAGCTTGGAGTCAAAATCACAATGGGAAGCAAATAACCAAAGCTCTGCTGAATAAAGCCTTGAAATGTCTTGCGGATGCTCATTTTCATGTATGGATTGCTTCCCTTAAATTTGCTGAAGTTGCTGAACAGGATAATGGGCAAGGGTACTTAAAATATTAAATTTAGATTAAGTTTAGAACCCCATTCTTAAGAATCATAAACTACCGTACGTCCAAAACTATCGCAAGAGTTGCAAATATATACCTCATCCATGTTGAAAACCGAAGTTTTCGATATGGACAAAAAGAAAAAACCGAAGCGGGGCTTCGCCCTGCGACCCTCCATAAGAACTACGAGTTTCATCCTAGACGCGGTATAAAAACAATTTAGAAAGTCGGGGCGGCGCAAAGTGCTTTAATCATATGCTTTAACGATGCTAGCGATTGCCAAAATTTTCATTATTAAAATCGATTTCTAATAAATAATTTGAGCAGCAATCACCAGTAAGTCTAAAATGTAAAATTTACAAGCGATCGCTATGCAGCATATTGAGATTAAACAAAAAACTTGGGATTTCCCACAGGTCAACGGGGTGTAATTAACGACCACTATGAGAAAACTGTATTTTTTATTGCCAGGAACCACTGATAAGTTTGCTTGTGGAGGATTGTGGGCAGAGCTAAAAGCGCTAAAACTAGCACAACAGGTGTGTCCTGCTGAAGTAGTCACCTATCGACAACGTGAACTAAATACTTTATGGCTAGATGACTTATTAAATTCTGATCATACTTTTCGGGCTTTAGATGATGCGATTTTTGTGATGTGTTGGGGCTTTGATGTAGCTAAGCTAGCGCCAAAGTTGAAGTCTCTAAATGCGATTTATCATGCACATAGTGCAGGCTATGGCTTTGATTTACCAGCTAGTGTGCCAATTATTACGGTTAGTCGCAATACCCTCGGCTATTGGGGACAGAGATCGCCACACTCGTTACTTTATTATTTACCCAATGAGATTTCTGATAAATTTCAGGATTGCAAGGGCGATCGCGATATTGATGTATTAGTACAGGCAAGAAAGTCCTCTAATTATTTAATGAATCAATTAATTCCTGCTTTGCAAGAACGGTGTCATGTGCGTGTTATTGACAGCTATGTTGAGGATTTAGACACATTATTTAATCGCACTAAAGTCTATTTATATGACTCAGCAGAATATTGGGCAGTTCAAGGAGTTGGCGAAGGATTTGGACTGCAACCTATGGAAGCTCTAGCTTGTGGTTGCCAAGTTTTTTCAAGTGTAAATAATGGTCTCTCTGATTATTTAGATCCTGCTTTTAACTGTTATAAAATTGCTGGATACTCGAAAGGGTTTGATTTGCAGCGTATTCTCAGAGCCGTAAATAGTGCCGTAAATGGCGATAAGAAATTATCTTTATCCTCAAAAGTATTAGAAGAATATCGTTCTGAGAATATTATTTGGCGTTTACAAATAATTTTGGAAGATTTAAACGAGTTTTTTGATTATAAACAACTGTATTTAAGTGATATTCAAGACTTAAATTATTGGCAAATTTTGAAGCTGCGATCGCAAAGAATATTTGCCAAAGCCAACAAGAAATTAAGGATAAATCAAAAATAATTTTTAATTTCTTTTTGCCGTCTGTAGTAGCTGTAATGCAATAAAACAAAACAAAACTCCACAATCACATGCACCCCTTGTGTTTTTGAGGTATTAGTAAGTAAGTATTATGGTGATTGCAATGATGCTCAAATATGAATGAATTAGATGATTTGCGGTTGCAACTTAAACAGCTAGAATCTGCCAATCGCTCTTTAAAAGAGCAGTTAGCGCAAATTTCTTCGCCAAAAATTGTTCATGATCATTCGGGGGAATTGGTTTCTGAGTTAGCTAAAAATCTGGTCGAAAATCTGCAAGCAGGTATTGTTGTCCATGATGCCGATACTAAAGTTATATTTGCAAATCCCGCAGCAGCAAGAATTCTTGGCATAATTCACAGTGAAATGGATGGGAAAGATGTTAACGATCCCGATTGGCATTTTTTTCATGGCGATGGAAGCTTAATGTCTTTAGAAGATTTCCCTGTAAACGTAGTGATGCGAAAGAAACAGCCCCTTTACAATTATGAAATGGGGCTTTATGTTTCCGCTACCCAAGAAACAGTGTGGGCAGTAATTAATGCTTATCCAGAATTTGATCAACAAGGCGAAATTATTCAAACAGTTGTGACATTTGTGGAAATAAGCGATCGTAAGAAAGCAGAACAAGAAATAGAACATACTCGTAACTTTTTGCAGACAATTATCGATCACTTGCCTGTGGCGCTGTTTGTTAAGGATGGTAGAGCGGAACATTTTGGCAAAACATTACTTTGGAATCACACCTGTGAGACTATGTTTGGCTTCACTGTGGAGCAATCAATCGGTAAGACTGTATATGATCACGTTCCCAAAGAACAAGCCGATTTCTTTCACCAAAAAGATCAAGAAGCTTTTTTGAAAGGTACTCCTGAAAATATTTCCGAAGAACCAATTGATACTCCTAACTTAGGGCGACGAATTCTACATACTGTTAAAGTTCCCCTCTATGATCGCGATCGCAATCCACAATATCTACTCTGTTTTTCAGAAGACATTACCGATCGCAAACAAGTAGAAAAAGCGCTCAAAGAGAGCGAAGAGAAGTTTCGGCAAATGGCGGAAAATATCCATGAAGTCTTTTGGATGATTGATCCAGATTTTACAAGATTTATCTATATCAATCCAGCCTATGAGAAGATCTCAGGCTACTCCTGCGAAAGTGTCTATAAAAACCCTCAATCATTTATGGCAGTTATTCATGAAGAAGATCGCGATATGGTGATCGCTAGGTTTAGACAAAACCCTCAGATAGGGTGGGTTTTGGAATATCGGATTGTCCAACCAAATGGAACTGTGCGATGGCTTTTTGAACACGCAGTACCTGTACATAATGCGGAAGGGGAAGTTAAAAGTATTGTCGGTATTGGGCAAGATGTTACTGAGCGCAAACACAGTGAAGAGAAGCTTATTCACCAAGCTTTTCATGATAGTTTGACAAAACTTCCCAATCGCATCCTATTTACTCAGCGCTTAGAAATGGCGCTCGAAAGAGCAAAGTGTATTGAAGAGAATAGTTTTGCCGTTCTCTTTGTAGATTTAGATCGATTTAAAGTGATTAACGATAGCCTAGGACATCTAATTGGCGATCGCTTATTAATTGCGATCGCCGAAATTCTTAAAAAATCTGTACGTTCTTTTGATACAGTGGCGCGGCTAGGAGGTGATGAATTCACTATTCTCTTAGATGATATTCAGGATTCGCAAGATGCGATTGAGGTTGCCGAACGTATTCATGCTCATCTCCAAGACGAGATAGTAATTGATGGCAATGAAATTTTAATTAGTGCCAGCATTGGTATCGTTTATGGCTGCCATGATTATGACTGCGCCGTTGATTTGCTCAGAGATGCGGACATCGCTATGTATCAAGCCAAAGATCAAGGTCGAGCTTGTTATAAAATTTTTGATCGCTCTATGTACGATTTATTCCTCAGTCACCTTCAACTAGAGAATGAATTACGACAGGCTTTGATTCAAGAAGAGTTTTTAGTTTATTACGAGCCAATTGTCTGTTTGAAAACAATGGATTTATGTGGATTTGAAGCATTGGTGAGGTGGCAGCACCCTACCAGAGGATTAATAACAGCAGGAGAATTTATTCCGATCGCTGAAGAAACAGGATTGATTGTGGCGCTTGGCGAATGGGTATTGCAAACTGTCTGTCACCAAATCAAATCATGGCTTGAAAATTTTCCGTTGTCAAAATGTTTAACAATCAATGTCAATCTATCTTGCAAACAATTAAAAGACCCTAATATTGTTCAGATAATTGATGATATTTTGCAAGAAATTGAAATCCCTTCGACTTCCTTAAACTTGGAAATTACCGAGACTCTTTTAATTGAAAATACCGAGATCGCAATTAGTGTTTTTAAAAACTTACGAGAAAGAGATATTCATTTAAGTCTTGATGACTTTGGCACGGGTTATTCCTCACTTAGCTACCTCCAGCGATTTCCTGTAAACACAATCAAAATTGATCGTTCGTTTATCAGTCAAATGTGTCTGGACGATCTCAATGGCGATCGCAACTTTGAAATTGTCAAAGCGATTATTGCGCTTGCCCATGCCATGAATATCAAAGTAATTGCCGAAGGAATTGAGCTTAAAGAACAAATAGATCAACTTAAAAAGTGGAACTGTGATTTTGCTCAGGGTTACTTCTTCTCGCGATCGCTAACAGCGCAAGCCGCCTCAAATTTGTTAGAAAACTTGGCGCAAAGTGCACCGCTTTTTTAGTTTTTCACTAGTCCTGTTAGGGGCGAACTTGCACTTGCATAAGTCTTTACAGGAATCCGACCAGATAAATAAGCAGTACGTCCTGCTTCAGTTGCCATGCCCATCGCGCGTCCCATCGCAATAGGGTTACTTGCACAGGCGATCGCGGTATTGATCAACAGAGCTGCTGCACCCATCTCCATCGCCGCCGATGCTTCACTAGGAACGCCGATCCCTGCGTCAACTACCACAGGGATGTTTGACTCTTCGATAATAATCGCAATATTCGCAGCATTGTTAATCCCTTGACCTGAACCAATCGGTGATCCAAGTGGCATCACAGTCACGCAACCGATTTCTTCGAGAGTTTTTGCCAAACGTGGATCGGCATTTATATAAGGCAGTACGGCAAAACCTTCTTTGACTAATTGTTCAGCAGCTTTGCAAGTGCCAAGCGGATCGGGCAGTAAATATTTAAGATCGGGAATCACTTCTAATTTGACAAAATTATTATCTTCTTGCCCCAAAATTTTCGCCATCTCACGCCCCAATCTCGCGACGCGCACAGCTTCATCGGCAGTTTGACAGCCAGCAGTATTGGGCAAGAGCCAATATTTGCTCCAGTCAATCGCTTCACCTAGCCCTTCATGCCCCGCTGCATTAGTCTGCACACGCCGCACTGCCACAGTCACAATTTCGCAACCACTAGCAGCGATCGCCTGACGCATCAGATCGAAGTTGGCATATTTCCCTGATCCAGTCATCAAGCGCGATCGGAACTTTCGCCCTGCAATTTCAAAAACATCATCAGTGGTTTGATTAGCGGACAAATTCGTAGAAGCAAGAGAAAACGAAGTGACGGTCATAATATTGCGCATAATATTGCGATTTATTTTGCGGTTTGAAGGCGCAGTTTTTTACTAAGATACTTAAGATACTTTAGTGTCTTCTGTAATATCCCAAATTTTCGATTGTATTCCCATAGCAAGTAGCAATTTAGTTTCATGGCTAACCTCAAATCAATCCGCGATCGCATCGGCACTGTTAAGAATACTCGTAAGATTACTGAAGCAATGCGTCTAGTCGCCGCCGCAAAGGTCAGACGCGCTCAGCAACAAGTTATGGCAACTCGTCCGTTTGCCGATCGCTTAGCTCAAGTCTTATATCGTCTCCAGCAGCGCATCGTTTTTGAAGATGTCAGTCTGCCTTTACTCGACAAGCGTCCTGTTAAAACTGTTGGTCTTCTGGTAATTTCAGGTGATCGCGGTCTTTGTGGTGGCTACAACTCAACGATTATCCGTCGTGCTGAAGCGCGGGCAAAAGAACTAAAAGAACAAGGTATTAACTACACCTTTATTTTAGTCGGTCGTAAAGCTACTCAGTACTTTACCCGTCGCGATCAACCGATTGCCGCTAAGTTTACTAACGTCAACCAAATTCCTAGTGCGGCTGAAGCCAACGCGATCGGCGATGAAATCACCTCAGCATTTTTGGGCGGAGTAATTGATCGCGTTGAGTTGATTTACACTCGTTTCGTGTCATTGATTAGCTCTCGCCCCGTCATTCAAACTCTTTTACCTCTAGAACCACAAGGTTTAGAGCCGCAAGATGACGAAATTTTCCGTCTGATTACTCGCAGTGGCAAGCTACAGATGGAGCGTGAAAAACGTGAGATCACAATCAAAGAGTTGCCAAAAGAATTAATCTTTGAGCAAAATCCTGAACAAATTCTTGATGCTTTGTTACCTCTCTACCTCAGCAATCAAATTCTCCGTTCTTTGCAAGAATCAGTAGCTAGCGAACTAGCAGCTCGGATGACAGCAATGAATAACGCGACTGAAAATGCAGGTGACTTGCTCAAAAGTCTTACCTTGCAGTACAACAAAGCACGTCAAGCCGCAATTACTAATGAAATCCTTGAAGTAGTCGGCGGCGCAGCCGCATTGACTTAAAAAACTTTAACAATCAAAAAGCAATAAAAAAGGACAGGCAAAGCCTGTCCTTTTTTATTTTAAAGATTAGTCGTCCGAAGGAGGACTAACTTGCTCTTTGAAAGACTTACCAGCCGAGAAAGCTGGCACTTTGGTGGCAGGAATTTCCATCTTTTCACCAGTCTTAGGATTGCGACCTTCTCTGGCTTTGCGATCTCTCGCTTCAAAAGAGCCAAAGCCAACCAAAGTTACTTTGTCTCCGCCAGCTACAGTATCGATGATTACTTCAAGCGTAGCTGAGAGGACTTCATCGGCAGTCTTTTTGTTTACTGACGAGCCTTTCTCAGTAGCTTTTTTAGCAATAGCATCAACTAGTTCACCTTTGTTCATAGGTTTCCCCTTTATATATAGATGATTGTGAGTATGAGTTAAATGTCAAAGTAATAACTGTGCGATCGCTTTTTGCAGAACCCGCACTGACTATGACTTCTGTTTGATCATTCTAATAGCAACTTACCACTTGTGTATATACCAAATGGTTAATTTATATGGATTTGAGCAGTTTTTTCTAAATACTTATTGCCCCAATTCTTTAGCAAATCGCCCAAATGCTTTACTGGTAAGGACTGTGAGGTTTTATTTTTTAGTCAGGTGATTGTAAGGCTTACCCCGTAAGCACTTCACAAAAGTTTAAGTTCTCTTGTCAAATGTCTAATTTTTTGCAATATTCCCTAACATAATTCAAAAATCGCATAGGGTTTGGAAACTAAGCAGCTAAGCTTCCATGTGTTTCTATGTGCATTTGCTTAGTTTCTAAGCTCTTTTTAGTAGCTTTGTTGACGATGATTCACAATTCGCAGTTTTGATGGAGATAATATTGTTAATACTTCGCAATCAAACTTTGCAATTCTACTCGCACTTTTAAAATATGCAGACATCTACGCCAGCCAATACCTTTGGGCTAACCCGTCAGTCTCCCTTAATAATTGCGCCATTTTTTCTTTGGGGAACAGCGATGGTAGTTATGAAAGCATTACTGCCCCAAACAAGTCCTATGTTCATGGCAGCAGTTCGCCTGATACCTGCAGGCGCATTACTGATTTTGGGTGCAGCTTATTTTGGTAGACAACAACCAAAAGGTTGGCGATCATGGCTATGGATTAGCTTATTTGCTTTAGTTGATGGCACAATGTTTCAAGGATTTTTAGCGCAAGGTTTAGTCCGCACTAATGCAGGGCTTGGCTCATTACTTATTGACTCTCAACCTCTTGCTGTCGCCGTACTTGCCGCAGTTTTATACAAAGAAAAAATTGGCATTGGCGCCACGTTTGGTTTATTTGTTGGTGTAATTGGGATTGGACTGATTGGCTTGCCATCAGAATTGATCACGGCTTTGCTAGCTGGAGATTTTGCGACAGTTTTACAAGCAGGAGTGTTTACTCTTGGGGAGTGGTTTATGCTCGGTGCATCGTTATCAATGGCGATCGGCACAATTTTGATTCGTCCTGTGGTGCGTTATGCAGATCCTGTGATGGCGACAGGTTGGCATATGATTATTGGCGGATTGCCCTTGCTATTACTTTCAATGCAGATTGAGCAAAATCAATGGCAAGACTTGAGTGCTTGGGGTTGGTTGGGAATGGCATATATGGCAATTATGGGCAGCGCGATCGCCTATGGATTATTTTTCCTTTTTGCCTCTTCAGGTAGTTTGACTACGCTAAGCGCCTTAACCTTCTCGACACCTGTATTTGCACTCATGTTTAGCAGCCTCTTTTTAGGAGAGAACCTGACGCTGGTGCAATGGATTGGCGTGATTTTGACGGTGAGTAGCATTTATCTTGTCAGTATGCGCGGGTCAGCACAAAATAGTAATGAAGAACATAACTCTTCTTCAGAGATTGCAAATCCTACGATGCTCCCTGAGGCTAAGCAAGTCGTGATTAGTTCGGCCTTGCCAGTTTTGCAACAGCCTGTAAATGAGTCGAGTAAATGAATCGAGTAAATGAATCAAGAATTCGCGAATAGTTAACAATAAGCTCATGCCCACTTTATATATTGCAATTACCAACCACGGTTTTGGTCATGCGACCCGCACTGCGTCTGTCCTCGCTTCATTACAAAAGCGATCGCCTAATATCAAATTAATTATTGCGACAACGGCTCCGCGTTGGTTATTGGAAGAATACATCGAAGGCGACTTTGTTTATCATCAGCGTGTATTTGATGTGGGCGTGATCCAAATTGATAGTTTACAGACCGATCACAAGGCTACTTTTGCAGCATGGCAACAAATCAGAGCAAATCAAGCGGATTTGATTGCGAATGAAGTCAAGTTTTTACAAGAAAATCAAGTCGATCTGATCATGGGAGATATTCCCCCCATGATCGCTTTAATTGCCAAAGCTGCAAAAATTCCTTGTTGGATGGTAGGCAATTTTGGCTGGGATTTTATTTATCGCGATTGGGGTGGCAAGTTTATCGAATTAGCAGATGAAATTTCCGAAGTTTATAGTCATTGCGATCGCCTGTTTCGATTGCCATTCGCTGAACCGATGAATTCATTCCCTAATATTGAAGATGTCGGTTTAACGGGAGCCTCCCCCAAATATTCGGCTGAGGATATCCGCAAAAAGTTCAATTTAGATAGCGATCGCCCCACGGCGCTGTTAACCTTTGGGGGACTTAGTTTGCAGTCGATTCCTTATCAAAATCTTGCAAATTTCTCCGATTGGCAATTTATCACTTTTGATCGCAACGCACCTGATTTACCAAATCTCACCAAAGCTAATTGCGATCGCCTGCGTCCTGTTGATCTGATGGTCGTATGCGATCGGCTTATTACCAAACCTGGTTACGGCACATTAGCCGAAGCTTTACGCGTCGGAGTTCCTGTAGTTTGTCTTACCCGTGAAGGATTTTTAGAAGCAGAAACTCTTATCGCTGGGGTAAAGAACTACGCCAAGCATCTAATTATTTCGCCGCAAGAATTTTATAATGGGGATTGGTCTTTTCTCAATGCGCCATTTCAAGTGCCAAGCTTAGCAGGTGTGCATTCACTCAATATGCATGGTGAAGCAAAGATTAACCATGCAATCTCAGAATATTTTCGTTGATTGTTTTGATACACTGGGGATCATCGGTCAGTGTAAACTAAAAGTTAATGTCGCTGTGGAATCGACAAATTATGGAAATTTATCAATGCTACAAACTTCTAGGTTTAAAATCTAACGCGACTCTAGAAGATGTAAATAAAGCATATAAAGCACTGGCTTTGCAATGGCATCCTGATCGCATTCCTAGAGAAAATGTGCAACTGCAACTGCAAGCTCAAGAAAAACTTAAAGAAATCAACCATGCAAGAGATAGCGTGCGAAAAGCTGCGGAACTAAAAGAATCTAAATTGCAAACAAAATATTCCCATCAAAACGTAAATCAGAGCAGTAGACAATATTCCCAACAACAAACTAAGTATCAAAGTAAGTACCAGAATACAAATCAATCGCAAAGCCAGACTTCAGAACGTCCTTCCGAACCGTATCGCCCATATCAATCTCAATCTTATCAGCCATATCAGTCATACCAATCGCGACACCAAACAGATAAACAGACATATCAGACCGATCCACATAGAACAACATCGCAACAATCCACACAATCCACATCAGAAGTACAAAAGCCTCAACAAAAGCCTGATCTGTCTGGCTCCGATCTAAGTGGGGCAAATATGCGTGAAAAATATCTTGAAGGTAGAAATCTTAGTTATAGCAATCTTAGTAATGCTGATTTGACCGATGCTTTTTTACATCGCGTCAATTTTCAAGGCGCTAATCTTCAAGGTGCCAATTTATTTCGCGCCAATTTATTTCAAGCTAATTTGCAAAATGCTGATCTACGTGGTGCTAATTTGATTGGCGCAGATTTGAGTGGTGCAGACTTGAGCGGAGCAAATTTGAGTGGAGCAAAAGTTGGTTTTGGCGAAAAAATTATGGTCAAACTAACAAGTGTTAACCTCAAAGGAGCAACGATGCCTAATGGATCTATCCATTCGTGATATGAACCAGAAAATCTCTAGACTGCAAAGCTTTTCTGCCTTTTTTAGTTGTTAAAGCTCGCATTAAAGTTGTCTAAATAAAACTACTACTGACTAACAAACTTGTGAAGCAATACGAAGCCATAACTTTTGATCCTCATTCAAAAACATCCAATCAATTGTTCCAGCCAGCAGGCGCATGGATAATCATCTTAAGCTTCTGTGCTGTCACGTTATTGATGATTGCACTTGGAGGATTTGGTGCAAGAATCCTCAATGTTTTGTTCCCAATGGGAACATTTGCTGTTGGTTGGCTGCTGTACTTTCGTTATCCAGTGCTTTACAACGGATTTGTGTGGTGGCTATTTTTTGTCACTCCATTTTTACGTCGGATTTGCGACTGGAGGATTGGCACATTTACTGAGCCAAAAAGCAGCTATATTATGCTAGCTCCATTTGTGGTATGTCTAATTTGTGCCCATTCAATCCATCTTAAGCTGTTTAAAACCCGTGATAGATATTCTTCGGTTTTTATTTTGGCAATCAGTGCTGTTATTTACAGTTACTTTATTGGCATGGTTTATCGTGGCTTCTTGCCATCAACTATTTCTCTATTGGAATGGATTGCTCCTTTACTGTTTGGTTATCATCTTGCAATTAATTGGCAACGATATCCTATATATGCCGAGAATATAAAGCGAGTTTTTCTATGGGGAGGACTAATTATGGGAGCATATGGAGTCTATCAGTTTATGATTGCTCCTGAATGGGATCGACTCTGGATGATTGGTTCTGGGATGACTAGTAGTGGTGGCAGTCCAGTTCCTTTTGGAATGAGGATTTGGAGTACGATGAACTCTCAAGGACCTTTTGCAGACTATATAGTTACATGTCTTTTAATATTGCTAGGCTGCCGAGGTGCTTTAGTAATACCTGCTGCAGGATTCACTGCGTTTAGCTTATTACTGACTCTAGTAAGAGTTGCTTGGATTGGATGGATACTAGCAATGCTATCTTTATTGGCTTCCCTAACTCCAAAACAAAAGTTTCGTTTACTAGCTGCTGTGGTAATTATGGCAATAATTTTGATTCCATTAATCAATATGGAACCATTTTCAACAGTGATTTTTAAGCGTTTAGAAACACTAACCAATTTGCAAAATGACGGAAGTGGTCAAGCGCGTCAGGATACTTATTCAGCAATCCTAGAAAATATTATTACTAATTTTCTTGGCGATGGTATTGGTGCGCTTGAGGGAGATAGTGCTCTTATCGTCATCGTTAACTTAGGATGGATTGGCGGGATACCCTATGTAGGAAGCCTCATTTTTGGCTTTCTTTTAGTTTTAATGGAACCTCACAAAAATGATGATTTGATGATTCCTGTTATTCGTGGCATATTGATTAAATCTTTGATATTTTTGCTCTCAAGTGTAACTATTAAAGGGGCACATGGAATGCTCTTATGGGGATTTTTAGGACTAGGTTTGGCTGGGATACATTACTACCGAGACTACCAATTACAGCAGTTTTTGATGCTAGAGTCTAGAGACAAATTGTCGGCTAGTTAGTGCTTCTTATGAAAATATGTATTGTTACTTCTAACGTGAGAAAGGGTGATGGACAAGCACGAGTTAATTATGAAATTGTGAGGCAAGCGATCGCTAGAAATCATCAAATCACTCTAGTAGTTAGGCATGTTGCTCCTGAGATAGAACAAAATAAACTAGTTAGTTGTACTTATTTTCCTGTAGAAAAGATTTCAACTGAGTTAATGCGAGGGTTTGTATTTACCCGTAATAGCGATCGCTGGTTGCAAAAACATGAGCAGGAATTTGATGTAGTCATTTCTTGTGGAGCGGTAACATCTAGAGAAACTGATGTTAATATTGTCCATTTTGTTCATAGTGCTTGGCTGAAGTCTCCTTTTCATACCATACGGATGAGTAGAGATTTGTATGGTGCTTATCAATGGATGTATAGCGCCCTCAATGCTTACTGGGAAAAATTTGCTTTTCAAAAAGCAAAAATACTGATTGCCGTATCAGAAACTATCAAAAGAGAACTAATTGAGATTGGAGTTTCTCAAGAGAAGATTCAGGTTATATCTAATGGTGTTGATGTTGATGAGTTTTGTCCTGCTTTTCCTATAAATCAATTGCGACAACAGTTTGGATTGCCTGAAAAAGTTGATCTAGCCCTATTTGTTGGTGAATTTAAGACAAATCGCAAAAACTTAGATACAGTGCTCAAAGCTTTAGTAAATGTTCCTAGCTTGCATCTAGCTGTAGTTGGAAGTATTGAAAACAGCCCCTATCCCCAATTGGCTAAACAGTTAGGTGTAAATGAAAGGGTGCATTTTTTAGGATATCGCTCTGATATTGCCAAAATTATGCAGAATGTCGATTTTTTTGTTTTCCCTTCACGCTATGAACCATTTGGAATGGTGGTTAGCGAAGCCATGGCATCTGGGTTACCTGTAATTACTACATCAGTTTCGGGAGTTGCCGCGATCATCACTCCAGAATGTGGGATAGTGTTAACTGATTCAGAAGACGTTTTAGCTTTAACAGATGCCCTCATTAGGCTAACTTCTAATTTTGATCTTAGGATGCAAATGGGGCAGGCAGCTAGGGCGATCGCAGAAGAGCATAGTTGGTCAAGTAAAGCTAAAAATTATCTTGAGATATTTGAAAGTTTTGCCAAGCCAAAAGTTGCACATAGATCTGTATGAATTTTATGTCATCAAAAGTTTAGTCGGTGTCTTGATTAAGTGTAAATTGGAGAAGCGAAGCCCATGTCGAAAATCCCCAGAGTTTTGTGCTTGAATACTGGTGGAGAGGGTAGTCTTGATTCACGGCGATCGCGAAGTCTTGGATCAAAATTGCAAGCTGAAGTTACTTATCATGATCTAAACCTTAAAATTGGAAAAATCGCCGCTAGTCGCGAAATTTGGGAAGTGGTTTCTGGCTCTAAGTGGGATTTAATTTATCAAGAAGGTTCAGGAATTGCGGGTGGGATTAATCTCATTAGAGCCGCAAAATCTTGGCGGCAACCCTATGTCATTTCTACTGGCGATCCAATTGGGGGGTTTTTTCGAGTTACGAAGGGATTAGTAATCGGGAATTTAATGGAGATCTATGAACGATCGCTTTACAAAAATTGCACAGCTTTTCTGGGCTGGACTCCATATCTGACAGGTGCTGCCATCAAACTGGGTGCAAAGCGAGCCATTACCATTGAAGGTGGCGCAGACTTCAATCTATTTAAGCCGAAAACTACTGCCGAACGTCATAGTTTTCGACAAAAGTATAATATTCCCGACAATCATTTAGTCTGTGGTGTTGTTGGAAGCTTGCTTTGGAATGAGCGCCAATCTTATAGCTATGGATATGAATTGATTGAGGCTTTGAAATTAGTCAAGCGTGATGATATTACCGTTTTAATTGTTGGGGATGGCAGTGCGAAGGAGCGGCTACAGTCTCTAGTTCCTGAAGCTATGCGATCTCGGGTCATATTCACAGGTCGATTGCAGCCAGTGGAAGTTGTGGAGGCTATGAATATCATGAATATTGGGTTTGTAACTCAAACACTTGACGAATTGGGAAGCTTTCGACTCACCACCAAACTTCCTGAATACCTTGCCTGTAGTGTACCTGTTGCCATGAGTCCTATTCCTGGATTTTATGATTATGCAGCTTCGGCTGGGTGGGCTTTACCTGCATTTCATCCTGCTAGTAGAGAGTTTCATACGCGTTGTGCGCGATGGCTAGATAATTTACAATGGGAAGATATTGAGGCAAAGGCAAAAATTGCTCCTGCGATCGCCAAAAGATCCTTTGATTATGATGCGATCGGCGATCGATTTGCTAATTTTATACATGAACTATTGGAGATTGAAGGTAATCAAAAACAATGAAAATCTCTGTGATTGTGCCAACTTATCAACGTCCGCCAGACCTAGCTCGTTGCCTAACATCTCTTAAACAGCAAACTCGTCATATGGATGAACTGTGGGTAATCGTCCGTGATACTGATGAAAAAACTTGGCAATTTTTAGAAACTTTTGAGAGGGACTCACTGCCTTTGCATACAGCCACAGTGACTGCGTCTGGAGTGATCGCAGCGATGAATATTGGATTAGACTCAGCAACAGGCGATATTATTGTATTCACCGATGATGATGCTGCGCCCCATCCTGATTGGTTAGAGAAGATAGAAGCTTACTATTTGGCAGATGAGAAAGTTGGAGGAGTTGGAGGTCGTGATTGGGTGTATCACGGCACGAAATTAGAAGATGGTTCTCAGTCGGTGGTAGGTAAGTTACAGTGGTTTGGGCGATTGATTGGCAATCATCATATAGGTAGTGGCGATGGGCGCGAAGTAGATGTGCTTAAGGGTGTGAATATGAGTTTTCGGCGTGAGGCGATCGCCGATTTACATTTTGATCAGAGAATGCGGGGATCGGGCGCTCAGGTACACTTTGAAGTGGTTTTCTCTTTGACTCTTAGACAAAAGGGTTGGAAGTTGATTTATGATCCTCAAATTGCGGTCGATCACTTTCCTGCCCAGCGTTTTGATGAAGATCAAAGAAATTCTTTTAATGCTCAAGCATCGGTTAACGCTATTCACAATGAGACGGTGGCGCTATTAAGTTATCTGCCGCCTTTGCGAAGATTTGTTTTTGTGATATGGGCGATCACGATCGGGACAACTGAAGCTTTTGGTCTAATACAATGGCTGAGATTTTTATCGAAAGACGGGGATGTGGCAAGACAAAAATTAGTGGCTTGTTGGCAAGGACGTTGGCAAGGATGGCAAACTTGGCAAAAATCTTAAGGATATATGGATCTTTGTGCCCCCATCCTAGAAAGAACGAAAGTATGGATATCCTTTGGGAGTACCAAATTCTGTTTCTAGTTCAAAGTTAATGATGCCCCAACGAGATTCTTGATCTTCTGGAGGGCTAAATTCTATGTTTAATCCGTACAGACGTTGCACATTAGATCCGATAGGGCTTGTTTCAAGATAAAGACTGACTAGCTCAATGTATCGGTGAGCAATAGTTACCTTGATCGCTCGGTAACCTTGAGTATAGAGCCGATCTATACTTTCATGAATCTCAAAACGAATTCCATCTGGATGAGTATGTTGTCGATACCATTCCTCATTCCATAGTCGCCAGTGGCGATCGGATTGTAAGTGAACTAAATCTTTGCAATTAGGATTGACTTCAAAAGCACCATGACGTGGACAAAGATAGGTGTCAGTCAAAATTAGGGCGGGAATAATTTGGCGACAATGAGGACATTTAATTTCAGAACCAAAGACTGGATATTGCTGAGCCGAGGTGACTGTCCTCATGGTTTATAGAAATTAGTTTATAGAAATTAGGAGGTTTTGCTTTAGATCTTAACACGTCATTTCAAAGACCCAATTAATCGCAGGCTGGCTACACAAACTCAATCTCAGAAACAAAAACAAATTATAGTTCAGATGAATACACTCTAAAAGTTGGTAACCCGCTACAATTTTTTAAACAAAAATATTTAATCCTCGCAAAAGTAAGGTTAGGATGATAAAAGCTAACCCAAAAGTCCACTGGGGATTAGTCGGAAACCGCGCTAATCATGCTGAAAAGTACCTGAGGTGGTTTGTCGAGTTCTGCCCTGTCTCGATCGCAATGTTTGATTGCGATCTGCGCTATATATTAGTGAGCCAGCCTTGGGTGAAAATGTTGGGGATACCTCGACTAAAGCTGATTGGCACAAATATTTATGACTCATTACCGAGTGCGATCGCACATAGACAGGGATTAGAGCGTTGCTTGATCGGTGGACAAATGCATTACTCAGCGGAAGTTGAGATTGCAGTTCGTGGAGAGCTAGCAAGTAATTTTCAGTGGGTGGTACAGCCTTGGTATACGGATGATGGCTCTGCTGGCGGCATCATTGTGGCTAGCTATGTTTTAGGAGATTGCCAGTCAGAAGCCCTGAAGCGCCAGTTAGACGAAGAGATTGCTGAACGTCAATATATTGAAGATGCATTTACTAAAATTGGGACGGCTCTGGAATGTACTAATGATGCTGTTTGCATCACGGACGGTATAGGAAAGCCAATTTATATCAATTTAGCTTTTAACGATCTATTTGCCTATAATTTGTCTGAATTACAGAAGCCAAAACGGTTCCAGGCTCTATTTAGTGATGGCAAACCCGAAGTCAAAATTGCTGATGTTATCCATACAGCAGTTATGCATGGTGGTAAGTGGTCGAGCGAACTAGAAATGATGGATCGCAATCACCAGCATATTCCAATTAGCTTAAGGGTAAACCCTGTCAAAAGTGCGTCAGGCGAGGTGATTGGCACGACTTATATTTGTACTAATATTCGCGATCGCAAAGTGGCGGAAGCAGAAATCAACAAAAGTTTTGCGGCTCTAGGGGCGACTCTTGAAGCAACAGCAGATGGTATTTTAGTGCTAGATTCGCTTGGAAATATCATTATTTGCAATCAAAAATTTGTTGATCTTTGGCGAATCCCAGACCGCATTTTTACCTCTCATGATGATTCTCATATCCTCAAATATGTGCTCAAACGGATTATCTCGGCTGAGCATTTGCAGAATTTTGGTAAAGGGCTAAGTAGTGATGAAAATAGTTTTGAAATAGTTGAGTTGGATGATGGCAGAACTTTGGAATGCTATTCGCAACCACAAAACATTATGGATAGTTATGCTGGTCGGGTTTGGAGTTTGCGTGATATCACGGAACGACTTGCCGCAGAAGCTCAAGTCCGCGCCTCTGAAGAAAAATACCGCCTGCAAACACAAATACTTGAGAATGCTTTACAAGAGTTAAAAAACGCGCAATCACAATTAATTCAATCGGAAAAAATGTCTGGACTCGGACAACTGGTAGCAGGAATTGCTCATGAAATTAATAATCCTGTAAATTTTATTTATGGCAATCTTTCTTATGCCGAAAACTACACAAGTCAGCTATTAAATCTCGTTGATACTTACCGAAATCATTATCCTAATCCAGTCAACGTGTTGCAAGAAACCCTACAAGAGATAGATATTGATTTTCTTGCTAGTGACTTTGTAAAGTTAATGAGTTCAATCCGCATTGGTGCAGAACGAATCCAAGGAATTGTGCAGTCGCTTCATAAGTTCTCCCGTAGTGACGAAGCAGGATCTAAGTATGTGGATATTCATGAGGGAATTGATAGTACTTTAATGATTTTGCAAAGTCGGCTTAAGGCGACTCAGACTCGTCCTGAGATTGAGATTGAAAAGATTTATGCTGATCTTCCTGAAGTTGAATGCTATGCAGGACAATTAAATCAAGTGTTCATGAATCTCTTAACTAATGCGATCGATGCACTTGAGGAGGATGCTCAGACAAATGGAACTTGGCAAGTTATTAATGACAAGCCGCAATGGATGAGGGAAGATGGTAAGATTGCTAAACTTCGGATTCAAACACAGATTCAGAAGGAAAATCAAAAAGGCGATCGCCTAATAATTACAATTTCTGATAATGCTAAAGGAATTCCTGAAGAATTTCGGAATCGTTTGTTTGACTTGTTTTTTACAACTAAGCCTGTGGGTAAAGGAACGGGATTGGGCTTATCGATCGCGTACCAGATTATTACTGAAAATCATGGTGGTAAATTGTCATTTACTTCTGAGGTTGGCAAAGGTACGGAATTTATGATCGAGATTCCTCTAGAACAATCTGAAATTTGAGTACAGCGCTTTACGCTGTTATAAAACCCAGAAAATTTTTTGAAAGTGCCGCTTCGCGGCACTTTCAAAAAATTTTCTGTATTATTCAAAGCCTCAACAGGATGTAATGTACGTTGGTCACTTACTCAAACTCAGGTTTTAAGTTGCTGTAAAATAGGCGAGTTTATTCTAGCTTGATAAAATTTATGCGCTCGCAATGGGAATGCTTGTTACAAAACCTTGGCTGTTGGCAAGGTTCATTTACTCGTTTATCGAATAGAGGAGAGATATTAGAAGAGATTTCTAGCGAAACTAGTCTTAAACTTAAGGAAGATAATCAAACTCTGCGCCAAGTCGTACGCCGCTTTTATAAGGACGCGCCACAGGATTTAGTTTTGGAATACCGCACGCTCAATAAAAGTACAACTTTTTTTGAAAATGGTGCTTTTTCGCAAGGGTCGCTACAATTTGCGCCATTTACTGAATTTGGAGCCGAGTTAGGCTTGATTTATGGCGATCGCCGTGTGCGACTGGTCACGCTCTATGAAAAAGCAAATCAAGACAAAGCAAATCAACTTGATCGCTTTACTTTAATTCGTGAGCATTTGCCCAATAGCACTACGCCCGAACGTCCACCACTGACACTTGATGATTTGCTAGGCAAATGGGAAGGTGAAGCGACTACGCTCTCCTCTGATTGGCTTGTACCAGAAGTCTCTTCCACTACTACCGAATGGCAACGAGATGGCGATCGCGTGATTATGTCTCTACAAATGCAGAACCCAATGGGAAAGCAAACAATCACTTCACTCGCCAAGATTGATTCGAGTAATCCCCAGATATTACACTTCGATCAAGATAATTTATCTGTCCAAACCTTATTTTTACCCGATGGTACATCTTTCACTTGTCCTAAAGCGATCGCCACACGTCAGCCATTTCGCTTATCGCTATCATGGCTACTAAACCCAAATCTACATCAACGGATGATTCGCGCCTATGATCACAAAGGTGGATGGAATAGCCTCACTCTGGTGACTGAGCGCAAAGTAATGTAGTCTGATTAGGGATTTAAAATAAACGGACTTAATTTAGTAAGTAAGTAGGCATAATAAAATCCAGAACCCAAAAAGCTGTGGCGCACGCGCAGCGTGCGCCACAGCTTTTTGGGTTTTAAAGTTTCTTTTACTTAGCTACATACTAAATAGATAATTAATTTATGGCGGATACTACTCGCAAGCTTCTAATTAAGCGCATTGTAATAATGCTGATTTTTCTGACACTCTTTATCGGCGCATTCTCTAGTGCACTCTATTTCTATCAAAATGATCGTACACAACGTTCAGCCAACCTGACCTTTGGCGACGAAAAAACTCTAGATCGAATCGAAGTCTCCGTCAACCTATTAGGTGTTGATCCGATCAAATCAGAAATAAATCTCCGTTTCGCGGCTAAGCCTGAAGGAACATACGTTAAAGATGATCGCCTTACTAAAGAACTAAAATTCTTTACAGGTATTGAAAGTGGTAAATCTGAAGTTACACTTGAAAAAAATCGTATGCCTGACTCAGTAACAGGTTCATTATCTATAGCTACTGGTAAAGTCAGCGATTATCCTTTTGATGTGCATACCTCTGATTTCTATCTCTTTTTTACTAATCCTAAAGATGAGCAAGAAGAGATTCCCATGGTCGTTAATTTCTATGGAGCAATCTCAGGCTATAACATTGATGTTGACTACATTCCCAAAACTGAATTTGAATCGTCGGATACTTACATGGGTTTGCGAGTAAATATATCGCGATCGGTGATCACTAAGTCTTTCTCTATCTTCTTAATGATTGCCATGTGGTTGATTGGCTTGGTTGTGTTTACGATGACGATGGTTGTGGCGTTGCAACCGCGCCCAATTGAATTTGGGATGTTTACTCTCATAGCGGGTATGTTGTTTGCCTTACCAGCGGTACGAGGTCTTCAGCCTAGTGTTCCTCCTCTTGGCGGATTGTCAGATTTCCTATCATTTTTCTGGGCAGAGTCATTAGTAGCAGTTTCCATGCCGATTCTATTCTTGACGTGGCTAACCCGCTATAAAAAGCCTAGCTAAAACAAATTTAAAACTAAATAAACTTTTAGAAGTTTCGTAAAATAGTGCTGCTAAAAGTTTATTTAAATAACTGGTATTACGTATAAGTTGCTAAAACCCTCACCCCTAGCCCCTCTCCCGCAGGAGAGGGGAACAAGAAAAAACTCTTTCTCCCCTTCTCCTGCGGGAGAAGGGGCTGGGGGATGAGGGCAGGTTCCACCTAACATCAGTAAATAAGCTCTGCAAAGTAAGTCTCGAATTATCCAAAACCTCAGTACTAATATAACTATGTCATTACCGCCCATCATTGAGCAAATGCTCTTGCCTGAATTTTACGAACATCCTGTCACCGAGCCAATTCAGCTTTTACAAACTCATATTTCTTTTGTATTGCTTACAGGTTCCTATGCTTATAAAGTCAAGAAGCCGATGAATTTTGGTTTCTTAGACTTTTCCACTTTAGAAAAGCGCAAATATTTCTGCGAAGAAGAACTCCGTCTCAATCGCCGACTTGCTCCTAAATTGTATCTTTCAGTTTTGCCAATTATTGAAAAAGATGGAAAGTATAGCTTTGATAAAACTGGCACTGGAACGGCTGTAGAATATGCGATCGCTATGCCAGAGTTTTTGCAAGCGGATTTGTTGATTGAGATGTTTGGATCAGGTAGACTGACAGTTGACCATGTGAAACAGATTGGCGAACAGTTAGCAGCATTTCATCAACAAGCTGAGACTAATGATCATATTAATAGCTTTGGCACAATGGAAGCAGTTCGTGCTGTTGCCAATGACAACTATGCTTGCACTGAGAAATACATTGGGATTGCTCAAACTGATCAGCAACTAGCCCAAACTCGTAAGTATACTGAGCAGTTTTTCGTGGATAATATTGCTTTATTTAGCGATCGCATTGCCAAAGGGAAAGTTCGCGAATGTCATGGTGATGTCCATTTAAAAAATATTTGCCTCTATCAAGATAAAATCCAGATTTTTGACTGTATCGAATTTAATGAGCCATTCCGTAATAGTGATATGCTGTATGATGCTGCATTTTTATTAATGGATTTGCAGTTCCGAGGTAGAACAGATCTCGCAAATATTTTTCTAAATACTTATCTAGAACGCACAGGTGATTATGAAGGAGTCGTATTGCTGCCACTCCATTGCAGTATGCGAGCCTATATTCGCGCCAAAGTTACGTCATTTTTGCTTGATGATCCGAATATTCCGACCGATGTGAAAGACAATGCCAAAACAGAAGCTTCGGCATATTACAAACTAGCTTGGAAATATACGCAGCCAAAACAAGGCAAACTAATCCTCATGTCAGGTGTGTCGGGTTCGGGTAAAAGTACCACTGCTAAAGCGATCGCATCTGAACAAGATGCAATTTATCTGCGATCAGATGCCATTCGCAAGCAACTAGCAGGAATAGCCCTAATGCAGCGCGGTAGTGACGATATCTATACTCCAGAGATGACTGCGAAAACCTATACCCGCCTGACGGAGTTAGGGGTATTACTATCTAGCAAAGGATTCACGGTAATCCTTGACGCTAAATATGATCGGGTTAGTTTGAGAAGTGAGGCGATCGCCGCCGCTAAAGCTCAAAATATCCCTTGTGAGATCATTTATTGCACTGCACCTACGGAAATTTTGCAGCAACGTTTGCGCGATCGCGCTCAAGCTAATAATGACATCGCTGATGCCACAGTAGAGATGTTAGCCAATCAGCAAGCCACTTTTGAAGACTTTACTGCTGAGGAATTAGTCTTGGTGAAAAAAGCATAGTCGCCTTGCTTATTTTGCAAAGCCTAGAACAAGGGGCTTAAGCCCCTTGCCTTTATCAAATGTTCCAAGGTGAAATGCTCCCGTTACTGTTCTCTAACTTGAGTGATTAACCGATTCCGAAACGCTTTACCGATAGCAGGGGTGAGCAAAATGGCAAGGGCGATCGCGCTACCAATGGCAATGTATGGATTTAATTGCATTAGCCGCGAGGTTGGTTCAGTGGAACTGATGCTAAGAGTTTCATCAAAAACATTAGGAATTGCTAAAAGCTTGCTTGCTGATGGTGGTGAAATCCAACGAAAGAAAGCCGCGATCGCAGGGAACATGACCGAACTAAAAAGACAAATACTAAGAAATCTTGCCCAAGACTTTAAATACCATAGCCCAATCGCTAATAAAATCGGTACTACGCCAAAACCCAAAAAAGCAATTCCTGAGATGAATTGCAAATTAATAGAATTGCTATTAGCTAAAGGAACATTTTCCTCCAGTAATCTATAGATATAGAAGTTAAACAGGCGATCAATAATTAAGATAATACTTGTGCCAACCATTGTGGTTGCAAGCATGGTGATAGCGATTGGACGTTGAGAAGATTTAGATTTCATCAGATTTGTATTATAAAAAATCTACCATGTGAATTGAGAATCTCTACTTATGCAGCTTGTAGAAACAACTTGAACAGGCAAGGGGCTTAAGCCCCTTGTTAAGGCTATTGAAAATTGCCATTGTGAGTAACTAATTTTTAAAAGCTGCCTTAGTAGATTAAGGTTGACTAAGATAGCGTGGCAAATGCCGAAATAGCTTACTAGATTGCAACATTCGTAATAAGTAATAACAAGAAGTTGGCAAAAAGATAATCATTGTCCAACCAAATTGATCGGGAACTTTGATTTGGTAAAAATTTGGGAATAGCAACATTAATAGAATAGCTAAGCCCACTGACACAAAGCCAAGAATAGCCGATGTCGGATTTTTAACAAAAGACTGTACTTTCCAGATAGAAATATCGTTAAGGCTCCAAAAAACAAATAGACAGAAGATTGTACCAATCAGAGTGCTGACACCTTGGGCTGGGCTTCTTGCGATATCTTCAAAAGCATCTGAGTTGATCACATTCGAGCCATTTGGAATTGTCAGCAGCACCCAACCATTGATGTAATAGGAAAAAACATAGCCTGTAGTCATCGCGATCGCTCCAAATCCTCCTGCAACGCAACTGTAGCCTAAGACATCGCGCAAGAAGTTTTCAAGGCGTTTTGGTTTTATCCATCCAAAAGCAATCCAGATTGTTGGTAAGCCAACTACAGCCATAGTTATCATCGTCATATGGCGCGGTTCTACAGGAAAGGGGAGATGTACAAATCCTGTAAAAGAGATTGTGAGAATCACCATGATATTTTTGGTGAGATAAAGTAAAGCCGAAGAGAGAATCTTTTGTTTTATATCATCTCCTGCAGCAAAGGCTTGTGGCAATGCTGAGAGATTGTTGTCGAGTAGCACGATATCCGCAACATCTTTACTGATTTGGGCGCCATCATTCATGGCGATCGCTAGTTGAGCTTCTTTGAATGCAGGTACATCATTTACACCATCGCCGACCATGCCTACATAGCCACCCCGCTTCACCATTGCGGAAATCAAACGACGCTTCATGTCGGGCGTGATTCTACCAAAGACCGTTCCGTAGGCAGCAGAACTGTTAAAGGTATGAGCATCCATCGCTTCTAAAGTTTTTTGTGTAAAGACCGCATCATCGGAAACGGCAATTCCTGCTTGTCTCGCGATTGAAGTTACGGTTTCGACGCTATCGCCCGAAATTACTTTGAGGCGAATATTTTTATTTTGTAATTCAGCGATAGTTTCAATTACATCAGGACGTAAGCTATCTTCTAACAATACCAAGCCCCGATCGCGCCGATTGTTTGGTAATGCAGGATTTTTATCAGATATATCAATGCCTTCTTCGCTGCTCACGACTGCGATCGCTCTTAGCCCCTGACGCGCATATTCTTTGGCTCGCTCCTGCATCTCAGGATTGACAAATAAAATTTCAGGCGCACCAACCATAATTGTCGTGCCAATATTAATAGCGATCGCGCCCCATTTGCGACTAGAACTAAAGGGAATCTCACTTACAAATTGCGATTGCGATCGCGGCTTATCAGTAAATGTAGCCATCGCCTTCGCACTACTATTCTGAGTCCCCATTAGATTTGTATAAAGCGCAATTAGCTCTCGCAATGAGTCTTCATCAGTATCACCTAATGGCACAATTGATTTGACTACCAGCTTATTTTGAGTGAGGGTTCCTGTCTTGTCAGTGCAAAGGATTCGCACACTATTCATCGAGTCAACCGCATTAATTTTTTGAATCAGCGTGCGTTTTTTACTGATTTCCACAGCTCCGATCGCAAAGGCAACGCTAATCGATAAAATTAAACCTGCTGGCACAAAACTATTGATAATTACCGAAGCATAGCGAATAGTATCTACCATCGTGCGTCCAGTATTAAGGCTGGAGGCTACATGTAAAAAAGACGCTACGATCAGGACAAGAACTAAAATCTCAACTAAAACATCAATCTTTTTCTGTAAGGGTGTAAATACACGCTTATAAACTCGCGAAGACTGCGAGAGCTTCACGGCATAGCTTTCACCACCAATTTTGTCGGCACGAAATATACAACTTCCCGCTAAACAGAAGGAACCTGACAACACGATATCGTCAATCTGTTTTGCTACAGAATCAGATTCTCCCGTCAGTAGTGATTCATCCATTTCGACATTTTGCGAAATCAAAACGGCTCCATCAACAGGAGCGCGATCGCCTGGATTAAGTTCGATCAGGTCATCACGCACCACCTCACCGACAGGAATTTCCCGTGATTCGCCATCACGCCGCACCTTCACCTTTTGTACTGATAGTAGAGCCAATTTATCCAGCGTCAGCTTTGCCTGAATTTCTTGAGTCACACCAACCAGAATATTCATAAATACCGAGAATCCTGAAAAAAGAGCATCGGTAATCTGTCCGAGCGCTGTCATCAGGATTAAAACCACCCCAAAAGTAACGTTAAATAAGGTAAAAACATTTTCTTTAAAGATATCGTTGTAAGTGCGACTTGATCGCATGACAACAACATTGATATCGCCGCGCTGTTTTCTATCGGCGACTTCGGCTTCACTAAGCCCGATTTCGGGATTTATTTCGTTATCGGCTAATGCGATCGCTGGTAAGTCTGGCGTATTGTCTGATGTAGATTGTGGCATAGACACACAGGTATCATTTTTAGTAAGAAGTATAAGATTTCTAAGACAACATTTAAAACAACATTTAAAACAAGAGTTTAAACTTAATATCTATGATTACGTTGCAAGTAAATGGTGATGATCGCACATGTGAGCCAAATCTCACGATGATCGAATTGCTGAAATATTTGGGGCTGAACCCTCGCCTAGTGGCGGTGGAATATAATGGCGAGATTTTACATCGTCAATTGTGGGAAAAGACAATTATTCAAAACAGCGATCGCTTGGAGATCGTTACCATTGTGGGGGGGGGGTGAATGTAAAGCAGGGTAAGCGATGTGCGTTTTGCTTTCCAAATATTAAGTGTCGTAGATAAAGCTATCAAATAATCTTTCAAAACCCAAAAAATTAGAGTTGGCAGAAGTGTCTCTTATTGTTTCGGTTTTATCTGGCTAAAGCTATAGCTAGAACCTAAAGCGCTAGATAGTTGATAACGCTATAATTTGAGTACATATCCTATATCCGCATCGCCAGCAATTGACATAAACAATGATCGCATCATCACAAATTCCCGCTACTGTTCTAACAGGTTTTCTAGGCGCAGGTAAGACCACATTGCTCAATCATATCCTTACCGCCGAGCATGGCAAAAAAGTCGCCGTGATTGTCAACGAGTTTGGCGAAATTGGTATCGATCAGCCATTCGTGATTGGCGCAGACGAAGAAATTTTTGAAATGAATA
>Ga0105048_10002958_pt1 | contig 27815 bp, 29 predicted proteins | sample MAT05_FD_78382 | JGI IMG/M metagenome (GOLD analysis project Ga0105048, IMG submission 78382) | Freshwater microbial communities from Lake Fryxell liftoff mats and glacier meltwater in Antarctica - MAT-05 | ecosystem: Environmental > Aquatic > Freshwater > Ice > Liftoff microbial mat | place...
CAGCGCCACTAGTGATGCCGTGATGCCGACAGAGATCGAGGCCCTCGCGCCATAGATCGTACGGGCGTACACATCGCACCCCTGTGCGTCGTAGCCGAACCACGCCTGTCCGGACGGGGAAACGCGGCTGTTCGCCAGGTCGCAAAAAGTCGGGTCCTTGCTGGTGAACAATTGAGGCGCGATCGCCATGACGACGAAAAAGGCCATGAGAAAGAGTGAGATCCAGAAAATCGGACTGCGCTTGAGGTCTTCCCATGCATCGCTCCATAAGGAGCGCGGCCTCTCGCCGACCGGCTTGACCCGCTCGACGCCGGGAGGGATGTGATCGTCGGTGCGCGCCTTTGCGGCAGCGCCGATCGCGGTGGGTTCACTCATATCGGATCCTTGGGTCGAGCACCGCGTAGAGAAGGTCGACGAACAGGTTCACGATCAAGAAGACGAGCACAATCAGGGTGGTGACAGTCACGACCGTGGCGCCCTCGCGCAACCGAATGGCGTCGTAGGTCAGGCCACCGATACCGGCGATGTTGAAGATCCCCTCGGTGACGATCGCCCCGCCCAGAAGCACGCCGAAGTCAGCCCCGATGAAAGTGATAACAGGGATCAGCGAGTTGCGCACCGTGTGCCGCATGACCACCGTGCGACGCGGTAAACCCTTGGCCGTCGCCGTCTTGACGAAGTCCGATCGCAGGTTCTCGGCCAGGCTCGCCCGCATGAGTCGGGCCACGTAGGCCAAGGAGAGGGCCGCCAACACGAACGCCGGAAGCACCAAGTCTCCCCACAGTGCGCCGTCAGAGACCGTGACGGGAAACCAACCCAGCTTGATGCCGAAGAAGAACTGGGCCAGGAAGCCGATCACAAACACCGGGATCGAGATGACGATCAGAGTTGAGATCAGCACCAGGTTGTCGAAGAACCCGCCACGACGGAGGCCGCTGACGATGCCGGCCCCGATGCCGATAATGATCTCGAAGACGAGCGCCAGCAGGGCCAATCGGAAGGTGATGGGGAACGCGGTCTGGATCAGACCCACGATGCTCTCGCCGGCGATGGTCTCGCCAAGGTTTCCAGTGAACAAGTTGCCCATGAACTTGAAGTACTGCACCAACAGAGGATCACCCAGGTTCAGCCGCTCGATGATCGCAGCTTCGAACTCCGGAGAGCATGGCCGCTGGCCGCACTTGCCAGCCAGAGGTTTGCCGGGCAGGGCCCACGTCATCCAAAAGATCAGGAACGTCGTGCCGAACACCACCGGGATCATCTGCAGGAGGCGACGGATCACATACCGACCCATTGATTCCTCCCGTCCTAGCCGTCGAAGCAACAGCTCGCCGCCGCATGCTCACCGCTTCTGCGCAATGTAGCCCGCGAAGGTGCAATTCGCGCGGAACCACCAGAGGTTTAAAGACAGTTGGCCCGCCGATGCCTTAGGCATCGGCGGGCCAACTGCGGTGGATCAGCCCTTGAGCGTGATGCTCGACAGGTCGAGCGTGCTGAACGGCGTGACCTTGACGTTGTCGACCTTGGTCGACCAGACCGACTGCTGCGCCTGGTACCACAAGGGGATCACCGACATGTCCTCAGCCAAAACAGCTTCGGCCTCCTGGTAGGTGGCCAGAGCCGCGTCACCGTTCTCCGCGGCCGCCTTCGTGATGAGGTCGTCAAACGTCTTGTTGGAGTAAGCGCCATCATTGGCAGAGGCGCCCGTCTGGTACAGCGGAGCGAGGAAGTTCTCCATCGACGGGTAGTCCATCTGCCAGCCGGTGCGGAACATGCTCGTCATCTTCTTCTCGCCCACATCGGTGCGGAGGGTCGAGAAATCGGTGTACACCTTCGGAGTGCAGGCGACACCGAGGGCGTTCTTGATGCTGTTGCAGATGGCCGTGGCGGCCGTGACGTTACCGGGGCCGTCGGAGTTCGTTGCGAACGTGAACGGACCTTTGAACTTGGCCTTGGCGAGGAACTCCTTGGCCTTGGCCGGGTCGTACGTGCAGAACTCTCCGCAAGCGCCAGCCTTGTAGCCCTCGACGACCGGCGAGACCCAACCGGTGGCCGGGGTACGACCCTTGTTGAACACCTTGTCCGTGATGGAATCACGGTCGATCGCCAGCGACAGTGCCTTGGCCACGTTCGGGTCGTTCTTGAAGTTGGCGTTGTAGACCGGCAGCGTCGCCGTCTGAATGACGCCGACGGGCTTGTTCGCGAAGCGGTCCGGGAAGTCCTTCTGGTAGCCGTCGTCGACCAATGCGGAGTCGGGCACCTGGTCCATAAAGTCAAGGTTGTTGCCCTGCATGTCGGCGTAAGCCGCGCCCGGGTTCTGGTAGGTCTTGAACACGACCGACTTGACCTTGGGCTTGTCTGGCCCGACGTAGCCTTCGACGGCCTCGAGCGTGAAGCCCTTGTCGGGTGAGCCAGAAACCACCTTGAACGGGCCATTGCCCAGCGGCTTCTTACCGAAGGCGACGGTGTCGTCATAGAAGGACGCGGGCAGCGGCGCAAACGCCGTGTAACCCAACTGCACCGGGTACGACGAAGCCGGCGAGGTCAGCTTGATGGTGAACTCGGTGGGGCTCACCACAGTGAGACCGGTCAGCTTGTCGGTCTTCGGCTTCGGAGTGTTGTTGGTTTCCGGGTTGTCATCGGGGTCCGGCGGGTTCAGCGCGTCGAAGCCCTCGATGTTGGCGAAGAAGTATGAGTTGTTCTGCGCGTTGGGCCCGTAGGAGCTCCAGTTCCACGCATTGACGAAACTCTCGGCCGTCACCTTCGTACCGTCCGAGAACGTGTAGTTGTCGTTCAACTTGACGGTCCACGTGGTGTTGTCGGAGGACTCAATGGACGTCGCGACCGCGTTCTCTGGCTTCGCGGTATCGGGGTTGTAGTTCACAAGCTGGGTGAACACAGCGTCCATGACGTTTCCACCGCACACCTCGTTGGTGTTCGACGGGATGAGCGGGTTCTGCGGCTTACAGCCGAAGATCGAGACCGAGCCCGAGGCCACAGGATCGTTGTCGCTGCCGCAAGCCGTCAGGCCGACGGCCACGAATGCGAGACCAACGGCCCCCGCGACCCAGCGCTTACGCGCAAGTCCACGCATGTTGTTCCTCCTCATATATACGGATGGATCACATCCGTCAGTACCCCCGTGAGAGGTGTTTATCACCGAGAGGCCGTCACGCAGATGTACGACGTGGCACGAAACCGGAACAATCTGGTCACACTGGCCCGAAGAGGGGTCTTACGTCCCCCACTGCGGCTAGTCCGACGGCTGCGGCTACTGCGGCTTCTTCGCCTTGCCTCTGCTGCGACCGCGCTCATTGGCATTGAGGATGACCTTGCGAATGCGCACAGTGGCCGGTGTGACCTCGACGCACTCGTCCTCGCGGCAGAACTCCAACGCCTGCTCCAGCGAGAGCGGCCTGTGCGGGATCAGCGGAACAAGGATGTCGCCAGAGGACTGACGCATGTTCGTCAGCTTCTTCTCCTTGGTCGGGTTGACGTCCATGTCATCGGACCGAGAGTTCTCGCCCACAATCATGCCTTCGTAGACCTCGGTTCCCGGACCGACGAACATCGTGCCGCGCTCCTGCAGGTTGGCCAGGGCAAAGCCTGTGGTCGGACCGCTGCGGTCGGCCACCAACGAGCCGGTGGGACGCGTTCGCAGCTCGCCGTGCCACGGGGCGTACTTCTCGAACACGTGGTGAATCAGCCCGGTGCCGCGCGTCTCGGTGAGGAACTCAGTTCGGAAGCCGATCAATCCTCGTGCCGGCACGAGGTACTCCATACGCACCCATCCGGTGCCGTGATTGACCATCTGCTCCATGCGGCCCTTGCGCAGAGCCATGAGCTGCGTCACGACGCCCAGGTAATCCTCGGGGATGTCGACGGTGAGGCGCTCCATCGGCTCATGAATCTTGCCGTCGACCAGGCGCGTCACGACCTGTGGCTTGCCGACGGTCATCTCGAAACCCTCACGACGCATGAGCTCCACCAGGATGGCCAACTGAAGCTCGCCTCGCCCCTGCACCTCCCAGGTGTCGGGACGCTCGGTCACCAGAACGCGAAGCGAAACGTTGCCGACCAGTTCGCTGTCGAGGCGGCTCTTCACCAACCGGGCGGTGAGCTTGGTTCCCGAACGACCCGAGAAAGGAGCCGTGTTGATTCCGATGGTCATCGACAGCGAGGGCTCATCCACGGTGATCACCGGCAAGGGTCGCGGGTCATCGATGTCGGCCAGGGTCTCGCCGATGGTGATTTCAGAGATTCCGGCGATGGCCACCAGATCGCCAGGGCCGGCGCTTTGTGCCGACACTCGCTCAAGGGCCTCCGTCATCAGCAATTCGACGATCTTGACGCGTTCGATGCTTCCGTCGGCGCGGCACCACGCCACCTGCTGACCCTTGGTGATCGTGCCCTCATGAACGCGGCACAGCGCCAAGCGGCCCAGGTAGGGACTCGCATCGAGGTTGGTCACGTGGGCCTGGAGGGGAGCGCCCACCGTGTAGGTGGGGGCAGGAATCGTTGCGGTGAGCGCTGCGAAGAGCGGTCCGAGATCAGGACTGTCCGGCATCCCGCCGTCCTCGGGACGGTTGAGCGAGGCGCGGCCGGCCTTGGCCGAGGCATACACGATCGGGAAGTCGATCTGGCTCTCATCGGCGTCGAGATCGAGGAAGAGCTCATAGGTCTCATCGACGACCTCCTTAATGCGCGCATCGGAGCGGTCGACCTTGTTGATCACCAGAACGACGGGCATCTTCTTGCTGAGTGCCTTGCGCAGGACGAAGCGGGTTTGCGGCAGCGGCCCCTCGCTGGCATCCACGAGGAGCAGGACGCCGTCGACCATTTCGAGGCCGCGCTCGACCTCGCCGCCGAAGTCGGCGTGGCCAGGGGTGTCGACGATGTTGATCGTCATTGGGCCCGACGTGTCGGAGGTCACGCCCTCGACCACCGGCGGCGCGTAGCGGATCGCCGTGTTCTTGGCGAGGATTGTAATGCCCTTCTCGCGCTCCAGATCCATCGAGTCCATCACCCGATCGGTGAGTTCCTCATGAGCACTAAATGCCCCGGCCTGACGCAGCATCTGGTCGACGAGCGTGGTCTTGCCATGGTCGACGTGGGCGACGATCGCCACGTTGCGCAGGTCGAACCGCTGGGTGGTCACGGCAGCACCGGACGCAGGGGCGGTAGGGGTATCAGGCACGTGGGCCAACACTCGTTTCTAGGGAAGGGGGTCGGCGGCATGCACCGAGGTTCGCTCTGGAATCCTACGGTCCCGGAGGTCGGTCGCCGTCAGGGCGCCGTGATCCCCAAGAAGCGTCGAACCAGCACCGACCCCGTGGAGGCCACCGGATGAAGACAGGCACGCTTGCGCCAGGCAGGGCGCGGATCACCGCACGCACCCTCCGAACCGATCGCTACTGGGTGTCGCCACTGCTCACGGTGATCGGTCTGACCGCCTGGATCACGTACGCGACCGTCCGCGTGTTCATGCAGAAGTGGTACTGGGGCGCCGAGAACCTTGATCAGCCCTACCTCGAGTACCTGACCCCGTTCTACTCGCCGTGCGTCTCCGATGGCTGCATCCCTGGGGCCGCACACTTCGGCACCTTCCTGCCTGATGTGTGGTTCATCCCGTTCGCCGCCTTCTCGCTTCCGCTTCTGGGACTCTTCCGCTTCACCTGCTACTACTACCGCAAGGCTTACTACCGCTCGTTCTGGCAGTCGCCCACCGCGTGCGCGGTCAGTGAGCCGCACAAGAAGTACAGCGGCGAGACCAGGTTCCCGCTGCTCGGCCAGAACAGCCACCGCTACTTCTTCTACGCGGCCTTCATCCTCTCGGCCATCAACACCTATGACGCGATCCTGGCTTTCCACGGCAAGGACGGCGGCATCGGACTCGGCCTGGGCAACCTGGTGCTCGTCACCAATGTCGTCTGTCTGTGGGCCTACACGGTGTCGTGCCACTCGTGCCGCCACATCATGGGCGGCCGCTTGACCAACTTCTCCAAGCACCCGCTGCGCTATAAGGGCTGGACGTTCATCTCCAGGCTCAACGGAAAGCACATGCAGTTGGCCTGGCTCACGCTGGCGACCCTGGCCCTCACGGACTTCTACATCATGTCCGTGGCTGCCGGGTGGATCAACGATCTCCGCTTCTACAACTGAGGTAGCCCTACATGACGCAGATCGAACGCCACTCCTACGACGTCGTCGTCATGGGCGCCGGCGGTGCCGGCCTCCGCGCCGCTATCGAGGCTCGACTCATGGGCAAGCGGGTCGCCATCATCACCAAGTCGCTGCTTGGCAAGGCCCACACGGTCATGGCTGAGGGTGGCGCTGCTGCCGCCATGGGCAACGTCAACAGCAAGGACAACTGGCAGGTCCACTTCCGCGACACGATGCGTGGCGGAAAGTTCCTGAACCACTACCGAATGGCCGAGCTGCACGCCAAAGAGGCGCCCGACCGCGTCTGGGAGCTCGAGAGCTACGGCGCGCTGTTCGACCGCACCCCCGACGGGAAGATCAGCCAGCGCAACTTCGGCGGCCACGAGTACCCGCGCCTTGCGCACGTCGGCGATCGCACCGGCCTCGAGCTCATCCGCACCCTGCAGCAGAAGATCGTGTCGTTGCAGCAGGACGACGAGCGTGAGTTCGGCGACGGCGAGAAGTTCATCAAGGTGTTCGCCGAGTGCGCGGTCACCGAGATCTTCACCCAGGACGGCGCCATCACCGGCTGCATGGGCTACTGGCGCGAGACCGGCGAGTTCATCGCCTTCGACACTGCAGCAGTGGTGCTGGCCACCGGAGGCATCGGCAAGGCCTACCGGGTCACGTCCAACTCATGGGAGTACACCGGCGACGGCCACGCGCTGGCCATGCGCGCCGGCGGCACGCTCGTCAACATGGAGTTCCTGCAGTTCCACCCCACTGGGATGGTGTGGCCGCCTTCGGTCAAGGGCATCCTCGTCACAGAGTCGGTCCGCGGCGATGGTGGAGTGCTGCGCAACTCCGAAGGCAAGCGGTTCATGTTCGAGTACGTCCCGGATGTCTTCCGCAAGCAGTACGCCAGCACCGAGGCCGAGGGCGACCGCTGGTACAGCGACCCCGAGAACAACCTTCGTCCCCCAGAGCTACTGCCCCGCGACGAGGTGGCCCGTGCCATCAACACCGAGGTCAAGGCCGGGCGCGGCACCCCGCACGGCGGCGTCTATCTCGACGTCTCCACGCGCCTGTCGCCTGAGCAGATCACCAAGCGGCTTCCCTCGATGTACCACCAGTTCAAGGAACTGGCCGACGTCGACATCACGAAGGAGCCCATGGAGGTCGGGCCCACGTGCCACTACGTCATGGGTGGCGTCGAGGTCGAGCCGGACACCTGCGCCTCGCCCTATGTGAAGGGACTCTTCGCGGCCGGTGAGGTGGGCGGCGGCATGCACGGCTCGAACCGCCTCGGCGGCAACTCGCTCTCCGACCTTCTGGTCTTCGGACGTCGCGCCGGTCTCGGGGCCGCCGAGTACGTCGACTCGCTCGGCGGCAAGGACGTCACGATCGCTGACGCCGACCTCGAATTGGCCGTGAACGATGCCCTCGCCCCGCTGAGCCGCGCCGGCGGTGAGAACCCCTACACGATCCATAGCGAACTTCAGACCGTCATGGGCGACCTCGTCGGCATCATCCGCAAGGCCAGCGAAATCGAAGAGGCCCTGGTCACGATCGACAAACTGAAGCAGCGGGCCAAGAACCTGACGGTCGAAGGCGACCGCGTCTTCAACCCGGGCTGGCATCTGGCCCTCGACCTCAAGAACCTCCTCCTCATCTCTGAGGCGGTGGCCAGGGCAGCCCTCATGCGCGAGGAGTCACGCGGCGGACACACGCGCGACGACTTCCCGGGGATGGACCCCGAATGGCGTCAGGTGAACCTGATCTGTCGGGCCGATGGCGATCACGTCGAGGTGCGCAAGCAGCCGCTTCCCACCATCCCGACCGAACTGCTGTCGCTGTTCGACATCGGCGAGTTGAAGAAGTACATGACAGAGGCCGAGCTGACGGCGCTGCCGGAGGAGAGCAACTGATGGGCTACAAGGCGAAGTTCAAGGTCTACCGTGGCGACGGCGAGAAGGGCGACCTCAAGAACTACGAGGTCGACGTGAACGAGGGCGAGGTCGTCCTCGACATCATTCATCGCCTGCAGGCCACGCAGACGCCCGATCTGGCGGTGCGATGGAACTGCAAGGCCGGCAAGTGCGGCTCGTGCTCGGCCGAGATCAACGGCAAGCCGCGCCTGATGTGCATGACGCGGATGAGCACCTTCAGCGCCGACGAGACGATCACCGTCACGCCGATGCGCGCCTTCCCCGTCATCCGCGACCTGGTCACCGACGTGTCCTTCAACTACAAAAAGGCCCGCGAGATTCCCGCATTCTCTCCTCCCAAGGACCTGAAGCCGGGCGACTACCGGATGCAGCAGATCGATGTGGAGCGCTCACAGGAGTTCCGCAAGTGCATCGAGTGCTTCCTCTGCCAGGACACCTGCCACGTCATCCGCGATCACGAGGAGAACAAGGAGGCCTTCGCCGGCCCCCGCTTCTTCATCCGTGCCGCCGAGCTCGACATGCACCCTCTGGACGATCGCGATGACCGCAAGTCGTTCGCCCAGGAGGAGCAGGGCATCGGCATGTGCAACATCACCAAATGCTGCACCGATGTGTGCCCCGAACACATCCACATCACCGACAACGCGATCATCCCGATGAAGGAACGCGTCATCGACACCAAGTACGACCCCTTGGTCTTCCTCGGCAAGACGATCACGCGTAGACCCAAGGAGACCGGCAAGCTCTAAGCAACCGTCGCCTCCGGACCTAGGAAGTGGCCGCCAAGGCTTCCACGATCGGTAGGTCGGCGGGCAGCCAATCCACCCCCAGCCAGCCACCGGGTTCGAGCCATCGGAGTTCGTCGTGGTCCTCCAAGGGGAGCGGTTCGCCAACGATGATCCGGGCCGTCCATAACCGCAGCACCAGGCCAGGGGCCAACGGCCAGTCCCCGCCGATCCGCTCGATCAATTCGATCCTGACCCCGAGCTCCTCGAAGATCTCGCGGTGCAGCGCCTCGATGTCGCTCTCGCCCGGATCAACCTTGCCGCCGGGGAACTCCCACCGCCCGGCCAGCGCCGGCGGCGCCGAACGGCGCGCGCTCAAGAGCCGCCCACCCTCATCGAGGATCGCGGCACCCACCACCATCTGGTCTGGCACGCTCGAAGCATGTCAAGACTTCTGACCGACGCCGAGGTGACCCGCCAGTTGAGCGAGATCGGCCCGTGGGCCAGGGAGGGCGACGCCATCAGGCGCACCGTCGAGTGCGCCGGATTCCCGCAGGCCATCGCCCTCGTGGTCGATGTGGCCGATGAGGCCGAACAGATGGACCACCACCCCGACATCGACATCCGCTGGCGCACCGTGACATTCGTCCTCAGCACTCACTCGGCCAAAGGACTGACCCAGCTTGATATCGAACTGGCCCATCGCATCGAATCGCTGATCGCAGAAGCCCGCTGACACGCCGTTTACCTGAATGCTTCCGCGCACCGGCCTAACCTCGTGCGTATGACGCTTGAGGTGCGCACGATCCAGGAGCCGGAGGTCAACGAATGGCTGGCCGCGAAGGGCCGCGGTTTTCTGTTCTTCTATTCGAACCTCCAAGAAGAAGCCCTGACACGGCGTCCGTGGATGGATTTACGCCGCACCTACGCAGGCTTCGACGGCGAGCGCATCGTCTCGACGCTGCGCAGTTTTCCCACCACGCTCACCCTTCCCGGCGGAGCGACTCCACCGGCGAGCAGCGTCACAGCCGTCACGACAACGGCAACGCATCGACGCCGCGGCCTCGCTACAAAGATGGTGACGCAGGACCTGCGGGATTCGTTCGAACGCGGCGAGCGCGCGGCCGTTCTCATCGCTGCGGAGTGGGGCATCTACGGGCGCTTCGGCTACGGGCCTGCCACCGAGCATCAGACGCTCACGCTCGACACCCGCGGAACCCGACTGCGGCTAATACCCAGCGGCACGGTGGAGTACGTCGACGCATCCGAGGCGCGGGCGCTGGTGCCTGGCATCTTCGATGCGCATCGTCGCTATCAGCCCGGTGAGCTCACGTGGGACGACAGCGATTGGGACTACGAACACGGGCTGGTTCGGTTGGCCGGTGTGGACGACGCACCGAGTTTTCACGTCATCGCTCGCAACGAGGGGGGCCAGCCCGTTGGTTTCGCTCGGTACCGCTACCAGGAGAACTGGGACCGCCGACAAGCCGCCGGATCCATGACCGTCAAGTCGTTGATCGGTATCGATGTGAATGCGCAGGCCTTGCTCTGGCAGCACCTGATCGATCACGACCTCACCGCGAGCGCTGTCGTCGAGGATCGCTCCCCCGCCGACCCGCTGCCACTTCTGCTTGAGGATCCACGCCAGGTGGTGGCGAGTGGACGCGCGGACTTTCTTTGGGTGCGGCCGTTGAACACGGCGGCACTGTTGGCTGCACGCACGTATGCGGTGGCCGGCAGCCTGGTCATCGACGTGGTGGACCCGCTGGGCATCACCAACGGACGATTCCTGCTCGAGGGCGGACCCGACGGCGCCACCTGCTCGTCAAGCAAGGCCATGGCCGACATCACCATGCCCGTCTCGACCCTGGGGTCGCTCAGCCTGGGCGGGAGCCGAGTGCGCGGTCGAGTCCTGGCCACCGTCGGCCTGATGGACGAACACGTTGCTGGCACGGTCGACCGCCTCGACCTGATGTTCGGCTCATCAGTCGAACCGTGGTCGAGCCGGTGGTTCTAGGGCGCTCGGAGCAAGCGCGCTCGGTGACGTGGGGTGTCGATCTGTCGACGACACCGGCCAACACCGCGGCCGTGGCCATTGAGTGGTCACCAGGCTCGGCACGAGTGACGCGGATGGTCACTCCACTGGCCGCCCCCGAACTAGTCGACCTCATCCGCGCGCACCCAACGGATCATTGGGGCATCGACGTGCCCTTCGGATGGCCCGGGCAGTTCGCGCAGTTCGTCGCTGCGCATCAGCAGGGCCCCACCCGCCCCACGTACGCCGAGGGATCGTGGGCCTCACCGCTTCGCCTACGCCGGACCGATCGCGAACTCATGGCCGGTGAGCCGGCCCGACGCGTCAATCCTCTGTCGGTGGCGCACGATCGCCTCGGAGCGGTGGCCGTCCTCTGGGCCTTCGTGGAGAACGCGCTGGCCAGCTCCGATCCCCCCATGGTGATCGATCGCAGCGGGGTCACGGGGTCGGTGTTCGAGACCTACCCCGCGGGCATCCGCGTGCAGTGGGGGCTGCCGAAGCGTGGCTCTCACGATGAACTCGGGGTTCTGGCCGCGCGGCTTGACGCGGTAGAGATCGACCACACCGGACTCAGCGCGAAGGGAGCGAGCGAGCACGCATGGGACGCACTCCTGTGCGCGTTGGCCGCACGGGCGCATGCACTTGGCGATAGACCCAAGCTGTCAGCATCTCAACGCACCACGGCCGAAGCCGAAGGATGGATTCACCTGCCCCAACGCGCGCTCAAGTCCCTGGTGGAGAACCCCTAGTTCACGGTGAGAACGCAAGAAAGATGAAGGCTGCGAACACCGAGAGGTGCACGCCAGCCTGCAGCACCGTCGCTCTGCCCTGCAGCACCGTCAGCGAACTAACAACGATCGTGAGCGCGAGGAGCACCAACTCCGTAGGTCCCAGGCCGAGGGTAAGCGGACCTTCGAGCCAGATGCTGGCCACAGCCAGTACCGGGATGGTCAATCCGATGCTGGCGAGGGCCGATCCATAGGCCAGGTTGAGGCTCGTCTGCACCCGGTCGACGCGAGCCGCCCGGGCAGCAGCCAAAGCCTCAGGAAGCAATATCAAGGCGGCGATGGCTACCCCAACGACCGTGATCGGGGCGCCTGCAGTCTTCACCAAGTCCTCGATCGATGGCGAGAGCGTCTTAGCCAAGCCCACCACCCCAACGAGGCTGACAAGCAGGAGACCGAGACTGGTGGCCGCGGCCCTTCCGGACGGAGGCTCGAAGTCGTCATCGTCGGCGAGAACTGCGCCGTCCGGACCCAGAGGCAAGAAGTACCCGCGATGACGGACCGTTTGGACGAAGACGAAAAGCCCATACAGCGTGATCGCGGAGACGGCAGCGAATGCCAGTTGAACTGCTGAGTAGCGGGGGCCCGGAACGCTAGTGGTGAAGGTCGGTAGCACCAGGCTCAAGGTGGCCAGGCTCGCGAGTGCGGCTAGAGCTCCGGTTACTCCCTCGGGCCTGAAAAGCACAACACCACGGTGAAGGGCACCGATGAGGAGACACACGCCCACAATCCCGTTGCAGGTGATCATCACGACAGCGAAAACCGTGTCGCGTGCCAACGTCTCAGTTTTTGCGTCGCCGGCGAGGATCAGCGCGACGATCAGCGATACCTCGATCACGGTCACCGCGACCGCCAGGATCAGTGAGCCGAAAGGCTCACCGACCCGTAGCGCGACCACCTCGGCGTGGTGCACACCGGCTAATACGGCTAGGCCGAGCACCACAGCGATGACCGCTGCGAGGGGGCCAGGCAGTTCACGGTCCCAGACCACAGCCAGCACGAGAACCGCGGCCACCGGCGACACAACGGTCCACCGCGGCTGAGCCACTGTCGTTGTCGCCATCGCTCCCACCTTAGGCGAAAACTCTCTGCGCTCGGGAAGCGCGGCGAGCCGCGATAGGTGCGCTAGATGAAGAGCAGCTGCGCGCCGTTGGTCTTCTCGATGAAGTCGGTGGCGCTGATGATCGCCTCCACCTCGTCGTAGAGATCTTCCTTGCCTAGGTGGTTCATGTCAGCCGACATCCGGCAGGCCCACAGGTGGGCGCCGGAGGCAACGATCTGCTCAAGGAACTCCGGTACCTCTGGCACGCCGACATCGTGGATCGACTTCTTCATCTTGGCGGTGGCCATGGCTGTCATGCCAGGCAGACCCCCCAGACCTTGCGGCATGTGGGTTGCCGTGTTGCCCAGCATCGTGAACTTGAGGTCGTTCATCGTCGCCTTGGTAATGATGTCGAAGCCCCAGAAGGTGAAGAAGAGGTGCGTCTCGATCCCTTCGCCCAAAGCTGCGTTCGCCATGACGAGTCCGGGGTAGGCCATGTCGAGCGTTCCCTTGGAACAGATGATTGCGAGCTTGCGTCCAGCGGCTTCCTCGTCGTCGAACGAGGGAATCAGGGGTGCTGTTGCAGTGCTTGTCATGGTGATGTCTCCAGACTCGGCTAGACGCAGCCGACGGGCTTGGGAAGGCCAGCGATGTAGGCCATCTTCTTGGCGGGCTTCTTGGGGAACAGAACGAAGAGCTGCTTGGTGGGGATGCCACCCGTGGTTGAAACCCGCCGCAGCGTTGCCGTTTCGCCCTGCTCCTTGTAGTCATCACGCAGGAAACGAATGGCGGCCCAGTGATCATCAGTCATCTCGACTCCGATGGCCTTGGCGAGCTCAGATCCAAGATCCTGGCTCCACTGGTCGTACTCGGTGAGGAAGCCTTCAGCATCAACGCTGACGTCGTGGCCCCCGATGGTTGTCACTGGCATGGTGTGCACCCTTCCTTCGCTTGAGACTTCAGCGGATTCGACAACGCGCTCACGTGAGGATCTCCTCGTGCTTACCGGCCATCGACATCTCCGAGTGCAATGGAATCGGCCGACCCGGCAGCAAGACGTTCCAATACATCCACCGGAACGCGAGCTTGCCCCAGTGGTTCTCGCGGCTCTCCTTCAGCAGAGTGAAGGGTCCGACGCCGGGCACCGGGTACTTGCCAGGCAGAGGCTCGGTGTCGTAGTTGAAGTCGATGAGCATCCCCTTGCCATGCCCTGTCTCGATGAAGCAGTTGGCATGACCGTCGAAGAACTGCGTCATCGGGCGACCGTTGACGTGGTTGACGAAGTTGTCGGGGAACTGCTCCATCGAGAAGTGCGCTACCGAACCGGCCTTGGACGTGGGTAGGTCGGCCGCATCACCGATCGCGAAGATGTTGTCGAACTTCTTCGAGAGCAGCGTGTGCTTGTCGACAGCGACGTAGTTCAACTCGTTGCCCAATCCGGAGCGGGCGACGTAGTCGGCACCCATGTTCAGCGGCACCGTGACCAGGAGGTCGAAAGGAATCACCCGCTCATCCATCGAGACCAGGGTCTTCGCCTCGTTGTCGATGCGATCCACCATGAAGTCGGTCTCCAAGGCGATGCCTCGGTCTTCGAGCATGCTGCCCAGGTGCTTAGCCGCCACCGGCTTGGTGAACGCACCGTCCATCGGCGTGACGTAGGTGATCTCGACCTTGTCGCGCATCTTGCGTTCGGTAAAGAACGCGTCGGCCAGGAAACTGAACTCCAGCGGAGCCACCGGGCACTTGATCGGCATCTCGACGATCTGGACGACCAGCCGTCCCCCGGGCCAGTCGGCCAGGTGACCTCCGAGCGCGGCAGCACCCTCCAGGGTGAAGAAGTCGAAGACGGAGCGACGCCACTGCGACCCGGTCATGCCCTCTGTCTGATCCGGTCGCGCCGAGGTGCCGGTCGCGATGACGAGGAAGTCGTACTCCAGGGAGCGTCCATCTGTCAGCGTGACCAGGTTCTCCTCGGGCAGCACCACATCGATGCCGGAGACGATCAACTCGACATCGTCGGGCAAGAACTTCCGGCGGGGCTTCACGAGTTCTTCGGGGGTGTAGCCGCCGAAGGGAACGAACAAGTAACCAGGCTGATAGTGATGGGTGTCGTCTTGATCGACCATCGTGATCGACCACTCCTGCGGCGAGAGCCGGTGCCGCAATTTGTTGACCGCCATCGTGCCCGCGGTGCCGGCTCCCAGAACGATCAGTCGCTTCATGGGGTCCTCCTTCCCTTCGACCGTAGCCCTGCACACAGGTCACCGATGCGGTCTTTGGTCCCCTACCTGGGGTGCCACCCATCACGTGAAGAAGGGTTCAGCCGTGCGGGGCCCACGAGGGCCTGCGACGGCCGAATTCGAGGGTCGGTACGGTTCCCTTCGGCTCTTTGACACACCACCACCGATCAGAAGAGGACCACGCATGGGCATCCGACTGGGCGACGAGGCACCGAACTTCACCGCCGACACCACCGAGGGCACCATCGATTTCCACGAATGGAAGGCCGGCAGTTGGGCTGTGCTGTTCAGCCACCCCGCCGACTTCACGCCTGTGTGCACCACCGAACTCGGCCGGACCGCGGAGCTCAACGCTGAGTTCGCCAAGCGCAACACCAAGACGATCGCCGTCTCGGTCGATCCGCTCGAGAGCCACAAGGGCTGGGCCGGTGACATCAAGGACGTCGGGGGCACCGACCTCAACTTCCCGATCATCGCCGACGAGAGCCGCAACGTCGCGCATCTCTACGACATGATCCACCCAGGCGAAGGCGACACCTCGACCGTGCGTTCGGTGTTCATCATCGACCCGAACAACAAGGTGCGTCTGACGCTCACCTATCCCAAGTCGGTCGGTCGCAACTTTGACGAGATCCTGCGCGTCATCGATGCCCTCCAGTTGACCGACTCCGCGCCGGTCTCGACGCCGGCCGACTGGACCCCTGGCGAGCGCGTCATCGTCTCCCCGGCGATGTCGACCGAGGACGCCAAGGTGCGCTTCGGCGAGGTCGACGAGGTCAAGCCCTACCTGCGCTGGACCGCACAGCCGAAGGGCTGATCAACCCGATTCACCACGAAGGCCCGGCCGCGCCCCTTTCGGGGCGCGGCCGGGCCTTCGTCGTGCTTGCGCGGCTCAAGATTTTCTCCGTCCGCGCCGACAACCCATGGGAGCGCCCCGGAGGAGAGGGCTGCCTACTGGGAGCGGAGCAGGCATGTCGTCGTACGAGGTTCAAACGGATCGATCCGGTGCTTATGCGCCTGGCGATCGTGGATATTCGCTGACCGAGCTCCTGGTCGTCATCGTCATTCTGGGCATCCTGGCCGGTATCGCGATCCCCTTCTTCATGGGTCAGCGGCAGAAAGCCATGCTCGCTGCCGTTCAATCAGACCTGCGCAACGCGAGCACAGCGCTCGACGACGCCGCTGCTGCCCACCAAGGCGACTACACGGCTGCGGGCATCCCGCTCGACGCCGTGCTGGGACCCAACACCGTCGTGACTGGAAGCGCGTTCGCGTTCAGTGGTGCGGGACGAGGCTCTGCCGCTTCGGTGGCCGCCCCCAGCACGTTGTCCTTTCGGTCATCCCCCAACGTGCTCGTCTGGGTCGAATCGATGTCGACCACCACGTACTGCATGAACGCCAAGCACACGTCCCTGAAGACGCTCTGGAACTTCGACCGCACTCGAGGGACCGCAGTTAAGGGTGGCTGCTCTGCAGACTCAGCGGTTCCAGGGACTGCTGCCTCCACGATCGAATCCGACGCACCCGCTACCCCGGGTGGGATCAAGGGTGGCGGCGCAAGTTTGTGCGATCCCAAGGATGCGAAGTGCTTGGCCCAGGCCGAGGCCGAAGCCCTGGGATGCAAGGTGAAGGACGAAAGTTGCCTCAAGGAGGCGCGCGAGAAGGAAGCAGTTCTCGAGGCCAAGAAGTACGGCTGCGACGTCGGCGACAAGGCCTGTATCACCGAGGGCCGAAAGAAGGCTGCCGCTCAGGAGGCTGAGAAGTACGGCTGCAAGGTGGGCGATAAGGCCTGCATCACCGAGGCCGAGGTTCAGCAGGAGCTGGAGCAGGTTGCCGAGAAGTACGGCTGCAAGCCGGGCGACATCGACTGCCTCAACGAGTCCAAGGAAAAGGAAGCCAAGCTGGCGGAGGAACAGTCCGCCGAGGTGAGGGTCAAGGACTGACTCTCACGGGGTTCGACCTCCGGTGGGCCGAGTGGTTCATACCCATCGACACACCCGGAGGCCGCCACCGAGGTTTCCGATCAGCGAAGGCCGATGCAGGCGGTGCCAAGTGCAGCACCGGTTAGGTCGGGTACATCGAAGAGTCCGGTGAGAATCTGGGCCGCGGGTGCGGCCATGGTCAGGTTCGCGCTGGCGTCGCAGCCCTGAGCCGGAGCCGTGAGCTCGACATCCATGAAGGCCACGGGCGCGAGCTTGCCGCCGTCGATGAACCCACTGGCGCTCAGAACGCCCGTCGTCGTGTTGATGCTGTAGTTGCGCAGAATGAGGCTCCGCTCGCCGTCGTTGAGCGTGAGTCCACCCACGTGGTTGATGACACCATTCTTGGGACTACCAACCACGGGGAGTACCGCCTGGGCCGACAGGCCATTGGCACTCAGACCAAACACACCAGGCTGGGCAGCCTCCGGGCTGAGCGGGGCGAGCGCAGCAAGGGCTGAGTCGCTCAGGGTGACGACAGTGGCGCCGCGGGCCTTGCGCTGAGCCTGCTCCACGGGCTTGAACTCTGCGGTGACGGGGTTCGCCGCCGCAGCACCCTTCATCTGATCCGGGTCCGCCATAGCGGGCGTGACGGCGATGGCGACGCCGACGGCTGCCAGAGTGAGGGCAGTTGCGCTGGCGGCTGCTGCGATTCGCTTCGTGATCTTCATCTTGCTCTCCTCGGTGTGGCGGGGCGTGCCCCTTGTTCCTTCCGCAACCATGTCGGACCGAGACGAGTTGAACAACCTATGAAGCACTATTCGGGACGTGATTCACGCCACATGAACAACTTACGGCGCGAATTCTAGTCATCAAATCACCCTTAAAGGGACGAATCGTCCCTCCTAATCGCGCCAACCTCCGCGAATCGTTGCAGCGGTCGCGGTCTTCGCCCTCCAGCTACGTGGCGAAAGGTTCCCTAAGAGCCGGGCGTTCGAGGATCACGGCGATCTCGGACTTGCCGCTCTTCCACGGGCTGAAGGCACGGAACCCTTGCGCCACGCGCCCACCGTGCGATGACTCGACGTACTCACTCATGACGTTCCTTCCTGATCGACATAGAAGAGGGACTCGATCGGCTGCCCGAAGACCGCAGAGATTTTGAAGGCCAGCGGCAGGCTTGGGTCGTATTTTCCGGTCTCGATCGCGTTGACTGTTTGCCGAGACACGTCGAGCTCATCGGCTAGGTCGGCCTGGCTCCAGCGCCTGGCGGCGCGCAACTCGCGTAGCCGATTCCTCATCGACCGCGCCAGGTCGCGACGCCCAACGCGAGGAGCCAGCTCAAGACGCCTCCGATGAAGGTGATCTGGAGCCATTGCGCCGGATCGCCCGAGAACTCGGCTCGATCGGCGTCCAATTCAAACTGTGGGGCAGCGACACCAACGGATCCATCGCCATCGTGGAGCATCCGTTTCCGGTGGGTGCGCTGGTACCACCGCACCTGCACACGCGTGAGGATGAGTATTCGTTCGTCCTGGAGGGCGAGATCGGCTTCCGGTCCGGCGACCGCGAGGCCGTACTTGGAGCCGGTGGCTACATCACCAAGCCTCGCGGCGAACTGCACGCGATGTGGAACGCAGGCGACGTCCCGGCCCGAATGATCGAGATCATCAGCCCTGCGGGCTTTGAGAACTTCTTCCACGAGGTCAGCGAGATCGTCGCCGCGGGTCCGCCCTTCCCACCGGAGGCGGACAGGTTGGCACAGCGATACGGGCTCGAGTTCGGTGAACCCGACTGGCTCGTCGACGTGATCACCCGCTTCGGCCTCACCCCTCCGGACTGAGCGGCACCGGAAGAGCGATAGTCCCGCCGTCCAGGGAGCACCGGTGGGCGGGATGGGTTCGCCCGCATCAGTCGAGCCAGAAGGAGTCGCTGCACAGGCACGTCCAGGGCAGCCACCGCTGGGTCCGCATGCCCCTTGGACAAGGGGCTCCTAGACAGGGAGCAGTAGTCATGAACGCCAGCCAACTCCACCTGTCGACGGTTCCGGTGGACGCTCCAGTCAGTAGGGCAGCTCGGACTCAGGGTCCAGCAGCCGGCGCTCAAGACCGGCGTACCAGGCAGCCATCCACTCGGTCAGTTCGAGGCCGAAACGCGCAGTCTCCAACGTGAGGGGGCGGCCGGCGCGAGAGCCTTCGCGAGCCCTGGGAAGGATCTCTGTGCGCACGCGCTCGGCGTCTGCTTCCAGCAGCGCGCGCGTACGCCGCACATGGGTGATCACCTCGTCGGGGGTCATGAGGTCGCCGAAGAACAGGCGCAGCATTGCCTCGTCGCGGTACTGGAAGTGCGGCTCGACGTCGTCGACGAGCCAGCAGTGGAGCGCCAGCTGGCCCGCAGGTGTGAGTCGGTGCGCTCGTCGCGACACCGCGCCCTCGTCATCTGCCGCCAACTCGACGAGCCCGGAGCTGCGCAGGCGCTCGAGTTCGGGGTATATCTGGCCGAAACTCGCGCCCCAGAAAAATCGCGTGGAGGTTTCGACAGCGCGCTTGATGTCGTATCCGGTGCGTCGACCGTGGGCGAGCATGCCAAGGACCACCCGGGCGGTCGGCGTGAGGTGTGGTTGCATACCAAAAGTGTATCTGGTAGATACATCACATGCATTGGGACCTTCTGACGGCTGCTGCCGTTCTCGGACTTTTCGTGGGCGGCCGCACCAACATCGCCGTGGCGGCTTGGCTCGCTCCCGGCCTCCTGCTCGCCGCCGTCGCCGAACTGGCGCCGCTGACGGGGGCGCTTGTAGCCGCAGGCGTCCTCGCCGTCACCGCGGCCGTTGCATTTCGCGGGCAGATTCCCATGCCACTCCCTGCCTACCTAGCGCTCATGACAGGAGGTGGACTGACCGGCGCCCTGCCCTATCTCGCACACGCCGTCGCCTCCGACGCACTGCCGGCGCCCGTCGCAGTGCTCGCATTCCCGTTGGTTTTCATCGCACTGGACGTGGCCGGCGCTGCCAGCAGTCCGTTCGGCGTCTGGGGATCTCCTGCCCTGACCCAGCACGCCAACCGGCCGCTCCTGCAGGTCGCCGCTCTCGGCGGCGGCGGCGTGATCACCGGCCTGCTTGGCCTGAGCGCCGCAGCCCTCGGCCTCGCGCTCGCCAACGCACCGGGGGCCTTACCCACGCTCGTCGTCGTCGCCGCCGTGGTCACAGCAGCGCACCTCTGGGGCGCCATCCGGCTGGCGCACGCACAAGCCGGTACGTCTGTGCGCGTGGCCGGGCTCGTCGAGGCGTCGGCGGCGTCGGCTACGGGCAGTCCGTTGGCACTGCTCATGCAGGATGAGCGGCTCGACGATGCCGCCTGGGAGCGGGTGCGCTGTGCCTCTACAGCGGTACTTGCCGACCTCGTTGCCCGAACGGAACACGCGCTAAGTGGTGGCGCGCAGCTCGTCGTATGGGCGGAGGGGGCCGGGCTGGTCCCGGCAGGTCACGAGGACGAGATCGTGGCTGAAGTCGCAGACCTTGCGCGGCGCTACGACGGGCACGTAGCGCTCGCGCTCGCCGTCGCGCACCGCGACGGGCCCCAACACGTTGACAACCGCGTCGTCCTTGTCGACCCGAGCGGGCACGCGATGCTCGACACGCGCAAGGCGCGCCCAGTCCCGGGTATCGAGGCCAACCACACGATCCCCGGAGACGGAGCACTCGCGTGGGTCGACACCGCTCTCGGGCGCATCGGAGTGCTGGTGTGCTTCGACCTCGACCTGCCGCGGCTGAGCCGCCAAGCAGGGGCCAACCGCATCGACATCCTGCTCGTGCCCGCATCGGACTGGCCCGCGATCAGCCCCTTGCACACCGAGATGGCGGTTCTGCCCGCCATCGCTAACGGCTGCACGGTGGTGCGCCCAACTCGCTGGGGTCGCTCGGCGGCGATCGACCCGCACGGACGATTCATGGCCACTGCGGACCACGTCGGACCAGGGGGAGCGACGCTGTGGGCAGATGTGCCAGGGCGGCGAGTCGAGACCCCATATGCACGCCTGGCGATCTGGGCTTCAGCCGCGGATCGTCGCCGCGCGAAGAGCCGCACCTCGACACCGTCGGTGGTGTGAGCCGAACAGAAGATGTGGCGACATCACGGCCTGGACGACGTGCGACACCGAGACCCTGAACGTGAAGTGTCTGGAGTGTTCCTCAGAAGTTGGCGAGGTGGGCACTCGTGAATCTGCAGGTCGGCTGGCCGACTGCGAGATTTCTCAGACGTTGAAGCGGAACTCGACGACGTCGCCGTCGCTCATGACGTAGTCCTTGCCTTCCATCCGCACCTTGCCTCGCGACTTGGCTTCGGCCATCGACCCTGCGTCGACGAGGTCGGCGAACGACACCACCTCGGCTTTGATGAAGCCACGTTCGAAGTCGGTGTGGATCACGCCCGCGGCCTGAGGTGCCGTTGCGCCGACGGGGATCGTCCAGGCGCGCGACTCTTTGGGACCGGCGGTGAGGTAGGTCTGCAAACCGAGCGTGGCAAAGCCCACGCGGGCGAGCAGGTCAAGCCCGGATTCCTCTTGCCCGATCGACTGCAGCAACTCGAGCGCTTCTGCAGCGTCGAGCTCCACGAGCTCAGCCTCGATCTTGGCGTCGAGGAAGATCGCCTCGGCCGGCGCAACAAGCGCACGCAGTTCGGTCTTCAACGCCTCATTCGCAAGCTCGTCGTCGTCCATGTTGAACACATAGATGAACGGCTTCGATGTGAGGAGGAACAACTCTTTGAGCGGCTCAAGGTCGAGCCCGGCAGAGAAGACGGTGCTACCGGCGTCGAGCTCGGCCTTGGCCTTCTCCATCGCGGCCAGCACTTCGGCCCGCTCCTTGTTCATCCGCGCTTCCTTCTGCACGCGCGGCAGCGCCTTATCGATCGTCTGCAGGTCGGCCAGAATCAGCTCGGTGTTGATCGTCTCGATGTCATCCGACGGCGAGACGCGCCCATCCACGTGCACCACGTCGGGATCGGTGAACACTCGGATCACCTGGCAGATCGCATCGGACTCACGAATATTGGACAGGAACTTGTTGCCTAGGCCGGCGCCTTCGCTGGCGCCCTTAACGATGCCGGCAATATCGACGAATTCCACCGTAGCCGGCAGTTCCCGGACCGATCCGAAAATCCCCGCCAACACAGCCAGCCGCGAATCCGGAACGGGGACGACCCCGACATTCGGCTCGATCGTGGCGAACGGGTAGTTCGCCGCGAGCACGTCGTTCTTGGTCAGGGCATTGAACAGCGTGGACTTTCCGACATTAGGAAGGCCGACGATGCCGATCTGAAGGGTCACGGGCAGCGAGTCTAGGCGGCGACTGGAGGCGCTCCGACGTGGCGCCTGCGCCGTGTCAGAGCCGCCTGCCAAGGTAAACCCATGGATGCCGCCATCATTGCCGTCGTCGGGGTGCTCGGGCTTCTGGCAGGAGCCGGAATCGGATACCTGCTGGGCCGCACCGGCTCTGCTCAATCAGGAGGGGTTGCCGATCCGGCCGTAGCGGCTCAGCGCGACGCCTACTACGGGCAGGTGCAGGTGCTGGCCGGCGAACGCGACACCCTGGCCGCCCGGCTCTCCACCGCTGAGCAGGCCACCGCATCTGCGCTGGCGACCCTCGACGCCGAGAAGCGCGCAGCTACCGAACGCATCCAGTCACTCCGGGAGGACCAGGCCAGGCTGGCCGAGCAGTTCGAAGCGTTGGCCGGTCGCGCCCTGAAGGCCAACACCGAGCAGTTCCTCGTCGTGGCCGAGCAACGCTTCAAGCAGTCGCAGGAAGCCAACGCCGGCGAGCTCGAGAAGCGCCAGAAGGCGCTCGAGACCATGGTCGAGCCGCTCAAGGTGACCCTCGGCAAGGTGGAGGGTCAGTTGCAGCAGCTCGAGATCAAGCGGGCCGAGGCCTACGCCGGGCTGATCGAGCAGGTGGCCGAGGTAAAGAGCAACAACGAACAGCTCAAGACCGAAACCGCCTCACTGGTTCGGGCCCTGCGAGCGCCCCAGGCGCGCGGCCGCTGGGGCGAACTCCAGCTTCGACGCATCGTCGAACTCGCCGGCATGAGCGATCGCTGCGACTTCGACGAGCAGGCCTCCACCCTGAGCGATGACGGCGTCCTGCGTCCAGACATGGTGGTGCGGTTGGCGGGCGGCAAGAACATCGTCGTCGATTCGAAGGTCACCCTCGCGGCCTACATCGAGGCCCACGAGTCCAACGACGCGGACTACGCCGAGATCCGTCTGCTTGCGCACGCGCGTCACCTGCGCAAGCACGTGAACGATCTGTCGGCGAAGGCCTACTGGACGCAGTTCTCCCCTGCGCCCGAGTTCGTCGTGCTCTTCGTACCAGGAGAGGCATTCCTGGCGCCGGCCCTCGAACGCGACTCGGCCCTGCTCGAGGACGCGATGGCCAAGAAGGTACTCATCGCCACCCCGACCACGTTGATGTCAATGCTGCGCACGGTCGCCTATACGTGGCAGCAGGACGCCCTCACCGAGAACGCCCGCCAGGTGTTCGACCTGGGCCGCGAGCTCTACGACCGTCTCGGCAAGCTCGGGGCCCAGGTGGCCAAGCTCGGCAACTCCATCGAGTCGGTGGCGAAGAATTACAACGCCGCGGTAGCCACGTTGGAGACACGCGTTCTTGTCACCGCGCGGCGATTGAACGAGCTCAAGGTGGTCGACGGCGAACTCGAGTCGCCGCGACCGATCGAGAGTGGAATCCGACCGCTGTCGAAGACAGAACTGCTGGAATCAGCAGAGGCCGATGCCGCCATCCGGCTCGTGAGCGACTCAGATACCTCGCAGGATCCGCCCTCGGCCTCCAGCGGCGCCTAAGTCGCACAGCCGACGCGTGATTCGACCGGCCCCCGGCCGCTTCGACCGAATCGGGCAGGGGTGCGAGGAATCCGCTGCCGGAACCACTAGTTTCTGCCTGTGTCCATGACAGGTCCGGCCGCGCCCGCCCCTGGCGCCAGGCCCCCAAGTACGCGCGCCACGGGTCTGACGCTCACCGGGCTCATCGTCATCACGTTCGTGCCCACAGTCGCCGTCATGCTCGCCGCCGCCGCGCTGTTCAGCGGCATCAGCTTGTTCCCGAACCTGGTCTTCGCGCTCACATGCATCTACGGGGCGCTGCGCATCCGCCGCACCGACCTGCTGGCCGCGGTGATCGTGCCGCCCCTGGTCTATGCGGCGTCCGTGCTGATCGCGGGCCTGGCCCTGCAGGGCAGTTCAGGCGGCTTGCTGCTGAACCTGGCAGCAACGCTCGGTGAGTACTTGGCCGTAGGGGCGCCCTGGATCTTCGGCGTGACGATCGCCTGCTTCGTCATCATCGTGGTGCGAGGACGCACCGGCCGCTAATCACTCAGCACCGCGTTGCGGTCCCTAAGTGAGCGAAAAGTTGGTGAAACGCTCACCTGGAGACCGCAAGTCCGATCAGATCTTGCCGGCGGCCTTCAAGTCGCGGCGCAGCTCTTGCGGAAGCGCGAAGACCAACTTCTCCTCGGCCGCACTGATCTCTTGGACCTGACCGAAGCCACGAGCGTCCAACCACTCCAGCACGCCGTCGACCAGGATCTCCGGCACCGAGGCGCCGCTGGTGACACCCACCGTCTGAGCGCCCTCCACCCAGCGGTCCTGAATCTCACCGGCGTGGTCGACGCGGTAAGAGGCGTCAGCGCCGGCGTCCAGGGCTACTTCGACCAACCGCACCGAGTTCGAAGAGTTTCCCGAACCCACGACGATCACCACGTCGCTCTGTTCGGCGATGAGCTTCACGGCAGTCTGACGGTTTTGCGTGGCATAACAGATGTCATCGCTGGGCGGATCGACCAGCAAGGGGAACCGCGCGCGCAAGCGATCAACAGTCTCCAATGTCTCGTCGACCGACAACGTGGTCTGCGAGAGCCAGGCGATCTTCTCGGGGTTGCGCACGACGATCTCGTCGGCATCGTCGGGGCCATCGACCAACGTGATCCGATCGGGAGCCTGACCAGTGGTGCCGACTACCTCTTCATGGCCGTCGTGACCGATCAGCAAGATGTCGAAGCCGTCCTCGGCGAACCGTCGCGCCTCGTTGTGCACCTTCGTCACCAGCGGGCAGGTGGCATCGATCGTGCGCAGGTTCCGAGCCGCCGCCTCGTCGTGGACGACCGGCGCGACGCCGTGGGCGGAGAACACCACGAGCGCGCCTTCGGGCACCTCGTCGGTCTCATCGACGAAGATCGCGCCGCGGTCCTCGAGGGTGCGCACCACATGCTGGTTGTGAACGATCTCCTTGCGGACATACACCGGCGATCCGTGAAGTTCGAGGGCCTCCTCGACCGTTTGAACGGCGCGGTCGACCCCCGCGCAATAGCCCCGAGGGGAGGCGAGCAGGACACGGCGCGGCGAATCGGTCATGACCCCATCGTAGGAGCCGATCCCCGTCATCGCCCGCCCGCCGTACGCTCCCGGTCATGGCCCTGACCTCGAGCCCCGAAGAGCCGCTCGCGGTCCGCACCGTCGCACGCTCTATCGGCGATTGGATCGGCCGGCTCGGTCAGGTCTGGGTCGAGGGCGAAGTGGCCCAGATCTCGCGTCGCCCAGGGGCCAATTTCGTGTTCCTGACCCTGCGTGACACCCAGGCGCCGATGTCGCTGAGCCTGACGTGCGGTGCCGGCGTACTCGATGCCGTGATCCCCCCGCTCACTGACGGCGCGCGCGTAGTGGTGCTGGGCAAGCCCTCGTTCTACACCGGTCGCGGCACGCTCTCCTTGGCTGTGTCGCAGATCCGACCGGTGGGGCTGGGCGAGTTGCTTGCCCGGATCGAGCAACTCAAGCAGATGCTCGCCGCCGAAGGCCTCTTTGACCTCTCGCGCAAGCAGCCTCTGCCATTTCTCCCTCGCACGATCGGGTTAATCACCGGTCGGGGCGGAGCGGCTGAACGCGACGTGCTCGAAAACGCGCGGGTGCGTTGGCCGGGCGCTCGCTTCGAGGTGCGCAATACGGCGGTGCAGGGAGCATCCGCGGTTCCTGAGATCGTCGCGGCGCTCACTGCACTGCAGACCCATCCAGCCGTCGATGTCATCGTTATCGCTCGGGGAGGCGGTTCGGTCGAGGATCTACTGCCCTTCTCGGACGAGACGTTGCTGCGAGCGGTGTCGCAGTGCCCACTACCGGTGGTCTCGGCGATCGGCCACGAGCAGGATTCGCCTCTGCTCGACCTGATCGCAGACGTGCGGGCCTCCACCCCGACTGACGCTGCGCGGCGCATCGTTCCCGACATCGCCCACGAGGAGCAGGGTCTGGATCGAGCACGCCACGGAGCACGGCTGGCCATCGAGCGCCGGCTCGACCGCGAGCGCGCATCGCTCGGCGCGCTGCTGGCACGACCGGTGATGGCTTCACCCAGCGGCTTTCTGCAGGCCCGTCGCGACAACCTCACCCAGGACCGTCGCCGGATGCGCTCGATGCTCGCCACATCCATCGCGCACGCCCGCCTCGACCTTGATCACACCCGCGCCAAGGTGCGACTGCTCTCACCGGCATCGACGTTGGAACGCGGTTACGCCATCGTGGCTCGCTCTGGCGGTGGTCTCGTCCGATCCTCCGACCAGATCTCGGCCGGCGACCACGTCGAGGTTCGGTTGGCCGCAGGTTCCTTCGTAGCGACCGTCGACACGACCGCCTCACCCTTGCCCGACCACCTGCCCATGCCCGACGTCACAGAACCGTCACCGACAGGAGCACCAGCATGAGCGAGCCGAAGCCCCAGAAGGCGACGAAGACCAGCGCAGCCCCGGCCGAACCAAGGCACACCGATCGTCCGCCCTACGAAGAGGCTCGCGACGAACTCATCGCCATCGTGGCGCGGCTCGAGGGCGGAGAGCCGGGGCTCGAAGAATCGCTCACTCTGTGGGAGCGCGGCGAACATCTGGCCGCGGTGTGCCAGGACTGGCTCGACGGCGCGCAGGAGCGCCTTGACGCGGCGCGCCCTGAGGGGAACGAGGGCGCAGGCGCCTCAGCCTGACGTGGGAGGTGGCGTTGCGGGGGTACCCGCTACCGGCTTGAGCGCTTTCGCCAACACCGTCAACTCGTCGACATCACCCGTGCCAGTGATCAGCGTGGTGACACCGTCGCTGGAGAGCACCAGGCTGCGTCGCTCACCGTCGGCTCGCTCCAAAACAGTCCAGGTGCGCCCATCGATGCGCACAGTGCCGGCCTCAGCACCTCCGGCGCGTTCGTCCTCGAGGTAGCTGCGCTGCGATCCATCGCTCTGACCGGCGGCGGCGTAGCGACCATCGGGGGTGTAGTACCCAAGGTGCCAGCGGAACGGATCCTCCCCCGGCTGAGACACCCGTGCACTCGTGATGCGCCAACCCTCGATCGGTTCCGGCGTGACCGCAGCGAAAGGAGCGTTGAACCCCACCGACTCGACCACGGGCGTCGCGTCGACCACCGTCACGGCTTCGGGGGTCTCACGCAGCGTTATCAAGAAGACGAAGGCAACGACGGCGAGCACAACACCCAGCGAGAGCACCATGTCGCGCGCGCTCTCGAACCCTCGACGCCTGGCCATGGGTCCATCGTCGCCGACGTCGAGCGGTCGGCGCGCGCTGGGGCGCGGCCGATACGATTCGGCCAGCACTCCCGATCCCATTCTCACGGCCAGGGGACCCCATGACGCAGCAGCCGACGAACGTGCCCGAGCTTCCCGACCGCAACCTGGCCCTCGACCTCGTGCGCGTCACCGAGGCAGCGGCGATGGCCGGTGGACGCTGGGTGGGTCGCGGCGACAAGAACGGCGCCGACGGGGCGGCCGTCAACGCGATGCGGATGCTCGTCTCGTCCGTGTCGATGAACGGCGTCGTGGTGATCGGCGAGGGCGAAAAGGACGAAGCCCCCATGCTGTTCAACGGCGAGCGGGTCGGTACCGGCGAGGGTCCCGAGGTAGACGTCGCAGTCGACCCGATCGACGG
>Ga0105048_10002961_pt1 | contig 27806 bp, 29 predicted proteins | sample MAT05_FD_78382 | JGI IMG/M metagenome (GOLD analysis project Ga0105048, IMG submission 78382) | Freshwater microbial communities from Lake Fryxell liftoff mats and glacier meltwater in Antarctica - MAT-05 | ecosystem: Environmental > Aquatic > Freshwater > Ice > Liftoff microbial mat | place...
CCCCATCCGCCCCGCCAGATCTTCCAGCGTCATCTTGGGTCCGCCCACGTCGATGATCTTCAATGCCCGCGCGATAACCGCGTAATGATAGGCAGGTGACTGATCGGTCATGGCTCGTCCCTCCTTGCATCCGCATGCATCCGCCTGCCTTGCAAACCCATATCTTCTCCCTTCATCTATTCAAGAATATCCCGGGGTCCGGGGCAGCGCCCCGGGGGGTCGCGCTCATCGCCCCAACACAATGCCGCGCATTCGCGATACATAATTGATCCCGCCCGTGGCCACGACCCGAATCCTGCGCCTTTCCAGCTTGTCTTGCGGCCTGCGCTCGCCCCATATCCAGTCCATGGTACCGCAGCTTGACTATCACGCAATGAAAGCGATCTTCATCCGGTTCCGCGAGGTGGAGCCTGAGCCTCGGGGCGAGCTGGAACATCTTGACGCCTTCACCCTCCTTGTCGCTGTGGCATTGTCGGCGCAAGCGACCGATGTCGGCGTTAACAAAGCCACCCGCGGGCTTTTCGCCGCGGCCCCGACACCGCAAGCCATGCTTACCCTGGGCGAAGACGGTGTGATCCAGCATATCAAGACCATAGGCCTCTTTCGCAACAAGGCCCGCAACGTCATCAAGCTCTCGAAGATACTGCTGGAGCAGTTCGGCGGTGAGGTGCCCTCCAGCCGGGCCGCGCTCCAGTCGCTGCCGGGCGTGGGGCGCAAGACTGCGAATGTCGTCCTGAACATGTGGTTCAAGCAGCCCGCGCAGGCCGTGGACACCCACATCTTCCGCGTCGGCAACCGCACGGGCATTGCCCCCGGCCGCGACGAGGTTGCGGTGGAGCGTGCCATTGAAGACCATGTCCCCGCCGAGTTCCAGGGCCACGCGCACCACTGGCTTATTCTGCATGGACGCTATATCTGCACCGCGCGCAAACCCAGATGCAGCATCTGCCCGATCAGGGCCTGGTGCCTTTACGAGGACAAGACCGCATGAAATCCTACCAGGTTGTCGGCATTGGCAATGCCATCGTGGACGTCTTCTCGACGGCCGATGACAGCTTCATCGAGCTGATGGGGATCGAGAAAGGCATCATGCAACTGGTGGAACGCGAGCGGGGCGAGGTGCTTTACGGCGCCATGAAAGACCGGATGCAAGCGTCGGGCGGGTCGGTGGCCAACACGCTGGCGGGCTTGGGGAACCTTGGCCTGACCACCGCCTTCATCGGGCGGGTGCATGATGATGCCCTCGGGCGGTTTTATGCCACCAGCATGGCCGCCGACGGCACCGATTTCGTCAACCCGCCCGTACCGGGGGGCGAACTGCCCACCTCTCGCTCGATGATCTTCGTCAGTCCCGACGGCGAGCGGTCGATGAACACCTACCTCGGGATTTCCTCGGAACTCGGGCCGGACGACGTGGCCGACAGCGTGGCGGGGCGGGCCGCGATCCTGTTCCTCGAGGGATATCTTTACGACAAGCCCAAGGGCAAGCAGGCCTTCGAGCGGGCGGTGGCGTTGTGCCACGCCGCCGGGGGCAAGGCGGGGATCGCGCTGTCCGACCCCTTCTGCGTGGACCGCCACCGCGATGACTTTCGCCGGCTGGTGAAAAGCCTCGACTACGTGATCGGCAACGAGCATGAGTGGTCCTCGCTCTACCAGACCGACCTGTCCGCCGCGCTGGAGATGGCGGCGGCAGATGCGGGGCTGGTGGTGTGCACCCGGTCTGGCCATGACGTGATCGTGGTGCAGGGTGACGCGCAGGCGGTGGTGCCGGTGCGCCGCGTGGTACCGGTGGATGCGACCGGCGCGGGCGACTTGTTCGCGGCGGGGTTCCTTTATGGAATGGCCACGGGGCAACCGCTTGCCACCTGCGGGCGGATGGGCTGCGTGGCCGCGGCCGAGGTGATCAGCCATTTCGGCGCTCGGCCCGAGGCGGACCTCAAGGCGCTGTTCCGCAAGGAAGGTCTGATCTGAGGCGGAGAGGGGCGGCGGCCTCGGGCCCCGCCGGGGCCCTCCGTGCGCCGCTGTTGCCACGGAATGGGGCGTCCGGTCGCCTATTCGCCAAGCTTGGCATGCACCTCGGCCAGATCGACCGGGCCTCTGGGCAGCTTGTTGGCCGGATTCTCGAAATCATAGCGGAACAGCTGGAAATCGCGTTTGTAGATTTCCCACATCAGGTGCATCGACAGATCGTCGAAATAGGCTTCCGCCGGATGCGTGCGCTTTGGCCCGTGACCCTCGCTTTCGTTGAAACGGGGTATTTCAGACAGGGTGACCGGATGCTTGATGCGCACCCGGTCGAGCACTGCCTGCATGCCTGCGTCGAAATCCTCGGTGAAGATGATGTGGTCATAGCGCCCGCCGTTCACGATGAAGGTGGAGACGTGCCCCGCCATCGCCGACCAGTGGATGTCCGGCTCCATCGGTTTGCGGAACCGGATGGTGTCGCGGGCAAAGAGCAGGAATCGCCGGAAGCTCGCGATCTGATCGAAGGGCTCGCGTCCGTCTCCTCCTCCCACCTCGACCCCGTACTTCTGCACCAGAAGCGGTACCAGATTGCCGCGGTAGTGCCGTCCGTTGCGCTGGATGCCGCAGATCTTGTCGAAGAACGAGGACAGGATGCGCGTGTAGGGGTTTCGCACGCAAGTAAAGGTAAGGGATCGGTGCGCCTTTACATTCGCCTCGATCAGGGGCTGGCTTTCCTCTTGCGCCCATTTGCGCAGACCGGTCGTGCTGTCGTGGATGTCGCCGTCGAAGAAGCGGCCATGGTCGGAGAAGTACATGATCTGGCCAATGGTCGAACAGGCGCATTTCGGCACCACGCGATAGACCATGCTTTCGCTTTCCGTCATCCAGGTACCGGGAAATCCCATCGCGTCGTCCTTGGTTGCTGCCCGCGCCTCGCAGCCCGCGGGTTTGATCGAGAAAAAACAAACCAACTCTGTCTTTTCAATGGCTCATAAAGCATTTTATGCAGGCATGGGCAAAGCAGATGAGGCCGCAGCAGATGGCGACGATTGCCTACATTCTTTTGTCGCACAAGGACCCCGGAGGGGTGATCGCCCAGGCCACGCGCCTGACGGCGGCGGGGGACTGTGTGGCTGTCCATTATGACGACCGCGCGCCCGAGGCGGAGTTTCAGCAGATCCGCGCGGCGCTGGGGGGCAACCCGGCGGTGACCTTTGCCAAGCGGCGGCAGAAATGCGGCTGGGGCGGTTGGAGCCTGGTGGAAGCCACGCTGCAATCCTTAGCCGCGGCGATGGAGGCGTTTCCCCGTGCCACGCATTTCTACATGCTCTCGGGCGACTGCATGCCGATCAAGACGGCCAAGTATGCTCATGCATTTCTCGAAAGCGCGGATGTGGACTACATCGAAAGCTTCGATTTCTTCACCTCGGACTGGATCAAGACAGGGATAAAGGAAGGGCGGCTGATCTATCGCCACTGGTTCAACGAGCGCACGCACAAGATCTGGTTCTACCGCTCGGTCGCGTGGCAGAAGCGTCTGGGCCTTGCGCGGCGGGTGCCCGAGGATCTGCAGATGCAGATCGGCAGCCAATGGTGGTGCCTGCGCCGCCGCACGGTCGAATGGGTGATGGATTTCACCCGCCGTCGCCGCGATGTGATGCGATTTTTCCGCACGACCTGGATCCCGGACGAGACATTCTTTCAGACGCTTGTGCGCCATCTGGTTCCCGAAGGCGAGATCCGCACGCGACCGCTGACCTTCCTCATGTTCACCGACTACGGCGTGCCGGTTACGTTCTACAACGACCACTACGACCTGCTCTTGACGCAGGATTACCTTTTTGCGCGCAAGATCAGCCCGGATGCCCGGGTGCTGAAGGAACGGCTTGGCAGTCTTTACGCGGCCGAGGGCGTGCCTTTTGCCATATCGAACGAGGGACGCGGGCTGTTTGCCTTCATCGCCGGGCGGGGCCGGATCGGTCGGCGGTTCGCTCCGCGGTTCTGGGAAAGGGAGGCGAGCCTCGGGCAGGAACGCAAGCTGATGATCATCACCTGCAAGAAATGGCATGTGGCCAAGCGGCTGGTAGAGCGGATACGGGCCTCAACCAACATGCCCGCCGTGGATTATCTGTTCAGCGAGGGCGACACGCCCTTGCCAGATCTCGGCGGCATCCAGTCCACCATCGAAAAGCGCACGCGGCACCGCCGGGCACTGGTACGGATGCTGTTCGATTACTGGCAGACCGACCAGCTGATCTTCTGCATCGACCCCGCGGACCACGACCTCTTGCAGGACTTTGCACAGGACAAGGCGACCGTGCGGGTGCTGGAGATCGACTGCGAGCTGGGCGACGCTTTCCTGATCGGTCATGCCCGCCGCGTTGGTCTGGCGGGTGAGCGGACGCCGCCCGAGACGCTGGCGCGTCTGCTGCCGACCATCCGTTATGACGTGCGCTTTGAAAGCGACCGGATCCGCGCCATGGGCCAGGTCGCACTTTACCGGATGCGCGAGGCGGGAACGACGGATGAGAACACGCTGGCTCTGGCCGAATTTCTTGATATTCCGGCAGAGAAGGCGGCCCCGATCGCCGATGGCAGAACCCTTTACGCGGATTGATCTCATGACCTACTCTTATGATCCGGCCAACATCTTCGCCCGCATCATGCGCGGCGAGATCCCCAACAAGACGGTGCTGGAAACGGCGCATACGCTGGCATTTCACGACATCCATCCGCAGGCGCCCTTCCATGTGCTGGTGATCCCGAAAGGGGCTTACGTCACCTTCGATGATTTCGCCCTTCGCGCGAGCGCCGAGGAGCTGGTGGATTTCCACCGCGCGGCCGCCCGGGTCTGTGACATGGCGGGGGAGGGTGGCTACCGGTGTATCACCAATGCGGGCATGCACGGGATGCAGGAGGTGCCGCATTACCATCTGCACATCCTGGGCGGGCGTATCATGGGGCGTCTGGTCGAGCAGGCCTGAGCGCGCGAAAACCGCAAGCTTCGGATCGCGGAGACGGGCGTGCGCGTGGTCTAACGGGCCATCCACAATGAGGTTCGCATGCCCGTTCATTTCACCCCAATTCCCACCGCCGTCGCGCGCGCATACCAATCCGGCGCGCCCGATGCCAACGGGCAGCTGCCCGAGCGGCATGTGGCAGACGGAGACGGCAACCCCTGCCGCCATTGCCTGCAGATGATCGCGCAAGGCGCGGGGATGCTGGTCCTGGCGCACCGCCCCTTTCCGGCACCGCAACCCTATGCCGAGCTTGGTCCGATCTTCCTGTGCGCCGACCCGTGCGTGGCGGGGGGCGGAGAGGCACTGCCCGAAATCCTGAACTCTCCCGACTACATCCTGTGCGGCTATGGGGCAGATGACCGGATCGTGTATGGCAGCGGCAGCGTGATTGCGCGCGGTGACATCAACGCCCGGGCAGAGTCGCTTATGAACGATACACGGGTCGCCTACGTTCACGTCCGCTCGGCCCGCAACAATTGCTATCAGCTGCGGATCGACGGCTGAAGTCAGCGGGCCTATACCCTGTCGGGGCTTTCCGCGGATCGGTTCAGTGTCGCTTGCGGATAATGATTGTCGCCGCGTCGGTGTTGGGCAGGACCGACGAGGGCAAGGACCATGCGGTCGCAGATCCGGACGCCGTCGGGCCCGCGTACATGCGGAGGCGGGTCCGCCACCTCCAGACCGTCCCGCCCCATCCGGCAGCTGCAATCCGGGGAACAGGACATGAGGTTGAATTGGCGGGAAAAGGCCTTGATCTCGGCGCGGGCAGGCGGCCGTCACTTTGTCGCCCCCCGCGGCACGCGTGCCTTCGAACACTATGCGCAGCACGCGCGCGTCCCGTCACCGCGCGCAGATAGCTGCCGGCCGCGACGCATCAGCGGTCGTTGCGGGCAGGGGTTCAGGAAAACCCTGCGCTGGCCTTTGGGTCTGCGGCGGCTGGTTGTCAGGGGCCCGCGGTGCGCTACGCACAGCGATCGATCCTTGGATACCCGGATCCGCGCCCCACGCAGACAAACGACGCAGTTCTGCTACTCCGTCGGTGCACTGTTTATCCTGCGTCGAACGCGACTGGATAGTCCTGTGCCTGGCGAGTTGCAGAAATTTACAGTATGACGAGAAATCTTGTAAATTAATTTACCAGAAAATCGTTCAAAAAAATGTAGTTAGCGCTTCCTTTACAGAATGATTCCGATTAGGTCTTTTTCGTGAGGCGTCCACGTGAGAAACCAATCTCTCCGCGTGGCCAAACCCAGAAACCCGGAGAAAAAGACATGTCGGACTCTGCTCAGACGCAAGGCGTCTACAGCGCATCCAGCGACTTCATCAGGTCCGCGCATGTCAAAGCTGATGACTATACAGCCCTTTATGCGGCGTCGGTGGCTGACCCGCAGACGTTCTGGTCACGCGAAGGTCAAAGGATCGACTGGATCAAGGACTATACCCGGGTCAAGAATACATCCTTCAAGCCTGGTTCAGTGTCGATCCGGTGGTTCGAGGATGGCACGCTGAACGTTTCGGCCAATTGCATAGATCGGCATATGGTCACCCGCGCCAACCAGACCGCAATCATCTGGGAACCCGACAGCCCTGCTTCGCCTGCGCTGCACATCACTTATGCGCAGCTTCTGGAAAACACCTGCCGCTTTGCGAATGTGCTGAAGGCGCATGGGGTGAAGAAAGGGGACCGTGTCGTCCTTTACCTGCCGATGATCCCCGAGGCGGCCTATGCAATGCTCGCCTGCGCGCGGATCGGTGCGATCCATTCCATCGTTTTTGCGGGCTTCTCGCCCGATGCGCTGGCCAACCGCATCAACGACTGCAACGCACAGGTGGTCATCACTTCGGATTTTGCACCGCGCGGCGGCAAAAAGACGGCGCTGAAGGCCAATACGGATGCGGCCCTTCTGCATTGCGATGACCGGGTGAAGTGTCTGGTGGTCAAGCACACCGGCGATCAGACCACCTGGGTCGAGGGGCGAGATTACGATGTGAAGGCCGAAATGGCCGCCGCCAAGCCCTACTGCGCCTATGTCGAGATGGACGCCGAAGACCCGCTCTTCATCCTTTATACTTCCGGCTCTACCGGCAGGCCGAAGGGGGTGGTGCATACCTCGGGCGGCTATCTCGTCTATGCGGCGATGACGCATCAGATTACTTTCGACTACCACGACGGCGATGTGTTCTGGTGCACGGCAGATGTGGGTTGGGTCACCGGGCACAGCTACATCATCTATGGCCCGCTCGCCAACGGTGCCACCACGGTGATGTTCGAAGGTGTTCCGACCTATCCCGACGCGGGCCGCTTTTGGGAGGTCTGCGCCAAGCACAGGGTCAACCAGTTCTACACTGCGCCCACCGCGATCCGCAGCCTCATGGGGATGGGGCCGGAATGGCCTGCAAAGCACGACCTTTCCAGCCTCAAGCTCCTCGGTTCCGTGGGCGAGCCGATCAACCCCGAGGCCTGGAACTGGTACAACATCCACGTGGGCCACGGCCGTTGCCCGATTGTCGATACGTTCTGGCAGACCGAGACGGGCGGCCACCTGATCACGCCTTTGCCCGGCGCCATCTCGCAAAAACCAGGCTCGGCGACGCTGCCGTTCTTTGGCGTGCAGCCCATCGTGCTGGACCCGGCAACCGCCACGGTCCAGAAGGCGACCGAAGCCGACGGCGTGCTTTGCATCGCCGACAGTTGGCCCGGGCAGATGCGCACCCTTTGGGGCGATCATGCACGGTTCGAAGAAGCCTATTTCAGCCAGTATCCGGGGTACTACTTCACCGGCGACGGCTGTCGCCGCGATGCGGACGGCTACTACTGGATCACCGGGCGGGTCGATGACGTGATCAACGTCTCGGGCCACCGGATGGGCACTGCAGAAGTGGAATCGGCGCTGGTGGCGCATGCAAAGGTGGCCGAGGCCGCGGTCGTGGGCTATCCGCATGACATCAAGGGGCAGGGGATCTACGCCTTTGTCACGCTGATGGGCGGTGAGCAGCCGTCGGAAGAGCTGCGCCGCGATCTGGTCAAATGGGTGCGCACCGAGATCGGCCCGATTGCCAGCCCCGACCTGATCCAGTGGGCGCCGGGCCTGCCCAAGACCCGTTCGGGCAAGATCATGCGCCGCATCCTGCGCAAAATCGCCGAGAACGATTTTGGCGCTCTGGGCGACACCTCGACACTGGCTGACCCATCGGTGGTGGACGATTTGATCGCCAACCGGATGAACCGGGTCTGACGCTTCATGACCGATGCACCCCCAGTCCTGATTATTCTTGGGCCCCCGGGGGCCGGAAAGGGCACGCAGGCGCGGATGCTGGAAGAGGACTTCGGCCTTATCCAGCTGTCTACGGGGGATCTGTTGCGAGCAGCCGTGGCTTCGGGCAGTGACGCGGGGCTGCGCGCCCGTGCCGTGATGGAGGCAGGGCAGCTGGTCAGCGACGAGATCGTGCTCGCGATCCTGAAGGACAGGATGGCAGAGCCCGATATGGCGCGGGGCATCATCCTTGATGGCTTTCCGCGCACAGCGGGGCAGGCGGCAGCGCTGGACGCGCTGCTTGCGGCTAGCGGCCAGAAGGTCGCGGCGGCGATCAGCCTCGAAGTCGATGACGAGGCGATGATCGGCCGCATCTCGGGCCGCTATACCTGTGCAGCCTGCGGTGAGGGGTATCACGACAGCTTCAAGCAGCCCGCCCGTGCGGGGGTTTGCGACAAATGCGGCGGGGTGTCTTTCACGCGCCGCGCCGACGACAACGCCGAAACGGTGCGCGAAAGGCTGCGCGCCTATCACATCCAGACGGCACCCCTTATCGCCCATTACGAAAACATGGGTGTGCTGGAACCGATCGCCGCGATGGGTCCCATCGCCCGCATCCAGAAGGAACTGGGAACGGTGCTGTGCCGCGTAACGGCCTGAAAAGGAGCCTTTACCCGGGCCGGACCTCGGTCCCGGACAAGCGGGGAGATAAGCCGACGCGTCTGCCACAGGCAAGGGGTCGGAAAGACGCAAACCCGGGGTTGAAGCCCGGGCCGAGCGCGCTGATCGTGCCCGCAAGGCAAGGTCGGCAGACAGAACGAGGGGAACCGTCCGGTCACAAGACCGGACATGCAAGGAGGACGCCAGATGGCTTCAATTGACAGAAATGTGCGGGAACGCTCCCGCCCGATGACCCCGGAGGAGAGAAAAGTCATTCTCGCCTCCTCTGCCGGCACGATCTTTGAATGGTACGACTTCTACCTGTTCGGCTCGCTTGCCGCCATCATCGGGGCGCAGTTCTTTGCGCCCTTCCCGGAAGCTACGCGGAACGTCTTTGCACTGCTGGCGTTTGCGGCCGGCTTTATCGTCCGTCCGTTCGGCGCGCTGGTTTTCGGCTCGCTGGGTGACTTGATCGGGCGGAAGTACACCTTCCTGATGACGATCCTCATCATGGGCTTTTCGACGTTCTTCGTGGGCCTGCTGCCCAGCTATCAAAGCTGGGGCGTTGCGGCACCGATCATCCTGATCGCCTTGCGGATGCTGCAGGGTCTGGCACTGGGCGGCGAATACGGCGGTGCGGCGATCTATGTGGCCGAACATGCCCCCGCCAACCAGCGCGGCTACTTTACCGCGTTTATCCAGACCACGGCCACACTTGGCCTCTTGCTGTCGCTGATCGTGATCGTTTCGGTTCAGGGCTATGTCAATGGCAACTACCCGGACCAGCCGGTGCTCGACGCGCTTGGTGCAGCGATGATGAACGCCGACGGCACGCCGCAGATGATGAAGGCGTTCAATGCCTGGGGATGGCGCATCCCGTTCCTCGGGTCGATCTTCCTGCTGCTGATCTCGCTTTATATCCGTCTGCAAATGAACGAATCCCCCGCCTTCAAGAAGATGAAGGAAGAGGGCGCAGGGTCCAAAGCGCCGCTGCGTGAAGCCTTCGGTACCTGGAAGAACGGCAAGATCGCCTTGATCGCGCTGTTTGGTCTGACCGCTGGTCAGGCCGTGGTCTGGTATTCGGGACAGTTCTATGCGCTGTTCTTCATGCAAAACGTGATCAAGGTCGACAGCTTTACCGCCAACGTCATGGTGGCATGGTCGCTGATCCTTGGGACCGGCGGTTTCCTGTTCTTCGGTGCGCTGTCTGACCGGATCGGTCGCAAGCCGATCATCCTGGCGGGCTGCCTGATTGCGGCGATCACCTATCTGCCGGTGTTCAACTTCCTGACCAAGACCGCCAACCCGGCACTTTATGCCGCACACCAGACTGCGGTGACCGTTACGGCGAACGAGGCGGATTGTTCGTTCCAGTTCAACCCGACCAACACTGTTTCGTTCACGAACTCTTGCGACGTGGCTAAGGCAATGTTGGCCAAGACATCGGTCAACTATGAAACCGTGCTGGATGCGGCAGCAACGGCAGCTCAGGTCAAGGTCGGCGAAACTGTAGTGACGTCGTATGATGCCACAACCAACAAAGCCGCAATCGCGGCGGCCAAGACCGGGCTGGATACCGCCAAGGCCGCAATCGATGCAGGTATGCTGACGGCATTGACGGACGGCGAGGCAGCGCTCAAGGCCGCCAAGAACGCCGTTACAACAGCCGAGGGCGCCCTGAAGAAGGTGGCCGACGGCACCGACGAGGCCGCAAAGACCGCAGCGCAAGCCGCCGTTGACGCAGCCAATGCCGCACTTCCCGCAGCGCAGGCCGGACTTGATACGGCGCGCTCTGCGGTTCCTGCCGATGCTTTGGCCGCTTATGATGCGGCAGCAGCAACGGTTGCCAGCGAAAGCGGTGTGAAGGCAGCTTTTGAGAAGAGCGTGAACGACGCGCTGAAGGCCGCGGGCTATCCGCTGGTGGCCAAGGACAACACGAGCCTGGTCGTGGCGCAAAACTTCCTAGACATCTTCACCGCGCAGAAGCTGACGATCATCGCCACTCTGACCTACCTGATCATCCTCGTGACGATGGTCTACGGCCCCATCGCGGCGATGCTGGTGGAACTCTTCCCGACCCGAATCCGCTATTCCGGCCTGTCGCTGCCCTACCACATCGGCAACGGTTGGTTCGGGGGGCTGATGCCTGCCACCGCCTTTGCCATCTCGGCCCAGACCGGCAACATCTATGCAGGGCTGTGGTACGCGATCGTGGTGGCGCTGATGACGGTTGTCATCGGCATGCTCTTCGTGCCGGGCGGTACGCACAAGAAAGACATCTTCGCCGACGACTCGGCGCGCTGATGCCTCTGCATGGGGGCCGGACCTCAGGGGGTCCGGCCCCCAATATACCCCGGCGGGACGGCATCAACGCCCGTGAGAACTCATCCTAACGGCGTGGTGCATTCACCCTGCCCGCCAAGTCAGCCACGCAGGCGCTGAACCACGAGCGCAAGGGCAAGAACGATTCCAAGGATGATCAGGTTGGAGACCAGACCCGCCAGCACCGACTCGGTCAGTGTCGCCGATGCGACCGGATTGGTCGAAGGCAGGATGACCGCGACGAACACCACCCCCAGAGCCAGAGGGACCACTCTGCCGGTCACTGCGGATGTACGCACCATGGTGAACACAAGAGCCACAATCAGGCCGATGCGGAACGGATCAGCAAGCTGCGTCTGGACAAGGTCGATCACGATGGCTCCTCCCACCTGGCGACTTTCCCTGATCACGGTGGAACGCACAAGCCCCCGCCTGGCCCCGGTTGCCCGATGACCGCAATTGGCAGCCTCGCCCCGTCGCGACGCCGTGTCTTGATCGTCGAGGACGACGACAACATTGCCACTGCGCTGGAATACCTGTTGCGGCGTGAAGGCTATGACCATGACCGCGTTGCGGATGGAGCAGAAGCCCTTGTCCGCATCAGGGACAGTCATCCGGATTTGGTGTTGCTCGACGTAATGCTGCCCGGAGCCTCGGGTTACGAGATTTGTCGGGGCGTCCGGCTTGATCCGAACCTTGCCGATGTGAAGATTTTGATGATGACGGCACGCGGCTCGGCCATGGAACGTCGCAAGGGCCTGGCGATAGGCGCCGACGGGTTCATTTCCAAACCATTCGAGTTGAAGGAGTTGCGTGAAGAAGTGCGGCGCATTCTGGATTCCGGGGCGTGACAGGCGCAATTGCGATTTTGGGCAAGGCCGCCCCGATCCCGGCACGCCGTCTTTTTTTCTGTCGGCAGTGGCGGACGGGTCGTAAAATATCTTGACCGATCAGGGGCCAGCCGGTTCGGGGTGATTGCAGCGGCGCGGGCGGCGGGTGTCGCACAGCCGCTGGCCTGCAGGAGGTTCGGCAGAAGGGATAGCTGACCGCGGGGGGCCATACGGGGACGCCACGCGGGGGCGGGCCATGCCGCTGACACGCACGCAAACCTCCCTCACAGAGCACAGCGCCAGAACCTGAACCGACCCTGACCTGTCACTTCGCGGATCAGTCCGCGGGCTTCCAGCCAGGCAAGATTGCGTTGGACAGCCGCGCGACTGGCGCCCGTCAGCGCTTCGGCCATCGGGGCCGACACAAGTGGCCAGGCAGTTAGCACCGTGCGGAGCGCCGGTGGTGTACGCCCCGACAGCGACGCCGTTACCGATTGCGCGCGGACATCCCAGGCTTCAACCTGATCGAGGTGATGCATGGACGCCAGAAGCGCGGTTTCCATCCCGTCCAGCCAGCGCTTCAGCCGTGCAGCCGGCGATCTTGACGCACGCAGGCCGATTGCCCCGCCCATCGCCAAGGGCGCAAAGACGGCACCTGTCCCACCGCTTGCCCCCTCGCTCGCCGCGATCCGCGCTGCGGTGACAGCGGCTTCCATCTGGTCGCCATGCGAACCGAGGCCGGCAAGACTCCACAAATGGTAGCCCATGCAGGCGCGGCTGATCGGGTGCATTCCGTCCCCGGCCTGCATCAGATCAAGCCAGTTGCCGGCACGATCCGCAAACCTGTCGGCCAGAGCGTCCTGATTTTCAGGGTCGTGTCGGCCAAGGAACGTGTCCAGCCCGGCAAACGGCCCGGGCCCGTCGGTCAGCCGTCTGACAGCCCACCCCAGACGGGCCAACGCGGCCGTGTCCTGCTGGACCCCGGCGAGGCGCAGGGCTACCCACAATGCCAACCGGTCCGGCGCGATCCGGTCACCCACGAACCAGCTCAAATCCGCCGCCTCGATCAGCGCCAGCCGATGGCGCCAACCCTCTGGCCCGCGGCGGAGCCGGTCGTCGAGGGCGCCTAGCCTTCCGGCTGCGCGCGCAAGCGGCGCTGCAAGCGTCGCCTCTGCCCGAACCCAATCCGCAAGGATCGACGATTCGTTCTGCGGATGCACCGCATCGGGCAGCAAGACGGAGTCGCCATCTTCAAGCGGGCCAGAAAGGAACCAAAGGTCATCTTCGCAGGACCCAACACCCGGCCCGGTGTCTTCGGCCCGCCCTGACGGGTCATCCTGAGAAGAAGAGTATCGCGGGATCATGGTGGAAGGATGCGATCCTTCCGCGGGCTTTCCAAGGGCTAATCGCGGCGGCCACGTTGTGAGCGTACCTCACTCCCGACATTAATTGCAAAGCTGCAAACAGGGACACTTGGCGTCATGACCGTGACGGCCATGCCGAAGGGTGTTTTGGGATTCGCTAAACCTGCCCGCTTCACGCCAGGGATCGACAATGTCGGAAGCCGTCGACAGCCCGCTCCGGTCTGCCCCGCACCTGCGCCTTGGGTCCATGATGCCGAGGCGACGAAGGCGCGCATCCTGATGCGGCATCATGGATTTTGCACGCAAACGGGCTGGGCAATAACAGCCTCGGTTTGATCGCCGAAAAGGCGTGCACGAACAAGCGGATGATCTCCCACTCTTTCGAAGGCACGGAACGCCTGTTCCAGAACTTGCAGGACGAAGCCTGCAAGGCCATCCGTACCGCTGAATTCAGGTCGACCGTTGACTATCCGGAGGGTCGAGCGGCACCGAAGAGGCGCGTGCGCCTCATCTGGAATTATGACCTGAAGGAACCCGGGGTCACACCGTCCGGCAACTTGAGGCGGCCAGTAGGGACAAGCGTTTTTGCCAAGGCTCGCCTCTGGCTTTCCACCCCCCGTCGGACTGCCTGCACTGATCATGAGCGCGATGTTGACCGGCGTGTCCCCTACCACATGCGATTGCCGTCCTTCAGGGTGGCACAAAGGCGGGCGACAAGGTCGCGAACGGAGTATCCGCCCGGCCACAAGAAGCTTTCGGTCGAACGCGGCGGAGGCGGCAAATTTCCCAACAGTCATTTTTCGCAGTCGGGTCACGACGGCGCGAACACAATCCTCGCACCGTTCAAAAAACGATCCGCCCTTTTTTGTCAACGTACAAATTACGGTGCCTTCAAATGCCTGACCGTTGATCGATTCTGTTCGGTCCTAGTATAGAACATCGGAGGGTGATTTGGCTGCAAGGCCGGTGAGCGCAGGCGCCCCCTGTCGCCATCCGCCGTCACTTCGACGTGCAAGTTTCTTTTTCGCGATGTAACACCCGGCCAAGCCGAAACGAAGTGTGAACCAAGATGCCACCGCAGACGGATGATTGGGCAGACCTTCTGGAGGCGGCAAGCGGCGGCGATGCCCGCGCCTATACGCGTTTTCTCCAGACGGTTACCCCGGTCCTGCGGGGCGTGATCCGCGCGCGGGGGCGCGGGCTTGGTGACGGGACATGTGAGGATGTGGTGCAAGAAGTTCTGCTCGCCATCCATTTGAAACGGCACACGTGGATGGCTGGCACACCTGTGCGACCGTGGCTCTATGCAATTGCGCGCTACAAGGTGGTCGATGCCTTTCGCGCCCGGGGGCGCCGCGTCGAACTGCCGATCGAGGATTTCGCCGAAACCCTTGCAGCGGACCTCGGGCCTGACCCGACCGAGGCGATGGATATGGGCCGCATGATCGGGCTGCTTGGCGGACGCGCCGCCGAGATCGTCCGCAAGATCGGGGTCGAAGGCGCCAGCGTGGCGGAAACCGGTCAGGCATTGAACATGAGCGAAGGTGCAGTGCGGGTTGCTCTGCATCGGGCTTTCAAGGAACTTGCGCGCCTGCGGGAAGGGCATTTGTCATGAAGACCGACCAACTCATTGCGACCCTGGCCGCCGACACCCGGCACGAGCGGCCTCTATGGCCCGGTGTTCTGATCCCGCTCGTTCCCGCGCTTGCAGCCTCTGCACTGTTTCTGGCACTGGGTCTGGGCGTTCGGGAAGACTTCTGGCAGGCAATCATGGTTCCAGTCTCAACCATGCGGCTGGTGCTCAGTCTGACGCTCGGGGTCCTTGCGCTGCGCCTTGGCCTCGCCCTTGCGCAGCCGGGCCGCGAAGTGCATGCACGCGTTTCGGTGGTTGTACTCGTGCCCTTGCTCGCGGTCGGACTGTGGCTCTGGGCGGCCTTTGCGGGGCCGGCAGGCGGCATGAGCATGGCTATACAGGGTAAGACGATGGTGGATTGTCTGCTATTCATCCCGCTCCTTGCGATCTTGCCGACGGTTGCGCTGCTGTTGGCGCTACGGCGGGGAGCGACCCTGCACCCGGGCCGTACAGCGGCCGCCGCCGGCCTTGCAGGCGGAGGTTTCGCCGCCGCGATCTACGCGCTCCACTGCACCGAAGACAGCCCGCTCTTTTACGTCACCTGGTATGGCACCGCGATCCTTGTGGTCACACTGGTGTCGGGCATGCTCGGCCGCCGACTCTTGCGCTGGTAGGCGCCTGCCGTCAGCGCAGCGAGGCTTCCGGGCGAAAGCCATCCGGGATGCGGTCCACGCCGTCCAACACCAGATCCGCCATCACCTCGGCCACCAGCGGCGCCATGCCGAAGCCAATCTTGAACCCGCCGTTGGCAATGAATTGTCCCGCACGTCCCGGCCAGGCGCCCAGCATCGGCGCGCGGGTGCGGGTGCGAGGGCGGATGCCGGCCCAGGTCTCCACCACCTCTGCATGGGCGAGCGCTGGGCAGGCCGCCCGCGCCCGCGCCACCAGCGCCTCGGCCCGGTGGTCGGGGCCATCAGTGGTCCATGCCGCCTCGCTGGTAGACCCCACAGCCACGCGCCCGTCCACATGCGGCACGATGTGCAGGCCATCAACCATCGACTGCGGCGCGGCACCCGCGTCATATGCCAGCAGCACGGCCTGCCCCTTGACGCCCGAGCCTACCACCTGCCCCAGATCGGCCGACAGCGCCTGCAACCCTGCTAATCCGGTTGCATGGATCACCGCCCCAGCGTCTGGCGCCTCGGCCAGACACACCTCGCCACCGCGCGCGCGGATCGCCCCGGCAAGGGCCGCAAGCCCAAGCCGCGGATGCAGGCGCGCCGAAAGGGTGTCGTGGATCAGGCAGCCGGTGGGCGAAGGCGGCTCCCATGCCCCCCCTGTGGCGCAGACCACCTGCCACTCGGCCTGCCCCTGCCAATGCGCCGCAGCCCCCATGGCGCGCGCGCGGGCCGCCGCCAGCGCCGCTGCGTCCGCAATCGGTTGCAACCGGCCACAGCGGGCATAGCCCGTCGGCAGGCCCGAGGCGTGCGAAACCTGCGCCCACCAGCCCGCAGCCATCAGCAGGCTTTCCAGCTGAAAGGCTTTCTTGTCGTTCCAGGCCTCGGGCATGTGCGGGGTCAGCGCCCCCACCACCCCGCCCGAAGACCCGGCCCCGAGACCGAAAGGGTCGATCATCCGCACCCGCGCCCCGCGCCGCGCACAGGCCCAACCGATAGCAAGGCCAAAGATGCCGCATCCCCGGACGGTTACATCGACCCTTGCCATTGCTCCCGCCCTTGTCCATTCAGCCTTCGAGGCAGGGCTTAAGGCAAATGACCGCACCCGAACAGCGCCAAGACGACCATGCCGCCCCCCTTGACTGGCGTGACGGCGGCGTGCCCGTCTCTCAACGCTTTGACGATTTATATTTTTCGCTGGAGGGCGGGCTGGAAGAAACCCGGCATGTCTTTCTGGCAGGCAACGGCTTGCCGGGCCGGTTCCGGCCGGGGTTTCACGTCGCCGAGCTTGGCTTTGGCACCGGGCTGAACCTGATGGCCACTTTGATCGCGCATCGCGCGGCAAACGCGCCCGCGATGCGCTACACCAGTTTCGAGGCCTGGCCTTTGCCGGTCGAAGATATCGCCCGCGCCCTTGCCGCCTTCCCCGAGGCGCTGGCGGTGGCGGCGCCTTTCCTTGAAGCCTGGGGCGCGGGGCTGCGACGCTTTGCGCTTGGCACGCTGGAGGTCGAGGTGCGCCTTGGCGACGTGCGCCAGTCACTGCCGCGCTGGCAAGGCTCTGCCGATGCGTGGTTTCTCGACGGCTTCTCCCCGGCGAAAAACCCGCAGATGTGGGGCCCCGACGTGATGGACGCGGTCGCCCGGCATGCGGCGCCGGGCGGAACCTTTGCCACCTATACCGCTGCGGGCCACGTCCGCAGCGCGCTGGAGACGGCGGGGTTCACTGTTGGCCGCGCCCCAGGCTTCGGGCGCAAGAAGCACATGACGATGGGGCACCTTGCATGAGCGGCAATTCACGCCGGGGGATCGTGCTGATGATCGCCGCAGTTGCGACCTTTGCAGCCCAGGATGGGTTTTCCCGGCATCTGGCTTCGGAATACAATGTGCTGATGGTGGTCATGGTCCGCTACTGGGTCTTTGCAGGCTTCGTACTGGTCCTGGCCCTGCGCAAGCCCGAGGGGGTGCGGGCCGCCGTCCGCTCCGCCCACCTTCCCATTCATCTGCTGCGCGCGACGCTGCTGGTGGTAGAGATTTGTGCGATCATCTGGGGCTACACGATGATCGGCCTTATCGAGAGCCATGCCGTGTTCGCCATCTGCCCGTTGCTGATTGTAGCCCTGTCCGGTCCGGTGCTGGGTGAGCGGATCGGCTGGCAGCGGTGGGCGGCGGTGGCGGTTGGGATGGCGGGGGTGATCGTGATCCTGCGGCCGGGGCTCGGGGTCTTTACCCCGGCGGCGCTGCTGCCCTTCGCCTCGGCCCTGATGTTCGCGGTCTATTCCGTGCTGACACGGATGGTGACGCGGGACGAGCCGACGCTTCCCGCCTTCTTCTGGCCCGGGGTGATCGGAGCAATGATAATGACCGCAATCGGCCTGCCGCACTGGCAGCCGGTCTTGGGGATCGACCTGCTGTTGCTTGCGATCTATGCGAGCTTGTCGGTGCTGTCGCATTGGCTCTTGCTCAAGTGCTACGAGGCTGCGGAGGCGAGCCGGGTGCAGCCCTATGCCTATTTGCAGATCGTCTTTGTGGCGATGATCGGCGTGCTGGTCTATGACGAGCTGCTGGCTCTGCCAGTGATGTTCGGGACGGCCATCGTCGTGGCCGCCGGGCTTTATGCGCTTTGGCGCGAACGGGTGGACCGGATCACCGCCACCCCCGCCACAGACCCTGTGGCCGCGCAGTGAAGACCGCGCAGAACACCCGCCGCGGCATCTGGCTGATGATCCGCGGCGGGATGCAGCCTCGGTCAGCTTCTTCTGGACCGGCATGATAGGGGCCGTTGCGCTGACCGGCCCCGGCCTGTGGTTCTGGCAGCCGATGACGCCGATCGACTGGGGGTGGATTCTGCTGCTGAGCGTGCTGGCCGTGCTGGGTCATGGATTGCTGATCAAGGCGCATGAGGCGGCCGAGGCCTCGGGTGTGCAGCCCTTGACCTATTTCCAGCTGGTCTTTTCCTCAAACGTCGGGATCACCCTATTTTACGGGGCGCGGCGCTCGGATGTGGTGCTGGGGGGCTGCGATCGTGGTCGCGGCGGGGCTATTTGCGCTATGGCGGCGGAGCGTGCGGGCACGGGCGGGGGTGACCGTTGCCGGGCTTTCTGCCCCGGGGTAAGGCGGCGCGGGGCGGCTTGCCCTTCACCGGCGGCAAGGTAATGCTGGCCCGGACCAAGAAGGAGCACATCCGATGCGGCACGGCGGGCAGATACTTGCGGATCATCTGGCAGCTTACGGGGTCGAGAGGGTGTTCTCGGTCCCCGGGGAAAGCTTTCTTGCGGCGCTCGACGGGCTATATGAGCGGGGGATTGCGAACATCGTCTGTCGGCATGAGGGCGGGGCCGCTATGATGGCCGAGGCGACCGCCAAGCTGACCGGGCGGCCGGGGATCGCATTCGTCACGCGCGGCCCCGGCGCCACCAATGCCGCCGCAGGGGTGCATGTGGCGCGGCAGGACAGCACGCCGATGATCTTGTTCGTGGGCCAGATCGCACGGGCGCACCGTGACCGCGAGGCCTTTCAGGAAGTCGAATACCGCGCCGTCTTTGGCACGCTGGCGAAATGGGCGGCGGAGGTCGACCAGATCGAGCGGCTGCCGGAATACATCAGCCGGGCCTTCCACGTGGCAACCTCGGGTCGGCCCGGCCCGGTGGTGCTGGCCCTGCCCGAAGACATGCTGAGCGCCGAGGCAGAGGTCATGGACATCCCGCCACCGGCGCTGCGGCTGGCCGGTGTGACCATGACAGAGGCGGAAGCCGTGGCCTTGGCGCTCCGGGGGGCAGAGCGGCCTTTGCTGGTGGTTGGCGGGCCGCATTGGTCAGCGGCAGCGGCGCGCGACCTTGACCGCCTGTCCGAAGCCTGGAGCCTTCCGGTGGCCGTCAGCTTCCGCAGGCAGGACCGGCTGGACAACGACCTGCCCGCTTATGTGGGCGATCTGGGCGTCGGGATGAACCCGAAGCTCGGGGCACGGCTGGCGGCTGCGGATGTGCTGGTCGTCATTGGCTCCCGCCTCGGGGATATCGCGACGGGCGGATATGAGATTCTGGACCCCGCCCGGCCCGGGCCGCGCCTCGTGCATGTGCATGCGGGGGCGGACGAGCTGGGCCGGGTGTTCCGGCCGGACCTGGGCATCGTGGCGACCGCGCCGGACATGCTGGCGGCGCTGGCAGGGCTCGCGGCCCCTAAGGCGCCGGTCTGGGCCGCGTGGTCGGCAGCGGCGCGGGCCGAGTACGAGGCATGGCAGAACCCCCTGCCCACCCCCGGACAGGTGCGGCTGGAAGACGTGGTGGCCTGGCTTTCCGCCAACCTGCCCGCCGACGCCATCGTGACCAATGGTGCCGGCAACTACGCAGCGTTCCTGCGCCGGTACTTCCGGTTTCGCAGCACGCGGCGCCAGCTCGCACCAACTTCGGGGTCCATGGGCTACGGCTTTCCGGCGGCGGTGGCCGCGTCCCTCGCCTATCCGCAGCGCACCGTTGTCTGCATGGCAGGCGACGGCTGTTTTCAGATGACGCTGAACGAGATGTCCACGGCGGTGCAGCACGGTGCGACCCCCATCGCCATCGTCGCCAACAACGGCCGTTACGGCACCATCCGGATGCATCAGGAAAAGACCTATCCGGGCCGGGTGTCAGGCACCGACCTTGCCAATCCCGATTTTGCGGCCCTCGCCCGTGCCTACGGCGGTCACGGCGAGATGGTGGAGGCGCAATCGGACTTTGCCCACGCCTTTGCACGGGCGGCAGCCTCGGGCAAGCCTGCAGTGATCGAGCTCAGGCTTGACCGGCACATGCTGACCACCTCGATGACAGTAGAGCAGATGCGAGCCGCAGGAGAGAGGGCGCCACGGCTGACGGCGAAACCGCCGTCAGCTGCCCCCCCGATGGCATGAGTGGCGGCACAGAAACGCCCCCGAATCGCTGCCACACTCCGGGCAGATCGGTCCGATCGACAATCGCGCACTTGGGTCTGACGGCATATTTCCTCCGGACATCGGCATCTCAGGCCTGTTGCCCGGCCGCAGACAATCTCGTCCCGAAGCGCGGGAGACTGCGTCGTTTGGCAACGACTGTCGCGTTTGGGGCAAAGATGGCACGCGGCTCCACTTCGCCCGCAAGACGGGACTGGTGCCGGGCCTGACCCTGCTGCCCACCATGACGGTCAAGAACCGTCAGGGGCCGCATCTCGCCCACAATGACAACAATCACTATAACCTTGCCCATTTCAAGACGAAAGGACGACAATTTGTGGCCTGCAGCGCGACAATCATGGCCATTCATGGGCAGCCCCTCCCGAAGTCCCAGGAACAGGCTGCGCCTTTCGGGCACGCCACCCGACCCGGGATCCGGCACGCAAACCCGGATTCCGAGACCTAAAGCGGCCCTTATTGTTTCGATCGCGGAAACGCTCTGCAATCATTGGTTGACGTCAAAATACCAATCAAATGTCCAAGATAAATCCGCCACTCGACACTTTTCAGCCACGAAGCGGACGGAAACTGACCTCGTTCTGGCAACATTGCCAGCAACCGAATGAAAAACAAACAAGGCCAAAGGGAATAAAATCATGGATATGCTGGATAAAGCTCGTTTCGGTCGGCAAATGGCAATCAATGGCCGGGGCCGCAGTCTGACGAAGGGCGCGCCTTCCGCGAAACTCGGAAATGTCACATTCATTTCGCGTCGCGCACAGTCGGCGAGGGCATTCTGATGACCGGAATGATCACGGTTCCGGAACGGCCACAGGCGCGTCACAGCGGGCTCGGTCTGTTGACCACGGCCCCTTCGCGCCTGTCGCGGATCGTCGTCGGCGGCGAGAAGCGTCACCGCCACAATCAGCCAATGACCTCGGCCTGGTAACAACCCTGAATGATACGGCCTTGCGCTAAAGTGCGTGGCCGCATCCCCGACGGGCTCTTCGCGCCGCCTCTGGCAGGGCGGCAGTGCCGCCAAACGGGGGGGTCCGACAAGGACCGCAGTGACGTCGACATTCCTTTCTCTCTGCGCTTCGGATATGTCGCCGCGCACAAGTCGCCGGTCTGGCCAAGCCCTGCGCCAATCTTGCGGCAAACGCGTGCGGGTACTTTCGCATTCACACGTGTCTGAAACCTCGCATCACATCCGCTTAAGTGGCAAACAGTCCTTAGGTAAGCACAGCCGGGGTCTGCTGACCCCGTCAACCGGGGGAGTCTGATCCAAGTTCGGTTCAACGCGACCCGCACCGCGCTCTGCCAGCCTTACAGAGCCAAAGGGTTCAATGGGGTCCGTGCACGCAAGGCGGTGCACGCCAGAGCCCGGGCAACGGGTCAAAGCATCTGCATGCTGCGATCAGCGCACAAGACGACCTGGCTTTTCCCATCTGACCTTGCGCCGCAGGACCTGCGCCGTGAAGATGCGCCTATGCGGCTTCTTCTGCTCACAGCTCTTGCGATGTTGGCCTTTGCAGCCAACTCGATCCTGACGCGCCTAGGGGTCACCGGGACGGGGATGGACCCTTTGGCCTTTGCGACCGTTCGGGTGTTGGCGGGGGCCGTCATGCTGCGGCTGCTGCTCTGGCGCCGTCCGGTTCGACCTGCTCAAGTGCAGAAGGGGCGCCTCGCCGGTGTGGTCGGATTGTCGACCTATCTTGTGGGATTTTCCTTGGCCTATGTGGCGCTGGATGCGGGTCTGGGAGCATTGATCCTGTTTGGATCGGTACAGATCACGATGTTCGCAGGCGCCGTAGTACGGGCCGAGCCGGTGCCCACGTTGCGTTGGGTCGGGGCGGGGCTGGCATTGGCGGGTCTGGTGCTCTTGCTCTCGCCCGGGGTAAGCGCGCCAAGCTTGCCACATGCCGCGCTGATGGCGGCGGCGGGTGTCGGCTGGGGGATCTATTCGCTGGCCGGACAGGGCCAGACCGACGCCCTTGCGGCCACAACCGCCAACTTCCTGGCCACGGCCCCCCTCATTCTCGCAGTTGCGCTTGTGCTTCATGTTTTGGGCCCCGGCCTCGGCGCACCGCCCGCAGGGACCGCGCTTGCCATCCTGTCTGGCGCGGTCACCTCCGGACTGGGTTATGCGCTGTGGTACAGCCTTCTGCCCGATCTCGGCGCCGCACGTGCGGCCGTCGCGCAACTGACGGTCCCCCTCATCACTGCCCTCGGCGGCGCCGCCATTCTGGGCGAAGCGATCTCGCTGCGCTTCGCCCTCGCCGCAGCCCTGGTCCTCGGCGGGGTCATCCTTGCCCTCTCTCCGATGCGAAGAACCTAGGGCATGATCAGTTCCAGCGGGTCATAGCGGAGCCCCTCCCCCCAGGCGGCCGCCCGAAGGCTGTCGGGTTTGAAGCGGATGGAGGCGAGTTCGGCCTGCGCGAAAAACCGCCGCTCGGTCACGATGCCCTCCGGGTCGGACCACCCGGCGCTGAGACGGCCGGCCGTGATCTCACAGCGGAAAAACACCTCCACCTGATGAAATCCGCAGGAAGGGTCGTGAAACTCGTTCACCAGACAGGGCGCGCCCACTTCGATGCTGAGGCCGGTCTCCTCGCGCACTTCGCGGATCAGGTTCTCGGGCAGGGATTGACCTGCTTCGACCCCGCCCCCCGGCGCGCACCAAAGATCCGAGATCCCGCCGCCATAGGCATTGACAAGGAGCAGCCGGTCCTGATGCAGGATCAGCGCGCGGACGGCAAGACGGGGGCGGGCCAGGCTCATGCGACAAGGGTGCGGTGCGATGGGCGCGATGTCCATGCCCTTGTTCGACAGCTTCGAATGGCGCAAACCTGCAGAATGAATGCCCAAAAGCTCCCTCCGACGACGGACAGCGTCGTTCTGTTGCACGGCTTGTCGCGGACCGCGTCATCCCTGCGCGCGATGGAGCTGTCGCTCGCAGCGCAAGGCTATGCGGTCGTCAACGCAGGCTATCCGTCAACCCGGGCACCGTTGGCAGACCTGGTCGCGGTGGTGGGGCAAGCGGCGGCCGAGGCAGAAACCCGTCGGCCCGAAGGACGGGTGCATTTCGTGACGCATTCGATGGGCGGCATACTCGTGCGGATGTGGCTGCAGATCGCGCGCCCTGCGCGCATGGGGCGGGCCGTCTTTCTTGCCCCGCCCAACAAGGGGTCGGAGCTGGTGGATCTGATGGTTGACTGGCCCGCCTTTGCCTGGTTCATGGGCCCTGCAGGGGGGGAGCTCGGCACCGGCGCAAGCGCCCTGCCCCGCCAGTTGCCACTGCCGGACTTCACGCTCGGGATCATCGCAGGCTCGGTTCCGCTGAACCCCATTGCAGGTTCGATCCTGCCTGGACCAAATGACGGCAAGGTCAGCGTTGAAAGCACGAAGGTCGAGGGCATGGCAGATCACGTTGTCCTCCCGGTCAGCCACACCTTCATGATGCTGAACCCGATGGTGATCGGACAAGCGATCCGGTTCCTTGAACACGGTCACTTCGACCAGAGCCTCTCCCTGCCCGAGGCCGCACGCCTTGCGCTCGGCGTCACAGCGAAACGCCGCCGCCAGAAGCCCAAATAGCCCTTCTATGATACCGGAAAAAGGGGAGTCAGGCGCCTTTCCGCGTGATCCTGTTGAAGTGGCCCATTTTGCGACCCGGACGCGCCTCTGCCTTGCCGTAGAGGTGGACCTGCAGATCGCGCTCGCGGGCGAGGGCGGGCACGCGGGCGATGTCGTCGCCGATCAGGTTTTCCATCACCACATCGGCGTAACGGGCGCCGTCACCAAGGGGCCAGCCCGCAACCGCGCGGATGTGCTGCTCGAACTGGTCCACGGCACATCCCGCTTGCGTCCAGTGGCCCGAGTTGTGCACGCGGGGCGCAATTTCGCTGACGATGAGGCCTGCGCTGGTCACGAACAACTCCACCCCCAGGACACCCACGTAGTCCAGCGCGTTGAGCACGCGCCCCGCAAGCAGGATCGCGTCGGACCGCTGGCCGGGCGAGAGGCGCGCGGGGACGGTGGTCGTCCGCAGGATGCCGCCCCGATGCACGTTCTCGCCGGGGTCGAAGCAGGCCACGGAACCGTCGAGCCCGCGCGCCGCGATTACCGACACCTCGTGGCTGAAGTCGATGAAGCCTTCGAGAACGGCAGGTGCGCCCTGCATCGCGGCCAGTGCCGCGGGCGCATCGGCGGGGGTCGAGAGACGGGCCTGTCCCTTGCCGTCATACCCGAGGCGCCTGGTCTTGAGGATCGCAGGCGCGCCGATGAGGGCCAGCGCCTCCTCCAGGTCTTGTGCCCCGTTGACCGCCGCAAAGGGCGCGCACGTCAAACCGAGGCTGGTCAGGAATTCCTTCTCTGCGAGACGGTCTTGCGAGATTGCCAGTGCCCGGCGGTTCGGGCGGATCGGGCGCAGCGTCTCCAGCAGGTCGAGTGCCGCGGTAGGCACATTCTCGAACTCGTAGGTGATGACGTCAACGCTGGCCGCAAAGACGCGAAGGGCGGCCTCATCCTTATAGGCTGCAGTGGTTACGCGGCGGGCCACATCGGCTGCGGGCGGGTCGGCGCCGGGTTCGTAGACGTGGCTGCGAAACCCGAGCCGGGAGGCCGCGACCGACAGCATCCGCCCGAGTTGACCGCCTCCGAGGATGCCGATGGTCCTGCCGGGCGCAAGCGGATCAGTCATCCGTAGGCTCCTCCGGGATCGACGCGGAAAGCGCGCCCCGCCAGGCGTCAAGTCGTGCGGCCAGCCCCGGGTCCGACAGAGCAAGGATGCCTGCCGCCAACAGCCCCGCGTTGGCCGCCCCTGCCGCTCCGATGGCCATCGTGGCCACGGGATAGCCGCGCGGCATCTGGACGATGGAGTAAAGGCTGTCCACGCCCGAAAGCGCCCTAGTCTGCACCGGTACGCCGATCACCGGAAGCCGGGTTTTTGATGCCATCATGCCGGGCAGATGCGCCGCCCCGCCCGCGCCCGCGATGATCACCTTGAGCCCGCGCCCCGCAGCCTCCTGCCCGTAGGTCCAGAGCCGGTCAGGCGTGCGGTGGGCAGAAACTATGCGCCTCTCATGCCCGATGCCCAATTCTTCGAGGATCAGTGCGGCTTCCTTCATCGTGGCCCAGTCTGATTGGCTGCCCATGATGATGCCGACATCGTTGGTCATCGCCCGCCCCTTGTTGCCTTGTGCGCCCTTTGGCCCGGCTCTAGCCGATTGTAGCCACACCCGGCAAGGCCGTGCGCATTCAGGCGATGATGTCGGGGATCAACTGATCCTCGATCTTCACGATCTGGTCCTTCAGCCCGAGCTTTTGCTTCTTCAGCCGCCGCAGGGTCAACTGATCGGGCCGACCGGTCAGCTCCAGCGCATGGACTGCCTCGTCCAGATCGCGATGCTCTCGGCGCAGCACCTCCAGACGAATGCGCAGCATCTCTTCGATGTTGAGCTCGGAGGGGGCATTCATGGTCAGGTCAGCCGCCTTGGATTTAAGGGTCTGCGGGGGGTGAGTCGAAGGGTATCCGGGCTTTACACTACAAGCTTCTGTACTGGTTCAGGAAAAAATTCCGCGCTCAGCGTTCTGTTGGACTCAAATTTCTGCCCGTCGTCATTGATGCCGCACGAGCCGTGTCGGGGCCTTGCACCCCACGCCCCGACGCCCCATATTCTGCTACGGGTGGCCGAATGCGGGGCCCGTGACCGAACTGTCGCTTTGCAAAGGGCATGTCGATGACAAAACTGAGCTTTGGGGCGCATCCCTATCTTCTGGGCTTCGAGCAGCTGGAACGGCTGGTCGAGCGGACCGCCAAGGGTGGTTCGGACGGCTATCCCCCCTACAACATCGAATCTGTGGCAGAGAACGCCTATCGTATAACGCTGGCCGTTGCGGGCTTTCGCGAGGATGACATGGCCATCACCGTCGAGGACCGTCAGCTGGTGATCCGCGGCAGGCAAGGTGACGACGATCAGGACCGGGTCTTCCTGCATCGCGGTATTGCAGGGCGCGCCTTCCAGCGCAGCTTCGTGCTGGCCGACGGGGTCGAGGTTGCGGGGGCCAACATGGAACACGGCCTGCTGCACATCGACCTGAAGCGAGCTGTCCCGGATACGGTGGTTCAGACCATCCGTATCGGGCAAAAGTAAGGGAAAAGAACATGAACACCAAACTCAACAGCCTGCCGGACCGTACCGATGCCATCGTGTACATCCGTGAGATCGCCGTGTCCGACCTGCCCGAAGAGATGCAGGAACAGGCCGCCGGGCTGGAGACGATCTTTGCCGTGCACCGCGCCAATGGCGAACGGGTGGCATTGGTGGCCGACAAACGGATGGCTTTTGCACTGGCGCGGCAGAATGACATGGCGCCAGTCTCGGTGCACTGAACGCGGCGCTCGGCCTGAGAGCTCCTTTGCGTTTGCTGAAGTGGGATCAAAAATCTCGGAGGATAGCTGGGGCGACGCTTGAAGCCTTTCACAAGGTAGAAGGCTTGGGCCTGCAGATTTTCGGGGTGGGTGCCGACGCTGAGCAAGTGGCGATGAAGCCGTGGCGCCGTGCTATCGGATGCATCGACCAGCGCCGCCCCGATGCCGGGGCCACGCAAGGCGGGTTTGACATACAGGCAGTTGAGATCAAGCCCACGAAAGCCGAATTGCAATTGCGCATGCCCGCAAAGCGCAGCTTGACCTGCAATCCTCTCCCGCGCGGTCGGCCAACGGCACCCGTATCCCCGGGGTTCTGCCGAAGGCATCGCGGACATGATTTTTCGCGCGACAAAGGGTCGAATCGCCGTGGTGTGCGGCGAGCTCGCCAATGGACTCGAAAATCCGGGTCACATCGGTCCGCCGCGCATCCCGGATCAGGATGCCGGGCGGGGGTTCACGTAGATGAACGATCGGGGGAACCACCGGTCCCCTCAGAAGGTATGGTCATGGCGTCACCAAACGGCAGCTTCATGACACTGTGCATGTACCACGCTCAGATGAGGCGGGAGGAATAGCTTTCAGCGGGGGCGACGGCGTTGCAGATGGCGTTGGTCTACGCGCCGGGTGCTGGATCCGGCAACCCCCCGGACGACCTGCATATCCTGGCGAGGAACCTTCTGTTGACAGACGTCGGCGTCAACACCTTCGCAGCGCTCGTTCCCCGATACGCGCTGAAGGACCGCCCGATCGCCCGGATGTTGCCGGGGCCGTGGCGGCCCACATTCTATCCGTCCTTCAATCTTTC